>WBZX01001347.1_pt1 | contig 18700 bp, 15 predicted proteins | sample 5204211 | NCBI WGS metagenome assembly WBZX01 (sample SAMN12344362, study PRJNA552823) | activated sludge metagenome | biome: Activated sludge suspended growth; feature: Nitrification reactor; material: Wastewater; isolation source: activated sludge from nitrification reactor of wastewater... | reverse complement strand
CATCCATGCGCAGTCGATCGGCGGCGGCGGCGGCAACGGCGGGCTGGCGGTCAGCGGATCGTTGCCGGGCGGCACCCTGGACTTCACGTTTTCCCTCGGCGGCAAGGGGGGCAGTGGCGGCAACGCCGGAAACCTGGTCAGTGTCGAGACGACCGGCGGGACAACGATCGATACAACCGGCAGCGCGTCCTACGGCATCATCGCGCAAAGCATCGGCGGCGGCGGCGGCAACGGCGGCACCGCGGTCTCCGGATCGGGCGGACCCGGTCTCCACCTGGCGGTCAGCCTCGGCGGCGACGCCGGTTCGGCCGGATACGGCCAGGAAGTGAGCATCGACAACGCGGGCACGGTCACCACGCACGGCGGCCTGTCGGCCGCGCTCTTCGGCCAGAGCGTCGGCGGCGGTGGCGGCAACGGCGGCTTCGCCGGCAGCCTCGCGGTCGGCGGCACCGCCGTCGGCGTCAGCCTCGGCGGTGCCGGCGGCACCGGCAACCAGGCCGGCAAGGTCGGCATCACCAACACCGGCGTGCTCGATACCTACGGCCAGGGCGCGGCCGGCGTCTTCGCGCAGAGCGTGGGCGGCGGCGGCGGTAACGGCGGCTCGGCCTTCGCCGGCAGCATCGGCCTGGCGTCGGTCACCACCACCATCGGCGGCACCGGGGGCGCGGGCGGCTACGGCGGCCTCGTCGATGTCCTCAACAGCGGCCTGATCACCACGCGCGGCAACAATTCGGCTGGCGTCTTCGCGCAGAGCGTGGGTGGCGGCGGCGGCAGCGGTGGCGACGCAACCAGCCTCTCGCTGGCCGGACCGGTGGCGATCGCGGTGGCGGTCGGTGGCGACGGCGGCAACGGCGGCAACGGCGGCAACGTCGTCGTCGAGAACCACGGCCGCATCGTGGCGAGCGGCCCCAACAGCGACGGCGTCTTCGCGCAGAGCGTGGGCGGCAGCGGCGGCGCCGGCGGCAGCGCCACCACCGGCACGCTGGCGTTTCCGATCGAGGTCGAAGAGGTGCAGATTCCGGCGATCGAAGCCAACGTCGCGGTCGGCGGTCGCGGGGCCGGCGGCGGTCTCGCCGGCACCGTTGGCGTCACCAACAGCGGCGACATCGAGACCAGCGCCTTCCTCTCCAGCGGCGTCTTCGCGCAGAGCGTGGGCGGCAGCGGCGGCCGCGGCGGCAACACGACCAACATCGCCATCGCCTACGACGCCACGTTTACGGGCAAGGTCGCGGTGGGCGGCTCCGGCGGCCAGGGCGGCGTCGGCAACGTCGTCACCGTCGGCAACACCGGCCTCATCCATACCCGCGGCGACTTCGCCGGCGGCGTGCTCGCGCAGAGCGTGGGCGGCGGCGGCGGCGCCGGCGGCAACGCCACCAACGTCTCGCTGTCGCTCAACCCGCCGCCTACCGCGCCGGAGGATTTTATCCCCTCGCCCAGCGTCAATTTCGACCTGAGCATCGGCGGCAACGGCGGCAGCGGCGCGCACGGCGGCACGGTCGGCGTCACCAATGACGGTTCGGTGGTGACCGAAGGCTACTTCGCGACCGGCGTCATGGCGCAGAGCGTCGGCGGTGCCGGCGGCATCGGCGGCGACGCGCGCACCATCCAGGTCGAGCTCACCGCCGACCCGATGGATTTCCTGCCGCTGACCTCGCTGGCGAGCCTGGACATCACCATGGTCTTCGGCGGCAACGGCGGCAGCGGCAGCTACGGCGACGCGGTCACCGTCGCCAACACCGGCAACGTCACGACGCATGGCGCCTTCGCCCACGGCATCGTGGGGCAGAGCGTCGGCGGTGGTGGCGGCATGGGCGGCAGCGCCATGAGCTATTCGTTCTCCAATGCCGACATCGTGCCCGAGATCCCCGTGCTCGACGACATCTCCGGTCTCACCACGCTGGAAATGACGCTGCAGGGCAGCGGCGGCGCAGGCGGCAACGGCGGCCCGGTCACGCTGGACAGCAGCGGCGCGGTGCGTACCACGGGCGCCTTCGCGATGGGCGTCGTCGCCCAGAGCGTGGCGGGCGGCGGCGGGCTGGCCGGCTTCTACAATCCGCAGGGCGTGACCAGCAACGAGATCGTCAATTCGCTCTTCAATGCCGTCGTCGACAGCGAAGCCGGGATGAGCTTTTCCGGCAGCGTGGGCGGCGCCGGCAATGCCGGCAACGTGATCCTGCATCACACCGGCAGCGTCGAGACGGAAGGCGACGGCGCCCACGGCCTGTTTGCGCAGAGCGCGGCCGGGCTGGGCACGGCGGGCAGCGTGACGGTGACGCTCGACGGCAGCGTCCGCGCGCCCGGCAAGAATGCCGACGGCATCTACGCGCAAAGCGGCGGCGGCGCCGGCAACGGTGCGATCAGCGTCACGCTCGACAATGGCGGCCACGTGACCGGCGGCAGCGGCCTGGGCGCCGGTGTCGTCCTCGTCGGCGGCACCGCCAACAGCATCGTCAACCACGGCATCATCGACACGCTGCCCGGCGTGGCGGGGCGTGCCCTCGTTGCCGGCAGCGGCAGCGAGACCGTCGACAACGACGGCACGGTCACCGGCTCGGTCGAACTGGGCGGCGGCAGCAACGCCTTCAACAATCGCACCGGCAGTGTGCTGAATGCCGGCGCGGTCATCCAGCTCGGCGCCGGCAACGCGCTGACCAATGCCGGCACGCTGTCGCCCGGCGGGCGCGGCACGGTGCAGACCACCGCCTTCACCGGCAACTACGTGCAGCAGGCGGGCGGCCGTTTCGTCGCCGACCTCGACCTGCGCAACAACGTCTCGGACCGGCTCGACCTTGCCGGCAGCGCCAGTCTCGACGGCACGCTGCAGCTCGGCTTCGTCAACGGCGGCTGGGCCCAGCCAGGCAGCCGGCAGGCCAGCGTGTTCAGCGGCACCGGCAGCGTCGGCAATGCGGGCCTCGCGCTTGTCGCCCCGCAGTCGGCGATCGCCGCGTTCACGCTGGTGTCGCCCACCCCCAACACGATGGCGCTGGCTTACACCATCGACTACGTGCCGGGCGGGCTCAATGCCAACCAGGCGCGCGTGGCGGCCTACGTCGACGCGATCCAGCAGGCCGGCGGCACCGCGGACTTCGCGCCGTATGCGGACCGGCTCCTGTCCATGCCCGACGTGGCGTCGCTGGGCACGGCCTACGACCAGCTCAGCCCGGCGCCCCTCGTCGCCACCGCCGCCACCGCCGTGCGGGCCGACCAGCGCTTCTCCGACGCGCTGCACAGCTGCCGCGTGCGCGAAGGCGAATTCCGCTTCGTCGGCGAAGGCGAATGCAGCTGGGTGCGCCTGAGCGACAGCCGGCTCGACCAGGACCACACCGGTTCCAACCTCGGCTTCGACAGCCGCACCACCACCCTTGCGGCCGGCGCGCAGAAACACGTCGCCCCGGACTGGAGCGCGGGCCTTGGCTTCTCGGTCGACACCAGCACCCTCAAGGTCGCCAGCAACGCGCGCAGCGAAGGCAAGCTGTTCGCCGTGGGCGCCATCGCCAAGCGCAACCTCGGCGCCGACGCCTTCACTGCCTCGCTCGACCTCGCCTACGGCCGCTACGACACCGACCGCAACGTCGGCCTCGCCGTCGCCAGCAGCGACCAGCACGTCGGCCTCGCCTCCGCGCATGTGCGCTGGTCGCGCGACTACGAGCAGGACAAGGTCTGGTACGTGCGGCCGCTGTTCGACGTCGGCCTCACCTACGCCTACCACGGCGCCTTCGACGAAACGGGCGCCGGCGGCGCCAACCTCAGCGCGAAAAGCGGCAGCGACACCCTGCTGAGCCTGCAGCCCGGCGTGGAATTCGGCCGCGAAATCGCGCTTGCCGACGGCACCCTGCTGCGCCCCTACGGCCGGGTCGGCATGACGCATTACGCCTCCGGCACCGCCAGCGCCGTCACCGCGTCGCTGCAGGGCGCACCCGCCGGCACCGCGCCGTTCGTGGTCGAAAGTCGCATGGACAAGACCTACGGCGACCTGAGCCTGGGACTCGACGTGCTGCGCACCAAAGGCTGGGTGTTCCGCGTCGGCTACACCGGGCAGTTTTCTGCACATTCGGAGGACCACAGCGCGATGCTGAAAGTGGCGATCCCGTTCTGAGACAGGATGGGGCAAACGGCCCTTGCCCCGCGCAGCGCAACGCGCCGGGGTAAGGCATTCGAAACCATGCGGTAGCTGCAAACCCTTTTGCAAAGGACGCAACATGAACACGAAGAAAACAGCGTACGGACTGGCCGGCGGATTGATGCTGCTGGCGCTGGGCGGCTGCGTCGCCACCATGGTGAGCGAGCAGGCGGCCAACCAGGTGGCGCCGCCGAGCGTGGAGACATTCAGCTTCGATGTCTCGACCCCCGGTGCCGGCGTCGGCACCTTGCTGATCCAGACCCGGCAGCCTTCCTACCAGCTGGCGGTCGAACGCTACGCCATCCGGATCGACGATCGCGCGCCGCTGGTCGTCGCCAAGCAGAGCGACGTCACCATCCGGTTGAATGCAGGCCGGCACGCCCTGAGCTTTTATGCCACCGCGGCCGATCCGGCGGAAAGCAGCAAGGTCACTTTCGGCAAGCCCTCCGACACGGAAGTCGTCATCGCGAACAATGAAGTGCTGAAGCTTCGCTATACCGGCTCCTACCGGTTGCTGGGGGCGGGCAATGTCGAGGAATTGAAATAGCGGGGGATATCCCTCTCCCGCAGGCGACAGTGCGTCGATGATGCGGGCATGGAGTCCATGCCCGGGCGATTGGGATTGGCCCGCTCATGCTTTGCATGGGTTTCTGTTTTTCGGCCTGGGCGGACTTTCGTTGCGGATGTATGCAACAGCTGTTACTGACCAGGGACAGCCGGTCAACATATGTTTCGCGACCGTCTGGCCCTTCTGCCTAAGCAGCCTGCGGGCGCGGCTAACAAAATATTCCGCACGTCTTCAGTGGCTATGCCTGTGGTGAGCATCCGGGAAGTGGGGGTGCGTGTGGATCATTGGTTCATGCCGGTGCGGATGACTATGCTTAGTCCCGGGCGTCACCGGATAGTCGTGTGCGTGCTGGTGATGTTCATCGTGCAAATGTTCATGATCGTGCTCCAACTTTTCGTGCACATGGCTGTGCTCATGGCGTTCTGTCAGATGCAACCACGTTCCCAGCGCCATCAATGCACCGGCCATGAGCAGCGTTAGAGTGATCGGCTCACCCATCAGGACGGCGAGCAGGGCACCGAAGAACGGCGCGACCGAGAAATAAGCACCTGTGCGTGCAGTTCCGAGGTGTCGCAGGCCCACTACGAATAGCGCCAAACTCACCCCATAAGCAAGCAAGCCAACCGTCATCGCACCTGCCAGGTTAAGCCATTGGGGCATCGATGCGCCCAGCGAGAAGGCGAGGCAGAGGTTGACGATACCGGATACCCAGCCTTTCACAGAGGCGATCCAGGTGGCATCGGTAAGCGACACCTTGCGGGTCAGATTGTTGTCGACGCCCCAGGCGAAACACGCGCCGAGGATGGCCAGCGTTGGCCATAATCCGAAAACACGTGCGCCTGATGGCGCGCTCAGGACTACCGCACCGGCCACGATGGCAAGCATGCCCAGTGCTATGCGCCGGTCAAAGTTCTCCTTGAATGCAAACCACGCCAGCAACGCGGTGAACACGCTTTCAGCGTTCAGCAGCAGGGAGGCTCCAGATGCGGGCATGCCTGTCAGCCCGAACATCAGCAGCACCGGACCGATGATCCCGCCAGCCAGAATCGCCCCGGCAAACCACGGAACTTCATTCTGCGGGAGGCGAACGGAAGGGGTATGGCTCAACAAACGATAAAGGGTCAGACCGACGCCGGAACCCAGGTAGAGCAAACCTGCAAGTATCCACGGATTGACCGCATCAAGTAGCAGCTTTGCGAGCGGTGTTCCCGCTCCGAACAATAAGGCAGCCCCGAGCGCGGCTAGTACTCCAGGCTGGTGGAACCCTTCCTTCCAATTCATCCTTTTAACCTTTGGCCTGTAACTTCTTCAGGATAAGCGCTAACCTTGGTTGGCATCTAGAAAATGCTTTCACTTTGATCTGACCTTAAATCCGCGATCCCCCTCATTAAAAAAGCAACAGGAAAAGGAAAGCACCATGAAATGGGTCACTCGTGAACGCCCCAAGATAGACCGCATCGCCTGTCCCTGGCTAATCATTCGTTTTATAGATCCGGCCCCCGAGTTTCTTTACGTGCCTGCGATCGATGTGCTGAGAGTGGCGAAAGAAACCGGCGCCATTCCCTACGACATTCCGGGCGTGGAATACGGCCATCATGGCGAGCTATGCAGCTTCGATGCGTTTCTGGACAAACACAAGCTCACCGATCCCGGGCTGCAGCAACTGGCCGTGATCGTGCGCGGAGCAGACACCGGCCGTCTTGAGCTTGCCCCGCAGAGCGCCGGCCTCCTTGCGCTATCGCTCGGCTTGTCAAAAAATTTCGCTAACGACCACGAAATGCTAAGCCATGGCGTGGTGATTTACGACGCGCTGTATACGTGGATAAAGAATGCTCAGGGCGAGCTTGGCATGAATTCTTAGCCGAAGTCTGCGGATGTCCGCTCTTTTCCTGGAAGCAGACACGCTTGGCAACAACTTCGAGCGGCCGCGACTACCCGCTTGCGGCCGGAAGCTGCAAAACACTGGATCGACCGCTCCGGCCGACAAACAGCCACCATTTAATCCCAACACTGTCGAAATCCCTCACCTCCATCCGTCGTACAGTCAGGGCCTGCACTGTCGCAGCCTTTCCCTTCGATCAGGAGCCTGAAATGTCCGACCGTACCGTTCGTCTGCACCGCGTCATCCGCGCCACGCCCGACAAGCTCTACCGCGCCTTCACCGAGGCCGCGGCGCTGGCCAGGTGGCTGCCGCCGTATGGTTTCACCTGCACCGTGCATCACCTGGATGCCACGGTGGGCGGGTCGTTCCGCATGGCCTTCCGCAATTTTTCCAGCGGCAGCGAACATGTCTTCGGCGGCGAATATCTGGAGCTGGTGCCGCACCGCCTGATCCGCTACACCGATCGCTTCGACGATCCGAATCTGCCCGGGGTGATCGAGGTCACGGTGAAGCTGGAGGCGGTGTCGTGCGGCACGGCGCTGTCGATCGAGCAGGCGGGCATCCCCGAGGCGATTCCGCTGGAGATGTGTTACCTGGGCTGGCAGGAATCGCTGGCGCAGCTCGCCGCGCTGGTGGAGCCGGACATTCCCGGCTGAGCCCGATGCTCAGCCGGGGCGCTCGGCCACGATGCGCAGCCGCCGGTAGTCGGCACACCACGCGCCGTCGCGCCAGAGCGCCGGCCTGAGCGCGGTTTCCGTTTCGCCGAGCACGGCTTCGCGCGTTGGTTCGTCCAGGCCGTCGAGGTGATGCGGCAGGAACTGCAGCAGCCACTGCCGCAGGCCGTCTTCGCCCCTGAGCGGGGTGGGCAACTCGAAATGCCAGGCGGCGCGCACGACGAGGCCGTGCAGTTCCAGCCGCGCGGCGTAGCCGGACAGGCGCGGAAAGAACCACGGGCTGCGGTAGTCGCGCCGGGCGATGCGCTGCAGCGCGGCGGCGAAGGCGGTTTCCAGCGCTGCGCAGTTGCGGTGTCCGCCGAATTCGGCGACGAGGCGTCCGCCGGGCTTGAGCGCGCGGGCAATGCCGCGTGCCGCTTCGTCCGCGCGCGGCACCCAGTGCAGCACGGCGTGCGAGTAGACGGCGTCGAATGCGGCTTCGAACGGCAGCGCGGCGGCGTCGGCGACGCGGAAGTCCAGCGCCGGAAAACGCGTGCGCGCGCTGTCGATCATGGCGGCCGAGGCGTCGATGCCGACGACCTGCGCGCCGCGTTCGGCGATGGTGGCGGCGATGTCGCCGGTGCCGCAGCCGAGGTCAAGGATGCGTTCGCCGGCCTGCGGGGCCAGCAGGTCGACGAGCGCCTGCCCGCGTTCGATGATGAAGCCGTGGCGGTCGAGGTAGCGTTGGGTGTCCCAGAGCATGGGCGTCTCCTCAACGCACGCGCACGGCCGCCAGGCCGGACAGCGTGCGCCACTGGTGCACCGAGAGGCCCAGTCCGATGAGCAGGGTGCCGGACCATACGCGTACGCCGACGTGTTCGCCGTTGAGCGCGCTGCCCAGCAGCAGGGCGAGCACGGGCGTGACCAGGGTGATGAGCGCGACCTTGCCGGCTTCCAGGTGCTTGATCACGTAGTAGTAGAGCGCAAAGCCCACCACCGAGCCGAACACGCCGAGATAGACGATGGCGGCGCCGGCGCGCGGCGGCACGGCCTGCGGCAGGCGGCCGTCGGTGCCCAGCCACACCAGGGCGAACAGCGGCAGCGCCACGACGAGGGTGCCGGCGGTGGTGGCCAGCGGCGGGCTGTCGTCGCCGATGCGCTTCACCCACACCAGGCTGGCCGAATACAGCGTCACCGCGGCGAGCAGCGCGCCCACGCCGGCCACCGCATGGGCGCCGCCCATTTCGTGGCTGTCGCCGAAGATGACCGCGAGGCCGGCCAGCCCCAGCAGCATGCCGGCGAGCTTGGCGCGGGTCAGCGCTTCCTCTTCCAGCCACAGCAGCGCCATCACGCCGGTGACGAGCGGCGACAGGCCGAACAGCACCGAGACGAGACCGGAGTGGATGTACTGCGCGCCCCAGTAGGTGAGCGTCATGGCGCCGAACATGCCGAGGCCGCCGGCGAGGTAGCTGGCGCGGGCGCGGCGGTGCAGCGGCAGGCCGATGCGCCACACGGCGAGCGCGAGCGCGGCGACGGTGAAGCCGATGACCATGCGCGCGGCAACGGCGAAGGCGAAGCTGGTGTCCTGGGCGCTCCACTGGATGGCAAGCGGCGTGGTGGCCCAGATGAGGATGACGCCGAGGTAGGCGGCGGGAACGGACATGGGAGTTCTCCTGCGGTCAGGTCGTGGGCGGATGCAAGACGGCGTGCGTGGCGTGGCCTTGCCAGGCCAGGCAGGGACGGCGGACGGGTTGCGGCAGGATGGGGCGGATGCGGGTCATGCGGGTCTCCTTGGACGGACGGCAGAAACAAAAAGGCCGCGAACCTTTGCGGGGTCCGCGGCCTTTTCGGGGAAATGGGGTGCTTACTGGGGGATCAGCTTTCCTCGGGCCCGGACGTGCGCATGCGCAGCCAAGTGCACAGCGGCAGTCGGCGAATGATCACGGGCAGGGAAGGAAGGTGAGCCATGGCCGCATTCTGGCCGGGGCGTCGGCGCGCTGTCAACGCGCGATCGCGCATGCGGCGCGCGCTGTGGCGGATGCGCCACGCCGGCTTCAGTCGCGTCCCAGGCCGTGGGCCTTGAGCTTGCGGTAGAGCGTGCGTTCGGTGACGCCGAGCGCGGCGGCGACGCGGGCGCGGTGGCCGTCGTGCGCGTCGAGCAACTGCTGCAGGTGGGCGCGTTCCACGTCGCGCAGCGAAGCGCGCGCAGGCTCGGCGTGCGCCTGCGCGACGCGCGGCGGCAGCCGCAGGTCGGCGGCGCGGATGAGGCCGTCGCGGCAGCTGAGCGCGGCGTGCTGGAGCAGGTTGCGCAGCTCGCGCACGTTGCCGGGAAAATCGTAGGCCTGCAGCGCCGCCAGGGCGTCGGGGGCGAGGCGGCAGGTGCACTGGCCACCGGTGAGGCGCTTCAGCAGGAAGTTCGCCAGTTCGGGCAGGTCAGCCGCGCGTTCGCGCAGGGGCGGCAGGGTGACGTCGATGCCGGCCAGGCGGTAGTAGAGGTCGAGGCGGAAACGCTTGCTGTCGATTTCGTCGAGCAGCCGGCGGTTGGTGGCGGAGACGACGCGCACGTCGGCGGTGAGCGTCTGGGTGCCGCCGACGCGGCGGAATTCGCCGGTCTCCAGCACGCGCAGCAGCTTGGCCTGCATGGTCAGGGGGATTTCGCCGATCTCGTCGAGGAAGAGGGTGCCGCTGTCGGCGAGCTCGAACAGGCCCTTTTTCATGCCGCCACTGCCGGAGAAGGCACCGCGTTCGTGGCCGAACAGTTCGCTCTCGAACAGGCTTTCCGGCACCGCCGCGCAGTTGATCACGATGAAGGCGGCGCCGGCGCGGCTGGAACGCGCATGGATGAAGCGTGCGGCGAGTTCCTTGCCGACGCCGGATTCGCCGTACAGCAGGATGGAGGCCTCGCTCTCGGCGACGCGCGCGAGGTGGTCGACGCATTCGAGAAAGGCGGGCGAGCGTCCCACCATCTGCAGGGTGTCGCACAGGCTGCCCGGTTCGGTTTCCAGCGGGAACATCTGTTCGCCCAGATAGACCTCCCCGTCGGCGCCGCGCAGCAGGTGGCCGCGGATGCGGGTGCGCTCGGGCTGGTCGTCGGAATGGAAATGGGTGTGGATGACCTCGACCGCCTGGCCGTGGCCGAACAGCGCGCGGTGCGGGCAGTCCTCGCCGTTCTCGTGGCAGGGGCGGTCGGAATGGTGCGACACCTTGTGGCAGTGCTGGCCGACGATCCGGTCCGGCGAGACGCCGTGGCTGTCGCAGTAGCGCTGGTTGGCGGCGACGATGCGGTAGTCGCGGTCGATCACGACGAAGGGCTGGTCGTGGGTGTCGATGAGGCTCTTGAGATCGAGGTCCATGGGCGCGGCCTGTCATGACAATGCCTGCAAAATGGCATGACACAATGGTCATGTCAAGTCGGACAGGCCTCCGCAAGCCGCGAAATATCGGCCATTCGGAGGTGGCATGCCCGTTGCTAATGCCCTCCCATCCAATAACAGGAGAGAGCAGAAACATGGCACATATCGTTATTCTCGGCGCCGGCGTGGGCGGCATGACCATGGCCTACGAGATGCGCGAATCGGCGCGCAAGGAAGACAAGGTCACCGTCATTTCCAACCTGCCGTACTTCCAGTTCACGCCGTCCAATCCCTGGGTGGCGGTCAACTGGCGCAAGCGCGACGACGTCACGATCGACGCGGGCAAGTACCTCAACAAGAAGGGCATCGACTTCATTCCGGTGGGCGCGGCGCGCGTGCATCCGGAGCGGAACCAGGTCGAGCTCACCGACGGCCGCACCGTCGACTACGACTATCTGGTGATCGCCACCGGACCCAAGCTGGCCTTCGACGAAGTCCCGGGCCTCGGCCCCGAGGGCCATACCCATTCGGTGTGCCAGGTCGAGCATGCAGTGAATTCCGGCAAGGCCTGGGAGCGTTTCGTGGAAACCCCGGGCCCCATCGTCGTCGGCGCGGTGCAGGGCGCGTCGTGCTACGGCCCGGCCTACGAATTCGCCATGATCATGGACACCGATCTGCGCCGCCGCAAGATCCGCGACAAGGTGCCGATGACCTACGTCACCGCCGAACCCTATATCGGGCATCTCGGCCTGGGCGGCGTCGGCGATTCCAAGGGGCTGCTCGAATCCGCCATGCGCGAGCGCCACATCAAGTGGATCTGCAACGCCAAGGTGACCAAGGTCGAGGCCGGCAAGATGTTCGTCGCCGAGCACAACGACAAGGGCGAGGTGATCAAGGAACACGAGCTGCCCTTCGCCTATTCGATGATGCTGCCCGCGTTCAAGGGCATCGACGCCGTGTTCGGCATCGAGGGGCTGACCAATCCGCGCGGCTTCATCACCATTGATCCCTTCCAGCGCAATCCCAAGTTCCGCAACATCTTCTCGGTCGGCGTGTGCGTCGCCATCCCGCCCGTGGAACCCACGCCCGTGCCCACCGGCACGCCCAAGACCGGCTACATGATCGAGTCGATGGTGACCGCCACCGCGCACAACATCCGTTCGCTGCTCGACGGCAAGGAACCCGAAGAGAAAGCCACCTGGAACGCGATCTGCCTGGCCGACTTCGGCGACACCGGTGCGGCCTTCGTCGCGCTGCCGCAGATTCCGCCGCGCAACGTGAACTGGTTCAAGGAAGGCAAGTGGGTGCACCTCGCCAAGGTGGCGTTCGAGAAGTACTTCATGAACAAGATGAAAAAGGGTTCCACCGAGCCGCTCTACGAGAAATACGTGCTCGGCATGATGGGCATCAAGAAACTCAAGTGAGACGCCGCGGCGGATTGCGCGAGGACAGGACAGGTTTGAGGCAGTGAAGGCGTTGTGCAGGGCCGGGTTCCGAACTGGAATCCGGCATTCGATTGTTGTTATACGAGGGGACCTAAATGGAACAGAACAACAGCAGACGTGATTTCATGAAACTGGGCGGCGCGGTACTCGCCGCCGGCGCCGCCGGCATGGCCGGCATCGCCAGACCCGGACTGGCCGGCGCCGCGCCGGCGGTGGCGACCCGCATGATGGCGGCCCTGCCCAAGGCCAAGGGCCCGCGCCTGGTCGTGGTGGGCGGCGGCACCTCCGGCCTCACCATCGCCAAGTACGCCAAGAAGGAATATCCGAAATTCGACGTGGTGCTGGTCGAGAAGCGCGACATGTATTCGTCGTGCTTCTCCAGCAACCTGTGGTACTCGGGCACCGTCAACCTGGAGTTCCTCGCCGACCACAGCTTCCTGGATGCGGCGGTCAACAACGGCTACACCTATTTCAACGCGACGGTGACCGGGCTGGACCGCACCAGCCGCACCCTGGTCACCAGCGAAGGCGACATCGCGTACGATTTCCTGGTGCTGGCGCCCGGCATCTCGTACGACTTCGACAAGATCGGTGTGAAGGACGTGGAGGTGATGACCGCGCTGCGCCAGACCTACCCCGGCGGTTTCATCTCGCCGACCGAGCACGTCACCCTCCACCGCAAGGTGAAGGAATTCGAGGGCGGCCTCTTCGTGCAGACGGTACCCTCCGGCAACTATCGCTGCCTGCCCGGGCCCTACGAGCGCGCCTGCCTGATCGCCTCGACCTTCAAGCAGAACAAGATCAAGGGCAAGGTGCTGGTGCTGGATGCCAACCCCGAGATCACCATCAAGAAGGAAGGCTTCCACGCGGCGTTCAACGAGCTGTACAAGGACTACATCGAGTGGCTGCCGACCAAGGGCGTGACCGGCGTCGACCTCGGCCGCAAGATCATCAAGACCGAGTTCGACGAATACAAGTTCGACGACGCGGCGATCTACGCCAACGTGCGCGGTTCCACGCTGATCGAGCAGCTCGGCCTGATGGCACCGGCGAGCAAGAGCAACCAGAAGGAAGCCAACATCGACACGCGCTACTACAACATCGTCGGCGACCCGCACGTGTACGTGACCGGCGACTCGCGCCCGCATCCGTATTCCAAGAGCGCGAACACGTCCAACACCGAAGGCCACTACATGGCCAAGGTGCTGGCGGCGCGCGCGCAGGGCAAGGAAATCCCGTGGGTCAGCCCGCGCACCATCTGCTATTCGATGGTGAATGCGCATCCGATGGAAGCGATCAGCGTCGACGCCGGCTACGACTACAGCAGCGAGAAGGACGCCATCACCGGCTTCTCCAAGGACACCAAGACCTTCGAGAACCGCGATGCGGCCAAGGGCCAGGCCACGCTGGAATGGGCGCGCGGCATGTACCGTGACATGTTCGACGCCTGATCGCCTGGCATGCGGGTGCGGGCTTGGCCCGCAACCGCCCCGCGGGGCGGTTGCCTTTCTTCGGAGAATCAAGATGGATAGACGTGGATTCGTGAAGCTGTGCGCGGGCAGTGCAACGCTCGCCCTGGCCGACTGGGAGCGCATGGCGGTGGCTGGCGGTTTCGAGGCCTATCCCGCGGCAAAACTGACCAACAAGGCCGGGGTTCCGCTCAAGGGCGCCGAAGTCCCGGTGGGCGGGGCGCTGGTGTTTGCCTATCCGTTTGCCGGCGTGCCGTGCTTCCTGATCAATCTGGGCGACAAGCCCAGCCAGTCCGGTGTCGCGCTGACAAGCGAGGACGGCGACTACACCTGGCAGGGCGGCGTCGGTCCCAAGGGGCAGTTCGTCGCCTTCGTGGCGATCTGCACGCACCAGATGAGCTATCCGCAGCCCGAAGTGTCCTATCTGCGCTATGCGGCCAGCGGCAGCGAACTGGCCGGCGGACCCGGGCGCATCGTGTGCTGCGCCCACGGCAGCGTGTTCGATCCCGCCAATGGTTCCAAGGTCGTCAGCGGTCCGGCGCCGATGCCGCTGCTGCCCGTCAGCCTGGCCTACGACCCGGTCAGCGACGAGCTGTCCGCCGACGGCATCATGGGGATGGAATTCGTGAGGCGCTTCTTCAAAAGCTACAAGGCGGATCTCAATGCCCGTTTCGGTCCCGGCGGCTATCGCCAGGAAGTCGGCGCCCGGACGGCCTGCATTCCGCTCGACGAATACAGCGGGGTGGTGCCGGCCTGCTGAGGGTTCGCTGGATATATTCTCGGCCTCCTAGGCCTCTACTCGGGCGCCCGCGCGGCGCCCATTTTTTTGCTTGCGGCGCCGGCTATAATCGCCAGGATGCGCGGCGACCACCCGGACGCGGCGCGACGAAGGACACGCCATGCTTCTGATGATCGACAACTACGACAGCTTCACCTACAACCTCGTGCAGTATTTCGGCGAGCTGGGCGAAGAGGTGAAGGTCGTGCGCAACGACGAGATCGACCTTGCCGGCATTGCCGACCTGCATCCCGATCACATCGTCGTCTCGCCCGGCCCCTGCACGCCCAACGAAGCCGGCGTGTCGGTGCCGCTGATCAGGGCATTCGCCGGCAAGGTGCCCATTCTGGGTGTTTGCCTGGGCCACCAGAGCATCGGCCAGGCCTTCGGCGGCAAGATCATCCGTGCGAAAGAGTTGATGCACGGCAAGACTTCGATGATCCATCACCTCGACAAGGGCGTGTTCAGCGGCCTGCCCAATCCCTTCCGCGCCACCCGCTACCACTCGCTGGTGATCGAACGCGAAACCCTGCCCGACTGCCTGGAGATCACCGCCTGGACCGACGACGGCGAGATCATGGGCGTGCGTCACAGGACGCTGCCCGTGGAAGGCGTGCAGTTCCACCCGGAATCCATCCTCACCGAGCACGGCCACGCCATGCTGGCCAATTTCCTGAAGCAGGCCGTGGCCGCCTGAGGCGGTCGGGGGCGGTTTCGGGCTGCCCGCAGTTCGCGCCATAATGGCGCCTTCGATTCATCCGCTGCCGGCAGTCACGCCGGGCAATACGATCAGGCCAAGCCATGTCCATCACGCCCCAGGAAGCGCTGAAGCGCACCATCGAGCACCGCGAGATCTTCTTCGACGAGATGGTCGCGCTGATGCGCCAGATCATGGCGGGCGAGATTTCGCCCGTGATGACCGCCGCGATCCTCACCGGCCTGCGCACCAAGAAGGAGACCGTCGGCGAGATCGCCGCCGCCGCGACGGTGATGCGCGAACTCGCGACCAGGGTGGTCGTGCCGCCGCCGAACGACAACTTCCTCGACGTGGTCGGCACCGGCGGCGACGGCGCCCAGACCTTCAACATCTCCACCGCCACCATCTTCGTCGCCGCGGCGGCCGGCGCGCGCGTCGCGAAGCACGGCGGACGCAGCGTGTCGTCCAGTTCGGGCAGCGCGGATGTGCTGGAGGCGCTGGGGGTGAACCTCGCGCTCGATGCCGCCCAGGTGGCCGAGTGCATCGAGGCGACCGGCATCGGCTTCATGTTCGCGCCCAACCACCACAGCGCGATGAAGAACGTGGCGCCGGTCCGCAAGGAACTGGGGGTGCGCACGATCTTCAACATCCTCGGCCCGCTGACCAATCCGGCCGGCGCGCCGAACACGCTGATGGGCGTCTTTCACGCCGACTTGGTCGGCATCCAGGTGCGCGTGATGCAGCGACTGGGCGCGAACCACGTGCTGGTGGTGCACGGACAGGACGGCATGGACGAGGTTTCGCTCGGCGCCGCCACCCTGGTCGGGGAACTCAAGGACGGTGCAGTGCGCGAGTACACGATCCATCCCGAGGATTACGGCCTCGCCATGGTGTCCAGCCGCCCGCTGCGCGTGGGCAATGCCGAGGAATCGAAAGCCATGCTGCTGGGCGCGCTCGACAACCAGCCCGGCCCGGCGCGCGATATCGTGGCGCTGAATGCCGGCGTGGCGCTCTACACGGCCAACCTGGCGGCCGACATCGGCGACGGCATCGCGCGGGCGCGCGAGGTCCTGGCTTCCGGTGCGGCGCGCGCCAGGCTCGAAGCGTTTGCCGCCTTCACCCGCCGTTTCCCGTGAGCAGACGATGAGCGACATCCTCGAAAAGATCCTCGCCACCAAGCGCAGCGAAATCGCCGAGGCGCGCACCGACGTGCCGCTGGCGGAAATGCGCGCACGCGCCGCCGCTGCCACGCCGCCGCGCGATTTCGTGGGCGCGCTGCGCGCCAGGCACGCGGCTGGCCGGCCGGCGGTGATCGCGGAGATCAAGAAGGCCAGTCCCAGCAAGGGCGTGATCCGACCGGATTTCCGCCCGGCGGAGATCGCGGCGAGCTACGAGGCGGGCGGCGCGGCCTGCCTGTCGGTGCTCACCGACGTCGAGTATTTCCAGGGCAGCCCCGGCTACCTCATGCAGGCGCGCGCCGCCTGCCACCTGCCGGTGCTGCGCAAGGATTTCATGATCGATCCCTACCAGGTGTACGAGGCCCGCGCGATGGGCGCCGACTGCATCCTGCTCATCGTCGCCGCGCTGGAATCGAAGGCGATGCAGGACCTGGAAGCGCTGGCGCTGGAACTGGGGATGGCGGTGCTGGTGGAATCGCACAACGCCGGGGAACTCGACGCCGCGCTGCAGCTGAAGACCCCGCTCATGGGCATCAACAACCGCAACCTGCGCACTTTCGAGGTCAGCCTCGACACCACGCTGGACCTGCTGCCGAAGATCGGGGCCGAACGCATCGTCGTCACCGAGTCCGGCATCCTCGCGCCCGCCGACGTGGCGCGCATGCGCAGCCATCAGGTGAACACCTTCCTCGTGGGCGAAGCCTTCATGCGTGCCGACGATCCGGGGGCGGAACTGGCGCGGCTGTTTGCCTGATCAGATACAAGATTCAAGACACAAGACGCAAGTGAAAAGCAGCAAGGTTTTTCTTGTACCCTGAACCTTGTCTCCTGCACCTGCGTTGAACGCGCAACGTTCAACGCTTGCCGAAGATACTTCCCAGCACACCGCGGATGATCGAGCGGCCGACCTGGCTGCCGATGGCGCGCGCAGCCGATTTGGCGAGGGCCTCGACGGCGCCTTCGCGGCGACCCACGCCGCCGAGCACGCTGCCCAGCACGCCGCCGACGCTGCCGCCGTCGTTCGACTCCGCCTGCTTTGCTGACTTGGCCTCCGCCCTGGCCTGCGCCTCGGCTTCGGCCGCCTGCGTGGCCTGCTCGGTGCGCGCCTTCAGCTTTTCGTAGGCCGACTCGCGGTCGACGGTTTTTTCGTACACGCCGGCGACCAGCGAACCCTGCATCAGCTGCTTGCGCTGCGCGTCGGTGATGGGGCCGATCTGGCCCTGCGGCGGCACCACGAAGGCGCGTTCGACCACGCCGGGACGGCCCTTGGCATCGAGGAAGGACACCAGCGCTTCGCCCACGCCCAGCTCGGTGATGGCGGCGTTCTCGTCGAGATCCGGGTTGTCGCGCATGGTCTCGGCGGCGGCCCGGACCGCCTTCTGGTCGCGCGCGGAGAAGGCGCGCAGGGCGTGCTGCACGCGGTTGCCCAGCTGCGACAGCACCTTGTCGGGGACGTCGGCCGGGTTCTGGGTGACGAAGAACACGCCCACGCCTTTCGAGCGGATCAGCCGCACCACCTGCTCGATCTTGTCGACCAGCGCGTCGGGGGCGTCGTTGAACAGCAGGTGCGCTTCGTCGAAGAAGAAGACGAGCTTGGGCTTGTCGAGGTCGCCGGCTTCGGGGAGCTTCTCGAACAGTTCGGACAGCAGCCAGAGCAGCAGCGTGGCGTACAGCTTGGGCGACTGCATCAGCCTGTCCGCCGACAGGATGTTGACGATGCCGCGGCCGCGATCGGTCTGGATGAGGTCGTCGATGTTGAGCATGGGCTCGCCGAAGATCTGTTCGCCGCCCTGCGATTCGAGGGCGAGCAGGCCGCGCTGGATGGCGCCGATGGAGGCCGACGAGACGTTGCCGTATTCGGTGGTGAAGGTCTTCGCGTTTTCGCCGACGTAGGCCAGCATCGCGCGCAGGTCCTTGAGGTCGAGCAGCAGCAGGCCGTTGTCGTCGGCCACCTTGAACACGAGATTCAGCACGCCGCCCTGCGTTTCGTTGAGGTCGAGCATGCGGCCCAGCAGCAGCGGCCCCATGTCGGAGACGGTGGCGCGCACCGGATGACCCAGTTCGCCGAAGGGGTCCCAGAAGGTGGCGGGATAGCCCTTGTTCGCGTAGCCCTCGAGCTTGAGCAGCTCCACCCGTTCGGCCACCTTGGCGTTGCCGCCGCCGGGCTGCGAGATGCCCGACAGGTCGCCTTTCACGTCGGACATGAAGCAGGGCACGCCGATGTCGGAGAAATGCTCGGCCAGCGTCTGCAGGGTGACGGTCTTGCCGGTGCCGGTGGCGCCCGTGATGAGGCCGTGGCGGTTGGCCATCTGCGGCAGGATATGGAGTTCGGCGGTGGCGTTCTTGGCGACGAGCAGCGGTTCGGTCATGACGGTTTCCGTGGGGCGGGGCGTGGCCGAATTCTAGCGGCTTCGTTGCGGCGCGATGTTAAGGAATGTTTAGAAGAGTTCGCTAATATGCTCGTATGATTCCGGGGCGGTAAGCGGTAAGCGGTAAGCGGTAAGCGGTAAGCGGTAAGCGGTAAGCGGTAAGCGGTAAGCGGGGAGTGGGGAGTGGG
>WBZX01001346.1_pt1 | contig 18707 bp, 9 predicted proteins | sample 5204211 | NCBI WGS metagenome assembly WBZX01 (sample SAMN12344362, study PRJNA552823) | activated sludge metagenome | biome: Activated sludge suspended growth; feature: Nitrification reactor; material: Wastewater; isolation source: activated sludge from nitrification reactor of wastewater treatment... | reverse complement strand
CGAAGAAGGCGCGCCCCCCACCGCTCACGCGATCGCCTCTTCCGCTCATGCGATCGCCCCCACCGCTCACACGATCGCCTCTTTCGCCACGCGCGATCGTCTCTTTCGCTCGCGCGATCAGAGGTCGATCTGGTGGACCTCGTCGACGGGCTCGCCGAGGAAGCGGGACGCCACCTCGCGGAAGCTCTTGGGGACGTCCGTCACGAGGAGATCGAGCTTGCCGGGGCGATCGCGGTCGGCGCAGAGGTCGCGCTCGGTGAGGAAGGTCGCGACGTCCTCCGCCGTCGCGTGGGCGCTGTCGACGATCGTCAGCGGCTCGTCCGTGAGGGCCGCGAGCTCCTCCTCGATCGCGCCGCGAAGGAGCGGGAAGTGGGTGCAGCCGAGCACGATGCAGCGCGCGCCCTTCGCGACGAGCGGCGTCAAGTAGCGCTGCGCCACGAGGCGCGGGACCTGGCCCTCGACCCAGCCCTCCTCCGCGAGCGGCACCAGCAGCGGCGCGGGCTGGCCGTGGACGATCGTGCGCGTCGAGAACGAGGCGATCGCCCGGGGATAGGCGTTCGACGCGATCGTCCCCGTCGTGGCGAGGACGCCGATCGGCGCGCCGTTCGCGGCGGCGATCGCGGCGCGCGCGCCCGGCAAGATGACGCCGAGCACGGGGAGATCGAGCTCGATGCGCATCATGTCGAGGGCGACGGCGCTCACCGTGTTGCACGCGACGACGATCGCCTTGACGCCCCGATCGAGGAGGACGCGCGAGCAGCCGAGGGCGTACTTGATCACGGTCTCCGCGGAGCGGGTGCCGTACGGCACGCGCGCCGTGTCGCCGAGGTAGACGATGTCCTCCGCCGGGCAGCGGCGGCGGAGGGCGCGGACGACGGTGAGCCCGCCGAGGCCCGAGTCGAAGACGCCGAGCGGCGACCGCGCGCGCGCCGCCTTGGAGCGCGCGTCGAACGCCATGCCCGCGGGGAGGGGAGGAGAGGTCACCGGCGGAGCTTAGTACGGCCTTTCCGGGGGTTGTAATGGCGTGAAATCGACAAGGTCGTGGAATGCGTCTAGGTGTCGGCTTCGGCCCTGAAACATCGGGAGCCGGTCGTGTCCGCGGAGGGGAATCCCTTCGGAAAGGTGGAGGAACATGTCTCAGAACGAAGGCTACGCGCTGCTCATCGGTGTGGACGACTACTCGACGTACGACGCGTCGGCGGGTCGCCCGAAGGGGACGAGCGATCTGCTCGGGAGCCGCAACGACGTGCTCGCCTTCTTCCGCACGTGCCGTGATCTGGACATCCCCGCGTCGCAGATCCGCGTGCTCACGAGCCCGAAGCTCGACCTCGCGCTGCTCCCGGGCGTGCCGGCGGAGAACGTCGGCGTCGCCACCGAGGAGGCGATCCTCGACGGGGCGAGGTGGCTGGCCGAGGCGCTCCGCGACGGGCGCGGGACGGGGCTGCTCTCGTTCTCGGGGCACGGCGACAAGCTCGATCGCGGCGAGCTCGCGATCTGCCCCGCGGACACGCGCGGGCCGGCGCTCGCGGGGGCGATCCGGTTCGAGGAGCTCCGGCGCCTCTTCGCGAGCGCGGGCGCGCTCGAGGGCCTGACGTGCGTGATCGACGCCTGCTTCGCGGGCGCCGCGCTCGATCCGTCGGCCCCGCGCGAGCGTCGCGCGCTGTCGCTCTCGGGGCGCGCGGCGGCGCAGCCGGCGGCCGGGGGCACCCTCATCCTCGGCGATCGCGTGATCGCGGCGGCGCGGCCGGATCAGCTGGCGTTCCAGGCCCGCTTCTCCGGGGAGCACCGGGGCGCCTTCTCGTGGGCCGTCGGCGCCACGCTCGATCAGTGGACGTCGGTGAAGGACGAGCACGGCACGCGGAAGAACCTGTCGTACGGCGAGCTCGTGGGGCGCGCCGGGCGGCTGCTCGACACGCTGTCGTTCGCGCAGGAGCCCGTGCTCGCGGGGCCTCCGAGCGTGGCCGATCTGGCGTTCCTCCAGCGCGGAGCCTCGCCGCTCGGCACGTCCGCGGAGCCGGACGCGGCGCGGCGGCCGCTCCAGATCGATCCGGGGTTCCTCGTGTTCCGCAAGGTCACCCTCACGCTCGACATGGTGCCTCCGATGGTGCTCGCCGAGGTGTTCGCGATCCACACGACGACGGGCTCGTACACGGCGGGCAACGAGTACTGGAACGTGAACAAGGACGCCGTCGCGAACCTCGGCGGCGAGTCGATCTCGATCGCGTACTCGGACTACTCGACGGGGACGCCCTCGCCCACGGCGTTCGCGCACGCGCAGAGCTTCGTGGAGCCGATCAACCTCACGTGGGCGAACATCGGGCGGACGGACCCGATCTCGGGCGGGTACCTGTTCAACAACGGGACGACCTCGCTGCGGCTGCGCAAGAACACGGCGAGCCCGCCGAGCCTCACCTACGTGACGTGGTACCAGGTGCTGCCGAACGGGACGTCGCCGGTCAACATCAGCCCGTCGGGCACGTTCGCTCCCGCCTCCAGCCTGAGCTTCCCGCGGGACACGACGGGCTGGGACATCGACTACACCATCTGAAGGCGGGCTAGACCGAGCGGGTCAGCCGCAGGCCTGTCGTCGCGCGCCGGCCGTTCGGCCTGAAGCCGAACCGACCGGCCGCGCGGCTGGAGCTGAGCGGGCTCGGCCACGCTCCGCCGCGCAGCGATCGGAAGTCCTGGTCCTGCGGGTCGGGCACGTGCAGGACGAGGCGCGCTCCGTCCTGCGCGGGGCCGTCGTGGCGCCACACGTTGGAGCACCAGTCCCGCGAGTTGCCGGCGAGGCCGCGCACGCCGTGGGGGCCCTCGTCGGTCGGGTAGTCGTGGATGCTGGACATCCGGGGCTGATCCGCGCGGCTCTCGGCGACGCAGGCGAACGTGGGCTCGGGGTGATCGCCCCACGGGAAGAGGCGGCCGTCGGCGCCGCGCGCGGCCTTCTCGCGCTCGATCTCGTTGGGCAGGCGCCAGGGTCGACCGGTGCGGTCCGCGAACCAGCGCGCGTAGGCCATGGCGCCGTACCAGTCGACGAGGACCACTGGCCAGTCGGGCTCCATCGGGATGCCGAGCGAGTCGACCGTGAGGACGAACCGGCCCGCTTCCCGCGCGAACGAGGGGCGCTCCAGATCGCCCATGCCTTGCTGCGTGTGGGGGCACAGGGCGACGGCCTCGTCCTCGCGCCCCGCGTCGACGAGATCGTTGAGGAACGCGAGGTACTCCGCGTTGGTGACGGGGAACCGCTTCATCACGAAGGCGTCGACCCAGATGCGGCGCCGCGGGAGGCTGTCGCCCGCCTCGCGATCGCCGCCCGTCCAGCAGAGGCCCGCGGGCACGTAGACGTCGTCGGGCGCCAGCTCCTCCGGCCGCAGCAGGCGAACGGGGAGCGGCGAGGGATCGCCGGGGGGCCGCCCGTCCCAGTGCTGGCCGCGCTCGAGGACCATCGGGTAGATCGCGTCCGCGAAGCCCTTGGCCGTGATCCGCAGGCGGTAGCTGCCCTTCGGGAGGATCACGGCGGAGATCGGCGTGACGCCGAGGAGGGCCTTCTCTTCGTCCGGGACGAGGTGGCGATCCTGCCGCTCGTACCGCGCGACGTACACGCGCGCGCCCGGCGGATCCGTCACGAGGGTGAACAGGCCCATGCCGCGGACGGCCTCGGAGTGGCGGCCGCGGTGGTGGGCGCGCAGGAGGCCCTCGAAGCGCGCGGCGTCCTCCTCGCGGTGCGCGAGCTCGGCCTCGGCGAGGCGCGCCAGGTAGTGGTCCGCGAGCAGCTCGTGCGCCTCGGGGAGGTCCGCGTCGAGGCTGAGCGCGCCGTGCACGGCCTGGAGCCACTCCGTCTCGCGCACGGCGGCCTCGATCTCGAGGCGCGCCGCCTCCTCCTCGAGCACCCAGCCGGGGCGCTTCTTCTCGAGCGGATCGAAGGGGCGCACCTGGCTCGACAGCTCCTGGGCCCGCGCGCGGCGCTCGGCGGCGTCCTTGCGGAGGACGGCGATGTACGGCTGGATCTGCGAGGCTCGCTGGAGGATCTCGACGGCCTGCTCGCGCCGCCGCGCGCCGTCGAGCCAGGCGACGACCTCGCGCGCGAGGGCGTCCGCGTTCCTGTACCGGTCGCCGATCGAGCGGCGCATGGCGTGCTCGCAGATCGCGATCAGCTCCGCGGGCAGCGGCGGGACGTCCTTCGCGGCGCGGTTGATGGGCGTCGGGGGGCCGCTCCGGACCTGGCCCAGCACGAGCTCGGCTTTGCCCATGTACGGGGGGCGACCGGTGAGCAGGTGGTAGAGGATCGCGCCGAGCGCGTAGACGTCGCTCTCCGGGCAGTGGAGGTCGCGCTCGCCGCGCGCCTGCTCGGGCGGCATGTACGCGGGCGTCCCGAGCACGTCGCCGTGGCGCGTGAGGTTCGACGGCTCGTCGATGGACGAGAGGGAGTCGTCGGCGCCGTCCACGAGCAGATCCGCCGTCTCGCGCAGGTGGCGGCCGAGGCCCCAGTCCATCACCAGGACCTGCCCGAACTCGCCGACCATGAGGTTGTCGGGCTTGAGATCGCGGTGGACGACGCCGCGGCTGTGCGCGTACGCGACGGCCTGGCAGATGCGCGCGAACGCGTCGACGAGGCGGCGGAACGTCCACCCGCTCTCGGTCTCGCAGAAGGCGCCGTTCTTCACGCCGCGGTGGACCTCGTCGATCACCTCCGCGAGCGTGCGGCCGCGGATCTCGCGCATCGTGAACCAGAGGCGCCCGTCCGGCAGCTCGCCCTGATCGTGGACGGCGACGATGCCGGGGTGCTGCAGGTTCGCGGTGAGCTGCGCCTCGGCCATGAACCGCGCCCGCAGGCGCGGCGAGCCCGCGCGATCGTGGTGCATGACCTTGATCGCGAGCACGCGCGCGAGCGTCGCGTCGCGCACGCGGCGCACCTGGCCCATCGCGCCCTCCGCGATGAGGCCGAGATCCTGGTACCGAGCCGGGAGAGCGAGGAGATCCGCCCCGTTCTTGGTCGCGCTCTCGGGGGGCCCTGCCGCCAGCTCGGAGCGCCAATCCACGATCTCGGTGCCGGGCAGCTCCGCTGGCCGCTCCGGTCCTCGATCAGTCCCTTCCACCCTCTGGAACCTACCATGAAAGGCCCGCCTTGCGGGCCGCGCGGCGGCAGAAGTATCGTGCCGACCCGTGGGCCTCCTGCGCCACATCGTTTCGGGAGACACCCATCCCCTCCGGCCCCGTTGTCGCGTCGGCCGATTGACGACCGCCGATCTGCGGCTGGACGACGCGCGCGTGTCGAGCGAGCACGCCGTCATCCACCACAACGGCAGCCGGTGGGAGATCCGCGATCTCGGCAGCACGAACGGCACGTGGGTGAACCGCCAGCGCCTCCCCAAGGGCGAGCGCGCGCTGCTGGGCTCCGGCGCGCTGCTGACGTTCGGCGGCCGCGATCTCACGTTCGAGCTCGTCGACGCCTCGCCCCCCGTCGCGAGCGCGCGGCAGATCCAGACCGGCGAGGTGCGCCAGGCCGCGTCGGGGCTCCTCGTCCTCCCCAACGAGGAGCGCCCCATCGCCTCGGTGTTCGAGCGCCTCGACGGCGCCTGGATCCTCGAGTCGCAGCACGAGCAGCGCACCGTGGCGGACCGCGACGTCGTGATCGTGGACGGCGAGGGGTGGAGCCTGGAGCTGCCCGACGCCAGCGCCGCGACGCTCGACACGTCGCGCGTCGGCCCGTACGTCGAGGCCGCCACGCTGCGGTTCACGCTCAGCCTCGACGAGGAGCACGTGCACGTCACGCTCGTCCACGACGGCGGCGAGATCAACCTGGGCACGCGGCAGTACCACCTCCCGCTGCTCCTGCTGGCGCGCGCCTGGCTCGCGGACGCGAAGGTCCCCGCCGAGGAGCGCGGCTGGGTCGAGCGCGACGAGATTTGCCGCGGCCTCAAGGTCGACGCCAACAAGCTCAACGTGGACATCTACCGCGCCCGAAAGCAGATGATCGCGGCGGGCGTCCTCGGCGCCGCGAACCTCGTGATGCGCCGCGTGGACACGGGGCACCTCCGCCTCGGCGTGCATGGGGTCGAGGTCCACAAGGCCGGCGCCCCTTCGATCGCGCCGGGCTCGTCGCCGCCCCCCGCCGACGCCGGATAGCGCCCGGGCGAAAAGGCGCCCCCCGGCCTTCTTGCGGCCGCCCAATTGTCCTATCCTCCGCGCCCATGGCGGAGAACAAGAAGGGTTGGATCAAGGGGAACATGTCCTTCCAGGTCGGCGAGGAGCCGGACGTGGACGAGCGCGCGCCGCTGCTTCCCCTCCGGATCGTCGTCGTCGCGGATCTCACGCCGGGCGACGATCACAACGCGGGCGCGAGCGCTCCCGAGGGCGCGGTCAAGATCGACCCGACCGACTTCGACGATCTCTTCCAGCGCATCCGCCCGCGCATCTCCGTCGACGTGCCGAGCGTGCTCGCCGAGGGGCGGTCCCTCCGCGTGGAGCTGTCGCCGACGAGCTTCAAGAGCTTCCGCCCGGACGGCCTCTGCGCCGAGGTGCCGCTGCTCCGCTCGCTGCTCGACGGGCGGCTCGTGCTGGAGCGGCTGCGCGAGGCGACCGTCACGCGCGATCAGGCGCTCTCCGAGCTGCAGCGCCTCTGGCCGGGCTCGCCGTTCTGCCGCGAGATCCTGGGCCTCGTCCCCGCGACGGGCGCGGCCGGCGCTGCGGCTGCGGCGGCGGCCCCCGCGCCCGCGCCGGCCCCCGCGGCGTCGAGCGCGATCGACTCGATCCTCGACATGGTGGACGTCGGCGGCTCGGCGCCCGCCGCGCCCATCTCTCTGGAGCCCGGCGTCCCCGCGGCGCCGCCGGTGCGCGACGAGCCGCCGAGCCGCTTCCACGAGCTCATCTCCGCCGTCGCCAAGAGCGCGCGCCCCGGCGCGGGCGGCCAGGTGCGCCCCACCGAGGCGATCTCCCGCGTCGAGCGCGCCATCGCGATGCAGCTCGGCGCGATCCTCCAGCACCCCGAGGTGCGCCGCCTCGAGGAGGCCTGGCGCGGCGTGAAGTTCCTCGCCGACCGCACGCAGAACATCCCCGGCGTCCGCGTCGACGTCGTGAGCGCGCGCCCGCAGAAGGCCGCCGTCGCCCTGGAGCGCGCCATCAAAGCGAACGCCTCCGCGGAGCCGCCCGTGTCGATCGCGCTCGTGGACATGGACATCGACAACACGGTCGCGTCGCTCGACAGGGCGCACGCGCTCGCCGTCGTCGCCGACAACTACAGCGTCCCGGTGATCCTCGGCGCGAAGGCGCAGCTCCTCGGCGTCGCGGATCTCGGCGAGGTGGAGCGCCTCGACTACAAGCAGAAGCTCTTCGACGAAAAGGCGAGCCTCGCGTGGCGCAGCACCGCCTACAAGCCGGAGATGCGCTGGGTCGTCTTCGCGGCCAACGATTTCCTCGCGCGCCCGCCGTACGACAAGACGACCTCCCGCGTCCGCGAGGCCATCGTGAGCGAGCTGCCGAACGACGAGGGCGGCTTCGTGTGGATGTCGCCGATCTACGCGCTCGGCGCGCTCGCGGCGGTCAGCTTCAAGGAGACGGGCTGGGCGTGCCGCATCGTGGGCCCGCGCGCCGGCACGCTCGGCAACCTCCCGGTGCACCAGGAGATGAACATCGACGAGAGCGCCGAGGGCGTCGCGATCCCGACCCGCTCTTACCTCTCGACCGAGACGCAGAAGGACCTCGGCAAGATGGGCGTCCTCGCGCTCGCCGCGGCCCCCAACAGCGACGCCGTGCAGATCTTCGCGGCGCCCACCGCCTACGTGACGCCCCCCAAGCGCACGTACGACTCCGCCACCACGGAGCCGGAGGTGCGGCTCGATCGCGTCTCCCTCGTCGACCAGCTCTTCGTCGCGCGGGTCGCCCAGTTCCTCCGCGCCTTCTGCTCCAAGCTCCCCGCGAACGCCCCGCCCAACGAGGTGGCGCCGGTGCTCGAAGGCGCGCTCGGGGCGCTCTTCGAGGGCGCGCAGGCCACCAGCGTCGAGATCAGCGTGAAGGCCGCCTCCCACGAAGATCACGGCACGTCGGTCACGGTGACGGTGCGCCCGCGCCGCTTCCTCGGCGTCGCCCTCGAGGAGCTGTCGCTCGAGGTGCCGCTCGGTTGAGCCACGCGGCGGGCGCTTCGGGCCTGACGTGGTCGATGGCTTGAGCGATCGTCGTTTGACAAGATCTGGGCCGCGCGAATCGTCTCCCGGCCTCCGGAGCCCGCGCGGCGCGCCTCGGCTCCGCCCCGCCCAGACCCGCACAATTTGTCCCGCCAAATCCCCTTGGAGTAGATCCATGGGGTGCGTCTGGGCATCGATTTCGGCACCACGCGGACGGTCGTGGCGTGCTGCGACCGCGGGAACTACCCGGTCCTCTCGTTCTTCGATGACGCGGGCGACACGGTCGACTTCTACCCGTCGGTCGTCGCGGAGCACAAAGGCGAGCTGAAATTCGGCCTCGACGCGGTGCACCTCGCGCAGGAGCGCGGATGGAACCTCGTCCGCTCGTTCAAGCGCCTGCTCGCGCGCCCGCGCGCCGGGGACGCCTCGGTGCAGATCGGCGCCGTCGAGGTCACCGCCGTCGAGCTGATCACCCGGTTCCTCGCCGCCCTCCGCGAGGCGATCCTCTTCCGCTCCAACAGGCCGAGCGTGGGGTCGGACGATCGCCTCGTCGCCGTCGTGGCCACCCCCGCGAACGCCCACGGCGCGCAGCGCTTCGTGACGCTGGACGCGTTCCGCCGCGCCGGGTTCGAGGTGATCGGCATGCTCAACGAGCCCTCGGCGGCGGGCTTCGAGTACACGCACCGCCACCACCGGACCATCACGTCGAAGCGGGAGCACATCGTCGTGTACGACCTCGGCGGCGGCACGTTCGACGCCTCGCTCGTCCACCTGCACGGCCGCCACCACGACGCCGTCGCGACGGCGGGCCTCAACCACCTGGGCGGCGACGACTTCGACGCGGTGCTCGCGGACGTCGTGATGTCGGCGGCCCACCTCGATCGGAAGGCCCTCTCCCGCAAGGCGCAGGCGCTCCTGCTCGACCAGTGCCGCGAGGCGAAGGAGCGCCTGAACCCGAACTCGCGCCGCATCGCGATCGATCTCGAGGCCGTGCTCGGCGACGCCGCGAAGGAGCCCGAGGTCACCATCGCGGTGCAGGACTTCTACGAGGCCGCGGCGCCCCTCGTCGAGCGGACGATCGTCGCGATGGAGCCCGTCATGGCCAAGCTCGACGAGGACGTCGACGAGGCGATGACCGAGATCGCCGGCATCTACGTCGTCGGCGGCGCGAGCGCGCTCCCCGTCGTGCCGCGCGTGCTCCGCGAGCGCTTCGGGCGGCGCGTGCACCGGTCGCCGTACCCGTCGGGCGCGATCGCGATCGGCCTCGCGATCGCGGCGGACGAGGACGCCGGCTTCGAGGTGTCGGACCGGCTGTCGCGCCACTTCGGCGTGTTCCGCGAGGGCCGCGGCGGCGAGGAGGTCGTCTTCGATCCGATCTTCGATCGCGAGGAGCGCGTCCCGAGCCGCGGCGAGGGCCGCTCCGTGATCCCCCGCGTGTACCGCGCGGCGCACAACGTCGGCCGCTACCGCTTCGTCGAGTGCGCCGCGCTCGACGGCCGAGGCGTCCCGATCGGCGACATCACGGCGTACCGCGACGTCCTCTTCCCCTTCGATCCGTCCCTCCGGGGCGACGCGATGGATCTGTCGGGCGTGCAGGTCCGCCGCATGTCGCGCGAGGGCCCGCTCATCCAGGAGAAGTACAGCGTGACGGAGCACGGCCTCGTGAAGGTGACGATCACCGATCTCGATACCGGCTTCGAGCGCTCGTTCCCCATCGGCGCGTGACGGCGCGATCGCTTGACGGGGCGTGATGGCCTGATCGCGTGACGGCGGGGGCGCTGCGGAGACGCGGCGGCGACGGCGTGATGGCCTGATCGCGTGACGGCGGGGGGCGCTGCGGAGACGCGGCGGCGACGGTCCCGGAGGGCACGCGACGCGGGGCGCGCCCTCGTCTCTCGTGGATCCGTCCGTCGTCAGCTCGCCGGCGCGGGGGCCAGGGCGGGCACCGGGGCGGCGATCTCGGGCGCTGCCGCGTACTGCGCGAGGGCGCCCGTCAGCTCTTTGCGCACGCGCTCCACGAGCTCGGCGGGCTCGATCACCTTCGCCGTCTCGCCGAAGCCGAGGATCCACGTGCCGACCTCCGTGAGGTCGCCGATCGCCATCGAGAGGCGAACGCCGCCGTCGGGGAGCGCCGAGATCTCCTGCGAGGGGTGCACGCGGCGCGTGCGCACGTACTCGGCCACGCGCGGATCGAAGTCGACGACGACGCGCTGCGGCTGGCCCCCGCGGAAGATGCCGAACTGCCCCTGGAAGTGGTCCTCGATCGAGAAGTCGTCCGGCAGGCTGAAGCGCTCGATCGTCGCGCACTCGGCGTCGCGCATGCGATCGAGGAGGAACGTGCGCACCTCGCCGCGGCCGACGTGGAGGCCGACGCAGTAGATGGAGTCCTTGTAGAGGACCATCGCGTACGGGTGGATCACGATGCGATCCTCGCGGCCGTCCTTGGCGCGGCGGTACCGGCAGCGGAGCGGGCGCAGATCCGCCACGGCCTGGAAGAGCGCGTCCAGCTCCTCGGTGCGCGACGAGTAGTCCTTGGGCGCGAACGGGAGGTACAGGAACCTCTCTTCGAGGCGCGCGTCGGCGACGCCCGCGTTGGGGCCGCGGCCGGGGCGGCGCGCGACGCCGAGGAGCTTCTGCGCGACCATGTCGATCTCTTCGTACAGGGTCGAGCCCTTCATCGGCTCGAAGAGGCGCTGGGCCGCGAGGAGCGCGTACGCCTGCGTGCGGCGCACCTCGACGCGGCGGCCCAGCTCGCCGGGCGCGAGGCGCCACACGCGCTCGCCGCCGGGCTTCGCGAGCGTCGGCGTGATCTCCATCTCGCGGCGCACCTCGGCGAGGTAGCGGCGCATCGAGCGCGGCGTGACGTCGAGCTCCCGCGCCAGCTCGTAGATCGTGAGGCCCTTGGGGTGGCGCTGCAGGAGCGCGCGCAGCGCGTCGAGGCGGCGGTGCTGCGTGAAGGGGCCGCGGGGGCGCCCGCGCGCCCGCGACGCCGCGCTCGCGGGAGGCGGCGAGGAAGCGCGCGACGGCGCGATCGGCGCGGCGGCGGACGCGGCTTGCGGCGCCGTCGATCGCGCCGCGGGAGGGGGCGACGAGAGGGGGGCGCCCCGCGTCGCGAGGGCCGGCGACGAGGACCGCGCCGGCGGCACGGCCGCGCTCGTTTCGGGGGCGGACGTGCGCTGCAAAGATTGCCGGAGATCACGCGGCGGGGCCGCCTTCGCGTCCGTCATGGGAGCGGGCCTCGCGTCGCGCGGCGGGGGCTGTTGCGGGGCGCTCCTCGGGGCCGAGGGGCGGCCCCCCGCGTCGCGCTGCGGGGCCTGCGGGACGGCGCGCGCTGCGGGGGATCGCGCGTCGCTCGCGGTCGTCGGGCCGCGGTTCGAGGAGGCGGCGGGGGCCGGTGCTGCGGGCTCCGAACGGACGACCTTCGCCTTGCCGGCGGGCAGCTTGTCTCGCGCCATCGCCGCTCCTGTGTATCGCAGGGGGCGTGCGAATGGCACTCAAGAAGTGTTGAACCGCGAACGGCAGGATGCGACTATTTCGATCGAGGAAGATTGTTTCCTCGGACCTTTCTTCGGCGCGCGGGCTTGGTTGCTCGCGCGGCCCTCGAAACCGCCACGAGGCCCGCGACCGGCCCCGACGTCACGTCGAGGCGGCCCGGCTGCACTGAGCGCGCTCTGTCTTCGGAGCAGGAGAATCATCGATGCTCGATCCCTCGAAGGTCGGCTGGATCGCCGCGATTCTGGGTGGGCTCGCGATCGCCGTCACAGGCTGTCAAACCGAGGCCTACTGCTTCGTCGACTGCTCCGGCGAGACGACGGCGACGACGACCGGGACCGGCGGGGCGGCCGGCGACGAGTGCGTGTTCGACTGCGGCGGCACCGGGGGCACCGGCGCCGGCGGGACGAGCACGACGTCGGTGACGGGGACCGGCGGCGACTGCGCCGGGGACTACACGGACCCGCACACCTGCGGCACCTGCGCGAACGACTGCTTCCAGGTCGCGCTCAACTGCAAGCCCGACAAGATCGGCTGCACCCCGAGCGCCGACCCCGGGATGGTGCCGGGCACGTGCACCTGCGGCGAGTGCGCCACCGACTACTACGACCTCGATGGCAACGGCACCTGCGAGTACATCTGCCAGAAGACCGCGAACGACGACAAGCTCTGCAACAACAAGGACGACGACTGCGACGGGAAGAAGGACGAGGACGTCAACCTCTGCGACGACCCGAAGAACTGCGGCAAATGCGGCCGCACCTGCACCGTCGTCCACGGCACCGGCGGCTGCGTCAAGAGCGGCAACGGCGCCTGCACCGAGGCCAACACCGCCTGCGAGATCGCGAGCTGCGACTGCAACGGCCCCGCTGACTGCTGGTACGACCTGGACGGCTCCTTCGCGACGGGCTGCGAGTACCTCTGCGAGAAGACGAACGGCGGCGTCGAGACCTGCGACGGCCTCGACAACGACTGCGACGGCAAGATCGACGGCGCGGACGATCTCTCGGCGGATCCGACGATCGGCGTCGCCTGCTACGGCGACCCGGACGGCCTCTGCGCGACGGCCGCCCACGCGGGCGTGACGGAGTGCCAGGGCGGCCTGCCCGTGTGCGTCGGGCCGAACCTGCTCAAGGAGAACCAGACGCTCGAGACGTGCAACGGCGTCGACGACAACTGCGACGGCTTCGTCGACAACAACCCGACCGACGTCGGCGGCTCGTGCGGCGTGAGCGCGAACTTCCCCTGCTCGCTCGGCACCAACCAGTGCGTCGGCGGCCAGCTCCAGTGCGTCGGCGCGGTGCTCCCCGCCGCGATGGAGACGTGCAACGGCGTCGACGACGACTGCGACGGCATCATCGACAAGACGGGCGCGCTGCCGCCGGCCGACTCGGTGGGCGCGTGCAACGTCCCGCCGAACGCGCCCGCGGGGGCGACCACGCCGTGCAAGGCCGGCGCGAAGGCCTGCCTGGGCGGCGTCGTCGCGTGCCAGGGCTCCGTGGGCCCGACCGGCGCCACCGACTCGTGCGGCGACGACTCGAACTGCGACGGCGTCCTCACGAACCAGCCCGATTTCATGAGCGACGTGCACCACTGCGGCAACTGCATGACCGACTGCCAGGCCAACGCGGTCCACACGATCGTCGCCTGCACGAACGGCGCGTGCGTGACGCAGGGCTGCGAGCCGAACTTCTACGATCTCGACGGCAACGGCACCTGCGAATACGCCTGCTCGTTCGTCTCCGCGACGGAGTCCTGCAACAACAAGGACGACAACTGCAACGGCCAGGTCGACGAGAACGTCATGGTGCCGTCGCCCGTCCAGGTGTGCGGCGTGAGCGCCTCGGCGCTCAGCCCCGAGTGCACGACCGGCGTCACCGTCGCGTGCATGGCCGGCGCCTGGAAGTGCACGTTCCCCGCGAACGTGTGCGCCGGCGGCTGCTCCGCCAACGACGAGGTCTGCGACGCGCTCGACAACGACTGCGACGGCTTCCTGAACGAGAACGTCGCCAACTTCAACCAGCCCTGCGCGAGCGACGACGGCCTGCCGCCGCCCGGCCACGGCGCGTGCCGCACGACGGGCACGTTCCTGTGCAACGGCCCGAGCGGGACGGCGTGCAGCGCCATGAAGGCCGACTGCAACAACCTCCCCGGCGGCTGCACCGAGGTCTGCGACGGCATCGACAACGACTGCGACGGCATCGCGGACGAGGGCTTCAACAACAAGGGCGCCAACGCGACGAACTTCGTGAAGCCCGTCGTCACGAAGATCGGCGCAGCGCTCTGGGTGTACACGTACGAGGCCAGCCGCCCGACGTCGACGAACCAGGCCGCGGGCACGGGCAACGGGTTCTGGACCAGCGCTCCCGCGGGGCAGACGCTCGACAAGACGCCCGCGTGCTCGGTCCCCTCCAAGATCCCTTGGTTCAACGTCTCGCCGCGCGAGGTCACGCAGACGTGCACCGCCATGGGCGGCGCCATCTGCACGAGGCCGCAGTGGCAGACGGCCTGCACCCCGAACGCCGCGTGCGACTACGGCTACAACCCGCGCGGCGGGGCGGGCAGCGCGTGCGCCACCGCGTACACGGCGACGAAGTTCTGCAACCTCGGCCCGTCCTTCGACTTCAACGGCGGCGTCGCCGGCGATCAGGACGGCCTGCTCCCGACGGCCTCCGCGAGCCTCCTGAACTGCTGGGCGGACTGGAGCGCGCTCCAGGGCAACGTCGCCGCCACGAACAAGCTCTACGACCTCACCGGAAACCTCCGCGAGATCGTGTTCGAGTCCGGCACCACCTACAAGCTCATGGGCGGCGCGTTCGACGCGCAGTCCGAGACGGGCTCGGGGTGCGACTTCACGTTCTACTCGGTGGACCAGAACTACAAGTTCTTCGACACCGGCTTCCGGTGCTGCTTCACCGCGGATCCCACGTTGTGAGGAGGAGGACCCCCACCATGCAAAGACGAATGAGCCACGCTCTCTCCTCCTGGTCCTTCGCTGCCGCGCTCGCCGCGGCCGCCGTCGCGCTCCTCGCGCCCTCCGCAGCGCAGGCCGAGCCGGCCTCGTGCCTGTCGTTCAACCCGGGCGACTGGCCCCCTTCGTCCAAGCCGTACTTCATGCTCGCGGCCGACACCTCCGGGTCGATGACCTCGACCGTCGGCAACCCGGCCCTCGCGAGCTCCTGCGGCTGGGGCAGCGATCGCCGCGCCCACCTCCGCTGCGCGATCAAGAACACCGTGCTCGCCTTCTCGGGGCAGGTGAACTTCGGCCTCGCCACGTACCCGCGCAAGCAGACGGGCTGCGGCGCCGGTTGCTACAACACGTGCACGTACAGCGACTACCCGGGCAACCTCACGAACCCGGGCTGCGGCCCCGGCACCGGCGCGAACCGCCGCGGCGCCTTCATCCAGGTGCCGATGCTCCAGGACTCGTTCTGGCAAGCGCCGCCGCCCGCGGGCAACACGGGCACGCTCCTCTCGTGGGTCGACAACAACTGCACGAACAACGTCGAGCTCTTCGCCGACGGCTTCACGCCCCTGAACGGCATCCTCCGCGACATGAAGCGCTACTTCGGCCCCACGGGCTGGACCGCGCAGGACAACTCCGTCACGTACGCGAGCCCGCTCGCCGCGCAGGATCTCTCGGGCACCGGCGTCAACGGCGGCACCGCGTGCCGGCCCGTCAACATCATCTTCGTCACCGACGGCGACGAGACGTGCGACACCCAGGCGGACGCCGTCGCCGCCGCCGCGGACCTCTACAACAACGGCGTCACCGTCGGCGGCAAGACGTTCAAGATCCGCACGTACATGATCAACTTCGCGGGCGGAAACCAGACGAACACCGACCAGATCGCCGCGGCGGGCGGCACGGGCGCGAGCATCTTCGCCAACAACGAGACGGACCTCTCGATCGGCCTCGCGAACATCATCTCCGGCGCGATCCAGCCCGAGAGCTGCAACAACGCCGACGACAACTGCAACGGCTGCACGGACGAGGGCTTCAAGCACTACTGCGACGTCGGCCAGACATGCTGCGCGTGGGCGACGACCGTGCAGCGCACCGCCTGCCTCACCACGTACACGGGGACCATCACCCCCGCGAACCCGAACGGCGACCTCACGAAGCTCCCGTGCACCACCGTCGCGCAGCAGGCGCTCCCGGCCCAGTGGCTCTGCTACGACCCCAAGGAGACCTGCGACAACACCGACAACAACTGCGACGGCACCGTCGACGAGAACGTCCTCAAGTGCGGCAACCCCGCGCACTGCCCGACCGCCGAGGTCTGCAACGGCGCGGATGACAACTGCAACGGCGCCATCGACGATAACCCGATCTGCAACGGCTGCATCCCTTCGCCCGAGGTCTGCGACGGCTGCGACAACGACTGCGACGGCCTCGTCGACGAGGGCATCCCGAGCGTGCCCTGCGGCCTCGCGAGCCCGCCCAACTGCGCCGGCACCCTCGTGTGCCCGCAGAAGGCGAACCCCGGCGGCGTCGTGGGCGCGTGCCCCGGCGGCGGCTTCAACCAGTGCACGAACAACCCGCAGCCCGAGATCTGCGACGGCATCGACAACAACTGCGACGGCATCCTCGACAACGGCGCGGTGCCGACCCCGTGCGTGCCGGCCGGACAGCCGAACAACCTCGACTACGGTCCGAACAGCCAGTGCAAGCAGGGCACCAAGGCCTGCGGCTCGAACCAGTGCATCGGCTTCATCGGCCCGTCGACCGAGGTCTGCGACGGCATCGACAACGACTGCGACGGCACCGTCGACGACAACGTGTTCGGCGTCGGCCTCCCGTGCGGCCTCAACCAGGCGCCTTGCACTCCGGGCCTCACCGCGTGCGTCAACGGCGCGCTCACCTGCCAGGGCGGCAACGGCCCGCAGCCCGAGGTGTGCGACGGCCTCGACAACAACTGCAACGGCGTGGTGGACGACGCGCCGCTCGCGGACGGCCCGCCCGCCGGCATGAACGGCTGCTGGACCCTCCCGGGCAACTGCTGCACGTTCCTGAACCTCTCGTGGTGCCCGCCGCCCGGCGGCAACTGCAACGACGTCGGCACGCTCACGCCCCCGTGCGCCACCGGCACGATCGCCTGCGCGGGCGCCGGCGGCTGGGTCTGCCAGGGCTCCAAGGGCCCGGCTCCGGAGACGTGCGACGGCCTCGACAACAACTGCAACGGCGCCGTCGACGACGGCAGCCTCCCGCAGGTGGGCAACCTCTGCGGCAGCGACGTGGGCGAGTGCAAGTCGGGCGTCCTCGCTTGCGCGGCCGGCGTGCTCGACTGCGTCGGCGACGTCCCGCCCTCCCCCGAGGCGTGCGACGGCCTCGACAACGACTGCGACAACGTCATCGACAACGGCATCCAGATCGGCGGGACCTGCACGCCCCCGTACGATCCGGTCATGTACCCGAACCCGCCGATCTTCGCGCCCTGCCAGCCCGGCGCGCTCAAGTGCGACGGCGCGGGCAACACGGTGTGCGAGGGCGGCGTCGGCCCCTCGCCCGAGATCTGCGACGGCGTCGACAACGACTGCGACGGCGAGGTCGACGAGCTCGGCCCCGCGCCGAACGGCATCGACGGCACCGCCGATCCGAACGATCCCACCCACGTCCTCGGCCTGCCCTGCGGCGTCGCGATGGGCGCGTGCAGCGGCGGCGTCTACGCCTGCGTCAGCGGCATCGTGAAGTGCTCCGGCGGCACCACCCCGCAGCCCGAGGAGTGCGACTGCAAGGACAACGACTGCGACGGCTCCGTCGACAACGGCTCCGGCATCTGCAGCTCCGGGAAGGACTGCGTGAACAACAACGGCACGTGCGCCTGCGCCGAGCCGTGCTCCGGCGAGATCCAGTGCCCCGGCGGTCAGACGTGCATCGTCGGCACGCTGCCCGACGGCCAGATGGGCAGCTACTGCTTCCCGGACCTCTGCCCGAACGAGTGCGTCGACGCGACGGTGAAGGAGCCCGGCACCGGCGCCGTCGTCTGCGCGCCGCTGGGCACGCCCGCGGGTGGGGATTGCGTCGCCCCGCCCCAGTGCATGTGCAAGGGGCAGAACGGCTGCCAGGAGCCGTGCTTCGGGGTCGTCTGCGACGGCGGCCTCGTGTGCACGGGCTACGGCCCCAAGAAGGGCACCTGCGTCGTCGACAATTGCTACAACGTGCCCTGCCAGGGCTGCGACAGCGCGTGCCACGCCGGCTCGTGCACCGACAACCCGTGCGTGCCCAACCCGTGCGCGGCGGGCGAGGCGTGCAAGCCCAGCGAGGACTTCACGACGGCGACGTGCACCGGCTCCTGCGCCGACAAGGTGTGCGCCGCGAACGAGACGTGCGTCGGCGGCGAGTGCAAGCCCGCCTGCGATCCGGCCTGCAAGGCGGGCGAGGTCTGCGACCTCTCCAAGGATCCGCCCGTGTGCGTCGCGTCGATGTGCCAGGGCGAATTCTGCCCGGACGGCTCGTGCTGCGACCCGATCGACGGCTCGTGCGGCGATTGCCCGTGCAGCGGCGTCGTGTGCCCCGAGGGCCAGGAGTGCAAGCAGGGCGACTGCTTCCACGCGATGAGCACCGGCGGCACCGGTGGCACCGGCGGCGAGGGCGGCAGCACCGGCACCACCAGCACGACCGGCACCGGCACCGGCGCCGGCGGTGACGGCGGCGCCCGCGGCGGCTGGGGCCTCGCGACGGGCGGCGGCGGCTGCTCCTGCCGCGTGTCCGACGACGACACGAGCACCCGCACCGGCCTCGCCCTCACGGCGTTGGCCATCGCGCTCGGCGCGGCCCGTCGCCGCCGCCGCGACAGCGCCGCGGCCTGACCCGCCCGCCCCGTTCACAAGCGCTTGTGAATCCGTTCACAAGCGCTTGTGAACCACCCCTCCCCGAATCCCCTTCAAAACAAGCGTTCCACGAGCGACACCCCTGTTTCACGGACGCCCGTGAAGCCGTTCACGAGCGCGCTCGGTCATGCCATCACGACGTCAGGCCCGAAGCATCCACCGCGTGGAAGTCATCGTTGGCGGATCGCGTGGGGTGGGGACCCCGACGGCTCTGCCGGCGGGGCGGGGAGGCGCGAGCCTCCCCGTGATGGGAAAAAAGGAAGA
>WBZX01001345.1_pt1 | contig 18717 bp, 19 predicted proteins | sample 5204211 | NCBI WGS metagenome assembly WBZX01 (sample SAMN12344362, study PRJNA552823) | activated sludge metagenome | biome: Activated sludge suspended growth; feature: Nitrification reactor; material: Wastewater; isolation source: activated sludge from nitrification reactor of wastewater... | reverse complement strand
ACTGGGGCTCGGTGAGGCACATCGTGCCTGTCCAGGTGCCGTCGGTGAGCTTGGGCAGGTACTTCTTCTTGAGGTCGTCCGATCCGTGACGCGACAGCGCTTCGTAGGCGCCGTGGCTCAGGCCCGGATACATGGCGAAGGCCTGGTTCGACGCCGTGAACATCTCCTGCAGCGCGAAGCCCACTGTCGCCGGCAGGCCCTGTCCGCCGAACTCCGGATCGCAGGTCACGGCCGTCCAGCCGCCCTCGGCGAACTGCTTGTAGGCTTCCTTGAAGCCCTTGGGCGTGCGCACCACACCGTTCTCGTAGTGGCAGCCTTCCTCGTCGCCGGTGCGGTTCAGCGGGAACAGCACGTTCTCGCAGAGCTTGGCGGCTTCCTCGACGATGGCGTGGATCGTGTCCGGCGTCGCTTCCTCGTAGCCCGGCAGCTTGGCCAGCGACGAAACGTCGAGCACTTCGTTCAAAACGAACTGGATGTCTTTGATCGGGGCCTTGTAGACGGCCATAGCTTCCTCCTCAGTCGCCTTGCAGCCTAGTCACTCTCAGGATCGACGCCGCGCTGACGCAGCTCGGCGCTTACCTGGCTTTCGACTTCTCTGAATTCGTTGATGTGCTGATCGAGATCGGCGCGCTTGCGCTCGAGATCGGCGATGTGGAGCTGGCTGCGACGCAGCAGCTCGCGCAATTGCTGAATGCCGGTGCGGTCGACCTGGTAAAGGTCGAGCAGTTCGCGGATCTCGGCAAGCGAGAAGCCCAGCCGCTTGCCGCGCAGGATCCAGCTCAGGCGCGTGCGGTCTCCGACGCTGTAAAGGCGCGTCATGCCCTGGCGGCGCGGCTTGATCAGGCCCTCGTCCTCGTAGAAGCGGATCGTACGGGGCGTGATCGCAAACTCGCGTGACAGTTCGGCGATGCTATAGATGCGCTGTGTGTCACGCGGCACGGCGCTCTTGGCGGAAGATGAGGCGGCGACGGACATGGTGACGAAGTCTTAGTTAACGTTTACGTAAACGTCAATGCAGGTTAACGTAAACGGAAGGGAGAAACATGGCCATCTATCAGTTGAACGACCGCGTCCCGGTCATCCCCAAGTCCTGCTACATCGCCGAGGAAGCTACGATCATCGGCTCGGTGATCCTAGGCGAGCGCGTGAACATCTGGTTCGGCGCGGTGCTGCGCGGCGACAACGAGCCGATCGTGATCGGCGACGACAGCAACATCCAGGAACTCTGCGTGCTGCACACCGATCCGGGCGCCCCGCTCACCATCGGCAAGAACGTGACGGTCGGCCATCAGGTGATGCTGCATGGCTGCACCATCGGCGACGGTTCGCTGATCGGCATCCAGTCGGTGGTCCTGAACCGGTCGGTGATCGGCAAGGACTGCCTGGTCGGCGCCGGCGCCGTCGTAACCGAAGGCAAGAGCTTCCCCGACCGCTCCGTGATCTTCGGCTCCCCTGCCAAGGTCGTGCGCGAGCTGAACGAGGAGAATGCCGCGCGCCTCGCGATGAGCGCGGAGAGCTACGTGCACCGCGGGCAGAACTACAAGGCGAACCTGAAGCGCATCGGATAACAGCTTCCCGGACAGAAGCACGAACATGATCACCGCGCTCGATCACCTGGAGATCGGTGGCTCCCCGGCCGCCTACGAAACCTTGCTGGGCCGTCGCTCGACCGATGGGCGGCTGCGCACCGGTAATGTCGGGCTCACCTTCTCCCAAAGCGAGACAGGTCTTCGGTCGATGACCTTCGCGACGACCGATCTCGGCAAGGCTGCAACCCTGCTCGAGCGACGCGCCGTACCCGTGACGCCCGACCACGATCAACTGGTGCTTTCCGGGCATGGAGTCCCGCTCAAGCTCGCGGCCTCTTCGGAGGATATGGCCTCGCCTTTCACAGACGACGAGGCAGCCTGCGTTTCCGGCCTCGACCACGTGGTGGTCCGTACGCCCAACCCCGAGCGCGCAATCGCCTTCTATGCCGGCCGCCTTGGGCTCGATCTGCGCCTCGACCGCAGCAATCCGAAATGGGGGGCGCGGCTCCTCTTCTTCCGTTGCGGCGATCTCGTCGTCGAGATCGCGCACGATCTGAAGAAGGGTGTATCGGACGGGCCGGATCACCTCTGGGGTCTGTCCTGGCGCGTTCCCGACATTGCCAAGGCCAATGCCCGGTTGAAGGCCGCCGCCATCGAGGTCTCCGGGCCGCGCGACGGCCGCCGACCGGGCAGCCAGGTTTTCACCGTCAAGGATCGGACGGAAGGCGTCCCCACCATCATGATCGGTGGCATCGGTCGTTGGTAGGACGAGCCATGCGTGTTCTCGCGGCACTCTTCCTGATGCTCGTCGTGGGCGCTTGCGCCGAAGCGCCCACGACGCCCAAACGCGTAGTATCGACCGCCGACCTGCCGCCGCTCGGCCCCTGCCCGCCATCGTCCTGGAAACCGGAAGCGCCGCCGCCGACGGCCAGCACCAAGACGTCGATGATCCTGCTGGCGGTCGGCGAATGGGGCCGCTTCGGCAAGCAGGTCATCACCTACTCCAACGAGGCGCCGCCGCGCACCGAGCAGCTCGGGATCAAGGAGCGCGACGCACCGGAACGCATCGGCGACTACTGGAATGCCGTCGACAAGCCCGGCCGCACCGGCCTCGACGATATCCCCTGGTCGGCCGCCTTCATTTCCTGGGACATCGAGAGCGCGGGCGTGTCACGCGATCTCTTTTGCCCGAACTCTACCCACACGATCTACGTGGAGAGGATCGTCGAACGGGCGAAGAAGCCGGGCGCCGTCTTCATTCCACACGCACCGAACGCCCGAGCGCCGCAGGTCGGCGACCTCATCTGCGCATCGCGCAACGGCAGTGGCACGACCTTGCAGAACCTCAATCGCGGTGCCGGCCATTGCGACCTTGTCGTCGAGGTACGCCCTGGTCAGGTCTTCGCCATCGGCGGCAACGTGGGTGACTCCGTCACACGCAGCGTCTTTCCACTGGACGCGAACGGGTTTTTATCGCCCTTATCCGGGCGACCATTCTTCGCCGTAATTGAAAATCGACTGCAGTAGGAAGGACCATGTCTTCGCTGTACGACTATATCATCGTGGGCGCCGGCTCCGCCGGCTGTGCGCTCGCCGCGCGGCTGGCCTGGGGACGGCCCAAGCTCAGGATCCTGGTCCTCGAAGCCGGCGGTCCGGACAAGTCGTTCATGCTGAAAATGCCCGCTGGCTTCGCCAGCCTGGGTGAGAACTCTCCCTACAACTGGCACTACTCCACCACTCCCCAGAAGCACTGCAACAACCGGCAGATGTACTGGCCACGCGGCAAGACCCTGGGGGGCTCCTCGTCGATCAACGCCATGCTCTACATTCGCGGGCATGCCTGGGACTACGACCAGTGGCGCCAGCTCGGCAACCAAGGCTGGAGCTACGAGGACGTCCTGCCCTACTTCATGATGGCGGAGAACAACGAGCGCGGCGCCGACGCCTTCCACGGTACGGGCGGTCCGCTGAACGTCGCCGACCAAGTCGATCCCAGCCCGATCAACGAAGCCTTCCTGAAGGCGGCCGAACAGGCCGGCCACAGGCGCGTCACCGACTTCAACGGCGCGGAGCAGGATGGCGTCGGTTTCTATCAGGTGACCCAGAAGGACAAGCAGCGCTGGAGTGCCGCCAGCGCCTATCTTCGCCCGGCCGTGGAGAACAGCGGCGCCCATCTCGAAGTGATCACCGGCGCTCTCACCGAGCGCATCATATTCGACATGGGCCGCGCCATGGGCGTGCGCTATTCGCTGAACGGCCGCGACGAGGTCGCCCGCGTGACACGCGAAGTGATCCTGTGCGGCGGTGCGGTGAACTCGCCGCAGCTCCTGATGCTTTCGGGCGTCGGCCCGGCCGCACATCTCGAGTCGGTCGGCATCAAGCCCATCCACGACCTGCCGGGTGTCGGCGGCAATCTGCAGGACCATCTCGATGCCGCGCTGCTGCAGTTCTGCAAGACGCGCGACACCTACGACACCGCCAACAAGCTGGTCTCACTCTATCAGTATGTGATGAACAAGAAGGGGCCCGGCACGTCGCCGATCGCCGAGTCCGGTGGGTTCGCCCGCACGCGATCGGGCCTGGCCGCACCCGACATCCAGTTCCACTTCCTGCCCGTGCTGGTAGTAGATCATGGCCGCACGAAGATGAAGAAGAACGGCTACAGCCTGCACATCTGCACCTTGCGGCCCGAGAGCAAGGGCACGATCCGGCTGCGCAGCAAGAATCCCAACGAACATCCGCTGATCGACGCGAACTATCTCGCGGAGAAGCAGGATCTCGACACGCTGATCGCCGGCGTGAAGATGGGACGGGAAATCTTCGCCCAGTCGGGCCTCGACCCCTACCGCGCCGACGAATTCCAACCGGGTCCAGCGGCCAAGACGGATGCCGAGATCGAGCAATGGATCCGCGCCAAGTGCGAGACAATCTATCACCCGGTCGGCACCTGCAAGATGGGCCCTGCCACCGATCCCATGGCCGTCGTCGACGACAAGCTCCTGGTACACGGCGTCGAAGGGCTGCGTGTGGTCGATGCATCGATCATGCCGACCCTGATCGGCGGCAACACCAACGCGCCCAGCATGATGATCGCCGAACGCACCGCAGCGATCATGCACGAGCAGGGCCTGACCAACTAGGAGGCTGCCGGGGGCACCTTCATGAACCGCGCCGCCGACGTGGCACGCTCCCGACGAAGGGCTGCCATCGTTGGCGCGGCGCGCGATTGCGCCAGGCACCTGCCAAGAGTTCTCGATAATCTCGGACGCATTGCCCAAATCTACGCAGAGACATTCTTCGTCTTCGCCGTCAGCGACTCCAGCGACGACACCTTCAAGCAACTCGAAACCTGGATCGCGAATGGCCGCACCGGCCGCGTCGTCGACCTCGGCACCCTCGAGCCCAGTGTCCCTGTGCGGACGGCGCGGATCGCCCACGCCCGCAATGCCTGCCTGGAGGCCGTGCGCGGATCCATCGCCGCTGAGTACGATCATCTGATCGTCGTCGATCTCGACGACGTCCTCGACGGCAATCTTGCGATCGATGCCGTGAGGCAGGCAGCCGATTGGCTCGACGCCGCGCCCGACCGTGCCGGCGTCTTCGCCAATGCCGCGCCGCGCTACTACGACATCTGGGCCTTGCGTCACGAGAGATGGTGTCCGGGCGACTGCTGGCACGCGATCTGGGGGCGGCCGGCCGATCAAAGCTTCGAGGCGGCGAAGTTTCGTGAATCCCTGTTTCGCCAGATCGTCCTGCCCGCCGCGATGCCGCCCATCGCCGTACAATCGGCCTTCGGTGGCCTTGGCCTCTACAAGATGATCTTCGCCCGTCAGGGCGCCTATCGCGGCATCGACTTGCAGGATCGTCCGGTCTCCGAGCATGTCGCTTTCAACGAGGCGATCGGCGAAGCCGGCGGCCGGCTCCACATCTTTCCACCTCTGATCGTCCAGGCGCCGCGGCAGCATCTGTACGGCGCCGACGAACTTTCGCTGCGCTGGCGCCTGCGCATGCAGCTGCGACGTCTGACCGAGCGCGTGAGCCCGCCATGGCGTGCGCTGTTGCAGGACAAGCAGTGAAAGCCCTGATCATCGACCCCGCCCTGCATTCGATGGGAGGGCACCACTACAACGCGACACACGCGCTGCGGGCGAAGCTGTCGGCGCTCGGGATCGAACACGATTGCCTCGGCTCGGCCTATGCAGATGCGCGTACCGTACGCGACCTCGGCTGTACCCCCTCACCCAGGCCGTCTACGGCCGCACCTACGAAGCGCCGGAAGAATTCGAGCAACGCGTCCAGACGGTCCGGAAGGAACTGTCGCTGGCCCTGAAGCAACGGCCGAAGTTCGACCTCATCATTCTGCCCTGCTGCGATCAGGTCCTCGCCTTCGCCCTGGCCCGTTACTTCCGGTTCAGGCCGGCGCCCCATCTCGTGCTCTGGGTATTGTACGGCCCGCATCACACCAGACCGTTCGACGATCCAGCGACGCACTTCCTGCGGCGCGAGACGCGCGAAGCCTTTGCGGCACTCCAGAGGATCGTTGGCCTTCAACGTATTTCGGCCTTCTGCGAGACGCCGCAGATGGCGGACATCTATCGCGACCTGACAAGCCTCGAGATCGGCGTTGCCTCGGGGCCGGGGCTCATCGGCGGCAAGCGCACCCAACGGCAGAACAGCGCTCCCGTCGTGAGCTGTATCGGCTTCGCCAACGAAGCCAAGGGTTATCGGCTGCTTCCCGAGGCGTTGCGCGAGGTGATCGGCCGAAACCATGAAGTGCGCTTCATGATCCACGGCGTCTTTCAGGGCTCCGACGCACGCGACCAGGCCCCGGTCTTCGAGGCGCTTGCCGAACTGGGGCCGTGCGTAACGGTCAGCACGGAGGTCCTGTCACAGTCCGACTATCTCGCGTGGCTCGGCCAGGCCGATCTGGTCCTGCTGCCCTACGACCCCGAGGTCTACAAGACGCGGGGGTCGGGGGTGTTCTTCGAGGCTCGCCGTCTCGGAATCCCGGTGATTGCCACAAGGGGATGCGGCTTCGCCCAACCTGCCTTCGAGGCCGGTTGGGGTGTCGAAATCCCGCAGCCCGATGCGTTCGGCGTCGCTGCCGCCGTGTTGCAGGCCCTGCAGAAGATCGACGAGCTGACGTCACGCGCCTGCGCAGCATCGACACCACACGACGATGTCGACGGTATTCTCGGGGCCGCCGTTACGCGGGTCGTCAGCGGCCGCGGAAGGCGCGGGCGAGCTGGTCGGTGAGCGGCTTCACAAGGAACGAGGCGACCGTACGCGGCGTCGTCTGAATGAAGACTTCGACCGGCATGCCGGCGAGAAGCTGCAACCCGTCGAGGCGCGCAAGCTCGCCATCGCTGACGCGGACCCGCACCGAATAGTAGGGCTCGGTCGCCTTGTCGTCCTGTGCGACGTCGGCACCGATATGGATCACCTCGCCGTTGAGTTCGGGCGTCGTGCGCTGGTTGAAAGCGGCGAAGCGCAGGACGGCATGCTGGCCGATATGGATCTGGTCGATATCGTGCGGCGCCACCTTGGCTTCGACGATCAGCGTGTCCGTCTGCGGCACGATCAGCATGACCGGCTCGCCGGCCTGGATGACGCCGCCGACCGTATGCACGGAGCGCTGGAAGACCCGGCCGTCCTGAGGCGCCACGAGGTCGATGCGCTTGAGCTGATCCTCGGCGGAAACGCGCCGCTCCGTGAGTTCGGATTTCTTGGCGCGGATCTCGGCCAGTTCCTTGCCGACTTCCGTGCTGAGGTCCTGATCGATCTGGTGGATCTTGAGTTCGAGCTCGGCTATGCGGCCGCGGCCCTGCGCAATCGCCGCAACCAGCGACGCCCGCTCGCCTTCCAGGCGGGCGGCGTCGCGCTCCAGCGCCGTGACCCTGCTGATCTGTACGAGGTTCTGCTTCCACAGGACCCGCACGCTTTCGAGTTCCTGCATCAGGAGCTTCACTTCCTTGCTCTTGGCAGCCTCCTGCGCCTGGGTGCCTTCGATCTGGAGCTGGAGCTGCTGAATCTGCTCGCGCAACTGTGCCTTCTGCCCGTCGCGCGCAGCCTTGCGCATCTCGAACAATCGCTGCTCGCCGGACATCAGACGCGCCACTTCGGGATCGTCCTTGCGCTCTACCAGATCGGCCGGAAAGATGACCGACTTGTCGCCGTCGCGTTCGGCTTCGTTGCGAGCCTGTCGCGCAACCAGCTCGTCGAGCGCCTTGTTGACCACGGCGAGGCTCGAACGGGCCTGTGTGCCGTCGAGCCGCACCACGACATCGCCCTGCTTGACCTGATCGCCTTCCTTGACCAGCAGCTCGCCCACGACACCCCCTGTCGGGTGCTGGACCTTCTTGACGTTGCTGTCGACCACCAGCTTGCCAGGCGCGATCACCGCCCCCGAGATCTGCGTCGCGGCGGCCCAGCCACCGATCCCGACCACGAGAAGAGCGACGGCTGCGAAACCCAGGATCAGGGGCTTGCGCGTCGAATGCTGAACGCTCGTCAGCACGGTCATGACGGTGTCCTTCCAGGGACGCGAAGCGGCTGTGGTGTGGCGCCCTGAGCCATCATCGGTGCGGGTGCAGGGGCGACCCCGGGGGCAGATCCTGCAGCCTTCATCGCTTCGCGCAGCACGGCGTCCTTCGGGCCGAACGCCTGCTGGCGGCCGGCACGCAGGACCAGGAGACTGTCGACGCCCGCCAGAGCACTGGGGCGGTGCGCGACCACGATCGCAATGCCACCGCGCGCCCGGACCCCCATGATAGCGCGGGTCAACGCTTCGTCGCCGTCGTGGTCAAGGCTGGAATTGGGCTCGTCGAGCACGACCAGGAAGGGATCGCCATAGAGGGCGCGCGCCAGCCCGATACGCTGGCGTTGGCCGGCGGAGAGAGCGGCACCGCCCTCGCCCATCTGTGTTTCGTAGCCGTTGGGAAGTCCAAGGATCAGCTCATGGACGCCGGCAGCCTGCGCCGCCGCAATGACCTTCTCCGACGGCGGCTCGGGGTCGAGCCGGGCGATGTTCTGCGCGACGCTGCCCGCGAACAATTCCATGTCCTGCGGCAGGTAGCCGACATGTTGGCCCAGCATGTCGGGCGACCATTGATCGAGCGACGCGCCGTCGATCCGGACCTTGCCGCGCGCGATCATCCAGACGCCGACGATCGACCGCACCAGGGTCGACTTGCCCGATGCGCTCGGCCCGATGATGCCGAGCCCCTGCCCGGCTTTCAGACTGAAGGCGATATCCTGAAGCACCAGCGTGTTGGAGCCCGGCGGCGCCACGCTGATGCCTTCGACGGCCAGCGTGTTGCGCGGCTTTGGCAGCTCCATCATCGCCGGCTCGGCCGGCATGCGGGCCAGCAGGTTGTTGAGGCGGCGCCAGCTCTGGCGCGCGGAGACGAACACGCGCCACTGCGCAATCACCACCTCGACGGGCGCCAGAGCGCGTGCCGACAGGATCGAACCCGCAATGATGATGCCGGCCGACGCCTGCTGGTGAATGACGAGATAGGCGCCCACCGCCAGCACCGCCGACTGCAGCATCATGCGCAGTGCGCGGGAGAGACCGCCCATGCCGCCGGTGATGTCCCCGGCCTGCTGCTGCACCGCGAGGTAGCGCCGGCCGCTTTCCGCCCACAGGGCAGAGAAACGCCCGACCATGCCCATGGCATGCAACACCTCGGTATTGCGGCGGCTCGCTTCGGCAAGGCTGTTGCGCTGCGCGGACAGCGCCGAAACCTCGATCGACGGCTTGCGGACCTTGATCTCGGTCAGCGCCGTGATGATGACCAGGATGATTGCCCCCACCGTCGCGGTGACGCCAATCAGGGGATGAAACAGGTAGCAAATGCCGAGATAGAGCGGCAGCCACGGCAGGTCGAAAAGCGCAGCTGGCCCACCGCCCGACATGAAGCCGCGGATCTGGTCGAGATCGCGGGCCGGCTCGAAATTGCCCATACCCGGTGCCCGCAGCGGCAGCTTGACGAGGAGGTGGTAGACCCTGGCATCGAGCTGTTCGGAGAACCCACCGGCGATACGGATCAGCACCCGGTTGCGCAAAATGTCGAGCAGCGCCTGGAAACCATAGAGCACACCCGCCAGGACGCAGAGGCCGACCAGGGTCGGCACGCTGCGGCTCGGCAGCACCCGGTCGTAGACCTGCAGCATGAAGAACGAGCCGGTCAGGTACAGGACATTCAAGATGGCCGTGAACACTGCGACGCCGGCATACGATGTCCGGCACGTCGCCAACACCCTCGCCAGTTCAGACCGTGGATCCCCGATAACAGGAGGCCGCATTATCCCAGCCACTCAACGCGCCTTTCTCCGAGCAGGCCCCATCGATGCGCGGGGCCGCCCAGCTTATTACACGGCTCTTCGCCCAGGATATTGCCGGAAGTTCAACGCTAGGAAATGTTTCATTCCGCACAGGAGCGCGAAGGACGGCGGCTAGGAGCGCTTCTCGACCACCACGAGCCACGATTTGCCGGCAACGTGCATCAACCGGCCCCTCGAATCGACGGGATAGAGGCTCATGGCCACGCTGTCCTTCACGTTGCCGCCAATGGCCTGCACGTAGCCACCGCGCACGTCCGTGACGATGTCGCAATGGTTGGCGGTATTGTCGAGCCGCCGCTGAGCCGTCCGGGGATCGCTGAAGCGCCAGGTCGGCCCCGCGGAGCCGGTACAGACGAGATCCCCGGGCTTCGGCGCATATTCGTTCGGCGCATGCAGGCGGAAAGGCGCGCTGCGGGAGGCGCGTTCGCGGTCGTAGAGGGCGGAGAGATAGGCGCCATGGCGGCCGTCGCGCGGGAAGGCCGCGGCGCCGTAGCCGGACCGGGCCATCACCCAGGTGACGAAAGCCCCGGACCAGGGCCGGCTGGAACTCCGACCATTCCATTCGGGCCGGCCGCAGGCCCCCCAATACTCGCCGACCCGGCTGGCCAGAGGTTCGTTGCGCTCGGTAATGCCGGGACGGTTGGTGTAGCCTCCAGCCTGTCCGCCATAGACGACCGTGGCCCGGCCGAACTTGGTCCATTCCTGCCAGGCGGTCAGAGCAACACGGTCGGTAGGCGGCCGGTCCGCATAGCCCATGCCCGTGCGGCTGGAGCTTCCGCAGCCGGCGAGCGCCAGGCAGAGCAAAAGGACGACTGGAAGGATCGCTGGCAGCCGGAGACCGATCGCGTGGGAGGAATGGCGAAAGGGCGACTGCCAGCAAACACAAAAGTCGACGAAGGGGTAGTCGAACTTCATGTGTAACTTACAGGATGAAAAATAAACGATTGTTATTATTGATTATTAATTTATCACAGCAGGCGCTCAATGTCACCTTTTCATAAATTGGATGAAGTTCGCCGACTGGAGGAGTTGGCCTTTCGTGGCTGGCCCGCCCTGGAGAGCCAGGAGCACGGCGGCTGGTATCTCCGCTTCTCCGGCGGATATACAAAAAGAGCAAATTCTATCAATGCTTTATCGGAAAATGCTTCGACAGACATTGAAACCCTGGAAGCTCCCTATCGAGCCCGCGGACAGCGTCCGGCCTGGCGGCTGACCCCGCTGGCTCCGCCGGCCATTGCCGGGCTGTTGGAAGCACGCGGCTACGGCAATATCGAACGCAGCCTCGTCCAGCGCTGCCCCCTCCATGACGGCTTCGCCGCCGATCCTGCCGTCGAAATCGAGCCGCAGCCGACGTCCGCATGGATTGACGCCTTCTGCATCCATAGCCCCGTGCGGCCCGAGCATCGCGAGACGATGGAGAGGATGCTGGCGGCCATCGCCGTGCCCAAAGGCTTCGCCCTCGTTCGGAGTGAGGGCCGTCCGATGGCCATGGCGATCGGCGCCGTCGAAGGCGATCACATGGGTCTGTTCGACGTGCTTGTGATGCCCGAGGCCCGACGTCAGGGGCTGGCCCGTCGCGTCACCGAGAGCCTCTATGCCTGGGCCTGGCAACGCGGCGCCCGCTTCGCCTACCTGCAGGTCGTCGCCGCAAACGCCGCAGCCCTGCCTCTCTACGAAGCGCAGGGTTTCCGCACGATCTACGACTACAGCTACTGGCTGCCGCCGGCGTGACATCCTCGCCTTGACCCTGCAGCCACCACCCTCACATAGTTGGAGCAGGGAGGAACACAAAGAATGGCCAACTATCCTTGGGAGAAGAGCTATCCGCCGGGTGTGAAGTGGGAGCTCGAAGTACCGAACAAGACCATTCACCAGATATTCGACGAGTCCTGCGCGCAGTACGGCAGCCGGCCGTTTACCGACTTCCTCGACAAGGTGATGTCCTTCCAGGAATACAAGGACGCCTCGGACAAGGCGGCCGCCGGCTTCCAGAAGCTCGGCGTGAAACCCGGCGTCAATGTCGGCCTCTACCTTCCCAACACGCCGCATTACCTGATCGCCTTCTTCGGCGTGCTGAAGGCCGGCGGCAAGGTGGTGAACTATTCCCCGCTCGATGCTGCCCGCGAACTGGAATTCAAGATCGGCGATTCCGAGACCGACGTCCTGGTGACGCTCGACGTCGCCGCCCTCTATCCGAAGATGGCCGCGATGCGCGGCAAGACCCGGCTGAAGAAGTTGATCGTCGGATCGATCGCCGACTATCTGTCCTGGCCCAAGAGCTGGCTCTACCCGATCGCTAAGAAGAAGGAGCTGTCGGCCTGGCCGCGCGACGACTGGCACATGTCGTTCAAGGACCTCCTCGTCAACGACGGCAGGTACACGCCGCACAAGCCGGCTAACGAAAACCTCTGGGACGAAGTCGCGCTGTTGCAATACACCGGCGGCACGACCGGCCTGCCGAAGGCGGCCATGCTCACCCACGGCTGCATCATGGCGGCGATGAGCCAGGGCCAGGCGTGGACGACGCCCTATACGACGCCGGGCACCGAGAAGGTCGTGTGTGTGCTGCCGCTGTTCCACATCTATGCGCTGTCGGGAATCATGCTGGGCGCCGTACGCAACGGCAATCAGCTCATTCTCTATCCGCGTCCCGACATCGACATGATCGTGCACGATCTCGGCAAGAAGAATCCGACATTCCTGCCCGGCGTGCCCACGCTCTACACCGCGATCAACAAGCATCCCAAGGCGCAGGGTCTCGATCTGAAGTCGCTCAAGATCTGCATGTCGGGCGGCGCACCGTTGCCCGTCGAAGTGCAACAGAGCTTCGAAAAGCTGACGGGTGCCACCCTGATCGAAGGTTATGGCCTCACCGAGACGTCGCCCACCGGCGCGATCTGCCCGGTCGACAAGAGCGTGCGCCGGGTCGGTTCGTGCGGCGTGCCGATGCCGGGCACGATCATCGAGATCCGCGACATGGAGAATCCCGACCGAGTCCTGCCGCCCGGCAAGGAGCATGTCGGCGAGGTCTGCATCATCGGCCCGCAGGTCATGAAGGGCTACTGGAAGAAATCGGACGAAAGCGAGAAGGTCCTGTTCCGCCACCCCTCCAGCAACTGGATGGGCCTGCGCACCGGCGACATGGGCTACATGGACGAAGCCGGCTGGCTGTTCCTCGTGGACCGCTCCAAGGACCTGATCATTTCCTCGGGCTACAATGTCTATCCGCGCATGATCGAAGAGGCCATGTACGAACACCCGGCGGTCGACGAGTGCATTGTGATCGGCATTCCCGATCCCTATCGCCAGGAAGCGCCCAAGGTGTTCGTGAAGCTGAAGCCCGGCGCCTCGCTTACCTTCGAGGAGATGAAGACACATCTGGCCACGCGGGTCGGCAAGCACGAGATGCCTGTCGCGCTCGAAATCCGCGCCGAACTGCCCAAGACGCCGGTCGGCAAGCTCTCCAAGAAGGAACTCAAGGAGGAAGAGCGCGCCAAGGCCCAAGCCAAGGCGGCGTGATCATCTTCTTGCGCCCCGCCCTTCAATCGACAGGGCGGGGAGCGCTAAGATGGGACTGTGAAGCGACGAGCAATCCTCTTTGGCGGCGCCAGCCTCGTGCTGGGGGGCTGTTTCGACCGGCCCTGCCACGAACGCAATCCCGAGCAGAAGGCGTTCCTCGACGGGTTGCAGGCGCTGGCTAAGCCGGCGCTTGCTTCCAGCAATCCGCTGCAGATCGAAGAAGCGGCCAAGCAGAGCATCGCCTTGGCCGGGAAGACCGGCACGTTCACCGACTGGTGCGGGACTCTGACCAAGATCGAGGGCAACGCCCAAGACGTGGCCCTGACCATAGACATCGGCCGTCAGGTTTCGCTCTACGCATTCAACGACTGGGCCCTGGCTTTCGCCGGTTCTGTCGCCGACCTCTTCACACGATCGCGCGCGACGCCGCCGCCGGGCCTTTCCGAAGCGGCCATTGCGGCGCTAAAAACCCTGCGGCTTGGCGAACGCGTGGTGCTCTCCGGGCGGATGGGGGAGATCGCGGGTTCCGGCCTGTTCGACCTGTCCCGCCTTCTCGGCAAGAGTGCCGCCGAACACCGGCAATTCCTGCAGACGCCGCGCTTTGTGGCACGCATCGAGGCCCTCGCGGCCTCGAAACAGAAGTAGAAAGGATTTCGAGGTGCCGTCTTTCACGTATGATTTTCCCTACAGCACCAAGAAGCTGCCGGTTTTTGCCGACAACGTCGTCGCCACATCCCAGCACCTCGCCGCCACCGCCGGCCTGCGCATGATGGCCAAGGGCGGCAACGCCGTGGATGCCGCCATCGCGAGCGCCATTGCCATCACTGTCGTCGAGCCGACGATGAACGGCATCGGCGCCGACGCTTTCTGCATCCTGTGGGACGGCGCGAAGCTCGTCGGCCTCAATGCGTCGGGCCATTCGCCGGAGCTGATGACTCCCGACCAGTATGCCGGCCAGGACAAGATGCCCCATGTCGGCTGGGGCAGCGTGACGACGCCGGGCGCTGTGTCGCTCTGGATGGAGCTGCACAAGCGCTACGGCAAGCTGCCGTTCGCCGATCTGTTCGAGCCGGCGATCAAGTACGCACATGACGGCTTCCGCGTTTCCTACATGGTCTCCCAGCAGTGGGAGCGCGCCATCGACCGCCTGAAGGGCCAGGAAAGCTGGGTCAAGGCGTTCCTGCCGAACGGTCGCGCCCCGAAGCCGGGCGAAATCTGGAAGTTCCCCGACCAGGCAAAGACGCTTGCCAAGATTGCCGAGAGCAAGGGCGAGGCCTTCTATCGCGGCGAACTCGCCGAAACGATGGACAAGTATGCCCGAGAAACCGGCGGTGCCCTGCGCAAGGAAGATCTTGCGGCGCACAAGCCCGACTGGGTCGACCCGATCGGCCTCACCTATCGCGGCACGACGTTGCACGAGATCCCGCCATCCGGTCAGGGCATCGCCGCCTGCATGGCGCTGGGCATTCTCGAAAACTTCGAGATTGCGGGCCACGATTGCGACGGGCCGGAAGTCACGCATCTTCGCATCGAGGCGATGAAGCTCGCCTTTGCCGACATCTACCGCTACGTCGCCGATCCGCGCTTCATGGAAGTCACGCCGGCACAACTGCTCGACAAGCACTACCTCAAGAGCCGTGCCAAGCTGATCGATCCCAAGAAGGCCAAGGACTTCGGTCCGGGCACGCCGAAGGACGGCGGCACGATCTATCTCGGCACCGCCGACCAGTCCGGCATGATGGTGTCGCTGATCCAGTCGAACTACACGGGCTTCGGCTCGGGCGTCGTGGTGCCGGGTACGGGCATTGCGCTACAGAACCGCGCCACGGGATTCGTCACGACCAAGGGCCACCCCAACGAAGTCGGGCCTAAGAAGCGTCCGTTCCACACGATCATTCCCGCTTTCATCACCAAGAATGGCAAGCCGGTCGCGACCTTCGGACTGATGGGCGGCGCAATGCAGCCGCAGGGCCACATGCAGGTTTTTTCGCGCATCGTGGACTACGGCCAGAACCCGCAGGCCGCGATCGATGCACCGCGCTGGCGCGTTCACGAGACCGATGGCACCGTATGGACCGAAGAGCACATGCCAAAAGGAACGCTCGACGGGCTGGAGGCGCGCGGCCACAGGCTCACGCGCACCAAGATGCCGAGCTTCGACTTTGGCTCCAGCCAGATCATCTGGCGCTATCCCGACGGCGGTCCCTACTTCGGTGCCTCGGAAAGCCGCCGGGACGGCGCGGCCGTCGGCTTCTAGCTGGGGCGAGCTTTCGGAAAGGCGGGAAGCCCGTCCGCGAGCTTCACCCAGGCGAGCCTCGATTCGTCGAAGGTGTGATCGACAGGAGGCACCTGCTCCGGCTCTTCCAGCGAGCAGGTGGTGAGGTCGATCAGATCGGGATGATGGGACGACTGGAAAGTGATCTGCGTGCCACACTTGGGACAGAAGCTGCGCGAAGCGGTCGGCGAGGATTGGAATGTCGTCACGTCGCCGGAGATCGTCAGCGACGATGACGGTACGGTGAACCAGGCAACGAACGGCGCGCCTGTCGTCCACCGGCAGATCGAGCAATGGCAGACGGTCTCCTGCGAGGAGCTGGCCGCACTCTCGTAGCGGACCGCACCACAGAAGCAACGGCCTCTCAGCATCAGGTCCTCCGTTGCGGTTTGCGCCGCATCGGGTAGAGCTCGGGTGACGAACCGGCCTGGATGGTGCCGAGCAGCTCGAAGCCGAAATGCTGATAGAGTGGCACGTTCCGCGGATTGCTCGATTCGAGATAGGCGAGACTGCCGTCACGGTCGCATTCGGCCAGTGCATGCCGCATCAAGGCGCCGCCCAGCCCCTTGCCCTGGTGCATCGGATCGATGCCGATCAACGGCAGGTACCAATGCGGTTCGCTGGGATGATAGTTCGCCATCTGCTGCATGACGGCGATCCCGTCCTTGCCGATATGCGGCGGCACGGTCTCCTGCATCAGGACGCCCATCGCCTCCTCATCCGGCTCGGCGCCGGGCGGCAGCCAGAGCGCCGCTCCCTTGTTGCCTTCGGCGACATGCGCCGTGCCGCTCTGGAAAGCGGCGCCACCGAATGCCCGGACAAAGCGGGGGAAACTTGCGAGATAGACCCGCGGGTCCGCCCAGCTCCAGCGCGCCGCCGGATCGGTACTGAACGCGAGCGTTAACAGATCCGCAACATCCGCGATCTCGGCAGGCGTTGCGGACTTGACGGTATGTGCGGCCATGGCTGCCCTGCTTGATGCGGTCGCCTTCAAGGTGGTCCCGAAGGCGCCGCTTGCAAGACAGAGCCCGCTCACTTTCCGCAATAGGCTTCGATGCGGAAGCCGTCAGGATCGATGGCGAAAGCCGCGTAGTAGTTCGGGCTGTAGTCGGCGCGGACGCCGGGCTTGCCGTTGTCCTTGCCGCCGGCCTTGAGCGCTGCCGCGTGGAAAGCGTCGACGGCCTTGCGATCCTTCGCGGCTAAGCAGAAGTGCAGGCCCGACTCCATGTCGGCCTTCACAGGTTTGCCTGTCGCGCTGATCCAGAGACCCACCGCCTTGTCGCCATAGCCCAACGAGCTCTCGCCGTCGCTCAACAGCGTGTAGCCCAGCGGCTTCAAAGCCGCGTCGTAGAACTTGCGGGTGCGGGCAATGTCGGCAACGCCGATGGAAACATGGTCGAACATGACATTTCCTCCTATTTAACTATATAACTGGTTATATGGTTATGACGGGCCAGTCGGCTTGTCAACCTGTCATCCGGTTAGTAAGTCCCGCCCATGAGCCGCCCCGACCTCTGCCTGGAATTCGTGAACACGCGCTACTGGCGCGGCCAGGCGACGCCGACGGAAACCCTGAACCAGCCCGAGGACCTCGCGACCTGGAGCACCGCCAATGGCGGCCCGAAAGGCGCGAAGCCGCTCGCTCGCAAGGAATTCGAGCAGGCCATCGAACTGCGCGAACTGATCCACCGGCTGTTCGATGCCGAGGCGCAGCACGAGGCTCCGGCGACGCGCGATCTCGAAGCGCTCAACCACGCACTGGCCGAGGCCCCTGCCCGCACGACCTTGCGGCGCGACCGCGGCCTCTATGGCTGGGATGTCGATATCCGGTCGGGAACGGCGCTGGCGCTGCTGGCGCCCGTGCTCTGGTCGGCGGGCGACCTGCTGGCCGGCCCGCGGCTCGACCGGGTTCGTCGCTGCGCCAATCCCGAATGCGGCTGGCTCTTCTTCGACGACAGCCGTGCCGGCAAACGGCGCTGGTGCTCGATGCAGAGCTGCGGCAACCGCGCAAAGGCCAAGCGGCACTATCACAAGAGCCGGGAGGGCTGAACGCCCCAACAAAAAGGGCCCCGCGAGGGGCCCTGTCTGTATCGAGCTTGCAGAGCCTGCTAGCGCAGGATGCTCTGCAGCTTCATGGCGACGCCCATGTCGCCTTCGATCTTGAGCTTGCCGGTCATGAACGCGGTCATGCCATCGAGCTTGCCACCGATCAGGTCGGCAAAATCGCTGAAATCCATCTTGATGGTGCAATCGGCAGCCTTGTCCTCGTTGCTTACAGACGGCGGGTTCTGGTTGCCGTCGATGTGCACGACGCCCTGATCCGTGGCGAACTTGACGGAGTTGCCGAAGGCCGACTTCTTGGAAGCCCCTTCCTGCATTTTCGCGGTGATTTCCTGCAACGTCATGGCTTGCTCCCAGGTCGAATTGCCCAATGAAATGACCCGGCCCGGCTTACTTGACCTTTACGTAAACGTCAAATACAGCCCGAGTAACGAACCGCACATCACAGATGCTTGGATGCATCGGCAGACGGTCGAAAGTGCCGGGGTCAAAGGCGGAGGAAACATGTCGTATCGCTCGGTCTTCACGCCGGGACTGTTCAACGGCCGGACCGTCGTCGTGACCGGCGGCGGCAGCGGGATCGGCCGCTGCACCGCCCACGAGATCGCGGCCCTCGGTGCCCATGTCGCCATCTGCGGCCGCAAGCAGGAGAAGCTCGACACCGTCCGCGGCGAGATCGAAGCAGCCGGCGGCTCCTGCGAGACGCACATCTTCGACATCCGCGAGGAAGCGCAGGTCAAGGACGTGGTGGCGGCGGTCGTCGCCAGGAACGGCCGCATCCACGGGCTGTTCAACAATGCCGGCGGCCAGTTCCCCTCGCCGGCCGCGTCCCTCAGCGCCAAGGGCTTCGATGTGGTGGTGCGCAACAACCTGACCGGCGGCTTCCTCGTCAGCCGCGAGGTGTTCACGCAGTCGATGCAGCACCACGGCGGCTCGATCGTAAACATGACGGCCGACTATCGCAACGGCTTTCCCAACATGGTCCAT
>WBZX01001344.1_pt1 | contig 18720 bp, 10 predicted proteins | sample 5204211 | NCBI WGS metagenome assembly WBZX01 (sample SAMN12344362, study PRJNA552823) | activated sludge metagenome | biome: Activated sludge suspended growth; feature: Nitrification reactor; material: Wastewater; isolation source: activated sludge from nitrification reactor of wastewater... | reverse complement strand
GAGGCCGCCGGCTGATGCACCTACCAATAAGGTGATTAGGTTGATGTCTTCATGCTGCTCTGCACGGATAGCAGATTTGGGCTCCGAGGTGATAGGAGGATAGTGTATTGCACGCAAGATGCTATTGCCTTCATGAATCTTTTCATCAAAATACCCTGGGTCAATATTCAGGTACAAGGCAATGGCATGCAGCAGCCAGGCGCCTGATATTTCAAAGGATTTATAGAGTTCAATACCGGTCTTTGTAAAGGCAGGTACTTCTGCCACATGGACATTGTCAGGATATTCTGCCTTGAGCTGATGATCGGCAGGGACTTCCTGGCCGAGCTGGAAAAACTCTTTAAGGTCACCGACATTGCTCTGCTTGGCATGTTCTTTTCCAAAAGAAGTGTAGCCTCGCTGCCCTGCCAGCCCTTTGAGTTCGTACTTACTCTTGATCTCTGTTGGCAGTGAAAAGAACGCCTTTGACTCTGCATAAAACCGGCTCACCAGTTCTTTAGGAATCCCATGATTGACCACGCCGACGAATCCAAATTCCTGGAACGCATGGCCCAGTTCCTGGACAAAGGCTTGCTTGTCTGCATCCGATCCTTCCTTAAATTTCTGGAGATCGACAAAGGGTATGGCTCTTGACATTTTGTAGGCTTTGATTTTGCTGAATGATTTTGACTATGAAAATTACAATAATTGATCCAGTTTGAAGGACAGGAAACAGGAGATAGGAAGTAGGGGGCAGGGATCAAAGGATGAAAGGAGCAAGGGAGATAGTGCAGGGAGCCAGGAGGCTCCAGAGATTGATTTCACAATAGTCATTGAATTGTTTGCTCTATCAATACGCAGCCAGAGGCTACGTATATCATTTGTGTTTTTTAATAAAAAAACAAATGAAAGCTTGCTCCTTGCTCCTTGCTCTTTGCTGCCCTATGCTCTATGCCCTATGCTCTATGCTTTTTATTATCGCGGCGGCCTATACCCACTCTGATCTAAGATCGCCTGCGCATCTTTCAGCGCCAGAAGCTGTGGAAGGGTAGTCTGGGGATGCTTAGCCATATACGATTGCACAATCTGCCAGCCCAGCCAGGAGGCTGTATTGCCCGGGGATTCGGTAGGCATGCCAGGCGAACTGGGGCTAGGTCCTATCAACTTCTGGATCTTGTTGAGGGAGGTTTCGTAGAGCATGTCCTGGGCGGTCATGTGGTAGTACACATTTTTTTCATTGTCCTTTACCCACCCCATTTTAACGGATGAATAATCCATGATGACCGTGTCAGGAGCCAAAGGAAGAAGGGACTGCAGGATATAGAGTTTTTTCCCGTTGTGGATCATGATGTCCAGTAGCCTGTTGCCCGGAGGCGGACCGGCCAGGTCATCGATCCAGACCTCAAGGGTACGCCTGGCAAGGTGATCCTTGTTGTAAGACCTGGTCAGGTAATCTGAAAAGGCATTGTTGAGCCCTGTATAATCAAGATAGGGAAACGAATCCCCCAGGAACATCTCAAGGCTGATCCCGATGCCATCCCTGAGGCTATCCTCGGCATAGACAAAGGGGAAGTAACCGAAGTCTGAGATGGTCGTATAGATGCGTGGGGTAGGGACATCCGGAAAATAATACTTGCCATAAGTAAAGGCAGAGGTCAGGTCTTTCTTTACCCGCTCGATATCCGGAAATATCGTCTTGACGGTATCATATAGCCACCTTGTCCGCGGGTGCCTGATCCAGGCCTGGATAGACTGCATCCTGAGTTCAGGGTCATCAGAGACGATCATATCCTCTGCACCCGGCATCACATGCTTGAAGTAGACATCAGAGAAGGAAGGATTGTCATCCATCAGTTGCTGGATCCGGGCGGCATCGATAGTGGTATCCGCCAGGAGCAGGTCCTCAAACCGTGTAACCTCAAGGTCAATCCGGATATCGGACACATCAGGTATATTTGTTTCTTTATCGGATGTACATGCAGTGTAGCCCAGGGTGAGCAATGCCAGGATGCCTAGTCCTCCCCTGATGCTGAGCTGAACAAAATTCATTTTAGTCTGGTGTATACCGGTCATGTTAAAACACTATGCGCATTTGAAAAATATGAAACGAACAGTTGCGAAGATATTGTGTGTCATGCTGTCGTTTGTTGGCCTGCAATCGCAACTTACCGGCCAGGACAGGCCATTGCGAATCGGCTTCCAGGCCAGCCCGGTTTTCTCCGGATTACGCAATAAAGATAACCTTATCGTCAAAAATGGCGGAAACATCGGCCTCAAGCTCGGCGCGATCAGCGATATCTACTTCAAAAACAACCTTTCCTTCACCCTCGGGCTCAACCTTGGATTTCACCAGGGAGGCGAATTTCTCTATGAAATCGGGGGCAATTACCTCCCAGAGTCTGAACTCAGCGATCCTTTGCTTCAGACCGGGGATAAGCCATTGCCGGATGGTGTCAGGATCAGGTATCAGCTTCAATACCTGGAGTTTCCGGTAGGGTTGAAAATAAAAACAGAACAAAAGGGGAATATCACCTGGTTTTTCGAAGCGCCTGTCTTTACTTTTTCTTTCCTGATGAGGGGCCGTGGAGATATCGAAACGGATGACTACCTCTATAACCAGGAGAATATCTATAAGGATCTCGTGGTCGCCAATGTATTCCTGGGCCTTGGGGGAGGGATGGAGTATGCCATCAGTCATAACAACTCCCTGGTAGCCGGTCTCTATTGGCAGCGTGGACTCTTTGATGTGACGAGGGACAAGGGATGGAGGGCGATTGACAATCCGGATATCATACCTACCTATCTGAAGCAGGAAGATGATTCGAGGGCTACGGTGGGCAATCTCATTCTCTGCCTCGGCATATTGTTTTAGGCCTTACCTTTCACATCCGGAATGGAAACACACAGTATTGCCATTCCAGACGTATTACTTTAGACTGAAGACACAGATTATGGACAGTTTTGACGACATGCTTGAATCCTTTATCCGCCTTGGCCTTGCAGAAGATGTGGGCGAAGGTGACCACACCTCTATGGCCTGCATTCGCTCTACCAGGGTAAGCAAAGCAAAACTACTCGTCAAGGAAGACGGGGTCATCTCCGGAGTAGAAGTAGCCAGGCGAATATTTAAAGAAGTGGCCGCTGCGGCAGATTTTGAAAAGCACATCGATGACGGTACTCTTGTAAAGCCCGGAGATATTGCCTTTCATGTGACATGCCCAACACGTGCATTGCTCATGGCCGAAAGGCTGGTCCTCAATACGATGCAACGCATGAGCGGGATAGCGACGATCTCCTCTCTCTATACACAGGAAGTTGAAGGCCTGCCGGTAAAGATCCTCGACACAAGGAAGACTACTCCAGGTATGCGCTTCCTCGAAAAGCAAGCTGTCGTCCATGGCGGATGCCACAACTACCGGTCCGGCCTCTATGACTGGATCATGATCAAGGACAATCATGTCGATGCCTGCGGGGATATCAATGTAGCCATCGACCGGGTGCACGAGTATCTTGAGAAGACAAAAAAGGACCTTTCTATCACCATAGAAGTTCGTAATCTGGTTGAACTCCAGAAAGTACTGGATCACGGCGGTGTCACCCGCATCATGATGGACAATTTTGAAATCCCGATCCTCAAGGAAGCTGTAGCCATGGTCGGCAAGCGCTTTGAAACCGAAGCATCAGGAGGCATCGATCTGCACAATGTGCGTGCCTATGCCGAGACCGGTGTTGATTATGTATCATCAGGTGCATTGACGCATAGCGCGGGCACATTGGATATGAGTTTGAAGATCATCTACTCTGAAGGGTGATGATTGCTTATATGCTTATAGGGTTATATGCTTATAGGGTTATTTGTTCGTATCCTATAAAATAAAAAAGGAAGGGTCAACCCCTTCCTTTTTTATTTCTGATAGCTGATAGCTGATAGCTGATAGCTGATAGCTCTTAGCTCTTATGATTTACCGCCATCAAATCCTTCATGATATGAAGCGTCTCTTCGAGATAGATATCTTTGCCCATCGTTTCGAGCCATGCTTCGTTGCGGCCTATCTTAGAGGAATCGACCTGGATACTCTGTAGGTCAAGTGCAAGATTGGTTGGCTTGAGTTTGTCGATTTTGCCAAATGCTTTTTTAAACTCTTTGGATTCTTCTTCACGCGCCAGATCCTCAGCCCTGTATTGATCGAGCTGGAGAGGAACCATGCTTTCCTCCCTGATTTCCTTGATGCGCAGTGCATTGGCAATAACCTTGGAAAACTGTGGGGAAGCTTTGATACGAGCTTCACTCTTACTCTTGATCTGAGGCAGCTTGTCCAGGTTGACAATTTCCTGGCCATAAGGTACAGGTGCGATTTCAGACCATTCCATGGGATAGTCCATTTCCTTTTCTCCTGAATCAATGTACTGTTGATTGTCAGGAAGATTGATGTCCGGTGTTACCCCCCTGAGTTGTGTTGAGCCACCGTTGACGCGATAGAATTTTTGCAGGGTGATTTTGACATCGCCCAGAGGTTTCATGTCATCACCTCCGGTGATTGCTTTATCCAGATCAAAAAAGCGCTGTACTGTTCCTTTGCCAAAGGTTGAATGGCTACCTACGATGATAGCACGGCCATAATCCTGCATCGCTGCGGCCAGAATTTCTGAAGCGCTTGCACTCTGGGTATTGACCATGACAATGAGTGGCCCGGTATAGACTACCTTTTCATCTTTGTCTTTAAGGACATAAGGTGTCGCATCCCTTCCCTTGACCTGTACGATTGGTCCGGCTTCGATAAAAAGCCCGGACATCTGCACCACATCATTGAGCGATCCACCACTATTGTTGCGCAGGTCGAGGATGATCCCCTTGACATTGGATTGCATCAGTTTCTTGACCTCTATTTCCACGTCCTGTGAGCAACTGCGACCATTTGGATTTTCAAAATCAGCATAGAATTTTGGCAAGGTGATATAACCTACATTGCCTACTTCACCTTCGAGTTCAAGGATAGCAGACTTGGCAAATCCCTCATCCAGGATCACTTCATCCCTGAGGATGGTGATTTCCCTGACTGATCCATCTGCTTTCTTTACGGTCAGGGTGACCTTGGTACCTTTTGGACCTCTGACGAGTGTCACTACTTCGTCCACCAGCCAACCGGTCACATCTACGGGTTCTTTTTCGGTCTCCTGCTGTACCTTGAAGATCTTATCGTCGACTTCGAGTTCTTTTTGTTTCCATGCAGGACCGCCAGGGATGACCGCCACTACCTTGGTGTAGTCACCATCCATCTGCAAGCGGGCACCGATTCCTTCCAGCCTTCCGGACATATTGATGTCAAAATCTTCTTTCTCTTTTGGATTGAAATAATCAGAGTGGGGGTCGTATACGTTGGTGATGCTGTTGACATACATCTCGAAACGGTCGGAGCGACGCACCTTGTCCATACGCTCATACCAGTCGTCAAATACTTCCTTCACATCCTTGCGGGCATCGGCTTCGAGTTCAGCCATTGATTTTTTTCCGCCCTCCGGTACTTCGGTCGCTTCATCCTGCTCTTTCATCTTATCGGCCAGGCGGGTCAGGGTCTCATATTTGAGATAGGACACCCAAAACTCCCTGAGCTCGGCATCATCCTTGGCAAACTGGCGTTTTTTGCCGTCAGTCTCGATAGAGTCAGGGGCAGAAAAGTCAAACGGTTGGGCCAGGATTTCCGGGTACCATTTGCGGGTTTTCTCGATGCTGTTGTTGATCAGCTTGAAGGATAATTCAAAAAACCTCAGGTCCTCTGCCTTGATCAGGTCGTCGAGGCTGTCCCGGTAGTCGTCCATCAGGTCGAGGTCACCCATGATCAGGAAGCGTTTCATCCCATCCAGCCTGTCCATATAGACATCATAGAGCTTGTGGGAGAAATTGTCGTCCAGTGGCGGGTTTTTGAAATGATACTGCTGCATCATCGCGAGCACAGCTTCCAGGATCACTTTTTCCTTGTCACCATTGTCGGGGCCTTTAAACGCAGAAAAGCCCGCATAGGCCAAAATGCCCGTCAGGGCAGCGATAATCCATATCCTCATGGTATTCTTTTTCATTTTTGTCGGGCCGGGTGACCCGGATTTTTCAATTAGAGAGACAATTTACGTGCTTATAACAAATCGGCTCCCCAAATCTTATACGATCTGGCCTTATTTAACGACACGATAACAATAAATGTTTTGAAAGGGCTCGAGGGCAACAGTCGGCAAGCCGACTTCGTTCAGCCATGACATTTTAGCCTAAACCATACATTATGAACACATCTGGAACCCCGGATAGAGGACCAAAGCTCATTTTACCCGCTTTCCTGGCGCCATCCAACAAAAAGATGGCTATAATCCAATGCCCCAAAATGCTGCAAAGCTCAGCCAGGATAAGATCGACTTGCTGACCTGTTGGGTTCAGATTGGCTCTCCGGAGTAGGGCAGGGAGCATAGAGCATTTCAAAACGTAGAGAAGCGATTAATCGCTTCTCTACGTTTTGAAATCGCGTATATCTTTGATCAAAATCATACCACATGAAAATTCAAAAAACCCTTTTGTTTGTGCTGCTCTCTGCAGCTTTGTTTGGGCAGAAGAATGCGCTACCGGAAGAATTGACCAAATCCATCAACGAACGGATTTCCTTAGGGACAAATACCAGTATTGTAGTGGGGGTCATCGATGAGCATGGGCCTCAGTATTATTCATTTGGTACAAAGACCATTGGAGGAATGCCGGCAGACGAGCACACGATCTATGAAATCGGATCTGTTTCCAAAACCTTTACGGCCACATTGCTGGCGGATAATATCATCAAAGGAAAGATGAAGGCTGATGATCCGATAAGCCAATACCTTCCTGCCACAGTGCACGTGCCAGTCTATAATGGTGGAGGGGCTCCGATCACCCTGGGCAACCTATCCGATCATACATCCGGCCTGCCCCCCATGCCATCCAACTTTGCTCCGGCAGATCCGGCCAATCCTTTTGCAGATTATACAGTCGAACGGATGTATGCGTTTCTCTCGTCCTATGCCCTGACCAGGGAAGTGGGGTCAGCATTTGAATACTCCAACCTTGCAGTGGGCTTACTGGGCCAGATTGAAGCTTTGGCTGCAGGTAAATCCTATGAAGAACTCCTTGCACAAGTCATCACCGATCCGTTAAAAATGAAAGAAACGGGGATTGCCTTGTCCGATAAGATGAAAGGCAACCTTGCCAGGGGATACAGCATGGGTCAGGAGGTCGAAAACTGGGATCTGGGCTCATTGCAGGGAGCTGGTGCGATCAGGAGCAGCGTGTATGATATGTTGATCTATCTGTCAGCCAACATGGGGCTGACGAAAACTCCACTTAAGGAAGCAATGACGCTTGCCCACACGCCAAGGCACGACAAGGCAGGAGGAAGTCTTACCGGCCTTGGATGGTTTACTGAAAAGGGGAGCCAGGGCGATATCATCTGGCATAATGGAGCAACGGGAGGATATATGTCTTTTGCAGGATTTAATCCGAAGATGGGAAAAGGAGTTGTAGTCCTGACCAATTCAGATTCCGGAGTGGATGATATCGGTATGTACCTGTTGGATACGGATGTAACACTCAAGGTCATCAAACCACAGGTCTCCTTTGTCTTAAAGCAGATCATCGATAAGGATGGAGCAGGAGGATTGCTGGAAAAGTATACTAAACTGAAAGCTGAAAACCCCGGCAAGTACAATATCAATGAGAATTCCATCAACACGCTCGGCTATCAATATCTGGGCACAGGTAACACCAATGCTGCCATTGCTGTGTTCCATATCAATGTCATGGAGTTTCCGCAATCATCCAACGTATATGACAGCTATGGCGAAGCGCTCCTGAAAAGCGGCCAAAAAGAAGAAGCGATCTACAACTACAAAAAATCCCTGGACCTCAATCCGGGCAATGCAAATGCGATGGGTGTACTTGCCGGTCTGGGAGAAACCTATAAGACATCTGAGATCAGGGTAGATCAGGCCTTGTTGCAGAGCTATACCGGTACCTATGAATTAGTACCTGGTTTCAATATCGTGATCTCCCGCGATGGTGACCGTCTCTTTGCGCAGGCTACAGGACAGCCACAGTTTGAAATATACCCTAAATCAGACACTGAGTTCTACCTGAAAGTCGTGGCAGCCCAGATCGTATTTTCTGCCAATGCTGAGGGTGAGGTCAGTATGGCATTGCATCAGAATGGGCAGGTGATGCCAGGGAAGAGGGTTAAGTGAAGAATGAAGAGTGAAGAATGAAGAGTGAAAAGTGAGTATGTGTGGGTAAAAGGACCTGAGTTAAAAAGGGCTCCGGCATGCAAGGGAGGCGGAAGACGTAAAGGGCTAGAGGCGTGGTAAACAACCTATTCCCTTTTTATGGACATACTTAGTCAGAACTTGAGGTTTCTTTTGGGAACTTATACCCAATGTTCAATGTAATGATTATTGCCTCTCTGTACAATATGGTACTACCTACTATTCAACGTCACCAACAAACAGTTGATTTATTATCTTTAGCCTCATCAGCCAGAGAAAAATAAAGAATGAAGGTTCGGGAGGTGATAAAATTGATCTCATTGGATGGTTGGTTTCTGGTAAGACAAAGGGGAAGCTATCGGCAGTAAAAACATCCATTGAAATAGGCCTGGTAACCATATCGGCACATAAAATGAGTGATGAAATCTCGCCTGGAACATTTAACAGTATCCTGAAACAGGCCCAAATTAAAGTGAAATGAGAAAATATTTAGTCATTTACGAGAAAACAAAAACCGGCTATTCAGCTTACGTACCTGATCTTCCAGGTGTAATAGCGACAGGTAAAACCAAGCCAATTGTTGAAAAAAATATTTGCTCAGCCATTCAATTTCATATTGAAGGATTGAAAGAGGAAAAAATGAGAATCCCCAAAGCGCATGCAGAGAGTGAGATAATGGTATTTCCCTTGTAATAACGATCATTTGATTATAGAAAATCAGAACATGATAACCTATTTACGTTTCTTTATTTTATTGGTCTTGATTGCATTCGCACAGGTTGACCTGGCAGCCCAATATACCGTGACAAGCTACCAAGACCCATTGAAAGCTTCAGTCGACATGGGTAAGTTTCATGACCCCTATGCCTTTAATATCCAATATGCTGAAATGCCACACCCGGATGGGGAAGAGGCGATGAAAGCGTTTTTAAGGGCCAGGAAGCTCGAGGCACAGCGTCAGACTCCATTGCGCCCTGATGTGACCTATCAAAGCAGGGGTGTCATTCCACCTCCTGAGATCCTCGCCAGTTTCTCCGGCAACAATATCATCACCAGTACACCACTGGACAATCACCTGGCTGTAGGCCCTCAGGAAAATGTAGTCTCTACGATCAACGTGCACATGCTGGTGACCAACAATGTCGGATTCTGGCTCGGTTCATATAAGTTGGATGAATTCTTTGCCTCTACAGGTGGACTCATCAACCGGTTTTTTGATCCGCGGATTATCTATGATCCGGAGCAGGACCGTTTTATCATGGTGATCATGAATGGCAGTGAGTGTGCGGACAGTGAGATTGCCCTGGCCTTCAGCCAGACCAATAATCCGCGCGGGGCCTGGAACCTCTACGATATCGATGGTTGCCTCAATGATGATGGCACCTTTGCGGATTACCCGATGATCTCGATTACGGACAATGAACTCTTCCTCACCTACAATGCGGTGAATGCAGACAGTTCATGGCAGACTGGCTTCTTTGGCACGCAGATCCACCAGATCAATAAGATGAATGGGTACAATGGAGAGCCGCTCAATCGTAAAGTATGGAAAGACATCACCTACAATGGCAGGTTGCTGCGCAATATTTGTCCTGTCAGGAATGCTGATGAGACATTGCCCACTTCGATGTACTTCCTTTCGGACCGCAATTTTGATATTTCCAATGATACCATATTCCTGCTACATCTCACCGGAAAGCAGGATGATCCGGATGCTATGCTGCAAATGAGTCACCGGATACTAGACCAGCCTTATGGGGTGCCACCGTATGCTGTGCAGAAAAAGGACAGTATGGATACCAACGATGCCCGGGTGCTTGATGCGTTTGAACAGAATGGTACAATACAATGGGTGAGCAACTCGATGGATTTCAATTCGGGCCGTTCGGCGGTTTTTCACGGGGTCCTTCATTTGCCCCAGTTGCAGGATGTGGCTTATGGGCATATCATCGCCCACCCGACAGATTATATCGGTTATCCCGGCATATCCTGGACAGGTAGCGATCCATCACAGCAGGACGCTATCATTGTAGTGAGCCATTGCAGTCCTACGCGCAATCCGGGTGCATCAGCAGTCTACTCAGATGGATTGGGCCAGTATAGTGATTTTGTCTCCATCATCGAAGGGACGAGACCGGTGGATATGTTGACAGGTACTGTCGAAAGATGGGGAGACTATGCAGGCATACAACGGCTCTATAACCAACCTGGCAGTGTATGGGTGTCATGTTCCTATGGCCGTCAGGGCAATGTCAATGAGGCATGGATCGCCAAGCTGGCGAGAAATGAAGAAAATGTGGGTACGCATGAAGTCAACACAGAGGATGCAGGCGTGACTGCGTATCCCAATCCCACGGACAACTACGTAACCATTGACATTGACAATCCTGAAGGAAAGAATATCACCGTTTCACTCTTTGATGCGACCGGAAAGCCGGTTCAAACCTTGTTTGACGGCCCATCGGAATATGCCGGAAAGACAAGCCTCAATTTTGGAATACACACGCTTCCTGCCGGGCAGTATCTCGTCAAGGTGATGCTCGACCACAAGGAAGTGGTGACGAAGGGTATTGTGAAGTTGTGAGAAAGTAAGAAATGTGTGATCGAGGTTATGTTTTTTAGTCCTATTTTACTCCCTGTCATCTAAAGAGGAAACCATTGCTTTCAAAAAAAATGAAATATTCAAATAATTTAATAATTGTTAAAAACAAAAAACTCCCAAATTTTTCTATAGCCCATTACTTTATAACAAAGTCTTAGAGAAGGAATAATGCACCACTTATTTCCTAATCTAGAAGTCTTGTTAATATTATTCTTATTAAGTGAAGCATCTCCCGTTATAACTTCTTTTGCTTTTAGAATAATATATTCCACTTCATTAATTTCAAACCGTCTTATTTTATATAAACAGAAAAATTTATATTGCCACAACTTATATTTTATCCATCTATAGTTAAATTTTCTTCCAAACACTCTTGCTAGATGCGTTATAAATGGCATATATGCATTTAAACAAGCCCAGGTTATTATTACTCTTGGATTAAAAAGTAATGATGTACTATCTCTTAAGCCAGGAAAAAAAAGAGCAATTTTAATAGAAACTAGTATAAAAATCAACCAAATTGTTAAAACGTAAAATGATTTTACTGGTTTTGATAACCAATTTGAAAACAAACTTCTTACATAAAATGCTAAAAAAACAATGCTTGAAAAATTAAAAATACTTAAGCAAATTAAAAATGATTTTTTTAGTACATCAGGGTAAAATTGTTCAAATCCTTCCAATAATAGAATAAATAAGCAGAATAAGCCTGCGTATAAAAATGAGGACTGTAACCCTTTATAAAATTGGCGGCTATAATGTTCTTTCTTTCTGATTAGCTTGTCTTCAATTTCAAAATTTGCCACATCATTATTCAAATGATTATTCATGACATCTATCCGCTTTTGAATGTCTCCAAATGAAGCGGTACCGTAATTTTCTGAGGCGAGTACTATTAATTTCTGTTGGTCCTCCTTTAATAACTTTATGTACTTATTAATATTTTCTCTTATTTTCGGAGTAATAGTTTTACTGCTCCATAAGACTCCTTCCGTAAGTCCATGTCTAAATTGTTCGCTGCCAGCATAGGTAAAATTAAGTGCAGCAGATAATTCAAATAGCGATCCAAATAAATGTAAGTTTAAATCCATTTAAATTGATTTAGGAGAATATTAAATATATCTGAAAACAAATATTTAGAATGCTGATGGGCACTCATCAAACTGCTCTTCAAACGCCCTTTTCAGAGCGATAGATAGTTTTGGTTCATTGAAACAACAAAAAGCCTTCCGGTTTGCATAATCCTTTAAGTTATCTGACTCTTCAATTCTATATGCTTTTGAATCTGCAACCGCGAAATTTATTGATATATTATTATTATTAATTTTATTTATTGAATTAACAAAATTGTCATTTGACTTCTTGATAATGACATTCTTAGGGTACAATTGCTTCAGCGTACTGAAAAAGTTTTTTGTTATTCCTTCTTCGTCATCAACTCGATCAATTACAATTTTAAGAATCTTTGTACCATCTTGAACGAAATCTTTAACCGCATAAAAGAAGTCTTGGGACCTCAGGGCAATATCTCCAGAAAGATCTTGATCATAAATTAAAACTTCCTTCTTGGCAAATTTTATCATCGTGGTAATCACAATTGCAGCATGCTCTGGAGATGAGTTCTTGAATTCAAAATCGCTGTTGGCAAGACAAAGAGCTTCGACAGCGTTCTTGTACAGATCCATGGACGCATTTATTTCAATATTCTCGTTTAGTACTAGGGATGCAGCATCCAATATTTCTTTTAGTTTAGTTTCTAATGATGAATTGCTATTTTCCATAATTCAAATATTAATTTTGAGTTTTTAAGAGTCTATGTTTTGTATCATTTTCGATTTCAATAGCGACGTCCAGTTGATTTTATAAAAACATTGTCAATATTATTAACGTAAGAAAGTACCTTAAAGTCTTGACATTAAACCAATTAAGGTGTTAAGTTATTGCTTTTTTGGCAATCTGACTCATCAGAGGGTTGATTTTATCATTTTTTCAACAAGGTCGGCGCATTATACACATATCTACTTATTAGACAACATATTATACATGTGTTATTATATAATATTACAATTTTTATATATATTAAATTGAAATACAATGCATTATATTTGTAAAACCTTCATCGTCTCCTCCCCAAACTGACTGATTACCCGCACAGCTATCTTTTGACCTTTACCTATTAGGTTAATCGGGTGGCTTATATGCCCGTACAGGCGGTCAAAGGCCTCGTCGTCGATCTCGATCTTTAGGGTCTTTTCGACCTTCTTTTTGGTGCTGTCCTTGGCCAGGTTGTCGAGGCCTTTCTTCCATTTGTCAAACTCATCTTTGTTACCACCGCAGAAGAAGACTTGCTTGACGATGAAATTGCTGCCATCATAGTCGTCATCGACCATCCAATAGGCTATATCGGCTATGCTTCGGGCCTTTACCTCATCCTTGATGGGGTCGTATATGTCTAAGCCCTGTATCTCGACAGCGGCTTCACTGCCTTTTTTATGTAACACAATATCTGGCTCCCCAATTGTGACAAAGCTGGCAGCACTCTTGGCTGGCTTCTTTTTCAGGCCTTCCTGCAGTAGATCATCGTGGATACGAGCTTTGGTCACTTCAAAATTGCCCATGCTGGTGGTCTGGGTGCCGCCTTCAATATCGCTTTCAAAGCTGAATCCTAGAATGACCAGCCATTGGGCATCGCCTCTGTTGCGGCATTCCTTGATGGCATCATTGACTTGTTTCTTGCTGACCGTCCCAAACTTTGGACCGATGTAGAAGTAGGCTTTCTTTTCACCCACCCCATTTTTATAAAATCCCTCAGCGTGGATAGACTCGCTGCTTAATAGCTCAACTCTACTGAAGATAACCATTTCTTCTTTCCGGCCATTTTTTATACCAGCACTTAGCAAATGCTGTTTGATCACCTCTTCAAAAGCGCCATCCTCCTCTTTAGTCTTGATATCCTGGTCTAATTCCTCGGGAGAAACAGGTTCAAAGTTTTGAAGTGTTTCGACTGTGAATGGGCCGCTGACGCGAAGCCGCTTTTTATCTTCATAGGGTTTATCGAAAAGTGTTTCAGATTCAGGAGGCTCATCATGCGCAAGTGACTTCAAAGTAATATGGGGAACTTCTTCATAAACGAAACCCTGCCGGATATCACCAGATTTTTCATAGTCGAATTTTTCTTTGATTGTTTTTTTAATCTTATTTTCTTTTGTTTCTGAAGAAACTTCAACATCACTATAAAGATGAAAATAGGGAAAAAAAGCTGTCATTAGCCTTTGTTTAGCTATGTTAAGAGCAATTCGGCTTGTATCAATTGTTATCCAGCGACGGCCCCATTGTTCGGCAACATAAGCTGAAGTGCCACTTCCGCAAGTTGGGTCTAGAATTAGGTCACCTGGATCAGTTGACATTAAAATGCATCTTTGTATTACATCCTGCGCTGTTTGCACAACATAATCTTTTGAAAGTTCTGTATAAACATCGACCCAAAGATTATTGAGCTCCATATATGGAAAATCATTGAAATATTGGATATAATTTAAGTATGAACCGGTTGAGTATAGTCTTTTCAATTTGCTAAGTTTATTCATTCCTATCTCATTTGTTCGCCAGCTTTTCCCTTTAAGGGTGTATAATCTGTTTTCAAATGGGTAGTCAAAAGTACAGGAAGGTGTATATCCTGAGCTGGACATTGTGGAATATCTAAAAGGGTTTGAGCCTTCACTGAGTTTGCCTAACATCTCTTCTTCAGTCATTCTTCTCCTTTCTCCATTTGGCAATTCAATCATATTGAAAGCAGAGTCCTTACCAAATAATTTTCTTTGGTATAATTGCCTATACTTAAGGTTTTCAATATTCTTTGCATACCAAATAATATAATCAGACGAATGAGCAAGCAATTTTGTCCCTAATGGACTGTTTGTTCTAAAAGTGATAATTGTTGCATAGTTTTCACTACCAAAGACCTCATCCATAATACTCCTGACAAGGTGCATATTTTCATCGCTGATCTGTACAAAACAACTTCCACTTTCTGTAAGCAATTCTTTGGCTATAAGTAATCGATCTCTTAAATAGGAGAGATAGGAATGAATTCCTAGTTCCCAGGTATCTCTAAATGCTTTAATTTGTTCTGGTTCTCCCGTAAGAGCTTCATCATTGCCATCCTTGACATCACGATTATTCAATTTTATCTGCCAGTTGCTACCATATTTAATTCCGTAGGGAGGATCAAAATAGATCATCTGCACTTGGCCTGCCATGCCTTCTCTCTCCAACAAGCTGGCCATAACCAGATGACTATCACCTTGAATAAGTCGGTTGGTCCATCCATCCTGATGATGATAGTATTCGCTGACTTTGTTGATCTCCTCTTTTTCAAACGCATTACCAAAGAGTTCGTTGAAGAGATCGGTCTGGGCACTTTTTTCTTCTGTGACTTTATATAGATTTTTGATCAGGGTTTCTGGCGCGATATGCTCATGACGATAAAGGCTCCTTATATCTACGCGCAATAGATCATCCCTATCATCATTTCCATATTTGTTAAGCCAGAATAATTCAGGATCCTGACCACGATGGATAACTGGATTTTTAGGTAGTTCAAGCGTTTTATTACCCTCTTGTACTTTTGGGTTGGCAGCTTCATAGCCTGCTTCTTCCTTGGAAGGGATGTGGGCGCGAGTATCTTTAGTATGCCGTATAGATTCTATTTTCTTTGCCATATTATAATTGCCCTTAGGGGTTAAATATTTTTTATTTCAGGTATTGAATAGTCCTTGCTATACAATAAATTAATCTATTTCAGCGAAGCTATCTTATCTCTAAGCTGGTTTTTGATATTACGGATATCGTTGGCGATTTCGATAAAATGCCACTCAGGATACCCATATTTCTCTCTAACTGCGTTAACGGCGGGAAGCCAGCGGTTTTCGACAAACCACTTTTTCTCCGCTTTGTCCGCTTTGTTTGCCCCAGTCACCTCAATGATCAGGTATATCAGTTGGCCATCTCTTCCTTTTGCCTTTGCAATAAAATCAGGATAATAACTTTTATCTTTTCCCTCTCTTGTATATGGGATCGTAAAACCTAAAAATGCGTTTTTCACATAGCTTTCTACTTCGAGTAATTCTTCCAGTGTCTTTGCCGCAATCTGTTCCCAGCTTTCCGTATCAGCAACTACAAAATTTACATGACTTTTAACTGTTGGAAATACCTCCTTAGTGGTATTTCCACTGACATATTTAGTGCTGCTGAATTTGTTGTAATAATTGAACACCGGCCGGATAAATTCCGTGGTATTTCGATGTGGATTGATCCCCCGCATGATATGATCAGATACCTGCTTTGGATCATAGAATGAAATCATGCGCTTATAAGCAGGATCTTTGATGTTAAGCAGAATGATCTTAGACTCATACCACTCTGTCACTGCATTCTTGAGTTGATTGAATTTCTGAAACTGTACCGCCCCTTCATCATTGCTGAAATGGAAGTTAAGCAGGTCACGAGTAAGTTGAAAGATGATTTCCGCATCTCTTTTTTCTAGTACTCCCTGTATCTGTATTTCGATTTCGTCAGGGGAAAAAGCTGTAGCCAGTCGGGTTCTGACAGGAATCAGATTACCTTCTATTTCAAAATTTTCAACTCCAGAAAAGTCCCACTTTATAGGCTCATCTATATTTTCTATTCTGTATCCGATGATATTCGGAAGTTCAATTTCATATTTTTCTTGCCGTTCCGGTAGTGCTTTAATGTGGATCATGTCCACCGGAGTCTCTGGGCCAACAGAAGTGCCCCCCTTGAAGAGTTTAAATGGCACACCAATGATGTGAGCATATTCCGGAGGATACTTGTACACAACTATCTTGCGCTTATCATCTGTTATGTTCCCTTGCTTATCATATCCCTGGAGATAGTAATTCATCCGTCGTAATGCCCGCCCAGCAACTTGCTCGCATAACAATTGGGAACCGAAAGCACGAAGACCCATGATATGTGTAACGGTATTTGCATCCCATCCCTCGGTCAGCATTGAGACGGATACAACACATCGGATATGAGAGCCTAATTTGCCCTGTCGCCCCACCGTATTTACTACCTCCCTCAATATCTCTGCATCTGTAATATTCTGGGCACTTCCTTGCCCATGTACCCGGGCGTAGTCTCTTTTAAATTCCTCCATTTCGGAGGCAAATATTTTTTTAAATTCATCATTGACCTGATTGCTGTTTTCGAGCGCATCACTATCGATCAACAATGTTGGAGGTCGCTTGAGTGGTTTATTCGTAACCGGATCATAATTGGAAAATAAATCCTTAGCTCCTGACTTGGTAATAAGCACCCCAGATTCATCTTCATACTCATAGCCCGCGATGTACTTATACACTTCTTTCGAGACCGAGGTATTATTGCATACCAGGATAAAAACCGGAGGAGGAGAAAAGAGATTAGGTTTTTCCTCCTGCTGTTTTCGGTGTCCGCTGTAGTATTCAACATAGTGATTATAAAACTGATCCAAAGCGGCTTTGACGAGTGTAGGCAGTTTCGGTGGGCTCTCTATTTTTTTGCCTCCCTCCTCTTTGGCTTCTGATTTTGCTTTACGCTGGCCTTTTTTGGGCAATTCGTCTTTTACGTGTTCATAGAGATTCCTTAGGACAGGCATCTCAAGAGCTTGTGCATCATCACTCTCCGGGAGAAATGGAATTTTAACCAGTCCGCTCTCGATGGCCTCGATAAGACCAAAATCTGATACTACCCATGGAAACAAACTATAGGGCTGGTATCCTGACCCCTGGAGATAATAGGGTGTAGCGGATAGATCATAGATATGCTGTACTTTGAAGCGTTGGGCTATTTCCTTCAGTCCCCTAAACCACACAGCAGCGCGTTCATTTTCATCTGCCTCTTCATTGTCAGTTGTTTTGCTCTTTGACAATGGAAGATAGCAGTGATGGGCTTCATCATTTAGGATAAGGAGTCGTGTTCCAGATTTAAATTTCCCCAGTGTTCTTTTCATCACCTGGGAGAAATCTTCTTTATTGCCTGTATCTATTTTCTTACCCTGTAGATCCACTTTCCCATCAAAGGGACTTCGCTTGTTGCCTTGAAGTATTTTCGGCTCAAAGGTATGGTAGTTGGTGATCACAATTTTAGCATTGAGATTGTCCAACCGATATTCAAGGTGTTGTGGAACCAAATTGCGTATGTGGTAGTAATCCTGGTTATTCGAGGAGTTCTTGTTTTTGACATCTACATACAATACGCCAAGTCTGTCTTTGATGGTAATGCCTGGAGCAACAAGGAGAAAATAATCTGCAAAGCGGGTGTCATTGCGATATTCCTGTCTGTTGAAATAATGGTACAATATAAAGCAGGCCATAACCACGGTCTTGCCGGTACCGGTAGCCATCTTATAGGCTATCCTGGGAAGCTGATCCGATGGGTCATTCCCGACGGATTGTTGTCCAGCCCTCAGGAAGTTGAGAATATTCTGGCCGATATTTGATTTCTCGGCTACTTCATTGAGCCATATTCCGGTTTCGACTGCCTCTTGTTGTGCAAAAAATAAATTGTGGTATACCTCGCGTTCCGGGTTATCAAACCAAAAGGTCAGTAACTCCCTGGTGACACGAGTAGTATTTGGATATTTTTCAGACCTCCATTTGCCCACTTCCTTGCGGCACAGATTAATAATGTGATTACTGTATTCGACTTCAAAATCGTTGACTTCAAACAGGTTAGCTTGTGGACCCTGGCGGGAAGGCATGGCGGCTATATCCGGGGTAAAAATTCGTCTCCCTTCACGGATATCCTGATAGTTTAAAGACCCGTCCAGATCAGTAGCATAGTGGAGCAACGGCTCTTTATAGGGG
>WBZX01001343.1_pt1 | contig 18722 bp, 18 predicted proteins | sample 5204211 | NCBI WGS metagenome assembly WBZX01 (sample SAMN12344362, study PRJNA552823) | activated sludge metagenome | biome: Activated sludge suspended growth; feature: Nitrification reactor; material: Wastewater; isolation source: activated sludge from nitrification reactor of wastewater... | reverse complement strand
GCGAAGCTGTCACCGAAGCTGGTCTTGGTCGTGCGCGATCCTGTGCGCGGCGCCGAGCTGGCCGACGAGATCCGCTCCGCTGGAAACCCAAACGTCGAGCTTTTGATCGGTGACTTGTCCAAGCAAGCCGATGTGCGTCGGATCGCCTCGGAGTTTCTGGCTCGTCACGATCGACTGCATCTGCTGGTGAACAACGCGGGCGCGATTTTTATGCAGCGCCAGCTGTCTTCGGACGGACTGGAGATGACCTTCGCGCTCAATCACCTCGGCTACTTTTTGCTGACGAACCTGCTGCGCGATGTCTTGGTGAAGAGCGCTCCGGCTCGTATTGTCAACGTCGCGTCGCGTGCGCACGTTCGCGGCACCATCGCGTTTGATGACTTGCAGGCCGAGCGCTCGTTTGGCGGCTGGTCGGCGTACAGCCAGTCCAAGCTCGCCAACATCTTGTTTACCCGCGAGCTGAGCCGCCGCTTACAAGGTACGGGCGTCACCTGCAACTGCTTACATCCCGGCGTGGTCAGCACCGGCTTTGGAAAAAACGACAGCGGCTGGATGCGCTGGGCGGTCAAGATAGCGGCTCCGTTTTTGCGAACCCCGGAACAAGGCGCGGCCACCACCGTTTTTTTGGCCCAAAGTCCAGCCGTGGAAGGCGTCACCGGAAAGTATTTTTCCGACTGCAAAGAGATCGAGCCTTCCAAAGAAGCGCGTGATGCGGAAGTGGCCCAGCGATTGTGGGAAGTCAGCGAGCAGCTCACCGGACTTGGCAAAGACTCTTGACAGCGACGTCGGGTTCAATAGACTGCCCACTTACCGCCTTGATTTTACAGGGCTTTTTGGTGTTGGCGCCCGGTACCGCGTCGTCGCCAAAGCTCACCAACAAGCAACAGATCGCCATCTCGTGTAAGGAGCTGGTTTACACATGTACGCAGTGATTGAGACCGGTGGAAAGCAGTATCGGGTCCAAAAAGGTGACCTTGTTCGAGTCGAAAAGCTCGCCGCGACCAGCGGTGACAAGATTACCTTCCCGGTATTGCTCGTGGCTGACGGCACCAACGTGAAGGTTGGCAAGCCGACAGTTGCTTCCGCCGAGGTCGTCGCGACCGTGCAGGGCAATGAGAAGGGCAAGAAGCTCATTGTCTTCAAGTACCGTCGCCGCAAGGGCTACCGCCGCAAGAACGGACACCGTCAGGAATACACGGCGGTTCGTATCGACGAAATCAACGGCTAGTGTCGGTTGCGCTGCGGTGTAAGCGTGGCGCGCGATTAGCGATTACAGGGAACTTCGATGGCTCATAAAAAAGGTCAAGGCTCCAGCCGAAACGGTCGTGATTCAAACCCGAAGATGCGCGGAGTGAAGCGCTTCGACGGCGAAGTGGTCACGGCGGGTAACATCCTGGTTCGTCAGGTTGGCACTGTCTATCATCCGGGTCGCAACGTCGGCCTTGGACGTGACTACACGCTGTTCGCGCTGATCGACGGCACGGTCAAGTTCGAGACGTGGCGCGGCAATCGCTCGCGCGTTTCGGTGCTGCCGGTTCAGAACGCCGACGGCGCTGCTTCAGCTAGCTAAGCGACGCTCTCCTTGGCGACTTCGGTCGCTCCTTCTATCCATTCGGCTGATCAAGCAGGCCGGATCGTAAATCCATGCAATTTATCGACGAGTGCACGATCTTTGTCCGTGGCGGAGACGGCGGCGACGGCTGTGCAGCGTTTCGTCGTGAGCCGGGCAGACCGCGCGGTGGTCCCGCTGGCGGAGATGGCGGCAACGGCGGATCGGTGATTTTGTTCGCAGATCCCCAGCGCAGCACGCTGCTCGACTTGACCTATCGCCGAGAATATCGTGCAGAGCGCGGTATTTCCGGCCAGGGACGCGATCGATACGGTCGCAGCGGCGAAGATCTCATCGTCGAGGTTCCCGTCGGTGTCGTCGTAAAAGACAGCGAAGGAACCGTGCTGTGCGATCTCGCGGTGGCCGGTCAGCGCTTTGTCGCTGCACAAGGCGGGCACGGCGGACGCGGCAACATTCACTTCGCAACCTCAACGTGGCAAGCGCCAGAGTTTGCGGAGCCCGGCACAGCAGGCGAAGAACGGACGCTCAAGCTAGAGCTAAAGCTCTTGGCGGATGTGGGGTTGCTCGGCTATCCGAATGTCGGAAAGTCGTCTCTGATTGCGCGTGTGTCGCGGGTACGGCCCAAGATCGCCAACTATCCGTTTACGACCCTGGTGCCGAACTTGGGTGTGGTGTCGCTGCCGCTGGGCAGTCGCGTAAGCGATCGCAGCTTCGTGCTGGCGGACCTTCCGGGGCTGATCGAGGGCGCGCATCAAGGACTTGGGCTGGGGCATCGCTTCCTACGTCACCTTCAGCGAACGCGCGTTCTGATTCATCTCATCGAGCTGTCGAGCGAGCCGGGCCGTAGTCCGCTGCGCGACTTTGATACGCTCAATGAAGAGCTGCGTCGCTTTGACCCCGAGCTGGCGCAGCGTCCGCAGGTGGTGGTGCTGACCAAGACCGATCTGACCGAGACGCGCGACGCGCTTCCCTCGCTTCAGACAGAGTTTGCCAAGCGTGGCGTCGAGCTGTGGTCCATTTCAGCAGCCACTGGCGACGGTCTGGCGCAGCTGATGGATGAAGTGTATCGACGGACCAGAGAGCAATCTGTTCGCTCTAGCACCGCCGCATAGCTTCCGGTAGGTCAAAAATGACCATGCGCTGCCCGTTTGGGACCACGACCTAAGCGAGATGTGGCGCGCCTCTCTCTCGGACAGACCGTTCGGGTGGGTTGGCGTGGCACTTGCTCTGAAAAGGGCTCACTTGCTCGCTACAAGGTTGGGGAGACTATGGACCAGATCGCAGCCCAGGTTGAGTTTGGATGCACAAGCCACTCGGTTCTTTCGGCCTTCGATGTGGCGCTCCTTCGGAAGTCGCGGGTGCTGTCCTCGCTAAGTGATGAGGAATTGTCGAGGCTGATGGCGGTTGCGCGGCCCGAGCTGATTTCGGCTTCCTCGGTGATTGTTCCGCAGAGCGCGCCGATCGAGAGCCTGCTGGTGATGATCAGCGGGACGGCGAAGGTGGTGATGACGGGCACCGCCGGTCGCGAAGTCACGCTGGAGATGCTGCGTCCCGGGGACTTGATCGCAGAGACCTCGCTGATCGATGGATCGCCGACCACGGCGTCGGTGGTTGCGCTGTCGGATGTGCAGCTTCTGGCGCTTCCTCGTCATGAGGTCGTGCAGCTTCTGGGGCGGTATCCGCAGCTTACGCTGAGCCTGCTGTCGGAAATGGCCAATCGGATGCGTCGAGCCGAAGAGACGATCTTCGCGCTGGCGCTTCAGGACATCGAGGAGCGGCTGTGTCGGGTGCTGGTTCGGCTGGCCCGTGATGAGCGCAGCCCGGATCATCAAGGCGGTCTGCTGATGCGTCGTCGTCCCACGCAGCAAGAGCTGGCCAACATGGTCGGTGCCACGCGTGAGTCGGTTTCGCGCTGTCTGACGACGCTGGCTCGCAAAGGTCTGGCGGTCTGCCAAGGCCGGAGCATGCTGCTCACGTCGCGTCTGATCCGTCGGGAAAGCGAGCTCTAGCGAAGCGCTGCTTCGATCGCGCTGGTGAGATCTCCGCTGTCGGGGCTGACTCGGCTGGAATACTGCGCGAGGACCTGACCGTTTTTGCCGACCAAGTATTTGTAAAAGTTCCACTTGGGCTCGCCGTGCTTGCGCGACAGGAACTTGAACACCGGCGACGCGCTTCCTCCTGACACCGGACCTTTTTCAAACAGCGGGAACGTGACGCCGTAGCGGACCTTGCAGAACTTGGCGATCTCTTCGCCGCTGCCGGGCTCTTGACGGAAGTCGTTCGACGGAAACCCAAGCACGACCAGGCCCTTGTCTTTGTACTTTGCGTAGAGCGCTTCGAGTCCCGCGTACTGGCCGGTGAAGCCGCACTCCGAGGCGGTGTTCACGATCAGCAAGACCTTGCCTTTGTAGTCGGCAAGCGAGACGTTTTTTCCGTCGAGCGCTTTGGCGGTCAGTGCATGAAGGCTGTCGTCCGCGACGGGAGCGGCAGCCTTGGGCGCATCGGCTTTGGGTGCATCGGCGGACGCGGCACCGGGAACGAGTGGAATCAGGCTCATGATGGCGACTTTCAGCAAGTTGTTCATGCCGATTAGATTCCACCGTAGGGCCGTGGCGGTGCAAGCGTACCTGCCTTCGCGCGCACGACGTTTCATGCGAAAACAACCAAGTCGCCGAGCAGATACGTGGCTTGGCAAAAAAAGGACAAGGTGCGATGGCAAAGGTTGCAAAAGAGCGATTCGGTGCGCTGGACTGTGTGATCACCGGCGGAACCGATGGCGTGGGTGGTGGCGATGGACCGCTGGTTGTGCTGCTGCACGGCTTTGGCGCGCCAGGAACGGACTTGGTGGGGCTGTCGCAAGTGCTCGAGGTGCCGGACAAGACGCGCTTTGCGTTTCCGGCGGCTCCGCTGTCGCTGGGCGGACCGGACTTCGGCTTCGGGATGATGGGCATGGACTCACGCGCGTGGTGGATGATCGACATGGAGCGCTTGCAGATGCAGATGCTCAGTGGTCGCGTGGAACGGCTGGCGTCCGAGGTTCCCGAAGGTCTGGCGGCGGCGCGGAGCAAGCTGGAACAGACGCTCGATGCGCTGGAGCGTCGACTGGGCGTTCCGGCGGGAAAGACCGTGCTCGGCGGCTTTTCGCAGGGCTCGATGCTGTCGACGGATGTGATGCTGCGCTCGGGACGCAAGCTGGCGGGTCTTGTGATCTGGTCAGGAACCGTAATTGCTGAGGCTGAATGGACGGCACGACTGTCCGCGTGTGCTGGGCTGCCGATCTTTCAAAGTCACGGTGTGATGGACCCGATCTTGCCGTATGAGCAAGCCGAGCGTCTGCGCGATCACTTGAATCAGGGGGGCGCTCAGCTCGACTTTGTGGCGTTCCGAGGCGCTCACGAGATTCCAGAGCTGGTGGTGCAGCAGTCGTCGGAGTTTCTGTCGCGCGTGCTCGGATAGTCGCTAGAACTGAAGCCGCATGTCACCTTGGAGCACTTCGCGCACGCGGCCTTCCACCTGCACGGTGGTTCCGTCGCAGAATGCGCGCAGCAGCGAACGACGGCCCGGCGCCCCTTCGATGAGTCCTTTGGGCGGACCTTGATCGATCTCGAGCGGCTGACCCGGAGCCAGCACGCGATGGTGATGCAGATACACCGCGAGAGATGCTGCTGCACTTCCCGTCGCTGGATCTTCGCTTGGCGCATCGTAAGCAAAAAAGCGCGCTCTTACCGAGACGGGTCCGTCGCTGCGAGGCGGAGTCAGAAACGAAAACGCCAAGATGCCCAGCTCAGCGCCGAGCGCTTTTTCCGCCACGACGACATCGCGATAGCTGGTGCTTAGATTTTCGATTTCTTCGACGGTCTGGATCGGAACCATCAGCTGACGCGCACCGCCACTGACGACCTGCGGATACAGCACTTTTTCCGTCGCTGCCGAGTGAACCTTTGTGACAAAGCGATCGAGCGAAAGTCCCAGCGCCGGAGACAGCCAAGCAAGTCGCTCGTCGCTGATCGGAGATCCTGGCACGCTGATTCGCTCGTGGGAAAACTGCGCGCGCTCGGGAAGATCGTGTCCCGTCACCGTCACCGTCACCACACCCAGTCCCGTTTCCAGCCGAACCGTCGTCTGCGGCGCTTGAAACTGGAGCCGACCATTGAGCAGCACAGCGACGGCAGTTCCCAGCAGCGGATGTCCAGCAAACGGGATCTCTTTGGCCTGCGTAAAGATGCGAACGCGCAGATCGGCTCGGTCGGGCTGACTCGGCGGCTGATAAAACGTCGTCTCCGATAGACCCAGCTCGCGAGCGAGCGCCAGGTGAGCCTCTTCTGGAATGCTGCTTCCGTCGAGCACTGCGAGTGGGTTGCCACCAAACGGCGACTCCGCAAACACGTCAACCCAGACAAAAGGAACAGACCGCTTCATGGGCGTCACCATCGCTTGGACCTTCTTGGCACGTCAAGCCGCTCAATGACTGTAGTGGAAAGGGTTTCCCGTCGCTGTCAGGCACGAACTAACGCGTGCCCATGCTCATGATGATCAGACCGGCTCCGAGTCCAACGGCGAACGCGATCGCGATTCCGAGCACCGCCGCCGAGGATAGTCCACGCAGCAGCGGGCCGGGCACTTTGTTCTTCGCGACGGCTCCGAGGACTTGGGTCTTGTCTCCGCGATCGGGCGCAAGATCAGCAATGTCGAGGAGTGCTTTGCGCAGCTCCTCGGCAGTTTGGAAGCGCTCCTCGGGACGCTTCGCCATGCAGCGCTGAACCAGCTTGGCCATCGCGTCGCTGACGAGTCCGGCTCCGTGATCGCCAGCGGGCGACGGAACCTTGGTCACATGCATGATCTCCAGCGTCTCGCGCGAGGTCTTGCCGAGGAACGGAACTTCGCCCGTCAGCAGCTCAAACATCAGCACACCGACGGCGTAGAGATCGGCTCGACCGTCGACGCGCTTGCCTTCGGCTTGCTCTGGCGCCATGTACGCGGCCGATCCAAGCGCGATGCCAGCACGGGTTCGGTGAGCGACGGGACCAGCAAACTGCGCGATGCCGAAATCGACGATCTTGATGAAGTCGGAGTCTCCACCGCGACGAACCACGACGATGTTGTCCGGCTTGAGATCGCGGTGTACGACGCCAACTTTGTGCGCAGCGTCGAGACCTGCACAGATCTGTGCGGCCAGTCGAGCGACCCGATGCGGAGCCAGCACGCGCTCTCGCTGAAGCAGCTTTCGAAGGTCTTCGCCAGCCAGGTATTCCATGACGTACGCGACGACACCTTTTTGAGGATCGGCGACAAAGTCATAGACATCAACGAGGTGTTCGTCCCCGATCTGAGCGACGGCCCGTGCCTCGCAAAACAGTCGAGACACCAGCTCGGGGTCCCAGCCGTCGAGCACTTTGACTGCAGCTCGTCGACCGAGTCGCTCGTGCTCAGCCAGATAGACGCGACCCATTGCCCCCGCGCCCAATAGCTTGAGCAGTCGGTAGCCTCCGATCACCATGCCGGCTCGTGCATCCCGGGATTGCTCAACCTGGCTCAGACAAAAACCTCCTGGTGAAGAATACAGAAAAAATATTACGTAATCAATCAAGCGACAGCCGTAGTTTGCTGCGTGAAGTGCACACTGTTCCGAGTGCAAATCAGCCAAGCCAGAGCGAGAAATGCTCGAATGGCGTGTTGCTGTTTGCGAAAAATATGTAAGGAAAGTTGCGAACGGAAAGAGGCATCATCCGCAGTGCGGACAACGCTTCGTGATGGATGTAGGTGGATCGCTGCGTCCGAGGAACCGGACGCGCAGACGTCAGTGCGGACTACTTCGGCGGGTTCTTGATGCGATCGTCGAGACCTTCAATCACGAACTTCTCAAGCTCGGGGAGCTTGGACTTGATCTGATTGATGCGCTCGATGCGGCGGTTGTAATCGCGGCAAGCCAGCTGGTTGGGATCGCCAACGATCACGTTCTTGAGCAGATCGGTCGGCTGGATCGGGATCACGATGTCCTTGGGCAGACCCTTGGCCGGCTTTTCTTGAAACTGACCGCTCACCGACGTGCGGTAGCGCAGCTTCATGTCGCCGGGATCGCAGCTGGCCTCGCCTTCCTTCGGACAAACCACTCCGCCGAGCGTGGCGAGAATGGCCTGCGGAAGCTTCTGGCTATAGTCGAACGTGACACCGAGTGGCGGCGGCGGTCCCTTGGCTGCTGCATCAACGGACGCCTTGATGCACTTCGCAAGAACGTCGCGATCGTTCTTGGTGAGCGCGGCGTGAAGCTGCACTTCGCGGAAGAACGAGGTCACGTTGTTGTAGTAGTCGAACATCGAGCGAACGAGCTTGCCGTTGAACGTACCGAGCAGCGGCGTGAACAGCTTGTTGCTCGCTTCCGGCTCTGCCAGGTCCAGGTTCGCCAGCTTGTCGATCGTTTCAACCGACGGCGCTTCGCCTGGCTTGGTTTCCTTGAATGCATCGACGGCTGCTTTGACGCGGCCCCGAACGCCTTCGACTTCCTTCTTGATGTCTTTGGCTTTTTCGGTGCCCAGCTCGATGAACTCGCTCTGGCCCTTGATGAAGTTCACCGTGTAGCCGACGAGCACGCCGAGCACACCAGCGACACCGACGCCGAGAATCAGTCCAAGCGGACTCTTTTTGGCGCCTTCTTTGACTTCATCCGCATTGCCAGGGAGCGACTGGCCTGCGCCGTAAAACGCAGCCAGCGAAGCCGCCATGGCCGCTTGTTGTGCGGCATAGGGATCTGGCTTGGGCGGCTCGACCGGTGCTTGGAAGCCCGGAGGAGGCGGAAATCCAGCCGGTGGCGGAACCATTCCCGGAGGAACTGGAACCGCACCGGGAGGCGCTGCTCCCGCTGGACCGGGAAGCCCTGGAATGGGCGCCGGTGCTGGTGCGCCTGGAACCGCAGGACCCGCCGGAGCAGGGCCACCGCCCGCCTTCTTGACTCCGAGACGTGCTCTGAGGTCGTTGACGTTAGAACCACCTGGTTTGTTGTTCTCGGCCAAAGGCCCCCTCCGCTTGCCGGTCGACCGGCGTAGATGTTTGAACGAGTAAGGATCCTACCCGGCCACCGATCTCTGAGTGACAGATCGAGATGGCTGTGTCCGCTTCCACACTGTGGATCGTCGCTGCCAACTGCTGCTTTGCCATCCGTCGGTGTACACGAGCTGAAACCGTGTCAGGAATTGCTAAATCCTACGGAGCACGGGCGCGCACTGTCAAGCATCGACAGAGTTGTCGGAGCGTTCACGGGTGGTGTGTGAACTGTTGTTCATGTTTTGCATCAAGCAGCGCGGTCTCCGTGGGGAAGATCGGAAGCTTGGGATTTGGCCCGCTGCTTGCTCCCTCGCTCAGGCAAGAAACTTTGTTTGTGGCTACTTCACAGGGAGAACACCCGATGCGCACTCTAGTCGCTGCTGCTCTGACAACTGCTACGCTGCTTTGTGCGTCCCCTCAAAGCGCCGAGGCTCAGGTCCTGTGGCGTCCTTGGCTGCGGCCTCGGGTGGTTGTGGTTCCGCCCCGCGTGGTTCTTCCCGTCGTGGCGCCGCCAGTTGTGATGGGTCCGCGAGTCTACGTGCAGCCGTATCCGCAGACGTATTACTATCCACCACCGCCGCCGCCGGTGTACGTGCAGCCCGCGCCGCCGGTGTACGTGCAGCCCGCGCCGCCGCCGCCGGTGATGGATCAGCCGGTTGCCCCGCCGACGGAACAGTACGCGCCGCTGCCGCCACCGCCGGTGTATATGCAGCCTGCGCCGGTTCAGCAGCCTGTGTATATGCAGCCCGCGCCGGTTCAGCCGCCTGTGTATATGCAGCCTGCGCCGGTTCAGCAGCCAGTGTACGTGCAGCCCGCGCCGGTTCAGCCGCCTGTGTATATGCAGCCTGCGCCGGTTCAGCCCGTGGCACCGCCGCCCGCGATGAATGTGGTGACGGTTCAGCGTCCTTCGCTGCCGCAGTGGAAGTCTCGCTTTGGTATCGGCGCTCGCTTTGTCGGAGCCGTGAGCCTGGAAAACCAAGACTTTTCGGATCGGTTTACCCAGCTTGGCTTCGGTGGAGAGCTTCTGTATCGAGCGAACCGTCGCGTGGTGCTGGAGCTCGGTGGTGAATACCAAAAGCGGATGAGCAACGGCTTTGAGCGCTACGATGTGCCGGTGACGCTGGGTGTTCGGCTTCACATCGGAGCGCCAGACTGGGTCGTGTCTCCGTACTTTGTGACGGCAGTCGGTGGCGTGTATTCGAACTTGGACTACGTGCGAAGCCAGGACAAGGCTTGGTATCTCGAAGGACAGCTCGGTGGTGGCTTGGAAGTGCGTCTGGGTCAGCACTTTGTGCTGAATGCGGACCTGCGCGGCGACGGGCGCTATCGAGTCGATGAGCCAGATGCCACGACGCAGTCCACGCAGAAGGTGAACGGCGTGGTGCTGAGCCCGCTCGGCAATCAGTACGGTCTACAAGCGCGTCTGGGCGCGGCGATCTACTTCTAATTCGACCTGCGCGGGAGCCCAGACTGTGCGACGGAGCAAGCTACCCGCGTGGGGCCGTACACTGCGGCACCGACGCAACCGTCTTCCCTGAATCATCGACGCTGGACATGCAGACCTTGTAGTTGACGGCGGTCGGGCACGATGAAGTGCCACTGACCTTGCAGCCTCGGCTTTCACAGGTCTTGCGTGCCGCAAAGGTGTCCGAGCCGCTGTAACGACAGTAGTCTTTGCAAGCGGGCGCGCTGCCACTGCCGCAGATGTAGCAGCCATCGGCTCGAGCGATCGAGACGGAAAACACAGGCAGGATCGACAGCGAAAACAGGGCAAAACCGAGTAGGGACTTCATGGGGAACCTCCAGGTTGCAGGATCGATGGGGTCGATCGCAGTTTGACGAATCAGCCGAGAAAGTCCTTACCCGCTTTTTTCGATCGCTTTGCCAGCTTTTTTCCAGCCGGTGATGCCGACAGGTAGGACAAAGACGTTACTGTAACCAAGCTTGACGGCGCTGCGGGCTCCGATGTGGCTCGCGTGACAGTGTTCGTTGTAGCAGTAGAACACCAGCATCGTGCTCTTGTCGGCGGGTAGGTCGGACGCTTTGATCTCGTCGTACTGAACCCAGGTTGCGCCGGGAATGTGGCCTTCTTTGTAGGTGTCGAGTCCGTTGTTGTCGAAGACCGCGAGCTTGAGTGTTCCGGCGTGGGAATCGGCCAGCTTGGCGCTTAGCTCTGCGATCGTGAGTCGAGAAAACGGATCGCTTGGCTCGGTGGCTGGGACGGCAGCGGCGTTGGGTTCATCGTGTTTTGGGCAGCCCGCGAGCGAAACCACAAGACCGACGGCACAAGCGAGCCTGAACCAGTGTGAACTGCGCATGGAATTCTCCGCTTCAGCGTCGAGCTAGGATGGCAGTGGGACACCCTGACAGGCGCCTCCGTGACGAGCCACGGTGCCAACGTAGATCGAGCCCGAAAACAGGTAAGGATACGCTTTGTCGTAGCGACTTGGATCTTCGCCGAGCAGGTGCAGCAGGTGCTTGGGGATTACTGTTGCTTCGACGCGATAGGCGCCTGCACCTCGTGCTGCGGTATCGACGGTGAGCGTGACACCCTGCTGAAGCTGTGCGGCGGTGAGCTTGGCTTCGCGTACGACCTCGGCGGACGAGCTTCCGGCAGCGACGAACAGAACTTGCAGCGTCTCGATGACTTCATCGGTCGCGTATCCCGTCGGAAGAGGAGACGGTGCGCGCACAGACAGCTTGGCGCCTGGCTCGACGGAATCACCTAGCTCGGCGCGGGTCTTGTCGGGACGCTCGGCGTAGAAGTCAAAGCCGCTCGGGACACCCAAGACTTCAAACACGGAAAAGCCGCGACCTTTGGCGAGTGCAGTCGACAAGTCGCTTGGAAGGATCGAGCTTCCCGACGGAACCAGCAAGTAGTTGGCAAACCAGCGCATCAGGCGACGATAGGAATCACCACGCTCTCCGTCGGCCATCGCGGACTTGAAGGTGTTTTCGTGAATGTCCGATCCAAACGTCGGAGCCAGTCGATAGCCGGCACCGAGCAGCGCGTTGTAGTGGCTTCGTTCTTTGCTGTTGTCTTCGAGGAAGCCGAGCAGCGCGAGATCCGGCTCGGGTCCACCTTGTTCGACGGGACGCGCTTCCAGCCACGGAGCCAGACCCGCAAACGCCGCCAGCCCGTCGAGTCCGAGGTGATTTTCGCGAATCCTCGGGTCCAGGTTGGCATGCAGGTTATAGACTTCCATCCCGTCGAGTCCCGCTGCGGCCAGCGTACACATCCGTGTGAGGTCGCGTGACTCACCGTGCGCTTGCAAGACCAGCCCTTTGGCGTCGTGAAACGCTTTGACTGCGGCGGGTGTCTCGGCGGACATCGCTTGCTTGCGGGTCGCTTCGGTGTCGCCCAGGTGTCGATGCAGACCGACGGGCATCAGCTCATTTTCGCCCCCGACGGTCAGCACCACCGACTGATCGATGGGCTTGCCCGCATCGTCGAGACAGCGCATGCGGCCTCCGACCAGATCGCCACCTTCGCGAATGGCTTCGTCGGACAGCGAGGTATCGGTCAGAAACAGCTTGTCCCAGTCGGCTTCGCCCATGTGCGTCGCATGATCGGTCAGCATCGCGAAGTCTTGACCCGACATGCAAAGTCCCCGACGGAGACTACGCAGACAAGGTGCGTTTGGCTGGCCTCCAGGCTGCGGGTTTCCGTCACAGGCATCATGCGAATACGCCGAGTGAAGGTGAATCAGCCCGCGCACGGGCCGCAGACCGCGCTGCCGAACGGGAAAGTCGATCCGATCGGTTGCGATCTGGGCTTTTTGCCAGGCAATGCGCGGAGGCGGACTGGGCTGCTGCGCGGGATCGGGCTGTTTTTGGCAGCTGAGCAGGGGCAGAAAAACGGACAGCACAGCGACTGACAGTGTGCGCTTGTGGCTCATGACGCGGACAATAGCCGACTTGCACCGCAGCCAGGAAGAAACCTATGCTGCGACCGCATGAGCAAGCGTGAGCGAATCGTCGTCGCTCTATCGGGCGGTGTGGATAGCGCGACCTGCGCTGGACTTCTCGTCGAAGCGGGTCACGAAGTGGTCGGCATTTCGATGCGGCTGTACAACGCCAAAGGCACGGTCAGCGCGTCGGGCGGAAGGTGCTGCGGACCGCGAGACCTGGAAGATGCGCGTGTGGTCTGTGCGCACCTGGGGATTCCGTTTTATGTCGCCAACTACGAAGAAGAGTTCCAGCGCACGGTGATCGATGACTTCGTGGCGACGTACCAGCGCGGAGAGACGCCGAATCCGTGTGTTCGCTGCAATGAACAGGTGAAGTTTTTGCCGCTTCTGCATCGAGCGCGGGCGCTGGGGGCGACTTCTTTGGCGACGGGACACTATGCGCAGCTCGATGGAGAGCCCGGAAAGCGTCGGCTGCGTCGTGGCGTCGATTCGCGCAAAGATCAGTCGTACTTTTTGTTCGGGATGCCGCGCTCGGCGCTCGACTTTGTGCAGTTTCCGCTCGGAGGCATGACCAAAGACGAGGTGCGCGTGCATGCGCGGCGGCTGTCTCTGCCGGTGTCGGAAAAGCCAGAGTCGCAAGAGATCTGCTTTGTTCCCGATGGTGACTACGCAGCGTTTGTGCAGCGGCAAGGTGTGGCGGTGCAGACCGAAGGCGACATCGTCGATGCGGCTGGGCGCGTGCTCGGACGACACGACGGAGTGCATCACTTCACGGTCGGACAGCGTCGAGGACTCGGCTTTGGGCTGGGCACGCCGCAGTATGTGGTGTCGATCGATGCGCTCAAGCGGCGGGTGCAGATTGGTCCCAAAGAGTCGCTCTATTCGCAGCATGCCATCGTGACGGATGTGCGCTGGCTGGGCGATGAGCCGTCGTCGCTCCTGCGCTGTGGGGTGCAGATTCGCTATCGACGGGTTCCGCAGCCTGCGACGGTGCGACGAATCGATGAGCGATCCGTATCGGTGCAGTTTGACGATCCCGAGCTGGCGGTAACGCCCGGACAAGCGGCGGTGTTTTACGACGGGGACGAAGTGCTCGGTGGTGGCTTTATCGCGGATTCATCGACGACGCTGGCTACGACTTGGGCCGCTGAAGCTGCACCCGCACCGTAACGGCTTCCGGCAGCGGCGTCTGCGTCGCGGTAAACGCTTGGCGCAGACACGCATCGAAGCCCGACCGATAGACCACGTCCGGCGCTTGCGTCAGCTGGAGCGCTCCACTTCGTTCGAGCCGCAGCGTGGTCGCGTACAGGCCCCCTAGCTCGCCCAGCTCTTTGTCGGCACACAGCCGCAGGAGCTGTTCTTGGCTGGGGCTTGCGCCTTTGATCACAAACGTACGCTGGAGCTTCGGCGCGCTACGCGGCTTGGCTGCGCTGGCTGGCGGCTTGGCGATCGCAAGTACCCCAGGCGGGATGGAAAGTACCCCAGGCGGGATGGAAAGTGCCCCAGGCGAGTCTGCAAGTACCCCAGGCGGAGCCAAGTGTTGCGCGGGCGGAGCCAAGTGTTGCGCGGGCGGAGCCAGGTGTTGCGCGGGCGAAGCCAGGTGTTGCGCGGGCGGAGCCAAGTGTTGCGCGGGCGGAGCCAAGTGTTGCGCGGGCGGAGCCAGGTGTTGCGCGGGCGGAGCCAGGTGTTGCGCGGGCGGAGCCAAGTGTTGCGCGATGACAAGTCCGATGCCGAGCGCAGCCAAGGCTACAGCGGTCGGCCACACGGCGCGGCGAATCAGCGGTGCTTGTTCAAACGCGGCGGGAGACAGCTCGGACGGGGCGGGCTTGTGCGGCTCAAGCAGCGGCGCGTCTTGCAACCTCGTCGGCTGCTCGTCCGTTGGCAGCGTCGCGGGCGGCAACGTCACGGGCGGCAGGCTTTGGGTCGCTTCGCTGGTCGTGTCGGCGTGCAGCAGCCGCTGTGGATCGGTCGGAAGCGCGCGAAGCTCACGGAGCAGCTCGTGGAGCGACGGATAGCGCTCGGCGGGATCTTTGCGCAGCATGCGTCGCACCATCGGTGAAAGCAGCGAGGGCGCAAGCGGCTCAGGCTGTTCGTGAAGCAGCCGCTGGACAATGCGCAGGATGGGCTCGCCACGCTGAAAGAACGCGGGCTGTCCCGACAGCATCTCGTACAAGATCAGCCCGAGCGCAAACTGATCGATGCGAAAGTCACGATCACTGCTGTGCGAGGAGACTTGCTCAGGCGCCATGTAGCCGGGCGTACCCAAGATCGCAAAGTCCCGCGTGAGCGGCGTCCGTCCTTCTTCACACAGCTTCGCGATGCCAAAGTCGAGGATCTGCACCCGCTCGCCGCGCGGTCCCGGCACCAAAAACACGTTGCTCGGCTTGAGATCGCGATGAATCACGCCCAGCTCGTGGGCAGCGAGAACCCCTTCGCACAGCTGTTCAAACAGGCTGCGCGCGTCGCCAATCGGCAGCGGACCGAGCTGCTTGATCTTCGCTGCCAGCGTCGATCCTTCCAGGTATTCCATCACCAGAAACGGCCAGCCATCGTCGGTCTGGTTCATGTCCACAACGCTGACGATGTACGGGCTGCGCAGCCGGGCCAGCACGTCGGCTTCGCGACGGAAGCGCTCGATCAGCTCGGGACGATCTGCCAGCTCGAGCTTTAAGACCTTGAGCGCAAAATGCCGAGGCAGCCGCGTGTGACGGACCAAATACACGTCGGCCATGCCGCCTGAGCCAAGCAGGCGTTCCACCTGATACGTGCCAGATAAAATCTGGCCTGGAACGAACATCGAGCGCCTTGGTTAGTACGTGGACTGATTGACGAGAACGGCGATACGCTGCGCTTTTTGGGAAGAAATGGCAATGTCTGGGCCGGAGTTGCTCTTGCCGTCGACGGCACCAATCGTGATGATGTCCGTACCGTCGAGTCCGCTTAGTGGCGCAGACGTGGTGTAGCTGCCGTTCGGAAGCGGGTAGATGATCTGGAGGCTGGTTCCGCTCGCGACGACGAGATCATCGATTCCGTCGAGGTCGATGTCCGCGCTGGATACTGCCGTCGGGACGCTGCCTGCGAGCGCGGTGGTGAGCTTGCCGCTCGCGGTGGCGTCGAGTGCAAACGATCCGCTCTGCTGACCGAAGAAGACGCTGGCATTTCCGTCGGATAGCGTCACCAGATCGATTCGTCCGTCGCCGTTGATGTCTCCGAGTGCAGCCTTTTGACCGACGCTGGTTGATCCCGAGACGCTGAGGCGACGATCGAGCGGGCTCTGGTCGCTCGACTGATAGACGAACACATCGGAATCGGAAACGACCGCGAGCATCGTGCCTTTGCTGTCGCTGGCTAGGCCAAGGACTTTGGTAAAGTCCGGCGTCGCAGAGACGGCAGAGCACAGCTCGGTGCTAAACGCGCAGGTGTCGAGCTGGATCGCGTCGGCGTTCATTGCGAACAGGTCACGGCTGAAGCCGACCAGACGAGATCCCTGACGCACGGTGCGCGCGGGTCGCTCGTTCCACGCGGCGAAGGTGTTGTTGCCAAACGACGGGCCACGCGCCGTGATGATGCCGGGCACGACCTGGTATTCGACGAAGTGCTGGGCGCGGCTGCCACTGCGCGGAAACGAGGTGTAGCCCCACAGACCGGCGCTCGGCTTGATGACGAGCCCTTCGGGCGTTTCCCCGTCTTGCTTGGTGTCGTAGCTGATGATCGGATCGAAGGCTGGCTCGACGAAGAGTCGAATCGCCGCCGCTTCATCGGCCTTGCTGGGTCGACTGACGACGATCTTGGCATCTCCAAGCGTGATCATCGCCTGCGACAGCATCTGATCGGTGACGTGAACTTGAAGAACACCGTCGCTGAGCGTGCCAAGAGCGACTTCCTTGCCGTTTTGCCGAAGCACGACGGTGCCCGTGCCGATGCCGAGTCGAACCGTGATGTGCTCGCCGCTCAGCGGAATCCGAATCGGCAGCACTTGCAGCGTATCGGGCGACACCGGGCTTTGATCGCAGCGCGGGTCCGTCGGGTCCTTGTCGCACAGGCTGACCGCGCACGACGACATCGCGACGGTAAGCCCAAACAGAGCAAGCCTAAAGAGTGTCATTTTGCAGCCTCCGCCTGGGCGCTGGCCTTCGGCTGGGGCGTCGATTCCGGCCACAGAAGCGTCAGGACCGTGCCCACCGTAAACGCTCCCGCCATCACGTAGCCTACCGACGACGGAATCTTGTTATCTAGGACGCAGATCTTGTTGACTCCCGCCGACGCCGCGCAGTCCATGCTGGTGACGTTTCCGTCGGTCGCCGTCAGTGCCACCGCGCCAATCAGCGAACCGAGCGCCAGACCTCCGAGCACACCGGCCAGGACCTTGCGCTTCGGGCTCAGCGACAGACCACGCGACGGCTGCGCGAGCTTGGGCTTTTCCACCACTTCCAGCGCGGGCAGCGGCTTTTGCACCGGCTCGGCGGGCTTGGTCTGCGCGGGCAGCGGACCGCCAGTGACCACCGCGAGCGGCTCCTCGACGGGCGCTTGACCGGCTGGCCACGGCTGCTTGAGCGAGCCCGTACCCTGCGCTTGGACTTGACCGTGCGCAACCACCGTCTGCTTGGCGGGATCGATGACCTGAGCCTGCGTCTGCACCGGCGTCGGCTTTTCCACCTTGGCCACTGCCTGCGCGGGCGACGGACTGCCTCGCTGCTCCGCGAGCGCGCGTCCGAACAGCTCACCCAGCCGCTGCGACAGCATGTCCGGCGTACAGCGATCGCAGTCACTCGACAGCTCCGACGCCTTCATCTTGGCAAAGTCATAGAGCAGCACGCCGAGCGACTGTCCGCCGCCTTTGACCTTCTGCACCGTTCCCGCCAGCACGACATCTGATCCCTTCGATCCGGCGAGCACCATCAAGCAGTCTTGCTGCATGCACTTGCGCTCGCTGTTGGTCAGATCGTTACTTGGAACCAGCTCTTCCCCGGCTTTGGCCAGCCGATCTTGCACGGCTCGGAGCAGCTTGGCGTCGGGCTTGCCTTCTTTTAGCACCGACAGAAGCAGCACCTTTTCTTTGGCGTGCGAGACGAGCGGTAGAAACAAGAGCGACAGTCCGACAAGGGAAGCCAGCCACAGCCGACTTCGTGCCCACCGCGCTATGCACTCGTATCGCTTAGCATCACGGATGATCACAAGATTCCTCCAAGCGTGATCATCGCAGGTGAGCAGGGGCATTCGTCAAGATCCGCGTTCGACTTTTCTTTGCTCGAAAAATCGCAGGCTTAGGAAGCGAGCGAACGTGTGCCGCGCGCAGCGATGGGAATCGCTACTTCTCGACGGTGAGATGGAGCGTGACAGCGCAGTCTGTTTCCGCCTCTGTCGTGCGCTGTGTGTGCTGTGCGGACTGCGCAGTCCGGTGTACGGAATCTCATACAGAGACGCTCCGTAGCCCACTTGGGAATGCGAAGGGAATCGAGAAGGAATCGCGAAGGCGTGCGAAGGGAATCGAGAAGGAATCGGAAAGGAGCTAGGACAGGACCACCGCTTCGCCTCGACTGGGAATGTAGACATCTTGACCGAGCGACGTAATGGCTTCGCGCAGCGGCGCTTGCGCTTCCGGCTCACCGTGAACCAGGAACACCTTGCGAGTCTGCGGACCACACGCCTTGGCAAACTTCAGCAGATCGTTGCGATCGGCGTGCGCACTAAACTCGCTCAGGACTTCGACATGGGCGTGCAGATCGCGCGGAACGCCCCAGATCTTGACCTGCGAGCGTCGCTCCATCAGCCGTCGCCCCAGCGTGTGCTGCGCCATAAATCCGACGATCAAGATCGTGTTGCGATCGTCTTCAATGTTGTTGCGCAGGTGATGCAAAATCCGTCCCGCTTCCGCCATTCCTGAAGCAGAGATGATGATCGCGGGATCTTTCAGATCGTTTAGCTTGAGCGACTCTTCGCGTGAGCTGACAAAGTGTGCGTTTGGGAATCCGAACACTTCGCCGTGCGCTTCCAAAAAGGCGCGCGTCTCGGTGTCAAAACACTCGGGATGAAGCTTGAACACCTCGGTGACACTGATCGCGAGCGGCGAGTCAATAAACACCGGAATCGGCGGAATCCGCTTCTCTTTGGTCAGCTCGTTGAGCGCGTAGAGCAGCTCTTGTGTGCGTCCCACTGCGAATGCCGGAACGATGACTTTTCCGTTTCGTCGTACGGTGTCGGTG
>WBZX01001341.1_pt1 | contig 18750 bp, 21 predicted proteins | sample 5204211 | NCBI WGS metagenome assembly WBZX01 (sample SAMN12344362, study PRJNA552823) | activated sludge metagenome | biome: Activated sludge suspended growth; feature: Nitrification reactor; material: Wastewater; isolation source: activated sludge from nitrification reactor of wastewater... | reverse complement strand
TGAAGCCGTTGCTGATCCTGATGTTCTGCAGTTAGCCATTGCAGAACAGCGGGCCATCCTTACTTTGAACCGCCGAGATTTCATTCGTCTACACAAGTCGCAGCCACTTCATTCTGGCATCATTGTCTGTACGGTTGATACCGACTTCGATGGGCAAGCTGATCGTATTCATGCGGCCATACAGGCCGTGCCTTCACTCGAAAGAATGTTGATTCGAGTCAATCGTCCTAACTAGTATTGCTCTTGCACGAACTCTATGCCCGTGTTATCTAACGAATACGATCTAACGAATTAGATGACAGGAGTGAGTCGATGGCAAGGCTGCCTAGCAAAGACCTCACCGAGCGGGAGTTGCAGATCATGCACGTCTTCTGGAGACGTGGTGAATGCACTGCTCAAGATGTGCAAGACGAACTCAACAAGAGCAAACTCGATTTGGCTTACACCACGGTGGCGACGTTGGTCCGCATCCTGGTGGATAAAGGGCATCTTACCATTACCCATCAAGAGAAGCCTTTCCGGTATCATGCCACGCAACCGTACGAGAAGGTGTCGGGCAGGATGCTCGATAACCTCGTCAAGCAGGTTTTTCATGGCTCTCGCAAGCAACTGGTGCTTCGGCTCATGGAAGATAAGCCTCTCCCGAAGAAGGAGCAGGCTGCCTTGCAAAAGCTGCTGGAGGAACTTGAGTCATGATAACCCCGCTCTTCGAATTAGTGACACAGGTACGTCAGCCAGTTATTGAGTTGATGTTGCATGTTACCTTCTGGGCAGCTCTAGGCATTCTGCTCTACTTCGTTTCACGGCGATTGGTGCAGAGCAGTCGTGAACTCCTTCTCTATTTCTGTCTCGGTATCCTGGGTCTGTCACTGCTGATTCTGTTTCCCATCAAACTCTGGAGCCCACCTGCATCCTGGCAGACACACGCACTGACGGAGCAACTCTCCTGGCAGGTGTCGAACCAAACGGAAACTGCCGAGGAGGGCGCCCACAACAGCACGAACGCTACGCCTGTTCCGGCAACCAGTGCCTCAAGCATTGAACTTGGTGATTGCCTTACCATAGCGTTCATCATCGTTGGTTTGCTGGTAGCCTTCGCTCTCGCTCGACTACTGCTAGGCCTGATCTCGCTGGAATGTTGGCGACGCTCCAGTGAACCAATCAACGATCCGATGTTGATCGAGCAGTTCGCTACGCTTTGTCGGCAGATGGGGATCACGAAGAGCATCTCTTTGCGGGTCACCAATCAACTCGGTTCGCCCGCTACCATTGGCTGGTGGCGACCAACCATCCTGCTGCCAAGTAGCTGGACGGTGTGGAGCAGTAGCGAACGGCAAGCAGTGCTGGCTCACGAACTGGCCCATGTGCGCAACAGCGACTATCCGCTCTGGTTGGCGGTGCAGCTTGCTGCTGCCCTGCATACCTACCACCCATTCGTTCGCCTGCTGGTCAAGCGACTGCAAGGCGAACTCGAACTGTCTGCAGATCACCTCGCTGCCCCCTACGCTGGTGGCACGACCAACTACATGCGTACCCTTTGTCAGTTGGCCCTTCGGCATGGAAGCCGAGGTGCTGGCCAACTCAGTCTGGCACTGTTCCCGGTGCAGATTCCCTTGTCATGGAGGATGATGATGTTACGTTCACCAACGAAGACCAGGCGTATGCCTGGCATCTGGAGCCCCCTTTGCCTGTTGGGCCTTTTGGCAACGCTGGCTGTGGCTATCTCAGGCTTTCGAGGGGCGACTGTTGCGGATGAGAAGAAGTTTGACGATCAGATTGTCTTTGCACCCTCCGGTTCAGAAAAACCTGCAGATCATCCTAACTCTCGACTCGTCAGCATGGAGTTGATGATACTCGACATGAAAAAGTCTGAGCTGAAGAAGCTCGATTGGATTCAGCAAGATGGTGTATATCCCGCAACTCAGCTCCCGGAGAGTATCGAAGGGATCAAAAAACGTCTCACTGGTATCGCTTTCCAAGAACGCATTCCAGCCTGCACTATCTCAGCTTGGAGTGAAGTGCCGACAGGCATCTGTATCACCAACAAAGAAAAGGAAGGCAAGGCACTCTTAGTCACTCCCTGTCTCTCCGCAGATGGGCAAACCCTCGAATTGAAATCCCGTATCGAGACCCTTCGGAAGAATCCCACTGCTGAAAACGGGATGGAGCAAACCAAGGTTTATGAACATTCCAGCAAAATGAAACTTCACGAGAGTGCTTGCTTCGTGATGCCTTATGATGCAGTAGACAAGCTGAGCGATACCGTACGGCTTACCTTTGTTTCCATCACGTCGGCGAAGCCTTTGGATGGAACTGTACCTAAAGACGAGGGCAAACCGAACTACGAGATTGAGATCAAGCTGGCGGCCATCAGAACGGATCAGTTTCAGACATTCTGGAAAGACGTTACAGGTAATTTATCTGCCCCGAGTCCATCACTAGCACACCATCATTATCTGAAGCTAGAGGAGGTGCACAAAGTACTTGAGATAGTTCAGGGGGATGTCCGAAACAGTGTATTGATTGCTCCCCGACTCATTACTATTTCGGGACGGCCAGCGCGCATTGTCACAAGCGCGAAGTCAAACGATAGTATTTCCATCGGTTGCCTGGTAAAAGAAACAACAGAGAACACCGTGGAGCTGACATTGAGCCAGGAAATAATCGCACCAGGGAAGAACACGAAAGAAGATCGCACTGTCATGTCGCAAGGATTCACCGTAGCCCTTGCTGATGATAAGTACTTTTGCTTTTACAACGAATATCCTGAAGCCTCAAAGTCCCAAAAAGATACTACACTGGTCAGTCTGGTGAAGGTCAAACGCATCAAGTTGCCACCTTCAGACAAATGACATCTGAAGAATGCCAAGGCCATCGCACTTGATTTCACGCTGGCAGGCTCTATACTACTAGCTCAGTTCAATTCCACCGGCCACGTTAGTTTGCCATTGGATTGCTGCCAGGTCCAATGGTTTCCCGAACGCACTGTGTGTTCTTCAATTGGTCCTGGATCTTAGATCCGTAGGACTGCTATGACTTTCGCCGAACTCGGCCTCGCCGAGCCTATACTTCGTGCTGTCACGAAGGAAGGCTACACCGTACCCACTCCGATCCAGGCTCAGACGATTCCTCACCTTCTTGAAGGCAAGGATGTACTCGGCTGCGCCCCCACAGGCACCGGCAAAACTGCCGCCTTCTGCCTGCCTATTCTCAATCACCTGATCAAGGGGGAACGCCCCAAGACTGGGCCTCGTCCCATTCGTGCTGTACTGTTGTCGCCCACCCGCGAACTCGCAGTCCAGATCGATCAGGCTTTCTATTCCTATGGTCACTTCACCTCGCTGCGGGGAACCTGCATCTATGGTGGCGTCGGCTACAACCCGCAGATCATGGCGCTTCGCCGTGGTATCGATATCCTCATTGCCACGCCCGGTCGCCTCATTGATCTGATGAACCAGGGACTCGTTGACTTCAGCAAGGTGGAAATCTTCGTCCTCGACGAAGCTGACCGCATGCTCGACATGGGTTTCGAACCTGATCTTCGCAAGATCATGGCTCAGCTTCCCAAGGCTCGTCAATCGGTGCTCTTCTCAGCAACCATGCCTCGCGAGATCGAACAACTTGCGAAGTCGATGCTCAAGCACCCGGTGCATGTGACCATCGCTGCTCCCAAGCAGGAACAGGGACTGATTGAAGAATCAGTCTGTCATGTACCTCAGCGTCTGAAGACGAACCTTCTGGTTCAGATGCTCACGCAAGAAGAGATCAATCGCTCGCTGGTCTTCACACGCACCAAGCACGGCGCTGATCGTGTGGTCAAACAACTGAGCAAGGCAGGCATCGAAGCTGAAGCTTTGCACGGCAACAAGACCCAGGCTAGCCGATTGCGTACGCTGCAGAACCTGCGTAACAACCGTACCAAGGTCGTGGTCGCCACTGATGTAGCTGCTCGTGGTATCGATGTGGATAACATTTCCCACGTCTTCAACTACGATCTGCCTCACGAACCAGAGACCTACGTTCACCGCATTGGTCGTACAGGCCGTGCTGGTGCCAAGGGCCTGGCCATCTCGTTCTGTGACATGGACGAGCAGAAGTACCTGCGCAACATCGAACGACTGCTGAGACGACAGGTGCCAGTGAATCGGGCCATCAAGCTCGACTTTCCACCTCAACCTCGTGGTGGCGAAGGTGATGAACCAGCAGGCGACTCAGCTCCAAGGCATCATCGTGACCGGGCTTTCCAGCCTCGTGGCGATCAGCATGCACCACGACGACGCATGCACGATGACCAGCCACGGCAGGAACAACTTCCCAGAAAGAAGCCGAAGCACAAAGCGAAGGAAAAGCTGGTCTCCTCCCCGAAGCGTTGGCGCTAACCGATGGTAGTCATCTCGCTCCGCCGAGATGACAGCGACGGTGAGAGTACACTTCTCAAACAAACAAGGCCACAAGATTAATCTCGTGGCCTTGTCGTTTCAGGGTGAGAGAGGGGACTTGAACCCCCAACATCCAGAACCACAATCTGGCGCTCTAACCAATTGAGCTACTCCCACCATGTCTTACAAGTGTACCGCTCAATCCGCATTCCGGCAATGGTCTACATGCCTCTGAAATGCAGGTGGTACATGAACTGTAACGATGGTAACACCTTCACCAGCACGAAATTCTTTGAGAGAAGTGTCCATCTACCTAAAGAGTTTCGGACAAGGGCACCGGTTCGCTTGATTCACTTAATCCCATACTTTTCGCAAGGAAGTAGCTGGTTACCTGCACATGCGATCCAACTCCTGTGAACTTTAACCGAAATGGAGTGTCCTTCATTCAAAAGCTTGACGATAAAAGAGGTTACGTTCGCTACAGCAATTGACTTCTAGGGCAAAAATAACTATCTAAACAATCCGATGGCCCCTTCGCCAAGTGGCTAAGGCAACGGTTTGCAAAACCGTCACCCCCGGTTCGAATCCGGGAGGGGCCTCTCACCAGCCCGACGCATCGGCGGCAGGTTGGTTTCGAACTAGGCGGCGTAGCTCAGGGGTTAGAGCAGCGGCTTCATAAGCCGCGTGTCAGTGGTTCAAATCCACTCGCCGCTATTTGACATAAGTCCAAATCCGAACGCTAGTTAGCGTACCTGTCGGTGGTCGGCAGTGCGGATCAGAACTCCGGCTATTTGTGTATTGTACACAATTAAGCGGAGTAATGAGCCGCATATGAACACCCGAAGACACACCACACCACCTCGATACCGACGTCACAAGGCCTCAGGCAAAGCCATCGTGACCCTTGCTGGCAAGATGATCTACCTGGGCACCTACGACACGCCCGAAAGCCATGCTATGTACAAGCGTGAACTGGCAGCTTGGCTTTCTAAGACATCACTGCCTAGCGTCGTAGCCGACCCAAGTGTGCCTGTTAGCACAAGCCACCCTCTTTCTGTTATCAACGAAGTTATTCTTGCTTTTGTCCAGCATGCTAAGAACTATTACTCGGGTGGACGCGAGTACGAACAGTACAAGCCTGTCCTTCGAATACTTCGAGAAAGTTGCGGAGAGCTTCCAGTTCAACATTTTGGGCCCAAGGCACTCAAAGTAGTCAGAACCATGATGATTGGGAAAGATTGGTGTCGTCGAGTTGTTAATCGACAAACCACCCGCCTTCGAACCATGTTTAAGTGGGCCGAATCCGAAGAGTTGGTTCCTGCAGGTACCACACATGCTTTGGCAACAGTATCGGGTTTGAAACGAGGTGAGCAAGGAGTTCGTGAGTCGCAGGGTGTGGAGCCCGTCTTCTGGGAACAGTTGTCGCAAGTACTGCCACACTGTTCGAAGACCATCCAATCCATGCTGCAACTTCAGTTCCTGACTGGAATGCGCTCTGGTGAAGTACGGGTCATGCGTAAGTGCGACATCGATACCAGTGATCCAGCATGTTGGTACTACCGTCCTGCGAGCCACAAGAATAGCTGGCGGGAAAGTGGGCAACAGAGGGTTGTGCCATTAGGGCCTAAATGTCAGGAACTCATTGGTCCGTGGTTAGCTGGTCTGGCAACCAACGCATACATCTTCGATCCGCAAGTTGCCCTTGAAGAGTTCGATCAACTACGTCGGAAAAAGAAGAAGCCAACAAAGACCACGGAACAACCTCGCACATCACAATGTTATTCTTCAAACACTTATGCCCAAGCAGTAACTCGTGCGTGCAAGAAAGCAGGGGTAAGTATTCGCCCTTACGGATTACGTCACGGACGGAAAATGCTATTGGAAAGGGAGCTTGGTTCAGAGGCAGCTCGAGTGGTCTTGGGACAAAAGTCGATCCAGTCAACTCAGCACTATGGAAAGCTTGATATTCAACGCGCAGCAGAAATCATGAAGCAGGTTGGATAGTGGAGACGACTCGCTTGACGGAAGTGACAATCAAGCCTCACTGCCTGGAATTGGGCGAAGTAACCGGATAGTGCGTGAAGCAAGGAACAGGAAGTCCCTCCGAGAATGTAGAAGGAGTCTGAAGCTGCTGAAGAAGATCGAGCGGTGGTACAACGAGGTGCGATTACACAGTGCCCTTGGGTACCTGCGGTCCGGTGGACTACTACCGGGGAAATCCGGAAGCCCTGAAGGAAGAGCGTCGGGTGAAGATGGCCCAGGCCAGGCACCGACGCAAAGAGATCAACCTTGGTCTGAAACAGAAAACCTTACCCTGGGTAACCTGATCCGATTCTCTCTAAGAAACAACCCCATGTATGCCATTGTGGATGAAACATTTCACTCGTCGATCAGCAGGTGATTCGGAGGCTGGAAGTACCTGTAGATCAAGCGATGAGACTGCAGAATCTTGGAATAGAAGCCCGAGCGAACCGAGCCATCACGCAACATCTCGCGATATGCTCGGCGGATCTCCGGCGTTTCCTTGTTGAAGTTGTCCGGCCATGGTATAGCGCGGAACTGGCCTTGGTGGTACGCATTGGCGAGCAACTCACCGAGAGCCCGCATCCGAGACATATCCTCGGGCTTGATGCGAGAGTTGGCGGACATGGGTGTTGATGGCGACGACGAAGAAACACCTGGAGGCGGATCAGCTTCAGCGAGAGATTGGCGTTTGATGATTTGTTCTGTTGTGTCCGCCATGAATCGCTCCGTAATTCAAGCCTAAATCGTGGCGGATCCCGCGTGCTGGCGGCAAGTCCTGATTTCTGTTTACAAATGACAATTGGCGTGAGAACTTATTGGAAATGCAATTGAAGGATCGAGTTATGATCTTGGCAGAAGCATCAAGCCCCTGGGCCCTTGTGATTTTCACAATCGTTATTGCTGTGATCATCTTTCTGAGTCATTACTTCCATTCAAATTTGGCCTACTATGAGGATCTTCGTCATCGGCTCCTGGCAGCAAGAGATCGAACCAAAGCTGCCTCACCAGCCTGGCTGAAGAAAGTTGGCTGGTACCTGGGGCTACTGCTCACCATTTCGAATGTGATCTTCAAGGCGATCTACCATACCTTTGTTCTAATTGCTGAACTGATTGCCGAGGGATTTGAAAAGCTATCGCATAGCAATCAAAACATTGAAGATAAAACCAACACAATTCAGCCCTTCACATTTAATGCAAAAGCACACCTCACTGAGGATCACGCACAAAAGCTTGCTGGAATTGCAATAACAGCTTGGGGACAAACACGTTTTGACCTTCAGACTAGAACCAAGAAGTTCCAACACTGGTTACGAGCTAATCCTGATTGCATGAAGCTGATTGTTACTGAAGATGGTTTTGAACTCGGATACACGTGCATTCTACCCGTTACGGAAGAAGTGTATGACCGTTTCAGGAGGGAATTCTTTAGCCAGTTCTCAGTCGAGCCAAAAGACATCATTGCATCCAAGCCTGCGAATCGAATCATTCTCCAGGCTGTATGCATCCCACCCTCAACTCTCGAGCACTATTACGAGAAGAGAAGAACTGAGCATAATGAAAAGAAGAAGGAAGTCTTTTGTAATGTCTTCTATTCTTTAATCGGCCAGTCAATTCATGAGCACATCTCACAGCTCTGCTCATTTCAAAATATGCCGAAAATCCTTGCGGATACGTGCGAAGATGGGGGCAGGTGGTACGCCAAGTCAAAGGGCTTTGAGCAGATCGGGAAGAACTACCTCGACAAGACGGATATTTGGGAACTGAACTGCGAGAAGTACAACGAGACGAACCATGGCAATCTCAATCCCGATGCCATCAAAGCAATTGAGATGTTCAAAGATTATCAAGTGAAGTGTCAGCATCGTACTTCCCCGAACCCAGTGCCAGTGGAAACTCAACGCACACAACAAACTCTTCAAGACATCGCAATTCCGGTGGAAAAGTTGTGATTGATTCTGATCGAGACTTTGTTTGCACCTGAGTCGTTTATTGGAGGAACTACCGTGGGTTGGATTACAGTAAAGCCTAGCTTAGGTCCCATTTATCAAAAGCGTCAGTGGAACGGTAAAAAGCCGGTCGGTCCATATAAGTTCTCCTCGGCTGCAATCACCTACAAAGAGCACGGAAGGAACGATTCAACTGAAGTTATTAGTGGCTCCTTTCCATCGAAAGACAATTTCGTCGAATGCTTGTTTGATTTCAAAGGTGTGATCCAAGGAGGAACATTAAATGTAAAAGGGACGATAGAGCTTGTGAACGATGGTAGTAATGTGCCTTTTGTCAGCCAAGAAGACATGGACATCGAAATAAATGGCACCAACCCAACCAAGCAAGATATTCGCACGCTCCTCAATGAACTCCCCCTTCAAGTTATTGCCTACAAGGAGTCGCGATTCAGGCAGTTTGATCACCGCGGAATGCCGTTGTTTGGCCCACCCAATGGATTCGGCATCATGATGCTGGATCCACCTGGCACTGCTTCCCAGATATGGAATTGGAGAGAGAATGTTGCAGAAGGAATAAGTCGGTATCAAGAGAAAATCAGGCAGGTAGACCAGCACTACAAGAACGTGTATGCTGCTCATCCTGAAGCACCCAAGCTCACTGAAGATCAACTGAAGCTAGCAATCTACCAACGTTACAACAGCGGCTACTATTGGGTTTGGAATGACCAAGCTCGGGTTTGGGAAAAGAGCGGGACCAATTCAGCGTACGGTGACGACGCTGTACGAATCGAAGAACTCGTCAGTTCAGGAAAACCACCCAATGACTGGTAGTTTGCGGAACTGCTTGATGTTACCCTATGCTAATCACAAACCACAGGAGATGTCATGAGATCCTTAATTGCTGCAGTGCTTGTAGGCTTACTGCTGGTGACCGCAGCAGCTAATGGGCTGGGCAAGACTACCAAATACAAGAAGTCAGATTTGACGCCCAACAAAGAGCTCGAACTCGGTACGGGAGATGCGATTGTCATTCTGGAAGATGCTAAGCCATCAGATATCAAAGAGATTGTTGCCCAGTCTTCAAACCCCGATGTCAAGGTTCGAACATTGGACAGCGATGGCAAAACTGTTCTGTTGATTACTGGTGATAAGAAAGGACAGGCGAAAATTGGATGGAAGGTAACGTTGAATGATGGCTCGGCTGGCGGGTTTATCGACCTTGTCGTGAATGTGAAGTGATGATAATGACTTTGAACCTGTGACCAGCCCCCCTGAACGATACCAGGGATAATGTTAGGTAATAACCACCGAGGATGAGGGCTTCTGGCGCAGGGGCGTAGCCCCGGAGCCAGAAGCCCTCATCCAAATCGCTTCAGGTGCTGGTGGCCGGTACCCCAACGCACTGTGCGGACGCACGGTGTTGTAGTGCACTCGCCAGCGTTCGATGAGCACCTTGGCTTCCAGCAGCGTATCGAAGATCTCTCCGTTGAGTAACTCATCCCGCAGCTTGCCGTTGAAGCTCTCGATGTAGCCATTCTCCCAAGGACTGCCTGGTTCGATGTACAGCGTCTTCACCTCTACCCGAGCCAACCAGTCCCGAACGGCTTTCGCCGTAAACTCCGAGCCGTTGTCCGAACGTATGTGCTGAGGAACACCACGTCGGACAAAGAGATCACTTAATCGCTCCAATACATCTTCACTGCTCAGCTGACGGGCTACATCGATCGCCAGGCATTCCCGGGTGTATTCATCCACCATGGTCAGCAACCGAAGGGGCCGACCGTCACTAGTACGAGCCTGCACCATATCGTAGCTCTAGACATGATCTCGATACGCTGGTCGCAACCGCACACAGGAACCATCGTTGAGCCACAGCCGTCGACTCTTGGGCTGTTTCTGCGGTACTTTTAATCCTTCACGCCTCCACAAACGCTCTAATCGCTTGTGATTAATCGCAAACCCTTCTGCCTGCAAAAAAGCTCCGATGCGGCGATAACCATAGCGGCCGTACTGCGTCGCCAGGCCGATCATCCGATGGACGATAGGTGCTTCATCATCCGGGGCGGAAGGAACCCGGCGTTGGCTCGATCGAGACTGACCCAGCACCCGGCACGCTCGTCGTTCTGAAATCCCGCTCGGCCCCAATACTTGACGGACATGAGTGATTGCTGCCCGACGCTTCGCCGGGCTTAGAAGTTTCCCGAAGCTGCCTCCCGCAAGATCGCTTTATCCAACTCCGCTTCTGCCAGCAACCTCTTCAGCCGGGCGTTCTCTCGCTCCAGGTCCTTAAACCGCTTCGCCTGGTCAGTGCGTAAACCACCGTACTCCTTCCGCCATCGGTAGTAGGTCTGCTCGGTGATGCCCAGCTTACGGCTTACTTCCTGGATCTGATGACCTTTGGCTAATTCCACTTCTGCTTGACGAAGCAGACCTATGATCTGCTCCGGCTTGTGATGTGTCCGCTTCATGTTCGCCCTTTCCTGGTCCCAGAGCTGTTTTACTAACATCCACTCTGGATCCGTTTTAAGGGGGCAGGTCACCAAGTGTTAGGTAACAGTATTGAAATGTGCCACTAATTATTAGATTTGCTCCTGTTACAGTGACCACAAAGCAGCATTAAGTTCTCTAAGTCGTTCTTAACAACTTCAGCAATCGGTAATATTACAACGTCTGGAACCTTCTTTGGTGCTGAGGTCTTCCAGTCTTCCATGACAGAATGTCTCTTGAGACTCTTAGGTGCACCCGGAGGAAGTAGTGGAGCTACTGGAGGTGCAGCAGCTGCAGCAGCAGGGAGAGCCATAGCAGGCTTTAACAGCTTTGGCGGTTCATATTGGAAACCAGTTCCTTTCAAATCCTTCTTATCAAGGTTGATATAGCCTGTAGTGTCTGTTGTAAAATCGACGAGAATTGGCATCACACCTTTTTGATTGATCAACAGTATTCCAATTTTCCCACCATTCGGATTCACCATGCAGATTGTGAAATCGGGTGTCCAACTCCATCCGATCGTTCGAGACCCGTAGTGCATTGGACTCGCCTGGTATCCAAACTTGAGATTTGACTTTGGGGATATGTGGTCAAGATCAGCTGCGTCCACAGGCAATATCCGTGTGCAATCTAAGCACTTAAATGCATACCATTCCTTGCCCGATGTAGCTTCAAATGTTCGCTTCCCATGGCCAGGTATCCCAGTAACAAGACCTTGCTTGTAAAGAAACTCGTAATTTTCTTTGTAGTATGATGCAGTCTGGTTCCAATTAAATCCACCCTGTGGGCCTAGGACAATAAGCATGACTGCTTCCTGATAAACGTATGAATGCTACTCTATCATTCGTCATGATGTGTACAAGCAAAATTACCCCTGCCAACTATTGGGCACTTCTTTCAGCGGCTCTGCACCCTAAACTCATACCACCTCGCAAACACTCGCCGTAAGTGATCTGCTTCCCACGAAATCTTCTTCGTCCTAAAGACCGTGTTTATCACCCCTGTTAGAACCCTTTGTAGATGACGGATCAAATGGGCGTACTCCTTTACCATTCAGAATGGTCTGTGTTGACGGAAAGTTTGTACTGAAAGACTGCCACTTTAGAACTGGTGGGGATTGGTCAAAGTTATCGAATGTCACGAAGTTGTTGTCAAATCGAATGTTAATCCAAATCGGCTTGCACTTCGCGGCGATCTCATCTAGTTTTGAGTCGATGTTACCAGGATTACTAAGCATTGCTACGAACTGGGAGTTGTTCAAATCTTGAATTGATATTACTTTTCGTACCGTTCCCCAGTGATTAGAAGGATACCTAAATCCGTTCCAAGAAACCAGAACGCGATCATGTGATTCATCGAGAATGACCAGGCCGAAGTTGCCTTTTTGTGGGGCAACAGGCCAGTCATGCACAAATAAATGCAAGTCTGGCCGCTCTGAAAGGCCTAAGAGATTGTTAGTAAGCTCGTTCGTAGACCGAAGGGAACGATTTATACCAATCTGGAGTTTAGGTTTTTGGAGAAACGTAAGGAAAGTACCAAGACCATGGAGTTTTGGAGACAATTTAACGAATTGCTCGTTGAGAATATCATCTAAATCTACAGATACAATAGGTGGTTTGGAGGGTTCATCGTTTGATCCTAAAAATGATAAGGTCAAACCTTGGGGAAGTGGCTTTCTATCGCGTTGAACCGCCTGTCTAATTTCTGCCAGGCAGGTTGCTAGCGCTTTTACTTGTGGTTCATCGATAGGAAGTTCATACACCGCCTGCACAAATATTGAGTCGAACTTTGTCAGCATTCGTCCTACGTCTGATCGGGTATCCTCACTGGTTCTTTCAATCTTTTCGAGTTTTTCTTTACTGACTGCCAGCGGAAGAACCGTGGGGGAGAAGAAAAAAGTGATAACAAAGAGTGCCAGCGCCCCACCCGCACGAATTGCCACGCCCCCGCCATCAAGGTCAATCCGAAGAAACCCGGGGACCACGGCGCCTATCACTCCCACTGCCAAACTGAGCACAATGCGGACAAGAACCACCTGATTTTGGTCAGTGAACGGCTCCTTCCGTAGGACGACGATGAACACAAGCGTTAGGATGGCCACTGCACTAAGAGTCGCGAGGACCCGCTCCCATAAGGCTGCTTTGTAAGGTTCTCTTGCATCCGATTCAGGTCCTTTTGCTTCGCTGATTTCATCGTTTGAGGTAGTAGGTGTACTGATTTTTGTCTTCTTCTTTGCCATGGTACTGTCCTCATTTGGCTGATGGCATCTGTCAGTCGCTTGACACCATTGTGGTCTGCCTTGCATAAAGGCGACACATGAAGAGATGTGTCTTTCCCTAATTCTACTGATTGTTGAAATCAAATTGCCCCTCCTAACTTTTCAGCAATCTCTCAAAAGTCGCTGTTATCATTCAGGAGATCAGGCATAGGATTCAATAGACTGGTTCAAATCAAAACTTTAACTAGGTTACCCCGGCCAGCTGTTAGTCACTCCGGTAGTGTCCTAGCCCGGTGTTGATGGAGATAATGGCGAGCAACCTTCCATCAGCATCCTGATGCACTGAATGGCTTTGTGTTAGGTAGTCACGGCCGGGCATCCCGACCACTGCCAGCTACTGAGGTTTGCAGGCTCGTGCGGCCCGTTCATCTTCTTGAGGATCGCGGCTTCCAAGTCTTCCTCTTGGGCGTTGGTAAGTTCAGTAGGAGAGTTGGCCTTGGGGTTACGCTTCTTGATGCCCTTGGTGATCATCTCTTGCGTACCACCCGTTCGCAGGAATGAATGCATGCCTCCGTAACGTATAGAAGTGAAGGCTTTGATTCACTTCACTTGCGATAGTGGTACAGAATGTGACTGCCAAATTTGGCCAGGATCAATTCCGACTAATCGGCGCCATGTTAATCACCCGTACTTGCTCTGCAACCAACCGCCAGGATTCAGTACGATCTGCGTGAATGGCATGTATCGAGTCGGTGCCTTTCGTGCCAACACAGCGTACAACCCATCAACTCCTGCATCTCCCATCGACCAACCTTGCTTGTGCAGATGATCCATGAGTTCTTCCAGTGTACGGGCAAGCGTCAGCCTCATACGGTTATCACCGAAGGAGCAGCAACGTCAGGATAGTAATGGATCGGGATAGCAGGAAGCTTGGACAATGGTGGGATGGACTCCGAGTCGTAGTCATCAAAGTCACTTACACATCCGCTTCGCCCCAAGCAATGGCAATGCTGGCTGCACAGTAGGCACTCGGCACAGAGCAGTTGTCACAAGCGCAGGTGATGACTAGAACGCCAGCAGAATCACGTCTTTCACAGCAGTAGCATTCTATCATTCCGCTACCTCGAATAGCTCTATGGTGGCCCGTTGGCTACTCGCTCATGAAATGCTTTCCAGCCATACTGTGCATTGCCCTGGGCATCGTAGAAGCCTTCCATAGATGCGAGCACTGCGTCGGTGAGCGGTTCACTATCCAGCCGTCCTTGTCACCAGATGCTTCGATTGCCTCCAGCAGCGTGGGAGCAAGCCAGAGCACTGATGTGTTATTCCAGACACATGGGAGAGGAGAGACGATGGGGAGCATTAGAACAAGTCCGCCAGTTTGTGCTTCACAAGTGGCTCCATGATCTCCGCACCTTTGTTCCGAACATTCCCCACCGCTGGCCCAATCTCATAGGCGTACATTTTCTTTGCGTCATACGGAATGAGTACCTTTGTATTCGCGGAATCAAGCCAATCCTTCCAGGCTTCCATGGGGAGAATGACTGGCATGCGATTGTGTATCGGCTCCTTCAACTTGTTCGGCTCCGTGGTGATGATGGTGCAAGACGTGATACCCAGCTTCTCGTTACGTTCCCATAGCCCTGCAAATGCAATGAAAGGCTCGTCCTTCACACCAATCAAATAAGGTTGCTTCTTCTTCCCAGACGCATCAAGCTTCTGCCATTCGTAAAAGTGAGAGGCAGGAATAATACAAGTGTGGCGTGCTTTCAATGTGAGCTTGAACGGAAACGTGGATTCGAGCGTTTCTGCCCTGGCGTTGATCGGCCCAAACTTGGTGTCCTTTGCCCCTTTCGAGATCAACCCCATTGAGCTTGGTACATCGTTCCCTGTTCCAGGGCTTCGGAATCTGCGTAGAGAACCGAAGTCGTGGGAGCAATGTTGTAGTTGGCCAATTGTTCAACCTTGGGCTTGTACCCGAAGACCTTATCGAACTCATCTGGCGTACCACGGAAACCAAATCGACCACACATGTTAACTCCTTTGCTCATGCATCCCCAGGCAATATCAATTCGAGCGAACGGTGAATTACCCTCGACCACGACAAAGGCACATTACTGGTCTGAGGGTCATTGCGTAGCGATCTGAGGAACTTGTCGTTGTTCAGTGTTTGCGACTGGATAAAAAGCTGATGCGGTGGCTTTGGCATCTTTTTAAGAGCATAACCAATCGATTGCTTCTTATACCTTTCAAAAACATCTTCTCCCCGATGCCGAGTAATTCGGGCAACCAACTGATGGTGGGAAGTAGGTGATGCCCCGCCCGTTGGCTTGTGGGTAATGTTTGCCTTTTCCACATCGTTCATCCATTCATCAAGAATCATATGCTGCACATAGGCAGGCAGCTCCTTGATGCACTTCACGATTGAGTCATAATCCATCGCAACTTGCGTCGTTTCTAGACCAAACTTACCATCATGCTTGGTGCGAGGATTCAAAGGTCTGAGTACGTGAATACTTTCCTCAACATTGAATACACCAACAAAGAAGACGTTCGGCCCAGCGGCTTCCCACAGCTTTGAACCCACCATTTCCATTCGAATGAAGTTCTCATTCATATATGCTCTGGCACGTTCATCAGAGAGCTTGCCTGACGATCTCCCTTCTGCAGGCGATTGACCATCCCAATCCATTTCGATTGTTGTTGGCATGCGTTCATCCTTACAGTGGTCCATATTCGAGTAAGTCGGTCAAAGCTGCGCACGTCGCTTGCGTGCTTCCCTCATCTTACGCTTCGTGTCTTCAGTATGAGACTTACCGATCCTAGCTTGTCTCATCGATTCAATGACATGGGGTGGCCTTGCCTTGCCACGCATGCTCTCAGCAATCTTGGCACGCCGCTTGGGATCGGATAACTTGCTCCATGCTTTCTTCCTCGTCGCTTCACCCCACGGCTCGGCAAAGTGCAATCGACGCAGTTCTGATGTACCTGCGTTAGTGGTGCCAGCAATACCCAACGCATGCCGCCACTTGTTGACTGCAAGCATGCCTACTCCCCACCAATGGCAAATGGCCTGAGCAGCTTCGTTCCTGACAGCCCGTTCCAAATCACCAAATAGAACTAGTGACTTAGCTCGCTTGGTCTTACCGATTGGCCAAGCGATCTTGCCTCTGGTGATACCCACGATGGTAACCTGCCCACGAGCTGAGCAGGTGACAACATCGCCGATCTCGAAAAGTGGCGTTGAATAGGGGCCGAACCGAAGCCGGAACCGCTCTGTGTCATCCACTTCTACTTATCCTTGTCTGCCTTCTTGCTGACAAACTTGGCAGTAGCGATCACGCTTCGCAGTTCTTCAGCTACTTCTTTGGCTTCCTTCTCGGTTTCATGGCCGACTGGGGAGCCTGCCAGATACTTCCCCTCGCCATTGCGGATCGAGATGCGGTACTTGCCATCTTTGGACTCGACGATCTCGATGGTGCCTGTCTTGGCGGATGAGGACTTCTCGCCAGACTTCTTGCCTTGTGCGATCAGGCCGACGTAGCCTGAAGTGACGAGTAGAGTTGACAATGCCATCGCAGCAACGAACTTCTTCATGGTAGAAACTCCGGGAGGTGAGAAGCCTGTTCAGTCTGCCACAGAAGTTGCTGCAACGCTAATACTATCCTTAAGGTGAATCGCTAAATGATGTCGCCTACGATCACCGGCATCACCTTGCTCTTGGTCATGATGCCATAGTAGTCGCTGGGTTTATCCATGAGCATGAATACCGTTGGCGTTCCATGTTCGTCCCGCAGATAGATTCCCTTGATCCCTTCCAGCAGTGGGAACCAGACACCTCGATGCAATGCAGCTTGGCCCGTAATCAACACTTCTTGAATGTCGGAGTGTTGCCACAGACCTTGATCTAACTCCCAAACCTCCACTCGCCCCGTGTGTGGCAGTAGTCTGCTTCGCCTCTGGCGGTTGCCCCAACGGACAATGCGAAACTGGTCATCGAGGATGATGGGAAGTAACGGTGGGAACGGCCTGCGGTCGTAAAAGAACTGCACTTCCTCCTCGCCACCACGTCCTGTCAGCCTGGCTTGAATGGCCGGATGATTATGGTATTTCGTGGGTAGGTGCTTGATCGAAAGAGATATGGCATCACACATGAGATCACCAGACCGTTCGTTGTGGGGCAATGGCTTCTTCGCCCAGTGCCGGGTCGTCGTACCAGTCCTTGATGGGAAGAGTGGCTCCGCTTCGTAGCCCAAAGCGATGAACCTTCTTGTTGATCTGCCTCTTGGTCTCGGCCAGCGTACGCTCTGGTTCGGCAGGTAGGTCAAAGAGGCCTCGTTGGGCGGTTTCCGCTGGCTCCAGCTTATGAGCTAACAGATGCATGCGCGACACCAGGAACTGACGCTGATACGTTCGCCGGAATAGCTGCTCAAAGACATCCACCAGCGTGTCGAACCGATCCGTTGGGGCTTCCAGGTTGGTTCCTCTCCCAAAGTGGTACATCTGGTAGTCATAAGACCGCTGTTCCAGGTGAAACTCCACCCGCCCCGTCTTCAGCTGGTGGCGATGAAGTTCCTCTATCAGGCGTTCCAGGTTCTTCACAGTAAATGCCCAGGCACGTTCTGGCTTACTGGTTGCGGTACCGATGGAGCCACCTCTCGTCAGAATCTTGTACCGTTTGCGTTCTGTTTGGATGACAGAGACAGGGTCTCCCCGCAGTTCATTCCAGAGCTTGGCTCCTTCCACGGTGAGTATCTGTCGTATCCTCGCTACCGGTGTCTTCACATAATCGAGACAGGTCTTGATGCCGTAGGGTTCCAGCCGTCTAGCACGTCTACCTGCAATCCCCGACACTTCCGTGATGGCTAGCTTGGCAAGCATCTCATGTTCATCTGTCTCGTTAAGCACTGCTCTCGCACCAAAGGGCTTGGCAGTGTCACTGATCAACTTGGCTAGCGTCTTGGAACGGCCCAAGCCTACGGTTACAGGTAGACCGATATGCTTCTTGACCAGTGACCGAACCTTGTCGGCAAAGGTGGTGGCATCCTCATATTGAGGCATCTCGAAGAAACATTCGTCCACACTGTACTCTTCGCATTCCGCCGAGATACACTTCCGCATGAAAGCATGAAAGCGATTACTCAGAGCGTTATACCAGGCGAAGTCACGTTTCACGAAGATGGCATGCGGGCACTTGGCAATGGCTTCAGGAAGCGTCTCCCCTGTCTTCACACCATACTTCTTGAGTTCAATCGACTTGGCGATAACAAAATACGCTTGATTGGAGAGTACCCCTATAGGTTTGCCAACCAGGAACGGGTTGCGAACTGCAGCAGCAGACGCATAAAAGGCATCCACATCAACATGGCCATAGACTTTGAATGGTAGCGGCATCCGCCAGCCCTCCTCAAGCTCTATCGGCCATCCTAGTAAGGTTCAGTAGTGTACAGGCAATCATAATCTGACCATTTTTAATCTGTACAGTAGTGTACATGTCGAAGAATCTACTTGACAGGTAATAGTGAACATGGGGTATGGTTGCTCAACATCCAATGGAGTCCCTGTATGGCTATCTGCATTACCGTCAAACCGAGCGACCTCATCCTTCTGAATTATCTCCGGTGCTTCATGGCGCGGTACTACTCGGCTGTGGAAATACGCCAGGGGTGCCGTGAACAAATAGACTTGGATCGAA
>WBZX01001033.1_pt2 | contig 18753 bp, 14 predicted proteins | sample 5204211 | NCBI WGS metagenome assembly WBZX01 (sample SAMN12344362, study PRJNA552823) | activated sludge metagenome | biome: Activated sludge suspended growth; feature: Nitrification reactor; material: Wastewater; isolation source: activated sludge from nitrification reactor of wastewater... | reverse complement strand
GGTGCCGGACAACCCGCCCAGTTCCAGGACAGCGACTACAGCGAGGCAGGTGCCCAGGTGGTGGACAGCCCAACGGAAGTGTTCAAGGCCGACCTGATCCTGAAGGTGGCGCCACCCACGCATACCGAGATCGAGATGCTGCGCCACAAGCAGATCCTCGTTTCCGCCTTGCAACTGACGGTGCAGCCCAAGGATACGCTGCGCCGCATGATGGAGAAGCGTATGACGGCCGTGGCATGGGACTTCATCAAGGACCGCGAGGGCATCTACCCGATCATCCGCGCCATGGGCGAGATCGCGGGCAACACCAGCATCCAGATCGCGAGCGAATACCTCAGTGCGGAGAAGGGAGGCCCCGGCCTCATGCTCGGCGGCATCAGCGGTGTGGAACCCGCCGAAGTGGTGGTGATCGGTGCCGGCACTGTGGGCGAGTTCGCCACACGGGCCGCATTGGGTCTGGGGGCCAGCGTGAAGGTGTTCGACAAGAGCATCTATCGGCTGCGCCGCCTGCAGAACGACCTGGGCCAGCGCGTATGGACCAGCGTGGTGCAACCGGCCGAACTGCGCAAAGCCCTGCGCAATGCCGATGTCGCCATCGGCGCCCTGCGACCCGAGCGCGGCCGCACACCCATGGTGGTGACCGAAGAGATGGTGGAGGAGATGAAGAACGGCAGCGTGATCGTGGACGTGAGCATCGATCGTGGTGGCTGTTTCGAAACGAGCGAGGTGACCACGCACACCGACCCCGTGTTCAAGAAGTACGGCGTGCTGCACTATTGCGTGCCCAACATCGCCAGCCGTGTGCCGCGTACCGCCAGCACCGCGCTCAGCAACATCTTCGGCCCCATGTTGCTCAGCATGGGCGAGGTGGGAGGGTTCGAGGACCTCATCAAGCAGGACCTGGGCGTGCGCCACGGCGTGTACCTGTACAACGGCACGGTCACCAGCGCCATCCTTGGTGAATCCTTCAAGCTGCCTTACAAGGACTTGGATATCCTGCTGGCAGCGTTCTGAGGAGGATGTGCCTATGTGAACATGCGAGCATGTGCCCATGAGTACCCCACACCCCGACGCTACCGACTTCGATGCGAACGAATTGCTGGGGTCGTCTCGTCTTCCTGGCGTAGCCGAGCCCTCTTCCGCTTACGTACCCGCAGGTCCGCGACGGAACGCTGTCGTTGAGGAGACCTTCGCGTTGGCGAGCGGGGTGATGGACTATTGCGAACGCTTGGTGAAGTTGAACCCGGTCTTCGCGGATCAACTCCTTCGGAGCGGAACGTCGGTGGGTTCGCACGTTCGCGAAGCGCAGGGAGCGCAAAGCCTTAGAGCCTTCATCCATAAGATGAAAGTGGCCCATCAGGAATTGGAGGAGACCGAGTATCGCCTGGACCTGTGCCACAGCAAGTCGCACTACCCGCACGATGAAGAGCTGGTGCGGCTTACCAAGCGACTGTTCCCGTTGTTCCACAGCATCCTCGCCACCAGCAGCGAGCGCATGAAGCGCCAGCGGGCGGAAGAGCGAACGAAGAAGAGCAAGGAACGGGGCATGTGAACATGTGAGCATGTGGGCATGTGCCCATGGAATGCTTAGCAGGTGGTAAGGCGCTGCGCGCATGGACACGTCTCCCATCCATTTGCCTATGTGAGCATGTGCGCATGTGCCCATGGAATGCCAAGCATGTGGTAAGGCGCTACGCGCATGGACACGTCTCCCATCCATTTGCCCATGTGAGCATGTGCGCATGTGCCCATGGAATGCCTAGCAGGTGGTAAGGCGCTGCGCATGCCCGCATGGTCACATGCCCACATGAGCACATGTCCTCCTGCCGCCGTCCTCATTTGACCATGTGAGCATGTGCGCATGTGCCCATGGAATGCCAAGCATGTGGTAAGGCGCTGCGCGCATGAGCACATGTCCACATGAGCACATGCCCACATGTCCTCCTCCTCCCTCCCTACCTTCACCGCCTTCCTCGCCATGGACCTCCGCCGTCGCCTCACGCTCTACCTGTTCGGCCTCATCATCGGAGGTATCGCTGCGTACATGATGTATGGCCAGCGGCTCACCAACGGCGCCTGGCTGCCGGAACAGAAGGTGAAGCTCCGTCTCATCAACACCTTGGTGAAGGCCACGCCTGCCGCACAGGCGGAATTGGATGCGCGTGCCACCGACCTGCAAGCCGTGCGCGAGGCGTTGCCCAAGGCCGAGGTGCGCTTCGGCGACTCACAGCGCACGGACGACAGCCTTATCTACGCCGTGGATGCCATCGTAGGCGGACAGCCGACACGCCTCATCATCGGTGCTTTGCGCGACAGCGACCGCGACAGCACGGCCACGCTCCTGCGCATCCGTTAGACCAGTGCGGGCTGCGGTGCCTCATAGGCCTGCACCACCTCTTCGTTCAGCAGGGTAACGAAGGTGAAGATGCCCAGCGCCGTGCCCAGCGGGAAGTTGAGGCACGAGAAGCCGGCCAGGATGAGCGACGCCGTGCGGTTGCGGCGTTTCGCGATCCAGCGGCCGCTGAGGATGAGCAGCACGCCGAACAGCTCCACCAGTGCGAAGAGGAACCAGCCGATGCCTTGGAACAAGGTGCCCAGGAACTCCGGGGGTGCATCGTGCTCCTGCTGCACCAGGTCGCTTTGCAGCAGCATGCCCACGAAGATGAACACCAGCATGGCGGCACCGCCCAGGCACACGAGGATGCCGAACACATAGTGCAGGACGGAAAGGGTGCTGAGGTTGCGTGTCATGGTGGTGGTATTGGAGCCACCAACCTATCGCCCAGGCATGCCGGGCGTATGCGCGCTTCGTTGGGCGGTGCGCGCGCCGGAAGAGCGGCGCTCCGCCTTTGCGAAATGCGGACCGTTCTGGATTAGCCAGAATAGGATCGTGCTGGAGCATGCTAGCGTCATGTTGATTTGTCGTCGGTCGATGACGCGGGACAAGCCGACTTGCTTGGTGCCTTGGTCCAAGAGGCCGGAGCGCGGGTTGAAGAGAAACGTTGATAACGCGAACACGTCCGTGCACCGATCGCCCGCGGGCTACCTAGTTTCATCCCATGCTTGGCCTACAGCCCGCTCCCTGTTCCCCTCCAAGCCGCCGCATCGGTACGGCCCGGCAATACGGTTCCGGTCTTCGGCGCCGGGCAGCGCTTGCCCTACACAAGCGTATCTTCTTGGTACCAACCACTACTGCCATGAAGAAGTACGCCTGCACCTTTTGCCTATTACTAGGCGCCTTGCTGGCCAGCGCCCAGAACCTGGTGCCGAATGGGAGTTTTGAGGAGTACCACGCGTGCCCTCCGAATTTCAGCTTCATTTCCTACGTAGTGGGCTGGGAGTTCGCCCCATACGGATCGCCGGACTTCTTCCACACATGCCATACGGGCTCGGCGGCGGGTGTTCCACATAACACCTGCGGCTTCCAGTATCCCTCTCACGGACTCGGTTATACGGGGATCATTACGCGCGACTATTCCGGAGACTACGGAGGTGAGTTCATGAGCGTTGAGCTTGATGCCCCCCTGGAAGTCGGGGTGCCGATTTTCCTTTCATTCAAGCTGTCGCCCGGCGGGTTTGGTACCTGGGATGGTAATTCGGCGCTATACACCACCAGCGGCGTGGGCATGAAGTTCTGCAACCAAATGCCGCAGGATTGGCCGTGGTACCTCTATCCGAACAGTGCCGCATTGAGCATGGCACAAGTGCCCACGGACACCGCAATGTGGTATACCGTCCAAGGCTGGTATGTCCCTGATTCCGCCTACACGCATCTGATGATCGGGAACTTCTTTGCGGATTCGCTCGCCCAGCACACTGTTATAGATTCAACCGGATTCGCGAACACGTACTACTCATACGCTTTCATAGATGAAGTGTGCGCCTCCTATGATCCTGCGGATTGTGGTTTTCCGCTGCAGATTTATGAGCATGGCGGGAGTCGAGAGGTGCGTGCCGTATGTCCGTTCCAAGGCCTGCTCCGTCTTTGGCTGCCAAGTGTGCCATTGGGGTCCGTGAACGTTTCACTCCATGATATGGCGGGTAGGCAGGTTTGGACCGAACAGACCGTAGGTCTTCCCCTTCTCTCCATTCCTGTTCCTGAACTACCTGATGGCATCTACTTGCTTCGGCTCTCTGACCAAACCGGAGCCTATGAGCCCCTTCGCCTCGTTCACCAATCACCTTAACCCCATGCAGGGTCTTCCCTGACCGCCACTTCCCAAGGCCGAACCTCCGCAGCTGGTCTGCCGTCTTCGGCGACCCTGCGGCACACGGAGGCGAACGAACGGACTACCGCGTGCGCGCCCGCCGTTCCCGCTCCGCCACGATGAACTTCAATTCGCGTCCCATCTGTCCGCGGGCGCTCGTGTTCTCCGCTGCGCGGCGTATGAGGTAGGGGAGTACTTCGCGCACCGGTCCGTAGGGCACGTACTTGGCCACGTTGTAGCCGGCGGCGGCCATGTTGTAGCTGATGTTGTCGCTCATGCCCAGCAACTGGGCGAAGTACACACGCTTGTCGTTGCGGGGCACGCCGTGTTCGCCCATGAGGCGGGCCATGAGCAGGGTGCTCTGCTCGTTGTGGGTGCCCACCATCACGGCCATGCGGTGCATGCGTTGTGCGCAAAAGCGCAGGGCCTCGTCGTAGTCGCGGTCCACGGCGGCCTTGTCCGCATGGATGGGCGAGGGGCGCCCTTCCTGCTGGGCCTGCGCACGCTCCTTCTCCATGTAGGCGCCGCGCACCAGCTTCACCCCCAGGTGGTAGCCACCGTTTTCCGCAGCGGCGAAGGCCTGCTTCAGGTAGGCGAGACGATCATGCCGGTAGTGCTGCACGGTGTTGTACACGATGGCACGCTCGCGGTTGAAGCGCTCCATCATGCGTGTGGCCAGCCCGTCGATGGCGGGTTGCATCCAGCTCTCCTCGGCATCCACCAGCACGGGCACACCGGCGGCGGCGGCGGCGGCGCAGATGCGTTCCATGCGGCCCTGCACCAGCGTCCACTCGCGGGCATCGTCCGCGCCCAAGGTGCTGCCCTGGCTCACCGCGGTGAGCAGGTGCGTGGGCGAAATGCCGCTGGGCTTGAACACGGAGAAGGGGATGTCCGTGCGGGCGGCGGCCATGGCGATGCTCGCGAGGATCTCTTCCGTGGTGTGGTCCAGGGTATCGTCGTCCTCCTGGCCTTCCACGCTGTAGTCCAGGATGGTGCCCAGGCCGCCATCGCCCAGCTTCTGGGCCGTCACCATGCTCTCGGCGATGGTCTCGCCGCCGCAGAAGTGCTTGAAGATGGTGGCCTTGATGAAGCCCTTGATGGGCAGGTGCAGGGCCAGCGCCACCTTGGAGAGGCTGCCGCCCACGGAGCTGAGCCAGGGCATGCCGATGACGCGGAAGAGCCAGTAGGCGCGCAAGAGGCCACGGTCCGTGTATTGGCTGAAGGCGATGCGGGTGTCGCTGAGGTCGGGGAGTTGGGTGGCCGAAGGGGAGGGCGGGGCCGTGGTTGGCATGGGGAACGCGTTCCTTCGTTCCTTTGGGAAGGCGCGCAGCGCGCCAAAGTAGCAATGGTGAACCGGCTGCCGGAGGTGGGGACGATGGATGCGGGAGCGCACCCGGTGGTGGAGGGTGCCGGTGCCCTGCCGCTGCTGAACAAGCGCTTGGGCGAGTGGGACCCCAGTGCCTGCTACGTCCTGGGCGATGCCAACACCCTGCGGCAATGCCTGCCGGAACTATTGGCCCAGGTGCCGCGCCTGCGTGCGGCGGAGACCATCGGCGTGCCGGTGGGCGAGGCGTCCAAGAGTCTGAGCGTGTGCAGCGACATCTGGCAATACCTCACCGACCGTGCGGCCGACCGCGAGGCCTTGGTGGTGAACCTGGGCGGCGGCGTGGTCACGGACCTCGGCGGCTTCATCGCGGGCACCTTCAAGCGCGGGCTGCGCTGCGTGCACGTGCCCACCTCCCTCATGGGCATGGTGGATGCGGCCATCGGCGGCAAGACCGGCATAGACCTGGGCGGGGTGAAGAACAACGTGGGCATCTACCACGATCCGCTGGCGGTGTTCGTGCACGTGCCCTTCCTGAAGAGCCTGGGCAAACGCGAGCTGCTGAACGGCGTGGCCGAGATGATCAAGCATGGTCTGGTGCGCGATGCCGACCATTGGGACGCCATTTGCGCCGCACCCCTGCACGACCTGGAGGCGCTGGCGCCGCTCGTGCAGCGCAGTGCCGCCATCAAGGCCGAGGTGGTGAAGGAGGACCCGCGCGAACAGGGCCTGCGCAAGCTGCTCAACTTCGGCCACACCATCGGCCATGGCATAGAGGCCTACTCGTGGGAGGGCCAGCAACGCGCCCTCTTCCATGGCGAGGCCGTGGCCATCGGCATGATCTGCGAAACGTGGCTCAGCTGGCGCATGGGGTTGCTGGACCGCGAGAGCAACGACCGCATCAGCCAGCAGCTCGCCAGCCTGTACAAACCCTTCGGCCTCCAGGGCTCGGAGGCACACCGCATCATCGAACTCATGCGCAACGACAAGAAGAACAGTGGGGGGCAGTTCCGCCTCACCTTGCTCACCGGCATCGGCAGTGCCCAGGTGGACGTGCCCGTTACGGCCGCCCAGGTGCGCGAGGCGCTGGACCACTACCGCTTGTTGGTGCACCAAGCCTGACCCGCATGTCCTCCGTCGTCATCACCCGGCCGCAAGGGCCCATCCGCGCATCCATCACATTGCCGCGCAGCAAGAGCATCAGCAACCGCGCGCTGCTCATGGCCTCCCTCTGCGGCGACCTCGGTCTGGTATCGAACCTGAGCGATGGCGACGACACCCGCGTGATGCACGAGCTGTTGCGCGATACGCCGCGCGTGATGGATTGCGGCGCGGGAGGCACCACCTTCCGCTTCCTGTTGGCCTGGGCCGCCGTGCGCGCGGGCGAGGAGCATGTGCTCACCGGCATCCCCCGCCTGCTGGAACGTCCGCATGACGACCTCATCCAGGCCCTGCGCACGCTGGGTGCGGACATCGAGCGCGTATCCGAGGGTTACCGGGTGCGCGGCCGCGAACTGGAAGGTGGTGAGGTGCACTTCGATTCGCCCATCAGCAGCCAATACCTCAGTGCCCTGCTCCTGGTGGCCCCGCTCATGCGCAAGGGCCTCACCCTGCGGTGGACCGGCACCCGCCTGAGCGAACCCTTCGTGCACATGACGCTGAAGATGCTCTCGCACTTCGGCGTGTATCCGTTGCTGGAACTGGATGGTGTGCACGTGGGCCCCGGTGCCTACACCCCCGCACCCATGGTGGTGCCGCCGGACTGGAGCAGCGCGGCCTTCTGGTACCAGGTGGCGGCGCTGGCACCCGGTGCCGAGCTCCTGCTGAGCGGCCTAACCGACGATACCATGCAGGGCGACCGCGAAGCGCAACGCCTGTGGGCGCCGTGGGTGCGCACCACCTTCACCGAGGCCGGTGCCCAGTTGGTGGCCGGTGGCGGCAAGCCGTGGGAGGACCTGCCGCGCGACCTCAAGCACGTGCCCGACCTCTTCCAACCGCTGGCCTTCACCCTGGCCGCGCGCGGGCAAAAGGCCGTGCTCACCGGGCTGGACAACCTGCGCGTGAAGGAGACCGACCGCCTGCATGCCGTGGCCGATGCCATCACCCGCCTGGGCGGTGTGGCGGCCTTCGCCAACGGCGCCTTCGCCGTCAAACAAGGCATCACCGCCCAAGCCTCCCAGGCCTTCGACCCCGATGTGGACCACCGCATGGCCATGGCGTTGGCGCCGTTGTGCCTGCTGCTCGGTACCATCACCATAGCCGACCCAGCGGTGGTGAACAAGAGCTACCCCACCTACTGGGAGGAATTGCGCAAGGCGGGGTTCGTGGTGGAGCTGGCTTTCTAGCGCTTCGCTTTTCCGATCGCTGGAACGATCATCTTCGCGTCGCACGTCATGGTTCGGTGGCCCAGTGGTCACATGCACACATGACCACGAGAACACATGGCCTTCCCTTCCGACCTGGAGATCGCGCAGAAAGCGCAACTACGTCCCATCGCCGCCATCGCCACCAACCTCGGTATCGACCCGGAGGTGATCGAACCCTATGGCCGCACCAAGGCCAAGTTGCCGCTGAGCCTCATCGACGAGGCGCGCGTGGCCAAGAGCAAGCTCATCCTCGTCACCGCGGTGAGCCCCACGCCCGCGGGCGAAGGCAAGACCACCACGAGCATCGGCTTGCATGAAGGCTTGAGCAAATTGGGCAAGAAGAGCGTGGTGGTGCTGCGCGAACCGAGCCTCGGTCCGGTCTTCGGCATGAAGGGCGGTGCTGCTGGTGGCGGCTACGCACAGGTGGTGCCCATGGAGGACATCAACCTGCACTTCACCGGCGATTTCAGCGCCATCGAGAAAGCGAACAACCTGCTCGCCGCGCTCATCGATAACAACATCCAGAGCAAGAAGCGCTCGTTGGGCATCGACCCGCGCACCATCGCCTGGAAGCGTGTGATGGACATGAACGACCGCGCCCTGCGCGACATCGTCATCGGCCTTGGCGGCACCGGCAATGGTGTGCCGCGTCAGGATGGGTTCAACATCACGCCCGCCAGCGAAGTGATGGCCATCCTGTGCCTGGCCACCAGCTTCGAGGACCTGAAGAAGCGCCTAGGCGACATCTATGTGGGCCAGAAGCACGACCGTACTCCCGTCTACGCGCGCGACCTGAAAGCCGAAGGTGCCATGGCCATCCTGCTGAAGGACGCCATCAAGCCCAACCTGGTGCAAACGCTCGAAGGCAATCCGGCCATCCTGCACGGCGGACCCTTCGCCAACATCGCGCAAGGCGTCAACAGCGTGCTCGCCACCAAGATGGGCCTCAGCCTCGGTGACTACGTGGTCACGGAAGCGGGCTTCGGCGCCGACCTGGGCGCGGAGAAGTTCTTCGACATCAAGTGCCGCGCGGCTGGCTTGAAGCCGAGCGCCGCAGTGATCGTGGCCACGGTGCGCGCCCTGCGCTACCACGGCGGTGTGGACGTGAAGGAGGTGAACAACGCTGCGCCCGACAAGCTGAAGGCGGGCCTCGCCAACCTGGGTCGTCACATCGAGAACATCAACAAGTTCGGCGTGAAGGCGGTGGTCGCCATCAACCACTTCCCCACGGATACGCCCGAGGAGATCGAGATGGTGAAGGCCTATTGCAAGGAGCGCGGCGCGGAAGCAGTGCTCGCGCAAGGCTTCGCGAAAGGCGGTGATGGCATGACGGACCTCGCCAGTGCCGTGCTGCGCGTGATCGAGGAGGGGAAGAGCGACTTCAAGCCGCTCTACGACCTCGCTTCGCCGATGAAGGAGAAGATCGCACGCATCGCTTCCGAGATCTACCGCGCCGATGGCGTGGACTACAGCGGCGATGCCGAGACGGCCCTGCGCCGCATCGACCGCCTCGGGTTGAACAACGCGGCCATCTGCATGGCGAAGACGCAATACAGCTTCAGCGACAACAAGGAGCTGCGCGCGGCGCCCACCGGCTTCCGCATCACGGTGCGCGATATCGAGATCAGTGCCGGTGCCGGTTTCGTAGTGCCCATCTGTGGCGAGATCATGCGCATGCCCGGCTTGCCCGAGGTGCCCGCCGCCGAAGGCATGGACATCGATGCCAACGGTGTGATCAGTGGGTTGAGCTGAGACGTAGGGACGATACCCGCTCGATAAAGTGGGAGTCTCGCGTTCATGGTGGAACGCATGACCTACCTTCATGCTATAAGTCCAGATGATCATGAAGCCTCTCATCCACCTATCGCTCGCTCTCGGGTGTGCGCTGCCGACTATGGTCCATGCGCAGTTCCCGGAAATCGCCCAACACCCCGGCAGCATCCAGGAGCTCACAACGCTCGGCTCGGGTATTCGCTTCATCGACTGGCCCGTCTGGGGCATCACCGCTGCTGGAAGTCGCACCATTTATGAGCTCGACCTGAGCATTCACCGCGTCCTGAATTATCCGGCCCCTCCGTCCGGGATGCAGTGGAATAGTATGAGCTATGTGACCGAGGAGTTGTTCGATACGGACCCTTCGACCATTGAATTCGTCATGGTCGCAGGTACCGCAGGTCCGAATCCACCGGGGAACTCCGGCACCTACGTTTTCAGGGAGGATGGTACGCAGCTGTTCTCACAGTACCCAGGCAATTTCGTTGTGAGCGGAGGATTGAGCAATTCGTACCCCATTTTCGCTGTCGAGGGGCAGAGTTATATGGTGGTCCATACCACCTCCGTGTACGGCCCGCCCACACGCATCTATGCGTTGCCGGGCACACTTCCGTGCATGGATTGTTACGGCTCGCCAACTACTTCCGGTATCGGACTCGGTGGGGCCGACGTCGCTGACCCGTTCTCAGGAATGGCGCTGCAACCAAATCCTGCACAGGATGAAGTGATGGTACGGTTCACGGCCAATGGACCCCGAGTGGATGCGATCGAAGTGACGGATGCATCGGGAAGAACGGTGTTGCGTCAGCCGACCTTGGATGCGACAGGCATCACATTGCGCACCGGGCAGCTGGCAAGCGGGGCCTATACGGTCATAGCCACCGGCAACGGGCGACGGATCGGGTCATTGCCGCTTGTGATCGCCCGGTAGGCCGCACATCTCCCCTTCGAATCGCGTGTGCCATGGGTCTTTGGGCCAACGGGACATCGGCGTCACCCTTCTAATCCATACCTGCTCAACCAGGCGCTCTGGGAATGACGCTTGAACATCATGGTGCAGAACTTCCCAAGCCAAGGTGCAGATGGCAGGATGTGGTGAAGTACCCTTGCGGACGATAGACCATGACAACGCACGCGAGCAGCCTTATCGATACACCCATCGCCACCATCCAGCGCACGGCTGCCGACCTCGTGGAGGTGCGGTTCAAGTCGGGCGCCACGCTCACCGTGGCGGGCATCACGGCCATCCTGCAGGCTCGCCAGCAGGCGGCCGACGGGGTGCCCATGCGGGTGCTCATCGTGTTCCCGCAGGATGAGGTGGACTTCGAAATGTCCATGATCACCAAGGACCACTATGCCGCCACGCCCGTGCAAGGGTTCAGTCGCGCCATCGCCTGGGTCACGCAAAACGACCACAACGAGCGTTTCTGCCAACTCTACTTCGCCTACTTCCCCAGCCCGGTGCCCAGCGCCATCTTCAGCACGGAAGCGGAGGCGCGGCAGTGGTTGGCGGACAAGTAGGAGCGATCACGCGCGACCTAGGGCAGTGAGCAGTTCCTCATTGGGCAGCAGGCCCTGGTCATCGGCACTGTACTCCGGCTTCAATCGCAACGCGAAGTACATCTGCATTTCGCCTTTGCCCTTCACCTTGATCGGGCCACGCGGCAGCACGTCCACGTAGCGCATCACCTGCGCGTACACCGGCCCGCTGATGTTCACGCGTCCGGCTTCGCCATTGCTCTCCATGCGACTCGCCAGGTTCACGGTATCGCCCCAGATGTCGTAGGCGAACTTCTTTTCGCCCACCACGCCGGCCACCAGCGGACCACTGTGCAGGCCGATGCGCACGGGCCACTCCTGCAAGCCCTTGGCACGGCGCTCGGCGTTGCTTTGCTCCACCGCGCGCAGCATGGCGAAGGCCATGAGCACGGCATCCAACGCGTGCGTGGCGCGCGGTTGCGGAATACCGGCGGCGCACATGTACGCATCGCCGATGGTCTTGATCTTCTCCACGCCATGCGTATCGCACAGGCGGTCGAAGAGGCCGAAGTAGTGGTGCAGTTCGCTCACCAGCGTATCGCTGTCCATGCGACTGCTGAAGGTGGTGAAGCCCTTGAAGTCGCTGAAGAGCACCGTGCAATGTTCGTAGCGGTGTGCGGCCGCACGACCGTTCTCCTTCAACTCATCGGCCACCTCTTCGGGCAGGATGTTGAGCAGCAGTTCCTCGCTGCGTTCCTTCTCGGAAGCGAGTTCACGCGTGCGCTCGCGCACGGTGCGCTCCAGGCGTTCGCGGTCCTTGCGCAGACGACGGGTGCGCAGGCGCACGAAACCGAAGAAGCCGAGCAGCAAGGTGGCGCCACCACCCACGCGGAACGAGGTGGTCTGCCAGATGGGAGGGGCGATGGAGAAGGCGTAGCTAACCGGCTCTTCGGTCCATACGCCGCTGCCGTTGCGCGCCATCACCCGGAAGGTGTATTCGCCAGGCGGGATGTTGCTGTAGGTGATGCGGTCGGTGGCCGTTACAGGCGACCAGTCGGGGTCGTAGCCCTCGAGCACGTAGCGATAGCGCACCTTCTCCGGGTAGGCCAGCGAGATGCCGGTGAAGGCGAAGGTGAGGTGGTTCTTGTTGTAGGGGAGTGCCAGGCCAACGGGGAAGCCATCGGCATCCATGCCACTGCACCAGGGTTTCCAATCCGGCTTCTCGTAGAAGAGGCGCAGGTCCGTGAGGTGCACGAGGGGTTCGCGCGGGTCTTCGAGCACCATGCGTGGATCATAGCGCGTGGCGCCGCGCACGGTGCCGAACCACAACGCGCTGTCGCTATCGAGCATGCAAGCGTTGCGGAAGCACTCGATGCCGATGAAGCCTTCTTCCGCGCCGTAGTGGTGCACATCGATCACCTGTTCCTGCAACACATCCAGTTCCAACATGTCGATGCCACGTCGGGTGCCTAGCCAGACGTTCTCCTGCGCGTCCAGCAATACCTGCTCTACCGCGTTGTTCGCCAGCCCATCCGCCATGCTGAAACTGTCCACGTGCGATGCGTGCAGGCGATAGAGGCCGTGGCCTTCGCTGCCGATCCACAAATTGCCGGGCGTATCGCGCGCAATGGACGTGAGGAGCACACCGGGTATCTGTGGCTGGCGGCGCAAGTGCCAGGGCAGCGTGCGCGTGCCCAACAAGTAAAGGCCGGTCGCCGTGGCGGCCCAGAGCGTATCGCCGTTGGTGTGGATGTGATGCACGGCATGGTCCACACCGGCCACCTTCAAGTAGGCCCCGTCGCCCAGTTCGGCGTACAGGCCCACATCCGTCCCTATCCAGCACCGGCCTTCACCATCCAGTTGGATGGAATGCACGCGGCGGGCATCGAAGCCACGGTCGGCCCCCACGGACTCGAACCGGTCACCGCGCGCACGGAACAATCCCTGACCGATGCTGCCCGCCAGCAGGTATCCCTCGGCGTTCTCCCCCAGGCAGGTGATGAAGGGGTCGGTGATGCCATCCTCCTTGCCGAAGGTGGTGAGCCGGGTGCCATCCCAACGAGAAACGCCACCGCCCATGGTGCCCATGTAGAGCAACTGGTCCGGCGTGCGGTGGATGGAACTGACCGTGCGCGAGCCAAGGCCATCGCGGTCGGTGAAGTGCAGGAAGGCATCGCTGGTGAAGCGGGCCACGCCACCGTAGCCGGTGCCCACCCAGATGGCACCACTGGGGTCCTCGATGATGCAGCGCACGAAATCATGGCCAAGCCCGTTGGCTTCGCGGATGGTGCGCACCACCGGGATGCCGCTCTTGTGCGATAGGTGGTGAAGACCGCCGGGTGTGCCCAACCAGAGATCGCCATTGCGCGCGCGCAGGGCGCAGAAGATGCGCGTGTCCGGAAGCGCGAGCGGATAGGCCCCCAGGAAGCGCTGGTGCATGGGGAGTGGACGCAACTGCGTGTCGAGTTCCACGAAGCCCGCGGAGGTGCCCACGATGAGGCCAGTACTATCAGCGAACAGGGCGTTCACGCGTGGCTGCGGTAGCGCTGCGTTGGCGGTCGCGCTCGTCCATCGGCCATTGGCGAGGACGAAGAGACCGCTATCCGTTCCGGCGATCAGGCGGCCTTGCGGGTCGCGCACCAACGCGAGCACCTTCAGCGAGGGCGCTCCGGTGTTCACCTGCTCAGCACGGGTACTTCCGGCGGGCATGCGGAAGACACCGGCCCCGTTGGTGGCCCACCACGTGGCGTCCGTGTCGGTGACGAAGGCGCGCACCGCTTTGCCATCGCCCTTGTGCACGTTGGTGGTGGTGCCGTGGTCCCACACGCTCACGCTGCCGTCCTGCCCACCCATCCAAACGCGGCCGTCGGCAGCGGTGCACAACGCCGTCACCTGGTCGGTGGTGGGGCCGGTGGGCCGGGCGATGCTCTGGAAGTGCAGGCCCTCGCTGCGGGCCGCACCCTGCATGGTGCCCACCCACAGGAAGCCATCGTGGTCCACACCAAGGGCGTAGACCGATGCGCTGGGCAGCCCTTGCTCCAGGGAGAGCGTGCGCAGGTCGTATTGTTGGGCGCCCGAACGCGCAGTGAACAGCAGGCTTGCCAGTAGCAGCGATGCGTGAGCGCGGGGCATGGTTGGAAAGATAGCGCCGTGCCGCAAGACCGTGCCGGAGGGGTGTTGGAAATGGCACATCCGTGAGCGTACCTTTCGATTGCACCAACCAAAACCCCTTCCCATCATGAACATCACCTTCAATGAGTTGCGGCGGATCAAGGACACCCTGCCCGATGGGAGCATCCACCGCATTGCCAAAGAGCTGGACTTGAACGTGGAGACGGTGTGGAACTATTTCGGCGGTTACGCGCATCCCAATGGCAGGCCCATGGGAGTGCACCTCGAAGCAGGTCCCGATGGTGGTATCGTTGCACTGGACGATACGCGCATCCTCGATCTGGCGAACCAGATCCTGGATGAGCGCGTGGCCCATGCTTGAACGATGCCGATGACCAGCGTTCCGCTGGCGAAGTGAGCGGCCCGCATAGGGCCGCTTTCTTTTAGGGTGCTGTGTGCATGTGGATGCGCGCCTAGCACCAAGCGCCCATCACCACACCGTTACGAGCGGTCCTTCTTCGGGAAGCGAGGCTTGGGTTCGTAGAAGCCCTCCTTCTTCTGGTAGCCGCCACGGGCGCCACCGGCAGGTCCGCGATCGTTGCCACCGCGGTAGCTGCTCTGGTGCGGGCGATCGCTCTTGTAGCCACCGCCGCCGCCTTTGTAACCGCCACCGCCTTTGTACCCACCGCCCTTGTAGCCGCCACCCCGGGGTGCATCGCCACGTGGACCGCCTTTGCCAGCGCCATCGGCCGCGTCCACACGTACGCTCCGCCCTTTGTAGTTGGCGTTCTGGAAGGCATTGAGCACCTGCTCGAAGTGATCGGGCTCGATATCGACGAAGGAATAAACGTCCTTGATGAGCATGCGGCCGATCAACTCGCCGCTCAATCCGCTCATGCCGCAGATGTAGCCGAGCATCTTGCCCTTGTCGAAGCCGTCGGCGGTGCCCAGGTTGATGAACATCTGGCGACCGGTGCTGAAGCGCTCCAACGACGAAGGACGCTCCGCGCGGGCGCTGTGGTCCTTGCGGCTCATGTCCACGTTCAGGTCGTAGGACGTGCGATGTGCTTCGATGATGCGGTTGAAGGCCAGGCTCATGAAGCGGTCGATGAGTTCCTCCTGGGAGAAGCTCATGAGTTCCGCACGCGCCTCGGAAAGCAACTCGGACAATCCTTCATGATCCACTTCCACGGTCTTCAAGCGGTGCATGTAGGCCTTCACCTGCTGCTGGCCGATCTCGGCCCCGCCGGGTACACGCACGTAGGCGAAGTGCGTCTTGAGCCCACGCTCCAACTGGCGCACTTTGTTCACGTCCCGTACGCCGATGATGCTGAGCGAGATACCCGCGCGTCCTGCACGACCGGTGCGACCGCTGCGGTGGGTGTAGTTCTCCACCTCGCCGGGCAGGTCGAAGTGGATCACGTGGGTCACGTCCTTCACGTCGATACCGCGTGCGGCAACGTCCGTGGCCACGAGCAGGCGCAGGGAACGGGCGCGGTAGCGGCCCATCACCTGATCGCGCTGGGCCTGGCTCAGGTCGCCGTGGATGGCGTCGGCGTTGTAGCCGTCCTTCACCAGTGCGGTGGCTAGGTCCTGCGTCTCGTGCTTGGTGCGGCAGAATACGATGCCGAACAGTTCACTGTCGGCATCGAGGAATCGTTTGAGCGCGGCGAAGCGGTCTTTGGAGTGCACCACACAGTATTGGTGCTGGATCATGGAGGCCGCGGCGTTCGCCGGACCGATGCTCACCTCATCGAACTCGCGCATATAGCGCTTCGCGATGCGGCGCACTTCGCTGCTCATGGTGGCGCTGAAGAGCCACGTGCGTTTGTCCGCCGGTGTGTTCTGGAGGATCTCGGTGAGGTCTTCCTGGAAGCCCATGTTGAGCATCTCGTCGGCCTCGTCCAACACCACCACATCCACGGCGCCGAGGTCGATGGACTTCCGTCCAAGCATGTCCAGCAGACGGCCGGGTGTGGCCACCACGATCTGCACACCGCGCTGGATCTCGCGGATCTGGTCGCGGATGCTGGCGCCACCGTACACGGCCACGGCCCGCGTGCCCTTCATGTGGGAAGAGAAGCGCTCCAGGTCCTTGGTGATCTGCACGCACAGCTCGCGCGTGGGGGCCAATACCAATGCCTGCACGCTGCGGTCCGTGGGGTCCACGAACTCCAGCAGGGGTAGGCCGAAGGCAGCTGTCTTTCCCGTGCCGGTCTGGGCAAGGGCCACCACATCCTTCTCCGTGCGCAGCAGCAGCGGGATGGCCTGCTCTTGTACGGGGGTGGGGGTGGTGAAGCCGATCTCTTGGAGGGAACGGAGGATCTCCGCGCGGAGACCGAGCGCGTCGAAGGAGGACATCTCAGTAGGGGAAAGGAGGGGAGAAAGTGCGCAGACGTGGCGCTGAACGGCGCGCAAGGTACGGCAAGAGCGCCTACCGGGCCCTGCCGAACGGCCCGGCTATCTTTGGCCGCCTCCGATGAACCTCCTCGAAGCCAGCTTCAACGGCACCTTCCGCACCATCCTTGTGCTGCTGCTCCTGTGGTGGCTGCTGCGCATGTTCATGCGCGCACAGGCCCAGAAGGCCGCCCAGCGCCCGGCCGCTCCCCAGCGCCCGCGCGGCGACGTGCGCATCGAGCCGGTGGAACGCAAAGCCGCCCACGACCGCGAGGCGGGCATCATCGATGCAGAGTTCGAAGAGATCAAGTAGCCCGGCACCCACCCTTCCGTATCCCGCATGAAAGCCATCCCTTGGAAAAGCCTGCTGCCCGTGTTCGCGGCGCTGGCCATCTTCTACCTGCTCAGCCTTGTCTACTTCAGCCCGGTGCTGGAAGGCAAGCAACTGATGCAAGGTGATCTGCGCAACTGGCAGGGCATGGCCCAGGAGATACAGGAGCATCGCGATGCCACGGGCGAAGAGCCTTTGTGGACCGGCAGCATGTTCAGCGGCATGCCGGCCTACCAGATCTCCTTGATCTGGCCCGCCACGGCGCTTTCCTTCCTCGATGACGCGTTCCATGGTTTCCTGCCGCGACCTGCGAGCTTCCTCTTCCTGTACCTGCTGGGCATGTACGTGCTCATGCGCTGCCTGCGGGTGGATCCCTGGTTGAGCATCGTGGGCGCCGTGGCCTTCGGGTTCTCGTCCTACTTCTTCGCCATCCTGGAGGCGGGGCACAACAGCAAGGCCAACGCCATCGGGTACATGCCCATGGTGCTGGGTGCGGTGTACGTGCTGTTCCGCGGACGCATGCTCCTGGGTGCGGCCCTGCTGGCGCTCTTCCTGGCGCTGGAGGTGGCCATGAACCACGTGCAGATCACCTACTACCTCGGGTTCGTCATCGTCCTCTTCGTGCTGGCCGAACTGGTACGCACCGTGCGGGAAAAGCAAGTGCCCGACCTGCTGAAGCGCTCCGGCCTGGCCGTTGTGGCCACCGTGCTCGCCCTGTTGTGCAACGCGGGCATGCTTTGGACCACGTGGGAGTACGGACAGTATTCCACGCGGGGCAAGAGCGAACTGACCATCGGTCCGGACGGCACTTCATCGAGCAGTGTGCGCACGGATGGATTGGACCGCGACTACGTGACCCAATGGAGCTATGGCAAGCAGGAGAGTTTCTCCCTGCTGGTGCCCAATGCCAAGGGCGGTGCATCGGGCTCCATGATCCAAGCGCAAGCGGACTTCAACAAGTTCACGGACCCTGCGTTCCGCCGGGCGCTGCTGAACGAGTACCAAGGCGGCAGCTACGTGAACAACTATTGGGGCGATCAGGATTTCACCTCCGGGCCGGTCTACCTCGGTGCCATCGTGGTGCTGTTGCTGTTGCTGGCGCTCGCCCAGGCGGAAGGCCTTGCGCGGTGGTGGGTGCTGGCGGCCCTTCCGCTCGTGGCCTTGTTGCTGCGCGTGGAGAGCCCCCTTGCGGCCGGTGGTCTGCTGATCGCCTACCTGCTCGCGGGCCTGGTGCTGTGGAAGGATACGTTGGCCTATGCGCTCTTCAGCGCGCTGCTGGTCACGCTCATGCTCAGTTGGGGGCATAACTACATGCCGCTCACCGATTTCTTCCTGGACCATGTGCCGGGCTACTCCAAGTTCCGCGCGGTCACCATCATCCTCGTCATCGTTGAACTGGCGGCACCCGTGCTCGGCATGCTCTACCTGGACCGCTTGGTGAAGGGTAATGGATGGGACAAGGTCACCGAGCGTCGCTTCCTCATCCCGGCAGGAGTGCTGCTGGCCTTGTTGCTCGCCTTCGCAATTGCGCCCAATGCGTTCTTCGAGTTCATCAGCGACCGTGAGCGCGAGCTGTTCTCCGCGCGCATAGACGCTGATGCCGCCAGCGAGAATGCGGTGATGGACCTGGTGGAGGGTGTGAAGGCGCACCGTGTGGGCGTGTTCACGGCCGATGTGTGGCGGAGCTTCGGTTTCGTGCTGGCCGGCGGGCTGCTCCTCTTCTTCCATGGTCGCCGCAAGCTGAACAAAGCGGTGCTGGTGGGG
>WBZX01001339.1_pt1 | contig 18767 bp, 15 predicted proteins | sample 5204211 | NCBI WGS metagenome assembly WBZX01 (sample SAMN12344362, study PRJNA552823) | activated sludge metagenome | biome: Activated sludge suspended growth; feature: Nitrification reactor; material: Wastewater; isolation source: activated sludge from nitrification reactor of wastewater... | reverse complement strand
ATCGAGCTGCGCGAACACCTTGCGGGCCGACTCGTCGGCATGCACGGCGCCATCGAGCTCGAAGCGATCCTGGGTCGCCGGCGCGACCTCGGTCTGCGTCCACAGCCCATCGAGGGTCATCGACAGCGAGCCGGTCGCGGGCAGGTTGAGCCCCGGCGGATTCGACTCGCGCTTGCCCCAGTACTTGACGAGCGCGATGTTGGAGTGGGCGGCAGCCCGTGCGGTCTTCATCGACCCACCTCCACGACCAGCGGTGAGAGGCCGCGCGCGTCGAAGGCCGCCACCAGTGCGGTCGGGTCACCGGCCGGCCACGCCAGCATGCAGCCGCCACCGCCGGCACCCGTGAGCTTCGCACCGGCGGCACCAGCCGCCCGCGCGACACCACACAGCTCGTCGAGGATCGGCGACGACACGCCGAGCCCCGCGAGCACGCCGTGGGCGATGTCGGCGAGCTGCCCGAGACGCGCCACGTCGCCCTCGAGCAGCGCGCGCTCGCCCAGCTCGGTGGTGCGACCGAGCACCTCGATCATCGGCCGCGCCAGGGTCGGCCATCGCTCGAGCGCGAGATGGACCTTGGCGACCTCGGCGGCGGTGCTGCGCGCGTGGCCGGAAGGCACCACGAGCAGCGTCACCGGCCGCGGCAGTGCGACTTGGACGGGCGCCGCGCCGCGGACGAACCGCAGCACACCACCGCGCGCCGCGACCTGGCTGTCGATGCCCGAGGGCGTGCCGTGGAAGACCTGCTCGCCGACCATCGAGGCCTCGACGATCTCTTCGACCGCGGCGTCGGGCCCCAGCGCGAGCTTGGCCAGCGCGACCGTCAGCGCCGCGGACGAGCCCAGCCCGGCGCCGGCGGGAATCGAGGCGTCGCCACGGATGGCCCAGCCCTGCAGCGGTCCGTCGCAGTGCGCGAGCACGTCGGCGCAGGCCCGCGCGACGGGATGCTCGAGCTCGGGCACGAGCGACAGCGACAGCGACCACGCGGGGATGTCGAGGGTCAGCGGCGCGCGCGGATCGTCGAGGCGCTCGGCCTCGAGTCGCAGCGCGTCGGGCAACGCGGCCGCGAGCGCGGGCTGGCCGTGCACGACGGCGTGCTCGCCGAACAGGATGATCTTCGCGCACGCCGATGCGCGCGGGTGCAGCACGGGCATCATCGGGGGACCTTGTCGGCGCTGCGATCGGGCTGCCATGCCGCGAGCGCTCCGGTGATGATCTTGGGGGTTCTGCGTAGATCGGCCACCGTCTTGCAGCCGCACAGCAACATGATCGCGCGCACGGTCAGCATCGTGCGGCGCAGGAAGGTCTTGGCGCCCTCGTAGCCACCGACCTTGTGCGCCTTCAAGACCGCCGCCGCGATGCCGCCGCAGGTCGCACCGAGGGCGACGGCGCGCGCGACGTCGCTGCCGTTGCGCAGGCCACCGGTGGCGATGATCGACAGCGGCAAGTCGGCCATCTGCAACACCGACGCCGCGGTCGGGATGCCCCAGTCCCACAGCTCCTCCGCGATGGCCTTGTCGTCCTCGTCGACGGCGCGGTGGGCCTCGACCGCGACCCAGCTGGTGCCGCCGGCGCCGCTGGTGTCGACGGTGCGCACACCGGTGTCGATGATGCGCTGCGCGACGCGGCGCGAGAGCCCGCAGCCGGTCTCCTTGGCGACCACCGGGATCGCGAGTTCCTCGACCAGGCGTCGCATGGTCTCGAGGCCGCGCGAGAAGTCGCGGTCACCACCTGGCTGGACGATTTCCATCGCGGGGTTCAGGTGCAGGCACAGGGCGTTGGCATCGACGCGACCGCAGAGGTCGGCGATCTGCTGGGTGGACATCGAGCGGGCCTGCACGATGCCGAGGTTGCCGAGCAGCAGTACGTTCGGCGCGACCTCGCGGATTTCGAAGGTCCATGCGGTCTCGGGGCGCACGAACATCGCGCGCTGCGAGCCGAGTCCGAACGCGAGCCCGAGCTCGTCGGCGGCGCGGGCGATGTCGCGGTTGACCTCGGCGGCCTTCTCGGTGCCGCCCGTCATCGCCGCGACGATCACCGGCGCCGACAGCTTGCGACCGAGCAGTTCGGTGGTGGTGTCGACCTCGTCGGCGTGCATCTCCGGCAGCGCGTCATGGACGAGTTCGACACACTCGAGCAGGGTCGACTTCTCGCGAAAGCCGACGTTGGGGCCAGCACACAGCGCCAGGTGGTCCTTCTTGCGCTGCGAGATGTCGAGCCGGTCGGCCATCTTGGCGTGGAGCTTACAGACTCGAGCGTACAGCGCCAGCGTGGGCGAGTGATCGACCGCACGAGAGATTCTCGAGGCGCGGAGCGGTGTTGCATCGATGCAACACCGTCGCTCGTGGGCCACGGTCTGCGATCGCGCCGCGTGTCGAGAGCAGGCGCGCAGCCGTAGTCGCGGTCACTGCGGCGGCAGCGTTCGCAGCCGCATCGCTCGCGGCTCCAGCATGCGGCCGCGCCGCGCGGCGCCGTGGCGTGCACGGAGCTGCACGTGCGGCCGCGCGGACGCATTTGCGGCGACAATCCAGGCCCATGACCGAGGCCCCCGGAGCCGGTCGCTACGCGCCATCGCCCACCGGGCCGCAGCACCTCGGCAATGCACGCACGGCCCTGCTGGCGTGGCTGTCGGCGCGTGCCAGCGGCGCGCGTTTCGTGCTGCGCATCGAAGATCTCGATCCCGATCGATCGCAGCCGCGCTTCGAGCAGCTGGTGATCGACGATCTGCGGTGGCTCGGACTCGACTGGGACGAGGGCCCCGACGTCGGCGGCCCCCACGGGCCGTACCGGCAGTCGCAGCGCGGCGATCACTACGCCGCCGCGATCGCTCGGCTCGCGACGTATCCGTGCACGTGCACGCGCCGCGAGCTGCGTGAGATCGCGTCCGCGCCCCACGGCGTCGAGCCGATCTACCCCGGCACGTGCCTGCGGCACGGGTGCGATCCCACGCGGCCGAGATCGTTGCGGTGGCGCGCACCCAGCGGGAGCGCGAGCGCCCACGACCGGCGACTCGGCGAGCTGACGCAGGACGTCGCGCGCGACATCGGCGACTTCGTGCTGCGCCGGGGCGACGGCGCGTTCGCGTACGCACTCGCGGTGGTGGTCGACGACGCGGCGATGGCCATCGACCAGGTCGTGCGCGGCGAGGATCTGTGGCCGGCGACGCCGCGGCAGGTGTGGCTGCAGCGAGCGCTCGCGCTGCCGACCCCGAGCCATCTTCACGTGCCGCTGCTGTGCGGACCCGACGGCACCAAGCTCTCGAAGCGACACGGCGCCCCCGATCTCCAGACGCTGCGCGCCGGCGGGGCCGACCCGGCGCGGGTGGTTGCAGTGCTCGCGGCCTCGGCCGGGCTCGTCGACGACCGGCGCACCGCCGTGCAGCCGCAGCGGCTCATCGCGGACTTCGATCCCGCGCGGCTGCAGCACGGCCGCCACACCCTCGATCCCGCGCGACTGCGCTGACACCGGCGCCGCACCACCAGCGTGACAGCGCTTGTCGAGCGCGACGCCGGGGCGCTACAACCCCGTGCCGCCCGGCAGCGACCGCCATGACGACCTCCGCCCCGACCCGTCCGCGCCCTTCGTTTCCCCGTCGAAAGCTCGCGCTCGCGGTGCTGTGCGCGCTCGCGTGTCGGCCGGGGGCGACCACCGAGTCGATCCCGCCCGCCGCCGATCCCTCGGCGCGCGGCCACGGGCCCGCGCCGATCGTGCCACCGTCCGACGCCAGCTTCACGTACCCCGAGGCCACACGCGGCGCCGTGGCCGACGTCTACCACGGCGTCAAGATCGCCGACCCGTACCGCTGGCTCGAAGACATGGACTCGCCGCAGACGCGCGCGTGGATCGAGGCCGAGAACGCCCTGACCGACGCCCACCTCGAGGGCATCGCGGCCCGCCCGAAGCTGCTGGCACGGCTCGAGCAGCTGTGGAACTACGAGCGCTGGGGCGTGCCCACGCGACAGGCTGGGCAGCTGGTGGTCGCGCGCAACGACGGGCTGCAGAACCAGTCGCCGATCTACGTGCTCGACGACAAGGGCAGCGAGCGGCTGCTGCTCGATCCCAACACGCTGTCCGACGACGGCACCGTCGCGCTGGCCGGGCAGGCCTTCAGCCACGACGGCAAGCGCATGGCCTACGGCACGTCGGCGTCGGGCTCCGACTGGCAGGTCTGGCGCGTGCGCGACGTCGCGACCGGCACCGACGCCAGCGACGAGCTGCAGTGGATCAAGTTCGCGTCGCCGGCGTGGACCAAGGACGGCAAGGGGCTGTTCTATCCCCGCTATGCCGAGCCCAAGGCCGGCGCCGCGCTGTCGGGCGAGAACTACGATCAGAAGGTCTACTTCCACCGCCTCGGCACGCCGCAATCGGCCGACACGCTGGTCTACGCCCGCGCCGATCAGCCCAAGTGGGGCTACGACACCGAGGTCAGCGAGGATGGTCGCTGGCTGGTGATGACGGTGCGCATCGGCACCGATCCCAAGAACACGGTGCTGCTGCAGGACCTGCGCAAGCCCGCCAACAGACGCCCCACCATCGAGCTGCTGACCGGCTTCACCGCCAAGTGGGAGTTCGTCGGCAGCGACGGCGACACGCTGTGGTTCCGCACCGACGAGGGCGCGCCGCGCTCGAAGCTGGTCGCGATCGACGTGCGCAAGCCGAGCGTGCACCGCGACGTGATCGCGGAGTCGCTGCGCACGCTGCAGACGGTGCACCTGGTCGGCGATCGCTTCGTCGCCAGCTACCTCGACAACGCGCAGTCGCGGGTCGCGATCCACCGCGTCGACGGCAGCCTCGAGCGCGAGCTCGAGCTCCCGGGCATCGGCACCGTCGCCGGCTTCGGCGGCAAGCGCAGCGATCGCGAGACCTACTTCTCGTTCACCGGCTTCGCGACCCCGACCGAGGTCTGGCGGCTCGATCCCACCACCGGCGCGACCACGCCGTGGCGCAAGCCCAAGGTTGCGTTCGACCCCGCCGACTACGTGACCGAGCAGGTCTTCTACAAGAGCGCCGACGGCACCACGATCCCGATGTTCGTCTCGCACCGACGCGGGCTCGAGAAGAACGGCAACAACCCCACCTACCTGTTCGGCTATGGCGGCTTCGACATCTCGCTGACGCCGTCGTTCTCGGTGCCCAACCTGGTGTGGATGGAGCAGGGCGGCATCTATGCGGTGCCGAACCTGCGCGGTGGCGGCGAGTTCGGCGAGGCCTGGCACCAAGCCGGCACCAAGCTCGACAAGCAGAACGTGTTCGACGACTTCATCGCCGCCGCCGAGTACTTGGTCGCGCAGCGCTACACCAAGCCGGCCAAGCTCGGCATCGGCGGGCGCAGCAATGGCGGCCTGCTGGTCGGCGCGGTGCTGACCCAGCGGCCCGATCTGTTCGGCGCCGCGCTGCCGGGGGTCGGCGTGCTCGACATGCTGCGCTTCGACAAATTCACGATCGGCTGGGCATGGACCTCGGACTACGGCTCGACCGCCAACCCCGACGAGTTCGCCGCGCTGCTGGCGTACTCGCCGTACCACAACGTCCGCATGGGCACGCAGTACCCCCCGACGCTGGTGTACACCGCCGATCACGACGACCGTGTGGTACCGCTGCACAGCTACAAGTTCACCGCCGCGCTGCAGTACGCCCAGGGCGGCCGCGCGCCGGTGCTGATCCGTGTCGACACCAAGTCCGGCCACGGCGCGGGCAAGCCCACCCGCAAGCAGATCGAGGAGTGGGCGGATCTATGGAGCTTCCTGGTGTTCCATCTGCGGATGGAGCTGCCGTAGTCAGGCGGTGTGCGAGCGACCGCCGAGCTCGGCGTGGACCCACGCCGCGTACGCGGCCGCGACCGCGACGGGCTCGAGCGCGATGATCTTCGGACAGTCGTAGGGATGCGCGGCGGCGATGTGGGCCATCGCGTCCTCGAGCGCGTCTGCGGTGGTCTCGAGCAGCACCACGGCTTCGTCTTCGCGGCACAGCGCGCCCTCCCAGCGATAGATCGAGCGCCCCGCCAGGATGTTGCCGCACGCGACCACGCGGGCCTCGACCAACGCCTGCACGAACGGCTCGGCCTGGGTCGGCGGGAGGGTCACGAACAGCACGCGGATCGAGTCGGGCGGGGTGACCATGGCGGTGTGCCGTGATGGTCGAGGCGTCGCGCCGCGCTTGGCAAGCGCTGCGCGCCCACGCGACGGTTTTTCGGTATGGTCGGGCCCGCAGCGTGCCGATGCGAGAGCGTCGGCGCGGGGCGGGACGGAGGACGACGTGAAGCTTGCGCTGCTGGGGGCCACCAAGGGCATGGGTCGAGCACTCGCGCGATTGCTCGCTGCGCGCGGTGACGCGGTGTGTCTACTGGGCCGCGACCCCGACGACCTCGAGCGCAGCGCCGCGGACCTGCGCGCCCGCGCGCCCGGGTCGACCATCACGGTCGCGCGCTGCGACCTCGAGCGGCCCGACGACTTCGAGCCCGCGCTCGCCACCGCCGAGGCCTCGCTGGGTGGGCTCGATACCGTGGTCGTGACCGCGGGCATGTTCGCGACCCAGGACGCGCTCGAGGCCGACCCGGTGCTGCTGCGTCGATTGTTGACGATCGACTTCACCCACACCGTGTCGTTCTGCGAGGCCGCGCGCGTGCGGCTGCTGGCGCGCGGCGGCGGCACGCTGTGCGTGTTCTCGTCGGTCGCCGGTGATCGCGGGCGCAAGCCGGTCGGGCTCTACGGTGCGGCCAAGGCCGGCCTGTCGGCGTACCTCGAGGCGCTCGATCACCGCTTCCACGCCGCGGGCCTGCGCACGGTGTGCATCAAGCCCGGCTTCGTGAAGACCACGATGACCGCGGGCCTGAAGCCACCACCGTTCGCCGGCGAGCCGGCACAGGTCGCCGCCACGGCCCTGCGGGCGATCGATCGTGGCCGTCCGATCACGTACGCGCCGTGGATGTGGCGCTGGGTGATGCTGGTCATTCGCGCACTGCCGCGGTTCGTCATGCGACGCGTGGGGTTCTAGCGGCCCCGTGGCCGAAACGACGTCTGCTGGGACGCGTTCGCCGTACGCGGCCACGCGCCATGCATTCCTTGTCGGCGCGCCCCCAACTGCGCGACCATGTCGAGCTGCACATGTCGCCGGAGGGCACGACGGGTGAGCTGGTGGTGTTGGCCGGCGGGCGGGTGAGCTCGCCGACGGTCGGCTACGACGATCCGCCGCCCCAGGCCCGTCCATCGCTGCCGGAGCTGCCGCGCAAGATCGGTCGCTACGCCGTGCTCGACGTGATCGGCATCGGCGGCATGGGCGTGGTGTGCACCGCCTACGATCCCAAGCTCGATCGAAAGGTCGCGCTCAAGCTGCTGCGTCAGCGCGAGTTCGAGGATCCCAAACGAACTGCGACCGCCCGCGCGCGATTGCACCGCGAGGCGCGGGCACTGGCCAAGCTCAAGCACGGCAACGTCGTCGCGGTCCACGACGTCGACGTGTTCGAGGGGCGCCTCTACATCGCGATGGAGTACGTCGAGGGCCAGTCGCTGTCGGAGTGGCTCGACGAGCGTCCCCGCAGCTGGCGGGAGATCGTGGTGAAGTTCGTGCAGGCCGCGCGCGGGCTCGCGGCCGCCCACGCCGCGGGCATCACCCACCGCGACTTCAAGCCCGCCAACGTCCGCGTGGAGTCGGGCGGGCGCGTGGTCGTGCTCGACTTCGGTCTCGCGCTCGAGCACGGCGATCCCCACAGCGTCGAGCGTTCGCTCGACGACGACGACGACGACCGCACGCCGATCGCCGCACAGCCCGAGCGCCTCACGGCGGTCGGTCGTCGGGTCGGCACGCCGGCGTACATGGCCCCCGAGCAGATGCTCAACCAAGGCGTCGGGCCGGCCGCGGATCAATTCGCGTTCGGGGTCTCACTGTACGAGGCGCTGTGGGGCGTGCTGCCGTTTCGCGGCGACGCCAAGACGGCCATGTACGCCGCGCTCGACGGCCAGATCTCGCCGCCGCCGCGCGACCGCGAGGTGCCGGCGTGGCTGCATCGCGCGGTGTTCCGCATGCTCGCACGCGAGCCGGTGAGTCGCTTCCGCGACATGCACGAGCTGATCGACGCGCTCGAGCGCAGCACGGTGCGGCGGCGGCGGCGGCGGTGGTTGGCGGCCGGCGGCGTGGTCGCGGCGGCGGCCGGACTCGCCGGGGCGCTGTGGCTGGGCACCGGCGACCCATGCCCGACGGCGAGCGAGCGGGTCGCAGCGGTGTGGGGGCCAGCGCAGGCCGAGGCGGTCCACAGCGCGTTCGCGGACACCGGCTCGAGCTTCGCGGCCGCGGCATTCGAGCGGAGCAAGGCGATCCTCGACGAGCGCATGGCCGGCTGGCTGGCCCTGCACGAGCAGGTCTGCGAGGCCACGCGCGTCCGCGGCGAGCAGTCCGACGCGCTGCTCGACCACCGCATGGCGTGCCTCGACGATCGCCTGCTCGAGGCCTCGGCGCTGGTCGAGCTGCTGGCCGGCGACGAGGTCGACGCACGCATGGTCGAGCAGGCCATCGACGCGACCCTGCGTCTGCCCGCGACCGCGCCGTGCTTGGCGGCCCGCCCGGGCGAGAGCGATGCCCCGCCGCTGCCGCGCGAGCAGGACCAGGTGCTGCGCGTGCGCGAGACCCTGGCCCACGCCGAGGCGCAGCTGCGGGCCTATCGCAACACGCCCGCGCTCGAGCTCGCCCGCGCGGCCTGGCTCGAGGCGGGCGCGCTCGAGCACGCGCGGACCCGCGTGCACGCGCGCATGGTGCTGGCCCACGCGCTGCGGCGTGGCGGCGAGCTGGCAGCGGCCCACGAGGCCTACGTCGCCGCGATCCGCGATGCTGCGCGGGCGCACCTGTTCGAGTTCGAGGCCGACGCGTGGACCATGCTCGTGCAGCTGGTCGGGCTCGATCAGCACCGACCCGAGCAGGGCCTGCTGCATCGCGTCGCGGCCGAGGCCGCGCTCGAGCGGGCCGGGGAGCTGCCGTGGCAGCAGGCCGGGCTGGCCCACGCGCTCGGCGTGGTGATGCGCGACGCCAATCAATCCGAGCTCGCGCTCGAGCAGTTCCGCGTGGCCATCTCGGTGCGGCAGTCGATCGATCCCGACGAGCCACAGCTGGCGGGGACCCGCAACGATCTCGGCCTGACGTTGATCCGCATGGGTCGCTGGGCCGAGGCCGAGGAGCAGCTCGCGCTCGCACTCGACGACGCACGACGCGTGCGCGGCGAGGACCACCCGCTGGTCGCGACGACCTCGCTGAACCTCGGCAACGCGGTGCTGGAGGGGCGCCGCGACCACGACCGCGCGCGCGCGCTGTACCAGCGCGCGCTGGCGATCCGCGAGGCGGTGTACGGTCCGCTGCACCCGAGCGTGGCCGAGGTACTCATCGCGCTGGGCGTGCTGCACCGGCGGCAAGGCGAGTGGGCCGCGTCGCAGGAGGCCTTCGTGCGGGCGGTCGCGCTGATGGGCGGTCGCCAGAGCAAGGACGTCCGCGCCGCAGCGGCGCTCAACAACCTCGGCCAGAGCGCGATGGCGGCGGGTGACGACGCCGCGGCGGTCGACGCCTTCACCGACGCGATCGCGGTGTTCGAGCGCGCGGGTCGGACCCGCGTCATCTCGCGCCTGCGCAGCGTCATCCACCGCTGCGAGGCCAACCTCCACCTCGGGCGCCTGGCCGCCGCCCGCAGCGACTGCGACGCGGCGCGGCAGCTGCTGCCCGAGCTCGCCGACCCTGCCAGTCACGACGTCTCCGACCTCGCGGTCGCCCGCAGTGCGCTCGCCCGCAGCGAGGGCCGCGGCGCCGAGGCGGTGGCGCTCGCCCGCGAGGCGCTCGAGCACGACCTCGCCCATGATCGTCCGCTCAGCGACCAACGCCGCAGTCAGCTCGCGCTCGCACAGGCACTCGCCGCCCATGAGCCGGCGGCGGCCGAGCTCGCGACGCTGCGCCGGACGCTCGCGCACGACGCCGACCGACTCGACGACGCTGCGCTGCGCGACGAGATCGCCGCGTGGCTGGCCGTCACCCCGTGAGCACGCGGGGCCACGTCAGGGCGTGTGGTCGCCGTCTTCGTCGACCCACAGCCCGAGCCCGCCGCACTCCGCGGCGATCATCGACGACAGCACCAGCTTGCGGGTCTTGCTGGCGTTGGTGAGCGGCGAGGTGGCGGTCGCCAGCACCGGGCCGTCCCACGGCGAGTGGTCGTAGATGTGTGGACCGTTGAAGGTATAGAGCAGCTGCGCGTCGAGGTCGGCCAGGATCTGCACGATGGTCTTGTTGGCGAATACCACGTCGCCTTCGAAGACCCAGCGGCCGATGACGGTGAACAACACTTCGTCGGTCTCCTGCGCGCCGATGCGGACCCGCTCCACCAGCTCGTTGCCGTCGCGCGTGCACAGCGTCACGCCGTTCGCATCGAGGATGGTGTTGCCGACCACCTGTGCGATCACCGGCCCGGTGGCGGGGCCCTGGTGCACCTCGGTGCCGACGGTGGTGTAGATGAGGCACTCTTCGCTCGCCGTCGAGGCGCCCTCGTAGACGGCGATGTCACCGTTGCCGGGGTAGTTGGCCGGCGACGGGAAGAACCCCGCACGCAGCGTCGCCTCGAGTTCGTCGGCCTCCGGCCCGCGATCCGAGGTCGCACACGCACACACCAACGCGAGTACACATACCGTCCGCATCGTAGCCAAGGTACCCGAGTTCACCGAGGTCGCAAGCGCAGTGCATCACCTTCGCACCATCGATCTCGGTGGTTCGATCCTTCGGGCAAGTCGTCGCTCACAACAGCGCGCCACCTTGGGTCGCAATGGGAATCGATACCGGCCCATCGCCGACCTGCCGCACGATCATGTGGGCCGCGAATCGGCCCTGCTGCACCTCGAGCCCCGCATCGCGCAGCGCACTGCACACGCGCTCGTAGAGCGTTCGCGCCAGCTCGGGTGTCGCAGCCCCCTCGAAGCTCGGCCGCCGACCGCGGCGCAGCGACGCCATCAGGGTGAACTGGCTGATCACCAGCAGTGCGCCGTGGACCTCGCGGACGTCGAGGTCCATCGGGGTGCGGCCCGGGAACACGCGCATCTCGGCGAGCTTGCGCGCGGTGGTCAGGGCGTCGCCCTCGGCGTCGCCTGGCTCGACGCCCACGTAGGCCACCAGCCCGCGGCCGATGCGACCGACGATCTCACCGTCGACCTCGACCGACGCCTCGCTCACCCGCTGCACCAACGTCTTCACGGCGGCCGCCCCGAGATCGATGGCGCCTCGCCACCGCTCTCATGGGCCGCGCCGGGGGCCTCGGACGGCGCGAGCGCGGCGGCGGGGCCGGACGGCGGCGCCAGGAGGCCGGGCGACCGTCCGTGCTGCGCGAGCACGGGCGAGCGCGGCGGCGACTCGCGCACCGAGACGATCTCGCGGTTGGTGATGGTCGTGCGCACCAGCAGCTCGGCGACCAGACCGGTGCCGACGAACTGGATCGACGCCAGCGTGAGCAGCACGCCGAGCGTCAGCAGTGGTCGCGTGCCGATGGGCTCGCCCATGAACCACAGCACCGTGAGGTACGCCAGCAGCGAGAGGCCGACCGTGCCGCTCACGCCGGCCAGCAGGCCGAACAGGTGCAGCGGCCGGGTGCGGAAGCGGGTCACCATCAGCACCGTCAGCAGATCGAGCGAGCCCTCGAACATGCGAAGGGCGCCGAACTTGCTGTGCCCGTGCACGCGGGGCCGGTGCTGCACCACCAGCTCCTCGACCCGGAAGCCGCGCTCGCTCGCCAGCACCGGCAAGAAGCGATGGAAGCCGCCGTAGACGCTGAGCTCGCGGATGCACGCGAGCCGGTAGGCCTTGAAGCCGCAGTTGAAGTCGCGCAGCGGCACGCGTGAGACCCAGCGGACCACGCGATTGAAGAACTTCGACGGCAGCGTCTTGCCCAGAGGGTCGTGACGCACCTGCTTGAAGCCCGACACCAGGTCCGCGCCGGCGTCGATGCGCGCGAGGAACTCCGGGATGCATGCGGGGTCGTCCTGCAGGTCGCCGTCGAGGGTGATCACGACCTCGCCGTGCACCCGCTCGAACGCGGCCGCCAGCGCCGGCGACTTGCCGAAATGCTTGCGCAGGTGGACCACGCGGATGCGGGGGTCGGCGGCCGCGAACGCATCGAGCTGCTCGGCGCTGCCATCGGTGCTGCCATCGTCGGCGAACAGCACCTCGAAGCTGCGCCCGCAGCCCTCGAGTACCGCCACCAGCTCGCGGTGCAGCTGCGGCAGCGACTCGCGCTCGTCCCACACCGGCACGACCACCGAGACGCCGAGGCTGGTGGGCTCCACGACTGCCACCTTACTCGTCCGTTTGCGCGCGCGCGACCACCATCGTCCACGGTGGCACGAGCGGCGCGCGGCGCAGCTCGAAACGCTGGCCGATGAAGTCGAGGAAGCCGCGTCGACTCCATGCCTGCAGGTGCTCGGGATGATTGCCCAGCCGCCGTACGTGGTGGCCACGCGCGAGGTTGGCGAGGCGGAACATCGGCTCCCACGGCACCGAGGCCACCAGGTGCGGTCGGCACAGCCTCGCGAGCACCGGCAGCATCGCATCCGGGTGCTCGAGGTGCTCGAGCACCTCGAGCATGAGCACGACGTCGGCGGCGTGGCGCTGCTCGAGCGCGAGCGCGTCGGCCTGCTCGATGCGGGCGCGGCCACCGAGTCGTGCGCGGGCCTCGGCCACGGCGGTGCCCGAGCGCTCGACGCCCACCAGCTCGGCGTCGAGGCCGGCGTCGGCGAGCGCCGCCAGCATGTGGCCCTCGCCACAGCCGATCTCGAGCACCCGTCGCGGTCGCAGCGCCGTGACCTCGCGGACCAACACCCGCGTGAAGTGGCCGATGAGCGCGCGCTGCAGCGGGTTGCGGCTGGCGTGCTTGCGGGCGTTGCTGCTGGGCTCGGCCATGCGGTGGGCCATGCGATGGAACGGGTGCGCGGGCTCGTGTCCGCGAGCTGCAGGTATACTGACGGCCGGCCTTGCTGACCAGCGCCCGCGCGCGGGGCCGCGACGGCCATCTGGATCGACCTGCCATGCACTACGCGAAGTATCTCGTCACCGGTGGCGCCGGCTTCATCGGCAGCCACCTCGTCGATCGGCTGCTCGAGTCCGGCGGCACCGTCACGGTCATCGACGACTTCAACGACTACTACGACCCCGCGTTCAAGCGCGCCAACGTGCGCGAGCACCTGCAGCACCCCCGCTACCGCCTGGTCGAGGCCGACATCCGCGACCAGGGGCGCATCGACGCGTTGGTGCGCGACACGACGCCGGAGTGCATCGTGCACCTGGCCGCACGCGCCGGCGTGCGCCCCTCGCTGGTCGACCCCTACCTCTACGAGACCACCAACGCCGGCGGCACCCTCAACCTGCTCGAGGCCGCGCGCCACCACGGCGTGCGCAAGTTCGTGTTCGCGTCGTCGAGCTCGGTCTACGGGCTCAACACCAAGGTGCCGTTCGCCGAGACCGACGCGCTGCTCAAGCCGGCCTCACCCTACGGCGCGACCAAGCTGGCCAACGAGGCCATGTGCCACGCGTACAGCCACCTCTACGGGCTGCCGATCGTGTCGCTGCGCTTCTTCACGGTCTACGGCCCGCGACAGCGGCCCGACCTGGCGATCCGCAAGTTCGCCGAGCGGATGCTGGCCGGTCGCAGCATCGAGCTGTACGGCGACGGCTCGACCTCGCGCGACTACACCTTCGTGGACGACATCATCCGCGGGGTGCGGGCCGCGATCGAACTCGACGCGGTCGGCCACGAGGTCTTCAACCTCGGCAACTCGAGTCCCGTCACGCTCGCGGAGCTGGTCACCGCGCTCGAGCAGGTGCTCGGCGTCACCGCGATCATCGAGCGGCTGCCCGAGCAACCCGGCGACGTGCCACGCACGTTCGCCGACGTCACCAAGGCCGAGCAGCGGCTGGGCTTCGCACCCAGCACACCGCTCGGCGAGGGGTTGGCGGTGTTCGCCCGCTGGCTGCGGGCCAGTCGCTAGCTGGCGTGCCCGAAGTTCGTCGGGGGATGACTAGGCGAGCCGCGCCGGCAATCTGATCGCGCGTGCAGCGGGGTACAAGGCCGGCGCGGTGCCGCATCAGCCCCACGGTGAGGGAGCAACTTGCGTCGGTGGTCCGAAGCCCGAGCTGCGAGCACCGCGAGGTTGTGCGAGCGCAGATCGTGTTGCTCGCTGGTTCTGGGGTGCGCAGCGCAGAGATCGCAAGGCGCGTCGGATGCCATGACGACGCCGTCCGCAAGTGGAGAAGGCGCTTCGCAGTGGACCCACGTCCTGCAGCTCTTGCAGATCGGCCACGCAGCGGGCGTCCACCGAGGGCGACGGTCGCGACGCGCTGCGAACTCATCAAGGTCGCGGGCTCGCCACCTCCGACCTCGCTTCGGCGCCGTTCTACGAGTAGGTCGGGTCAGCAGCCGCCATCGGTCGGCGGCGCGGGCGTCGGCTCGCAGCACACGTCGAGGCATCCGTCGACGTTGCAGTACTCGGCGGTGCAGCTGGCGGCGCTGCACTGCTGGTAGCAGTCTGGGTCGCAGTCATAGCCGACCCCGCCGGCCACACAGGCGTCGAGCTCCTCGAACTCGGCCCACTCGACGCACTCGCCCTCGAGCGAGTTGCTCTGCAACAAGCACTGGAACCGGCCGGTCGAGCAACCGGGAAACAGCTGCGTGCTGTTGCACGCGTCACACGGGTTCGGCGCGTCGGCGCGCTCGAAGATCGCGCACTCGACGGTGTCGTCCCACACGCAGGCGGTCTGATCGGCGGTCCACGTGAAGTGAGGGAGGCAGGCGCAGCCGACCGGGTTGCCGCCGTCGTCCCACGCCATCGCGGCGTCGGGCGGGCACGCGAACTGGCACTGCCCACCACTGCCACACGTGGTGCCGCGTCCGAGGGTCGACGTGTTCCACACGTTGGTGCCTTCGCCCGAGGGGTGGCCCAGGGGCACCTCGAAGTAGAAGTCCTTCGCGATGAGCGCGGCGCAATCCTGCTCTTGGGTCGCGGCCGTGCACGCCGGGCCGCACGTGCTGGGTCCGCCGTCGAGCAGCAGCGGCGGCAGGCAGCGCGATCCCGCGGCGCACTGTTCGTCGGCCGTGCAGGGCTCGCCATCGGCCGCCTCGCCCGACGGAGGTGGCGGCGACGAGTCGGTCGCAGCCGCCGTCGTCGCGGGCGGAGCCGCGTCGGGCCACGGCGCGGCGTCGCACGACTCGACCCAGAGCCAGCTGTCGTCCTCGGGCTCGAGCATCGCCGCGGGCTCGCAGCCGGCGACCTCGACCGCGTCGCTGCCTTTCCAAGAGCAGTCGGTCGCGTCGTCCTTGCAGGTGCACCCCAGCTCGCTGCGGCAGCACACGCCGCCGGCCTCGGCCGAGCACGAGGCGACGATCCACGGCGTCGCGAGGGTCGCGTCGTCGGTGAAGTCGCCCCACGAGCAGTTGCAGATCGTCGCGCCGTCGGCGTCGGTCACCTGATGGCAGCCCGAGCGGCACTCGCAGGCCTGGGTCGGGTGCTCGTACCAGCACTGGACGAGGCCCTGGTCGATCAGCCGGCGAGCCTCGTCGACCACCAGCGCTTCACGGTAGTCGTAGAAGGGATCTCCGGTCGGTGGGACGTCGACTCCCCCGGGCTGGCAGACGAAGCCGGTGCGGGTGGGGCGGTTCCACGCGCACGTCAGATCGTCGACGAGGTCGGAGCCCTCGGCCGGGCACGCAGCGAGCACGGGCAGCCAGGCGAGCAGCCACGCCTGTGCCCGGACTCCGAGGGGAGGGGTCGTCCTCATGCCGGTCAGGTGATCGCGCCGGCGCTTTCGATTCCGCCTGGCGCGAGTTTTTCACCTCGGTAGCCCGGCGCGGAACACGCAGAACACGGTGAACATCACCGCGACCAAGCGCGGTGATGCCCCCGACGAGCAGACCCACGGCGGCGATGAGACCGAGCCATCCCCGAATGCGCCGGAGCTCCGGTGGACGCTGCTCACCGAGCTCAGCCCGTGCTCGCGCGAGTCGACGAACACCCGACGAACTTCGGATCCGCCGTACTAGCTGGCGTACTTCTGCTGCAGCACCCAGATCACGGTCTGCGCGGTCTGGTCGTCGATCTGCAGCAGGCGCTGCATGGTCTCGAGCAGCTGGTCCTCGGCCTCGTCGACGTCGCCCGAGCTCATCGCGATGTCGGCGGCCAGCACGAAGGCCTTGTAGCGCAGGGCCGGCGTGCTCAGATGCTGCAGCGCGGCGACCGACTCCTTGAGGCTGTTGTACTTGCGCAGCATCTTCTGCGCCTCGCCCACGAGGTTGCCGAAGTTCTCGCTCTTGAACTCCGACAGACAGGTGACGAACGCCTCGACGGTGGCGATCTCCTCCGACTCGATCGCGCCGTCGGCACCCGCCATCAGCAACATGGCGTGGACCAACAGCACGTTGTCGTTCGGCTGCTTGGTGGAGGTCATTCCGGTGAGTTTGGAGAGCAGGCCCATGGGTGTGGTACTCCGGCGTGATCGGTGGAGGGACGACGGTGGTTCGAGGGACGCCTGGGCGGCCAGACCGGCTCGCCGCTGGCAGGGGTGGAGTGATGCCGGCGGCGATTGTGACATCAACGCCGGCGATCGGTGGGGGCGACGTCAGTCCGCGGGCTTGCCGAGGGCGTAGCCCTGGTGCGCGCGATCGACCACCCGCGGCGGCAAGTCGACGACCCGCTGCTCGTTGAGGGTCGGGGCGAAGTTCGACAGCTCGACCCACGGCAGCAGCATCGACTCCTGGAAGTTGGTCGAGTTGGCGACGTAGATCGAGGTCGCGTCGGAGCCGATCGCCATGCGCGCGAACTGCAGGTCGCAGCCGGTGGCGTCGACGCGATCGCGAACGGTGATCGCGTCGTCGGTGAACTCGATCTGCCGCGCAAAGGCGACCTCGGTGCGCGGCTTGCCGGTGATGAGGATCTTCTGCAGCGTGGTGCGCACGAGGTTGGGGTTGTAGCGCCCGAGCGTGAGGTTCATGGCGCGGAACGCCGCCTGCTTGACCGGGCTCGGCAGCTGGTGCTTGCGCTTGCTGAAGCGCCCCTTGGTCGAGAAGCGCCCGGCCGCAGGATCGGCCTCGCAGCTGTGGTCGTCGACCAGGTGCGAGACCAGCACGTCGTCGTCCTTGGTCTTGAGGATCGGCCCGGTGTCGCTGTAGAGCGGGCCGTCCTGGTCGTACACCTTGAGCACGCCGCCCTTGTTCATCGCCAGCACCGCGTAGTAGCGCGGGGTCTTCTTCACGAACAGCTTGCAGTTGGGGAACCACTTCGTGAACGGCCCGCGATGATCCTCGAGCGTGCCGTCGCGGTGATCACCCTGCCAGTCGAGCCACGCGTGCATCCAGTCGTAGACGTAGTGCGCGCACATGCGGTTGTCGTCGTTGAAGTAGCGACGGCGCTCGGGCAGCGCGCGCTGCAGGTAGGTCTGCGCCACGCGGCCGGCCAGCGGGAAGCGGTCGGCGAAGACCTCGAACCCGTGGGGATAGAAGTGATAGGTGTTGCGGCTGCCGTACTCGCCGGCGTACGAGCCGTCGGGGTGCATGAAGTAGCTGGCGAACTCGATCGCGCGGCCGACCGGTGCGATCAAGGACTCGTCCCGGCTCTTCTGCCACAGCTTGGCGAGGAACGCGATCGAGCACGAGTGGTAGCCCGGGTCGGCGCCCTCGTACTCCTGGAACCAGCCCTCTTCGTTCTGCCACGACAGCGTGATGTCGCGGAAGTCGTCGCTGGCCTTGCGCAGCGCGGGGTCACCGGTCAGCTCGAACACGGTGTAGAGCGCGAGCGCGGCCAGGGCCTGGTGGTTGGCCAGCTGTCCGCTCTCGTTGTGCTTGACCAGCCAGTGCCCGCGCGCGCGCAGGAACTCGAGCAGGTCGGGCCGACGCAGCCCGAGCACACGGTAGCTCTCGGCCATCGCGTAGGTCGAGAACACGTGCGCGCCCAGGGCCCGCTCGAACGGGAAGTAGTCGTCGCAGGAGCTGTCGGCGTGGGACCAGTTCTTCGCGAACTCGATCGAGCCGATCACCAGCTCGCGCAGCCGCTCGTTGCGGTAGTACGGGTTGCCGGGGAACGGGTGCTCGTAGGCCAGCGCCAGCGGCAGGCAGAACTCCTGGCTCATGCCGCACGGGAAGTCGATCGTGCGGTAGTGCCAGAACTCGCGATCGAAGCAGCCGTAGGTGCTCGAGAACGGGTTCTTGTCGACCATCAGCAGGATGCGAGGCAGCGCGCGGATGGCCTCGAACGCGTACCAGTCGCGGTGACCTGCGGGGGGTTGGGAGAAGCGCTCGGACATGGATCGACCTCTTCGAAACCAGACGGGATCACCGACACGCCTTGCGGCGACGGCGACGCGGGCGTCAACCCGCGCGCGAGAGGCGTAGCACGAACCGCACGGTGAAGGGGATGCCCGCAATCGCGAACAGCAGCGTGCCCAGCACGGCGTAGCCGAAGGTGGCCGCCAGCAGCGGCCCCTCGAGGATCGGCCGGTAGCCGGTCGCGCCCAGCAGGTACACGAACGCGCCGTCGCGGGTGCCCATGCCGGCCAGGGTGATCGGCACCATGCCGGCCAGCACGGCCGCGGGCCACAGCGCCAGCGTGCGCAGCGGATCGACCTCGGCATGGGTCATCCACAGCAGCGTCTGCAGCATCGCGACCGCCGCGGCCCACGACGACAGCGACAGCAGCGCCGCGACCAGCAGGCGCCGGGGCGCGCGCAGCAACGCGCCGAACGCCAGCAACAGCTGCTCGACCTGCGCGGGGCGCCGCCGC
>WBZX01001338.1_pt1 | contig 18776 bp, 8 predicted proteins | sample 5204211 | NCBI WGS metagenome assembly WBZX01 (sample SAMN12344362, study PRJNA552823) | activated sludge metagenome | biome: Activated sludge suspended growth; feature: Nitrification reactor; material: Wastewater; isolation source: activated sludge from nitrification reactor of wastewater treatment... | reverse complement strand
ATATTATAGACCTTATTAATTAAAAAAAAAAAAAAAAAACATAAAAGAGTGTATCCCGGGGACCTAATCCGGGATACACTATATATAGATACCTTATGGAATCTGTTGTATAAAGAAGTCGAAGTTTGACAAGTATCCTGTGTTTAATGGATAGAACAACAACTGTGCATACAGCATGTTTTTATCATCATTAGGGTTGTCGTACTTAGACTTACCATCCATATTGAAGTCACCCGGCAAGTACCCGTAAGCAAAGTCGAAGTTGACGTTCAATGAGGTGTTGGTTGGATAACCGAATACGTCGTAGAACAAGGTATTCAAGTCGTCATTAGGGTTATCGGCTTTTACTTTACCGTTGATATCGAAAGTTCCGGCCCACAAAGCCCTGTATCCATTTTTCACATTATCATTCATGGCCAATCCTGTATAGTCATAGGCAGGATATTTATCATCTCCAAAATCAAATACATCCAACTCGCTGGCTTTAGTAAAGTTAACCAAGGTTGTAAGTTGTCTTGGAGTTTGTGGATCAGCCGTCATAGCTCCCAAGTGACTTCTATGTCTGACTACCACATAGTAGCTATCAATTGACATACCAGGGAACTTCAATCCTGTGAAACCATCTAAATCAACTACATCACCATCTCTCTGCAACAAACCTGTACGGGTTGCAATTACTGATGTTGAGTCGTTCTTAGACCTCAATTCGATGAATACCCAGTCTGTTATAGCCTCTTCACCTGTTACCGCAAATACGGTAGATGGAGATGCAACTGAGTCAAATTTTGCGAAGTTTGGCGAACCTCCCGGAGGCAAATGACTATATTGTTGTGTAATATACAATCCTGAAAGCACATAAGCATCTGGTGCAAATTTGTACGGATCTTTATTGGGTATGTATCTGGCACTTGTAAATGTGCTCGCCCTCAAACCGTCTCTCATCAATGGTCGACCATCTGATGCTTTGCTGGCATTGCTGTTGTCCATCAAAGCTCCTTCCAAATATACCCGTACTTTTACAGTAAGATCCGGAACTACCAGGATGTGAAGTGTTGCATCCTGACATTCCTGACTTAGGTTGTCATCACAAGTAGTGTAAACAAACTCATAAGGTCCGCTAAAGTATTTAGCAGGCGTAAATGTATAGGATCCGTCAGTAGCTACTACCAAGGTTCCTACGCCTGCAACCGTTGTATTGATGGCAGTTACGGTTTGCGTATCACCTTCCGGATCGCTGTCGTTATCAGATAGATTACCCGATACGGCTTTTTCTTCTTGTGTTACAGCAAAGTCGTCATCTGCTACCGTTGAGTTGTCAGCCGTTGCATTGAATACTGAAATGATTTGTTTTGCAGTGGCACAGTTGGTGGCTTCACCCATCACACACACCTTATATACAAGGGTGTCTTGACCTGTAAACCCTGAGTTGGCAGTATAAGTAATTTCACCTGTCGTAACATTAACAGTTGTCATTCCATGATCAGGTGCACTAATCACTGTCACTGATGCCGGATTCAAATTGCACCCATTTACAACCACGCAGTTGTCATTTGACAAAGTAGCCAAAATTACAGGTGTAGTTTCAAATGTAGTGGCAAAATCTACGTTAGCTACCGGCTGTTTCGCAGGATCTACGTGATCTGTTACCGTAATAACAAGATCTGTTGCCGGACAACCGGAAGTTAGTGGAGGTACACAACCTTGTACAGTATAGAAGTAAACTCCTACTTTGTTACTGGTAAATGTATACGTTCCATCTGTATTTAATGTAATAGAAGGTACTGAACCTGTTGGCTTGGATTGAAGCACTACGGTACCATATGTGGTAGTTCCTCCTGCAGCATCATTGGTGCTTACATCTCCGTCAACTGGAACATTAACAAATGTGGCATTGAAATCTGGATTGCTACACTGTGTGATGGTGATGGTGTCTGTTTCACTATCGGCATCACAACCGGTAGATGATTCTGTAAATATAAATGTTACTTTACCCGGTGCTACTGAAGTCACAACACCATTGTTGTCAACGGTCGCAACGGTAGGATCGCTGGAAGCCCAGGTACCCACTGAAGAAGCGCCTACGGTTGTTTGTCCTCCCAAACAGATTTCATCCAAACCTAGTATACTTACCGTTGGAGCAGTACTAACTGTGATAGGCGCCGTATCGTCAGCCACACAACCTGTGCTCGCATCTGTAAAAGTAAAGGTAGCTGTTCCCGGAGATATACCTTGAACCAAACCACCACTGGTTACAGTTGCAACAGCTGCATTGCTGGAAACCCAGTTGCCTCCGGCTCCAGGGAAGAGTTGAGAAAATCCTCCAATACATATTTCATCAGATCCACTGATCGCAACCGTTGGCTTGCCGTTTACAGTCACCGGTGCAGAAGCTACAGATTTACAAAGTGTAGTGCTGCTGGTGAAGGTAAATGTAGCAATACCCTGACTTACCGCTGTAATAAGACCTGTATTGTCAATGGTGGCAATGGCAACATTGCTGGAAGCCCAGGTTCCGCCGGTTGATGGTGTGATGTTAGTAGTCTCTCCAATACACAACTGGTTATCTACCGGAGCTGTGATGGTTGGACCAGGCTCAACGGTCAATGAATCGCTTGGATCAGAATCACAACCGTTGCTCAGTTTAGTAAATATAAAGGAAACTTTACCAGGAGCAAGTGGTGTAACCAAACCTGCATTGGTTATCGTAGCAATGGCAGGGTTACTGGATGCCCAGGTTCCGCCGGTTGTTGGAGTTATGTTTACAGTAATACCTACGCAGGTATTGTTGTCCAACAATACAGTGGTAGGTTTAGGATCTACGGTCAATTGAGCTGTTTCCGGAGAAGTACAACCTGTAGTTGCATCCACAAAGACAAACTCTACAGTACCTGCGGCCACACCGGTAACAACACCGGCATTGGTGACGGTTGCAACTGCATTATCGGTACTAGACCAGGTACCTCCCGATGACGGGGTAAGTGTTATATTGTCGTTGATACAAATATTAGCATCCGGCAATGATACCGGAGTCGGTGCATTGATAATGATACCGTCTGTGGCATCAGAAATACATCCTGCATCGCTTATAAAGGTGAAGAAAGCAACACCTTGAGCAACACCAATTACATTACCATCAGGAGTTACTGTGGCAATTGCGGTATTGCTGGATGCCCAGGTACCACCTGTTGTTGGACTCAATGTTGTTGTGTCACCCACACACACTGCTGTATCTCCTGTGATACTTACAGATGGTTTTAGGGAAACTGTTGCATTCAATGGATTAGAAGGACAGAATGAGGAAGCTTGTGTAAATGTGAAACTTACATTACCATTTCCAATAGCTGTTACCAAACCCGCATTGTTGATAGTAGCTACAGCAGGATTGCTGGATGACCAGGTACCTCCTGAAGTAGGTGAAACAGTTGTTGTTTGACCAATACAAAGGGCATTAGGACCTGTGAAAGATACGGTAGGTCTCAAATTCACGGTTACAGGTGCAGTCTTCTGAGATGAACAACCATAGGTTCCATCTGTAAAGGTAAATCTGGCAAAACCTGCCGATACACCGGTTACAACACCGGCATTGGTAACCGTAGCTACAGCCGGATTGTCGCTCACCCATGCACCACCTGTTGTAGGTGACAATTGAGTTACGTCACCAATACAAATTCCATTGGGGCCTGTAATAGATACAATAGGAGTAGGATTAACAGTTACATCCCCGGTAGGATCAGAGGCACAAAGGGATGCTGAACTCGTGAATGTGAATGATGCTGTACCCGGAGTTACACCCGTTACAACACCCGCGTTATTAACCGTGGCAACACCTGGATCTGAAGAGGCCCATGTTCCACCGCTTGTCGGTGACAAAGTTGTGGTTGAACCTGCACAAATGAATGGATCTCCAGTGACACTTACAACAGGTCTTGGCAATACTTGTACATACAAAGTATCTGAAAAACATCCTGTATTAGCCTGAAATACCAATCTCGCTCTTCCCGACTCAAGACCGGTTACCGTCTTGGTAGGTGCTCCTGTCATAAGCACTGTATCCGGTGAGTGGTTTACCCATGTAGTTCCCACTGTTAAAGCAGGACTGATGGTTGTTGATGAACCCACACAGATGGTATCGTTGGCCGCTGCAACAGTAGGTTTGGGGTTAACCAAAATGGCACTGGTCTGTGCAGAACAACCTGTAGCTGTATTTGTAAATGTGAATCTCGCCTGTCCGGCACCCACCGCAGTTACTACACCGCCATTGGTTACAGTAGCAACAGCAATATTATCACTTACCCATGTACCACCTGTTGTAGGTGATAAGGTAGATGTACTGCCTATACAAAGTCCTGAAGAACCCGTGATAGAAACCGTAGGATTTGCCAATACCCAAACCGTTGCTGATGCATTGGATGCACAACCGGTTGAAGCATCGGTAAAGATGAAGGTGGCAGTACCTGCTGTTAAACCGGTTACCAATCCTGAGTTATTGATACTGGCTACCAATGGTGCTGTTGAAGCCCATGTACCGCCAGTAGCAGGTGTCAAAGTAGTGGTACCAGAAATACATATAGAGTCGCTTCCTGTTAAATTGGCCGTTGGCTTGGCTTTAACAGTTACTGAAATTGAATTTGAACATCCTGTCGCTGTTTCAGTATAAGTCAAAGTCGATGAACCTGCTGAAACACCGGTTATCACACCCGCATTGGTGATCGTGGCAACACCCGTGTTGCTGCTCACCCACGTTCCTCCTGCTGCCGGGTTTACCTGTGTGGTTCCTCCAATACATACATTGTCAGGACCAGGGTACGACAAGGTGGGTGGTGGGTTTACGGTGAACGTACCGGTAGTTGAAGAACAACCCGTAGCTGTACGTACATAAGTAAATGTACAAATTCCTTGCCCTACTGCACTGACCACACCTCCATTGGTAATGGTAGCCACTGCAGTATTGCTACTGGTCCATGTACCCAAAGACGACGGCAATACGTTGACAGTCTCTCCGATACAAGCATTGGCATCAGCCATCGTTAAGGTTGGCTTGGCGTTAACCGTAAAACGCATGGTATCGCTACATGCGCCTAATGTATATTTAAATCGATAAGTTCCGGTTGCTGAGTTAGAAAAGTTCACCCTTACTACTCCGGTAGATAACACGCTTAAGGTGGCACCCGCCGGGTTACCACTCACTGCTGACCAGGCTCCGTTTACCGGTGAAGTTCCCGGGATTGTAAGAGGGCTACCGGTAATGGTATCTGCAAGTCCGGCACAAATGGTTACATCTGATCCGGCATCCGGTTTGGATGATGCTGTTACTTTTAATGAATCCACACAACCGATGGCATCTGTCACAATTACACGGTACTCTCCATTGTTGGCTGAAGTGGCAGGCACGATGGATACGTCCTGTGCGGTAGAAGTGTGTCCTGCTGGACCTGTCCATGCATAGGTCAATGGACCTTGACAGGTAGATGTGGAAGCGGTAAGGTCAATCTCAATACCTGATGAACAAGCTACATCCGCACCCAAAATAGTAGGTGTGGGTGCTCTTTGTTGAGTTGAATTGGCATTGTACAACTGTTGGGTACTACCCATAGTGAAACCGTTGTTGAAATCACTACCTTGCATACCCGATGCGGATGAGTTGGGGTCAACCCCATTGATGAATATTCTGATATCTTCACCACACAATGTTGTGGTTCCTATTTTTCGTATACTAAATAATCGGATGGTATCACCTGCATTTGTTCCTACAGGATAATAAGCGGTAGGTGAAATGGTTGGTACAATACTCCAAAAGTCATTGGACGGCTGTGCAGACGGCGCTTTGATTTTTGAAGATATCGACCAGGCAGCCGGAACACCAGCAACCCTAGGCTCGTAATTTTGCGCTACCACCACGCTGTCACCATGCTGCAAGACAAGTGAAAACTGTGCGTTGAACGCAATTCTTTGATCAGGAGTAGAAGTTGAGCCTGCATTCATGATTGCATAACAATCATAATAACAAGTTGCACTGTCGTACTTCATCCAATAGTTGACGCTTTCGATTTGCGCCTGGGCTTTGAATCCCAACGTCAGAAACAACGCCAGAAACCCGAAGATGAGTAGAAATTTCGCTTTCATTTTTTATTGTTGTTAAAGTTTGATTTTTAGAGTTTTTAACCTTTTTTTCAGCGTTTTCATATGCCCTTAAATTGGATGAGGCTTGTTCATGGGGTGAAACCCATGTACAAACCGATCGTCGAACTGCCTGATAACAGTTTGGTATCTGCCTTTAAATTTTTTTGGAAAAAATGTGTTTTGGATTACCTCCCAAACACCTCTACCAGAGGTTGGTTGTACCAGGCATACCACCATGGTCATCACCAGAAAGGTCATCGTTAACATCTGACTTACAAGCATTTTCATATAGTATAATAGACTATTTATCAATATATTATTCACTAATATAAAGGTCTCTATTATGCTATTCTCAGCCCGAAATCGGGATATTCGATGGTTTTCTCCGAGCAAATATATTAAAGATATTTGTAATATGAAATTTTTTTTCAATTTTTTTTCTTTAAGTCTTACCAATGGACAAATACTCATCACCAAAATCCAATTTCAGACAATACTTTATTGGCTTTTGTCCATTATTTGACAAAACTTATCACATTCTTCCCTATCCCATTATCCACTTTTCTGATATGAATTTATTTGTTTTCCAACTTAAACCTGAAAATCAACTGCTTACATATCTATTAATATTAATACTTCCTGCAATCAATCATGAATTTTATATACTTCCCTACCCTTCTACTAACTGCAATCACAAAATTGCGCAATGTCAAATCGGACTTGCAACAGGCGACAAGCATATTAGAAGGTGCCTATACTTGACTGAACGTTAGATTTGATTGCCTGCGGCAATCAAAAGTGAAGAAACCCTGCAAAACCTTGCACGGCGACAACCAAGCCTGTAAAGAATTACACTTATTTCAATTAATTGACCTGAGCGCAAAGCGCGTATTGACCTAAGGCATGACCGAGTGGTTGCGACTCTGGAGCAAATCGTGTGAAAGATTTCACACGATAACGAGGGAACCGTGCAATACCTTGCACGGCGACAACCAAGCATCTCTGGAATTTCAATTTGTTACCCTAAATGCAACGCACCGCGTATTGACCTAAGCCGAAGGCGCATTGACCTAAGCAAAGCGTATTGCCCTGAGCGCGAAGCGCGCATTGACCTGAGCGCGAAGCGCGTATTGCCCTAAGCAAGGCGTATTGCCCTAAGCGCGAAGCGCGTATTGACCTAAGCGCGAAGCGCGTATTGCCCTAAGCGCGAAGCGCGTATTGACCTAAGCAAAGCGTATTGCCCTAAGCGCGAAGCGCGCATTGCCCTAAATCTGCTCCAACAAAAACAAAACGTCCTTCAGATTCCGCACATCATCCCGGGCGACCATAAGGTAGGTAGGCGTTTGTTTTAGATGATAACCCAGTTTTATACCCTCCGTGCTGAAATATTTTAAGATGTGCTGGAAGGTAGGGGTTTCATAATACCCCGACTGTGCATTGCTGATAAAATACAACCTCAGCTTCTTGTTCTTTAGCACACATTTTTCAAAACCTAGCTTACTGCAGATCCATCTTACGCGTAAGCCATTGAACAATTCTTCTACTTCTTTGGGTATCTTGCCAAAGCGGTCTTTTAAGGATGCCCTGAATTGAATGATGCCCTCTTCATTTTCTATGCCATCCAAAGCCGTGTATAAGCTGAGCCTTTCCTGAATATTGCTCACATATTTATCTGGTATCAACATCTCAATGTCGGTGTCGATCTCAACATCCCTAACAAAAGTCTTTTTCTTCTCAAATTCTTCGGCAAACAAAGCTTTGAACTCGGTCTCTTTCAATTCTTCTACCGCTTCTTCCAGAATCTTTTGATAGGTCTCATAGCCAATGTCTGTGATGAAACCACTTTGTTCTCCTCCCAGCAAATTGCCGGCGCCCCGAATGTCCATGTCCTTCATCGCTATATGAAAACCACTGCCAAGGTCCGAAAATTCCTCAAGTGTCTTCAACCTCTTTCTGGCGTCATCGGTAAGCACCGAAAGTGGCGGAGCAAAAAGATAACAAAATGCCTTCTTGTTGGATCGACCCACCCTGCCTCTCAGTTGGTGCAGATCGCTCATGCCAAACTGATGGGCATTGCTGATGATAATGGTATTGGCATTGGGTATGTCCAAACCTGTTTCTATAATGTTGGTACATACCAAGACATCAAACTCTCCTTCAATAAAGGATACAAGGGTCTCTTCCAGCTTATCGGCCTCCATCTGACCATGGGCTACTTTCACAGACACGTCAGGACACAGCCTTTTGATGAGATCCGCCACTTCTTCCAGCGACTTTACGCGGTTGTGAACAAAAAATACTTGTCCGCCCCGGTTCACTTCGTAGTAAATCGACTCCTTAATCAATTCATCACTAAAGATCCGCCTCTCGGTATGTATCGGCTGCCGGTTGGGGGGGGGGGTGCGAATCACAGACAAATCCCTTGCCGCCATCAATGAAAACTGCAACGTGCGAGGTATCGGGGTAGCAGTAAGCGTAAGGGTGTCAACATTGACTTTTATAGACCGCAACTTCTCCTTGGCAGCTACCCCAAATTTTTGTTCTTCATCTATGATCAACAAACCGAGGTCTTTGAATGCTACTTCTTTGCCCAGCAACGCATGGGTGCCTATGATGATTTCCAGTTTGCCTTCTTTCAATCTGGTTAAGGTATCTTTCTTTTCTTTGGCCGATTTAAATCGGTTGATATAATCTACCGTTATACCAAATGACTGTAATCTTTCCTTAAATGTCTGGTAATGCTGCAAAGCCAAAATGGTAGTAGGCACCAATACTGCCACCTGTTTCCCATCCGTAACCGCTTTAAAGGCTGCCCTGATGGCCACCTCCGTTTTACCAAAGCCCACATCTCCGCAAATCAGGCGATCCATTGGGTAGGGCTTCATCATATCCTCTTTTACATCAATCGTAGCAGTAGACTGATCAGGCGTATCTTCGTAAATAAAGCTGGCTTCCAGTTCATTTTGCAAATACCCGTCCGGAGAGAATGCAAATCCCTTGGATGCCTTGCGCAGGGCATACAGCTTGATCAGCTCTTTGGCTATATCCTTTACCTTGGCTTTGGTTTTGCGCTTTAAATTCTTCCAGGCATCTCCCCCGATTTTGCTCAAGGCGGGTGGCGTGCCATCTTTACCTACATATTTGCTGATCTTGTGGAGGGAGTGTATGCCTACATATAATATATCATTATTTTGATAAACCAACCTTACCGATTCCTGTACATGACCATTGATGGTTATTTTCTCTAATCCCGAGAAACGACCAATACCATGATCAATGTGTACCACAAAATCACCCGGTTCCAGTTCTCTCACCATCTTTAAACTCATGGCCTGGTCACGGGTGAAACCTTGTTTGAGTTTATAGCGGTGGAACCTTTCAAAGATCTGGTGATCGGTATAGCAGGCCAGTCTTAAGTCTGTATCAATAAAACCGGAAAACAAGTTGGCAATCACCGGTTCAAATTTCACCTCTGCTTCCAGATCCTGAAAGATGGTGTGAAAACGCTCTATTTGTTTCGGGTTTTCAGTAAATATATAATTGCTGATATCCTCCGATCTGTTTTCATGGAGGTTTTCTATCAGCAATGAAAAATTCTTGTTGAAATTGGGCTGCGGTTTTCCGGCAAAATCAATAACGGTAAATGCACCCTGCAACAAAGATGATACGCTCAATGTTACCTGGTGCAGACCATTTAATTGCTGCACAATCTCTCCGGGATACACAAAAGCTCGGTCTTCAAAGATTTCCCTCAACTCTTCCGTCGCCCGCGCCTCCAGTGATTGACTGAATTGCTCTGCCCTTTCAAAACAGAGTTGCAACTTCTCCACCATCATATCGCCATCCGCAATCCATACTACCGTAGATTCGGGAAACAGACTAAAAAAGGGTACCTTTTGATTTTGTTTAAACTTGCTTTTGATGTTGGGAATGATCTCCACCTCCCTCATCCTTTCGATCGACAATTGCGAGGTAGGATCAAAAAAGCGAATGGATTCTACTTCATCGTCATAGAGATCGATTCTGTAAGGCCATTCATTGCCAAAGGAAAAAATATCTATAATACTCCCCCTGATAGAAAAATAACCTGGTTCATACACAAAGTCGCTGCGCTCAAAACCGTATTCCAGCAAAACCTCTATGATGGTATCTACATCAAACTTTTCACCTTCTTTGATTTTGATCCGGGTCTTGTCTAGGACGAAGGGATCCACTACTTTTTCAAAGACGGCTTCGGGATAAGTAACAACGGCTTGTGATGCCGTTGAGGCGCCGGTAACCTTATTGACAATCTCCGTGCGCTGCACCATATTGTGATTGTCGATTTCTTCAAACTTCATGGGTCGTTTGAAAGAATCCGGGAAAAAATATATGCGATGAGAATCCAGCAACGATGCCAGGGTGTTTTGCATATAGGCTGCCTCTTCCTTATCATTGGCCACGTACACTACCGTTCCCTCTTCTTTTTTGAGAAAAGCGGCAAGAATAAAAGCAACCTGACCTCCAATGGCGTGATTCAATTGAACCCTACCTGCCTGACGGCCACTTACGAATGATTTGATGCGCGCAACACGATTGTCTGCTTCGTATTGCGATAAAATGGTTTCCAGGTTATTCACGGTCCAAAGATAACAATTATCAATCATCGTTGGTTTAGGCAAGCCTTGGGTCTATCGTCTTTAAATACAGATAATGTGAATGATTTTATCGCACTATGTTTTACCACCATCAATACTTTGTTTAGCTTCGCACTATGATTGGCACCGTGTACAAATCCACCGGAAGCTGGTACGATGTAAAAACCGAAACCGGCCAAACCCTTCAGGCAAGAATCGTTGGAAAATTGCGATTGGATGACCTAAAATCCACCAACCCCATTGCCGTGGGCGATAAAGTAGATTTGCTGTTGGATGATAGCGGCGGGGCTTCTATTCTTTCTGTCTTGCCCCGCACCAATTACGTACTGAGGCAATCCCCCCGTAAAAAACACAATGTGCATTTGCTGGCAGCCAATGTGGATCAGGCCTTGCTCATCGTCACCATGATTGAACCCAATTTGAAACCCGGTTTTATCGACAGGTTTCTCATGATGACCGAACCCTACAACATCCCGGTTATCATTGCTTTCAACAAGTGCGACCTTCACGGACAGGAAGAAGAAGATGCTTATTCTTTCTATAAAACAGTGTACGAGAACCTGGGCTACAAAGTCCTGCACTGCTCAGCCTATTCCAACGAAGGTATCGTTGAACTTTCTGACTTACTCAAAGATAAAATAACGATGATAGCCGGACAGTCGGGTGTAGGCAAATCGAGTTTGGTCAATGCCGTACAGCCTGGTATAGAACTCCGCACCTCAGAAATTTCTGATTACTCAGGTAAGGGTCAGCATACCACCACCTTTGCCGAAATGCACGACCTGGATATGGGCGGACAAATCATCGATACACCGGGTATCAAAACCCTGGCATTTAACCATTTCGAAGTAATGGATGTAGCCCACAACTTCAGAGAAATGTTTGCCCTGTCAAAAGATTGCAAATTTGCCGACTGCACCCACCGCAACGAGCCCAATTGTGCAGTCAAAAATGCCCTCAAAGAAGGGTGGATCAGCGAACACCGCTATCAAAACTATCTAAACCTGGTCGCAGAAGTGGAAGATCAGAATTATTGGGAACGACACAACCATATGTAGCCATGAAATCCATACAACACAAACCCTACCTCTCCCGAAGAGAAAAAAACCAGCAGAGGTCATTTCAATTTAAGGTCTTGCTTGCCGGAATAGCATTGTGCGTTTTGGTCTATATACTCAGAAACTGGAATGACATCCTTACCTACCTCAAGACCTTTTTGCCTTAAGACAAAAGGTTTTATTAAGTTTTTTAGCTAAAAACCAAATTTTCTTTTACGGAATTGCGCAAAAACACAGTTTCTCAGTGTTTTTAACCTGTTTTTTTGCCATAATGCCAAATATTTAAATCATTTATTTAAATTGCGGGCAAATTAATCGATCAATTTAAAGCCATATGAATTTTTCAACAGCAGACTACACCATATTTATAATTTACATCATTGCCATGATTGGCTTTGGCGTCTACCTTGCTTTTAAGGAAAAAAACGACACCGCCGAATCTTATTTCCTGGCGAGTAAAACTTTACCCTGGTGGGCTATTGGAGGCTCACTCATTGCTTCCAATATTTCCGCAGAACAAATGATCGGCATGTCGGGCTCCGGCTATGCCATTGGCCTGGCCATCGCCTCCTACGAGTTTATGGCAGCTGCGACTCTTTTGGTAGTGGGCAAATTCCTTTTACCCGTCTTCCTGGAGCACAACATCCAGACCATGCCCCAGTTTCTGGAAAAGAGATTTGATGGCAGGGTTCGCACCGGACTGGCCATCTTTTGGGTCATTCTATTTATTTTTCTTAATGTGGGTACTCTCTTTTATTTTGGAAGTCTGGCTTTACACAATATTATAGGAATATCGCCATTTTATGCTGTATTGGGCCTCATGATTTATTCTGGTGTTTTATCAATTTTTGGTGGTCTTAAAGCTGTTGTATGGACAGATGTTATCCAAGTAATTATACTCATTCTTGGAGGAACAATCGCTTCTATTCTTGTTTTGAATGCTGTTTCAGAGGGTCAAGGTATAATTGCTGGAATGAAAGTATTATTTGAAAAAGCACCAGAGAAATTTAACATGATTTTTGAAAAAAGTGATACCTATTTTGATGTAAAAGAAGGTAAATTAAAATCGGCATACAATATTTTACCTGGTCTGAGTGTACTTTTTGGAGGTATGTGGATTGCCAATATTTATTACTGGGGATTTAACCAATACATCATCCAGAGAGCTCTCGCTGCCAAAGACATCAGAGAATCACAAAAGGGTGTTGTTACCGCTGCTATGATCAAAATGTTTGTTCCTTTTATTGTAGTTATACCAGGTATTGCCGCATATGTTTTACATGCAGACCTTAAATTGGCTGACGAGGCATATCCATGGGTAGTAAATAATTATGTAACAACAGGATTTAAGGGTGTAGTTGTAGCTGCCTTGGTAGCAGCCATCGGCTCATCCATTTGTTCAATGATCAATAGTGCTTCAACTATTTATACCTTAGATATCCACAATAAATTTTTTAATAAAAACGCTTCTGAAAGCAGTCAGGTTACAACTGGAAGATGGGCAGCTCTTGCGGCTTTAATTCTTGGCGCATTTATGGTTCCTGTTTATTCTAATACAGATCAGATTTTCAATGTAATTCAGGAGTATACCGGATTTATAAGCCCTGGCATCCTTGTGATTTTTCTATTCGGGTTGTATTGGAAAAGAACTACAACCAATGCTGCACTTTCAGTAGTTTTTCTATCAATTCCAATTTCTGCGTTCTTTTACACGTATGATATACCCTTTATTAATAGGATGGGGCTCAGCTTTTTAATCTTAAGTGTAATTATAATTGGCTATTCTTTATGGGATAGCAAAACTGATTCACCTAAGGCAATTCAATTAAGAAAAGGCATGTTTGATACCGACAAAACTTTCAATTTCTGGGCGTTGGTGGTAATTGCATTGCTGGTCTTGATTTATACTGTTTTCTATTAATTCCCCGGGTGTGGAAGGTCCCATAAAAAATTGGCATGTTGATAAAGACATCACCATAGCCAGGACCATCCAAACCGACGTTTATCACGATGAAAATACCTTCCGGCTCCTGCTGGAGAAAATCTTTGTTCCGTCCTGGCAATTCATTACGTCTTGTGATGAATTGCCGACACAGGAATCCATCTTTCCCTTTTCTTATTTACCTCCCCTGCTTGAAGAACCCATGGTGGCCGTCAGAGATGGGGACGACAAATTCTATGTCTTATCGAATGTCTGTACCCATCGGGGCAACTTGCTGGCCATGGAAAAATGCCACAGCAAACATGGGCTGATCTGCAAGTACCACGGCAGGAAATTTTCACTGCAGGGCAAAATGTTATTCATGCCGGAATTCAAAGAGGTAAAAGATTTTCCGGCTCCAACCGATGACCTGCCATCTTTTCCGGTTAAACACTGGGGCAATTGGCTGTTTACCAGTATGAGTGATTTTGCTTCCCCCTCCCCGGCATTTCAGTGGATGTCAGACCGGTTGGATTGGCTGCCCTACCATGCTTTCAAATACTTCCCTGAATACAACCAGGAATACTTCGTGGAAGCCAACTGGGCCCTCTATTGCGAAAATTACCTCGAAGGTTTTCACATCCCCTTTGTACATGCAGGACTCAATCAGGTATTGGATTTCGGCAGTTATGAAACCATTTGCAGGGAAGATGCCGTGCTCCAAATAGGCTATGCCAAAGGCGATGAGCTTTGCTTTGATTTACCCGCCGACCACATCGATGCCGGCAAAAAAGTGGCAGCCTATTATTACTTCGTCTTTCCCAATCTCATGTTTAATTTTTATCCGTGGGGGCTCTCCCTCAATATCGTCACCCCATTGAGTGTCAGCAAAACCAAGGTTACATTCAAATCCTTTATACTGGATGTTGACAAATTCAATCAGGGTGCCGGCAGCGATCTCAATACCGTCGAAATGGAGGATGAAGCCATCGTTGAAAATGTTCAAAAAGGCACTAAGTCAAGAGCATACAAACATGGCAGATACTCTGTTACACGCGAAACAGGTACCCATCATTTTCACCGTTTACTGGCAGCTGCGTTAAATGGCAGGAGCTAAACTCAGCCGACAAATCAACCTGATTTCTGCCATTGCGCTGGTAGTGGGCAGTGTCATTGGTTCCAGCATCTTTGCCAAACCTGCTGTGATGGCTCAGGTACTGCCGGACCCACTGTGGATCCTCGCAGTATGGTTGTTTGCCGGAGGCCTCAGTCTTATAGGTGCTATGATCAATGCAGAAATTGGTTCTATGTTTCCGGCTACAGGCGGTCAATTTGTGTACTTCAAAGAAATGTACGGACACCGCTTTGCCTTTGTGTATGGCTGGGCCGGACTGGCTGTGATCAACACCGCCGCTGTGTCAGCCATCGCCTTTGTGTTTGCGCAGTATTTTTCATTCTTTGTGGACCTGCCAAACTTTAGTGAAGAAATAGAAAAAGCATGGCACTTCTCCCTGCCCTTCATTGGCACCTTTTATCCATTGGAAAACATGGGCGTTAAATTGGTTGCCGTGATGAGTGTATTGGTGCTTACGGCTTTTAACCACTACAGTCTGAATTCCGGTAACAGGGTCCAGCTCTTTTTTACCTGGCTCAAGGTATTGTTGCTTATTGCCATCGTCTTGCTTATATTTTGTACCGGTACCGGAAAAATGGAAAACCTGGCTCCCACCGGTAGGGTCCACTTTGAATGGGCAACCTTGTTGCCCTTTGTAGCCGCCCTTTCAGGTGCCTTTGCAGCCTTCGATGGATGGAACAACCTGGGCTTTGTAGCAGGCGAACTCAAACATCCTGAAAAATCAATTCCCAAAGCACTCTGGCTGGGTTTGGTGATATGTTTTGTATTGTATGTATCCACCCACCTCGCCTTCTTTTTCAGCCTAGGGACAGATAAAGCTATGCAATCATCGCTGATAGCTACCGATGCAGTCGAGCAAGTATTGGGTAGCTACGGTGCAGCTGTCATTGCCTTCATGGTTATGATCTCCACTTTTGGTGCCGTCAACGGCAACACCCTCGCCAGTGCACGGGTTACCTTTTCCATGGGCGAAAACAAGGACTTTTTTCCCTGGACAGGCAAGGTACATCCTACACACCTTACCCCATCCAATGCACTGTGGCTCCATGCCGTCATCTCAATCCTGTATATCTTCAGCGGCTCCTTTGACATGCTGGCAGATCTCTTTGTCTTTGTCACCTGGATCTTCTACGGCTTTGGTGCCTATGGACTGATCATACTCAGAAAAAAATACCCCCATGCCTCCCGACCCTATGCCATCAAAGCCTATCCCCTGCTACCCCTTGTATTTGTTTTTTTCTCCATCCTGTACGCCGTTATCACCATATACAACGATGTGATTGCCTACCAAAAAGGAGAATCTCCCGTAATTAAATCTTTCCTGGGCCTCTCCATCCTCATCTACGGCCTCATCCTCTACCAATGGAAGGCCAAAAAATGGGCATCTGCATAGCAGATGCCCATCGTAAAGCCGCAGTGCCCTGCGGCTGATTAGGTGCGCAGAATTCTGCGCACCTACATAAATGCCCATCGCAGGTATATCTCCCATTTTCATTATCTTTACACCCCTTATTCCCCATCCATGGACTTCAAACTCACATCCCACTATCAACCCACCGGCGACCAGCCCAACGCCATCAAACAATTGGTGGAAGGCATCAACCACAACGATAAATACCAGGTACTTTTGGGTGTTACCGGCTCGGGTAAAACCTTTACCATGGCCAATGTCATCGCTCAAACCAAAAGGCCCACACTCATCCTCACCCACAACAAGACGCTTACCGCTCAACTCTATGCAGAATTTACAGAATTCTTTCCGGAAAACGCCGTGGAATACTTTGTATCCTACTACGATTATTATCAACCCGAAGCCTACATCACCCACAATGATACCTACATAGAAAAAGACCTGTCGATCAATGAAGAAATCGATAAGCTCCGGTTGCGGGCTACCTCTTCTTTACTATCGGGCAGAAGAGACATCATCATCGTATCGTCTGTCTCATGTATCTATGGTATGGGCAATCCGGAAGACTACAAATCCGGTATCATCCGACTCGAAAAAGGACAGACCCTGAGTCGCAACTCATTGTTGTACAAACTCAATGATTCACTGTACTCAAGGACAGAAACAGATTTTAAAAGAGCTACCTTCAGGGTAAAAGGAGATACCGTAGACATCAACCTGCCCTATGCCGAATATGGCTACCGCATCATTTTTTTCGGGGATGAAATCGAAACCATTGAAACCATCGAACCGGTATCCGGCAAACGCATTGCCAGCCTCGATTATGCTGCTATATTTCCGGCCAATCTCTATGTAGCACCCAAAGACAGATTGAAAGGCATCATCCGCATGATCGAAGATGAGCTTTATGAACACGAAAAATTTTTCACCAGCGAAGGTCGCTACATAGAAGCCAAACGCATCAAAGAGCGGGTCAATTTTGACCTGGAAATGATCCGTGAACTGGGCTACTGTTCAGGCATCGAAAACTATTCCCGATTTTTTGACGGTAGAAAAATGGGCACTCGTCCGTTTTGTCTACTTGATTACTTTCCCGACGACTATCTCATGATCATTGACGAAAGCCACGTTACCCTGCCCCAGGTAAGGGGTATGTGGGGTGGCGACAGAGCCCGAAAACTCAACCTCGTCAACTATGGTTTCAGACTGCCCTCAGCCCTGGATAACCGACCCCTCAACTTCGATGAATTTGAGTCGGTAGTAAACCAGGTCGTTTATGTCTCAGCCACGCCGGGTGATTTTGAATTGGAAAAAACTGAAGGAGTGGTCGTAGAACAAATCGTCAGACCTACAGGCCTCCTCGATCCACCCATCGATGTCAGACCCAGCCTCAACCAGATCGACGACCTCATCCACGAAATCCAAATGCGCATCGATGTGGGAGAAAGAACCCTGGTAACCACTCTGACCAAACGCATGGCCGAGGAACTGACCAAATACCTCACCAAACTCAACATCAAAGTACGATACATCCACTCTGAAGTGGATACCCTGGATCGGGTAGAAATAATCCGCGATCTTCGATTAGGCGTTTTTGATGTATTGGTCGGTGTCAACCTCCTGCGAGAAGGTCTCGACCTACCTGAAGTGTCCTTGGTTGCTGTCCTCGACGCCGACAAAGAAGGCTTCCTGCGCAACAACCGATCCCTTACCCAAACCGCAGGTCGTGCCGCCAGAAACGCCAATGGCATGGTCATCTTCTATGCCGACAAAATCACAGACAGCATGCAGATGACCATCGATGAAACCAACCGCAGAAGGGCAAAACAAATAGAATACAACACCCTCAACAACATCACCCCAACCACCGTAGGCAAAACCAGAGAAGAAATCCTGGCCCAAAAATCCATCCTCGACATCAGAGGTGCCAAGTCCAAAGCCTACGTTGAACCCGAAATCGACACCATCGCCGCCGATCCTGTCATGCAATACATGAACAAAGACCAAATCCAAAAACTCATCCACGATACAGAAGCCAAAATGAAACAAGCCGCCAAAGACCTCGACTTTATCTCCGCCGCCCAATACCGTGATGAATTACTAGCCCTCAAAAAGAAAATATAACCAGGGCATAGGGATTAGGGGCTGCATCGTCACAACCTCTCCTGAACAGTCTTGCGTCTTGCGTTTTGGGCCACCATCTTCTTTGTTACCACCCAGTCGAGCCATGAGCCCGTCGAATGGCGCATTGCCCTAAGCAAAGCGTATTGCCCTGAGCGAAGCGTATTGACCTAAGCAAAGCGTATTGACCTAAGCAAAGCGTATTGACCTAAGCGAAGCGTATTGACCTAAGCAAAGCGTATTGACCTAAGCGAAGCGTATTGACCTAAGCAAAGCGTATTGACCTAAGCAAAGCGTATTGACCTAAGCGAAGCGTATTGCCCTAAGCACGCAGTGCGTATTGACCTAAGCAAAGCGTATTGCCCTGAGCGAA
>WBZX01001336.1_pt1 | contig 18799 bp, 17 predicted proteins | sample 5204211 | NCBI WGS metagenome assembly WBZX01 (sample SAMN12344362, study PRJNA552823) | activated sludge metagenome | biome: Activated sludge suspended growth; feature: Nitrification reactor; material: Wastewater; isolation source: activated sludge from nitrification reactor of wastewater... | reverse complement strand
AAATGACACGGGTCGAGTTCCGGGGCGCTTACCGTTCCTTGATCCGAGGCCCCCGTTCCCCGATCAAGGGGATGCGGCGCACACCGCGGCAGGAAGTAGCGCGTTGTTGCTTACTCCATTGGGGATCATGCGATCCGCAGCGGAAAACACTCCTTCGACCGATGCATCTGGAACACCGCACGATGAGCTGCCCGAGAACGAGGTGGGAGCGCTTAACGTGTCGCGTACCTCAGGTTACTATGTTTGCGAACCCTGTACGGAACCTCCGGGGACCTACTTGCTCCGGACCTACGAACACTTCACCGATAGAACCATTCGAAACCCTTTACAAGCCGACCCCCAATGAGCAACGAGAAAAGCGGTAAGACGAACTCACTCTTCGTGGCCATCGTCTTTCCCCTGGTGCTGATCATCAGCGTGTGCGTGTACATGTTCGTACTAGGTGCAGAGTCCAACTTCCAGAACGGAGACCCTGTGCACGGGCACCCGATCGACACGAACCCCGGCAAACTGTACGGTACCATCTACAAGGGTGGTTTCATCGTGCCGATCCTCATCAGCGTGAACCTCATCGTCATCATTTTCGCTGTGGAGCGCTTCATCACCTTGGCGCGTGCCAAGGGCAAAGGCCGCATCGACAATTTCGTGGTGGAAGTGCGCAAGCACCTGGCCAACGACATGGTGGATGATGCCATCAACGTGTGCGATGCCCAGCAAGGCTCGGTGGCCAGCGTGATGCGCAGCGGCCTGGAGAAGTACAAGACCGTACTGTACGATGCCAGCCACGACAAGGAGACGCGTCTGCAAGCCGTGAAGCAGGAGTTGGAAGAAGCCACCGCACTGGAGCTTCCCATGCTCAGCAAGAACATGGTCATCCTCTCGACCTGCGCCAGCATCAGCACGCTGTTGGGTCTTATCGGAACGGTGCTCGGGATGATCCGCGCGTTCAGTGCCTTGGCCACCTCCGGCACGCCTGACGCCACCGCCCTGTCCACCGGTATCTCCGAGGCGCTCATCAACACGGCCTTCGGTATCGGTGGCTCCACCATCGCCATCATCTTCTTCAACTACTTCAGCAACCGCATCGACGCCATCACTCATGGTATCGACGAGGCTGGTTTCAGCGTGACGAAGACCCTGGCCAACCACAAGTAGGGGTGGACGATGACGCGCTTCGCTGTGGGGCGCGTTGAGACCACGACCAAACACAACGCACCATGCCTAAGCTGAAAATGCCGAAGAGCAGTCCGAGCCTGGACATGACGCCCATGGTGGACCTTGCCTTCCTGCTGGTGACCTTCTTCATGCTCACCGCGCAATTCCGCCCGGAAGAGGCGGTGGCGGTGGACACGCCTTCCTCCATGTCCGAGTCGCCCATTCCCATGACCAACATGATGACCATCGTAGTGGATACGGCGGGCCATGTGTTCTGGGATATGACCGACAAGGGGGTGCGTTTCGCCGTGCTGGAAGAATTGGGTAAGCGGGTCAACTTCGTTCCCACGGAACAAGACAAGATCCGTTTCGCCAACGTGGGTCCGGTGGGCGTACCCATCCAGAACCTGCAGGAATTCCTGGCGCTGGAAAGCGGGGATGAACGCAAGGAGTACACCCGTCAGTTCAAGGGGATCCCCCTGGACAGCACCAACAACCAATTGCGTGATTGGATCACGGTGACGCGTGCCATCTTCTACAACGACGCCGGGGAGAACCCCATCGTGGCGCTGAAGGCCGATGGCAACACCAACTACAGCAAGGTGGCCGAGGTGATCCGCACCTTCCAGGCGCCGGACATCCAGATCAGCAAGTTCAAGATGATAACCGACCTCGAGGCATCGAGGATGTGATGAACCCGATCGAACCTTCGCCCAAGAGCCGTGTACGGCTCCCACGAACGAAGGCCGGTCACAGCTAGAACACCACATGGCACAAGTACCCGAAGGTGGAGGTGGTGGCGATGGACGCCACGGTAAGAAGCGGGCCAAGAAAGGCAGTACCCACATCGACATGACGCCGATGGTGGATCTGGCCTTCCTGCTGCTCACCTTCTTCATCCTCACCACCACCATGTACAAGCCGAGCACGTTGCAGATGACGTACCCGGTACCCCCGCCCCCGAACTCGCCTCCTCCTCCTCCCACGGAGTTGAGCAACGCCATCACGCTGCTCCTGACCAAGAACGACCAGATCTTCTACTACTTCGGTGAATTCTCCCTGCCCGGCAATGCCAAAGGCAAGCCGGCCACCGCACTGGAGCACACTGATTTCAGCCAGATCCAGAAGATCCTGGTGGAGCGCAACAAGGCCACGGTAGCACAGTTGAACGAATTGGCGAAGCTCTTCAACGAGCGCAAGCTCACCGAGGAGGAATACACCGCCAAGCGTCGTGAATTGAAGGGCAGCAAGGAGAACCTCAAGGCCATCATCAAGACCGATCCGGATGCGAAGTATCGCAACATGATCGACATGGTGGATGAGATGGACATCAGCGGCATCGGTTCTTACGGCGTGCTGGACAGCCTGAAGGCGGAGGAACAGGCACTTCTCGATATCGAAAAAGCTAAACTCTAGGCCATGGAATATGTGCTCTTCATAGCGGTGCTGCTCGCACTCTCGCTGTTGATGGCGATGGACCTTAGCTGGAGCAACGTGTTGACCGCCGCGCGGAACAACATGGTCTTCGAGGACCGGAACCAGGACTATGGCGCATTCGAGCTGCGCCGGGATTATGTGAAGCGGCTCGTGCTAGCCGTCGGCGGTTCGGTGTTGTTCTTCGGTATCGCCGTGAGCGTCCCCAAGATCATCTCCGCTCTCAGCAGTGGCGAGGAGGTGCAGAACGAGAAGAAGATCGTGGACGTGAACCTCGACCTGTTCGAGGAGGAGAAGAAAGAGGAACCGCCCCCGCCGCCGGTGGAGCCTCCTCCCCCTGTGAAGATCGAAAGTGTGCAGTTCACCCAACTGGAGGCTGTGGATGAACCCGTGGAAGAACCACCTCCCACCCAGGAAGTGTTGCAGGAGACCACCGCGAGCACGGTGACCCAGGAAGGGGAGAAAGGTGACGCGCCACCTCCGCCTCCGCCTGTCGAAGACCCCACCTTCGAACTCTCGGCCGTGGAGGAGCAACCGGAATTCCCCGGTGGCTTGGAGGCGCTGTACAAGTTCCTCGGCAAGAACGTGAAGTACCCAGCCATGGAAACGGATGCCGGCATCCAAGGCCGTGTCTTCGTGGAGTTCGTGGTGAGCAATGATGGCTCGATCACCGACGTGGTGCTGAAGCGTGGCGTTAGCGGCGGCCTCGACAAAGAGGCAGTGCGCGTGGTGAAGACCATGCCGAAATGGACCCCGGGCAAGATGAACGGGAAACCAGTGAAGGTGCGGTACATCCTGCCCGTGAACTTCATCCTGCGCTGATTCCCCATGCGATGGTTCGCCTTGGGGATGTCCGTGGTCTACATCGCCTTGGGAAGTCTTCTCCTGTTCACGCAACTGGGCAGCCACGTTATCGCGGTGCAACGCTCCCTGATCGGTGGGCTGCTCTTGGGCTACGGCTTGTTGCGGGGCTTTCTCTGGTACCGAAAGACGAAGTCAGCGACGGGCGCAGCGTGAGCGGTTCCGGGCTTTGGTCAATGATCCTGCTGGTAGCGCTCGGCCTTTCCGGGTGCACCAATGCACCGAAGGACCCATCGAAGGACGACACACCGGTCTCCGGCAGAGCCGTGGTGCTCGCTGATGCTGACTTGGAGTACCTGCTCGAGGACCATCAACTCGTCTTCAACGCCACCTACCCGGCTGCGCAGGTAGTGTTGCATTACCTCCCGGAGGCGCAGCTGACCCGTGCCATGCTCGCCGATAGCGTGCGGTGTGTCTTCGGTTCGTTCGAGCCCGGCGGCGACCAACAGGCCTACTTCCGCACTAGGGATCTGACAGCGCACACCGAGCGGGTGGCCATGGACGCCATCGCAGTCGTGGTCTCCCCTCAGAATCCGGTGCAGCAGCTTTCCTTGACGCAACTGCGCGACATGCTTGGTGGTCGGTCGGCCTTTTGGCCGGGAACGAGCACCCCCTTCACAGCGCTCTTCGAAGGCAAGGAGAGCGGGGTGCCAAGGGTGTTGGTGGACAGCCTCTTCCAAGGCGACCCGAGCCAACTGAAGCGGGCCATGGCGCTGGGTTCCGTGGAGGAACTTGCGCTGCGTGTGGCGAACGACCCCACCGCCATCGGCTTCCTCGCCTTCGCACGCATCAGCGATATGGACGATGCCCGGTGCAAGGCGCTCCGGGCGGGGCTCAAACTGTTGCCCATCGCAGCAAGCGATACGGCGACCGCCTTCCTGCCCGACCAAGGCACATTGAAGGATAGGAGCTATCCGCTGCGGAGGGGAGTGGTCATGATGGTGGTCGAAGGCAAGAGCGGGCTTGGCACCGGCTTTGCTTCCTTTGTGGCCGGCCATAAAGGCCAACGTATCATACTCAAGCAGGGCCTTGCCCCCGAGCGGGTCCCTGCGCGTGATGTAGAACTGGTCCAACCCTGAACATGGAACGCAAGACGATCGGAATAGCGGTGATCACCGCTTGTATGTGGATGACGGCACGCCCGGCACTGGCACAAACACCGCTGGAGGCGGCTGCCAAGCTCACGGACAATGAGCGCTTCGAGGATGCGGCGAAAGCGCTGCGGACCGTCATCGCGGCCGAGCCGAACAATGGGCAAGCCTGGTTCCTACTTGGTGAGAACTACTACGCCAACGAACAGTTGGATAGCGCACAAGCCGCCTACCAGCGTGGCGCCCAAGTGGAGCCACTGATGCCCCTGAACGCGGTGGGCCTTGCCAAGGTGATGCAGGCGCGCGGACGCACCACGGAAGCAAGGGCCGCCTTCGATGCGAGCATCGCCAAGGCCATCGAGAAAGCGAGCAAGACGCCCAAGCCCATGCAGGCCAGCGTGTACCGCGAAGCGGCTGAGGGATTGATCAACGGAGCGGTGAAGGACCCGACCACGGCGCTCGACTTCGTGGAGAAGGCCATCGCCCTCAACCCTGCTGATGCGGAACTGTACATCGTGAAGGGCGATGCCCTCTTCGAGCAGAACCCCCGCGATGCCAGTGCGCCCATGGTCAACTACAAGAAGGCCGGGGAGTTGAAGGCGGCCAGCGCCAAGCCCATCGCACGCAAGGCCTTCATCTACTACCGCGCGAAGAACTTCGACGCGTCCGTTGCCGAGTACGACAACGCCATCGCCATGGACCCTGCCTATGCGCCTGCTTATCGCGGTCGTGCGGAGGCCTACTACTTCAAGCGGGACTTTGCGAAGGCCACGGCGGACTATGATCGCTACCTCGAACTGAACAAAGGGAACCAAAGCGCGCGCGTGCGCTATGCGCAGTTCCTCTTCCTCGTGGGCAAATACCCCGAATCGCTCGCGCTCATCAACGAGCTACAGGGGCAGGGCGTGAAGAACAACGTGCTGGCCCGATTGAAGGGGTACAACATGGTGGAGTTGAAGGATACCGTGAACGCAGTGCCTGCTTTGGAGGCCTACTTCGCTGTGCAACCCCAGGAGGAAGTGATCAGCAGCGACCTACAGTACTACGGTAAGGCGGTGGCGCTGTTGGGCAACGATTCCCTTGCCGGTGAGAAACTGCTGGCCGCAGCGCGCATGAAGAACGCGGACCCGGAACTCTTCATGGAGGCTGGATCGCACTTCCAGAAGGCGCGCATGTTCAAGAAGGCCACGGAGGCCTATCGCGGTAAGGTGATGAGCGGGAAGGTGGCGTTGAACGACTGGTACTATCTGGGCGGCGCAGCCAACAAGGCACGGGAATTCGCCACGGCCGACAGCGCGTGGCAACAGTATGTGGCCAAGCAGCCCAATATCTACCAAGGCTACCTGGGCCGCGCGCGCGCCAACGTGGGCCTGGACCCGGACAAGAAGACCTGGCAAGCCGTTCCGCTCTTCGAGGAAGTGGTGCGAAAGATGAAGCCGGAGGAGATCACCAAATCACCACGCGATGCGGAGGAGGCCTACTTCTACCTTGGCTTCTATCACTTCTATTCCACCAAGGACATGGCCACGGCCAAGTGCTGGTTCGAAAAGGTGAAGGCCAACAACGCCGGAACGGAGAACACCAAGATCGCCGGGGACATGCTCCTTAGCAAAGAACTCAAGGACGTGAGGGCTGGCACCTGCGACATCCAGTAAACGAGCCATTCCCACTTGGAAGGAGACCTCAACGGGTCTCCTTCTGCTTTTGGCGCGGGTCATCCGCGTACTTTCGGCTGCCTGCCATGAGCCTCTTCCGCAAGAAGTCCATCGATCGCGCCACGGGCGCTGAAGGCGAGATCCATGGTGGCCATGCGCTTGGAAGGCACCTGACCGTTCGCGACCTCACGTTCTTCGGCATCGCCGCCATCATCGGCGCAGGCAGCTTCAGCAGCATGGGGCAGGCCTGCTTCAGCGGAGGACCGGGCGTGGTGTTGCTATTCGTGCTTTGCGGTATCGCCTGTGGCTTCACAGCGCTGTGCTATGCGGAGTTCGCTGCGCGCGTCCCCGCTAGTGGGAGTGCTTACACCTACGCCTATGTGAGCTTCGGTGAGCTCTTCGCGTGGATCATCGGCTGGGCCTTGCTCATGGAGTACAGCATCGGCAACATCTACGTCGCCTTCAGTTGGAGCGGGTACTTCACCAACCTGCTCGATGGGGTTGGGCTGCATTTGCCGGAATGGCTGACGATCAACTACACGGCGGCGCATGCGGCGGGTGAACACGCGCTGGCATCACTACTTGCGGCCAATGCACCCAACGCCACCGCAGAAGCGAAAGAGGTGCTCGCAGCTGCACAGGCAACGGAGGGCTACCTGGCGTGGACAACGGCTCCAATGTTTGGTGGCCTCCGCATCATCTTCGACCTGCCAGCCGTGCTCATCAACGCGCTCATCACCTGGTTGGTGTATCGCGGAGTGAAGGAGAGCCGCAACGCGAGCAATGCGATGGTGATCATCAAGTTGGCGATCATCGCACTGGTCGTGGTCGTCGGGGTCGCGTACATCGATATCGATAACTGGGCGCCATTCATGCCGAAGGGATTCGCTGGAGTGATGGCGGGCGTGAGCGCGGTGTTCTTCGCCTACATCGGTTTCGATGCGGTGAGCACGCTCGCCGAAGAGAGCAAGGATCCGCAACGCGATCTGCCACGCGGCATGATCTGGTCGCTGGTGATCTGCACGGTGGTGTACATCGTGCTTGCACTCGTGCTCACCGGTATGGTCAGCTGGCAGCAGCTCGGCGTCAGCGACCCCCTTGCCGAGGTGTTCAAGCTACGCGGTGTGAAGTGGATGCTCTTCGCTGTGAGCATCGCTGCGGTGGTGGCCATGACCAGTGTGATGCTCGTGTTCCAGCTCGGTCAACCTCGCATCTGGATGAGCATGAGCCGCGATGGCCTGCTCCCGAAGAAGTTCGCCAGCATCCACCCGAAGTACAAGACGCCGGGATTCAGCACGCTCGTGACCGGGCTCGTGGTGGGTATCCCCATCTTCTTCACCGACGAGAACTTCATCCTCGACTTCACGAGCATAGGCACCCTGTTCGCGTTCGTTCTCGTCTGTGGAGGGGTGCTTTTGTTGCCGAGGCGTGAGCGTGAGAAGAGCGGCTTCCATCTGCCGTACATCAATAGCCGGTGGGTGGCACCCGCGCTGCTCGTCGGGGTGGTGGCCATCGTCGCGCTGGGTGTTCCGGCCTACTTCTCTGGCTTGCTCAAGCTGGATGCGGAACATGCTGCACAACAGATCCCGCAATTGGTCTTCTGGCCGCTGACCGTACTCGTCATCGTGCTCGCGCACGCGAAGCGCTGGTCGTTGATCCCCGTACTGGGTCTTCTTTCCTGCTGCTACCTGCTCACCGGCATGGCCGTGAGCAACTGGAAGTGGTTCGGCATCTGGCTGGTCATCGGCCTGGTGTGCTACTTCCTCTACGGTTATCGCAATAGCAAACTGGCTCTTCGCTCCTGACCGATGATCTCCAAGAACAACCGCCTCACGCTGTGGATCCTGGTGGCCATGCTGCTCGGTATCCTAGCCGGCTACGCCATGCACACGGGCATGGCCGAGGCTACGCGCGCCAACGTGGCCGACAACCTCAAGATCCTCACCGACATCTTCCTGCGTCTGGTGAAGATGATCATCGCGCCACTGGTGTTCAGCACGCTGGTGGTGGGTATCGCGAAGCTCGGCGATATGAAGACGGTGGGTCGGGTCGGTGGCCGGGCACTGCTTTGGTTCATGTCCGCGTCGCTCATCAGTCTACTGCTCGGTATGCTTCTGGTGAACGTGCTGCAGCCGGGTGTGGGGCTCCACCTCGAGGCCGGAGGTGATGTTTCCGATGTGGTAGGTAAAACGGGTTCGTTCACCCTGAAGGACTTCATCGCACATCTCTTCCCGAAGAGCATCGTGGAGGCGATGGCGACGAACGAGGTGCTGCAGATCGTGGTGTTCAGCCTCTTCTTCGGTGTGGCCTGCGCAAGCATCGGCGACTACGCCAAACCGGTAGTGAAGCTGCTGGAGAGCGTGGCACACGTGATCCTCAAGATGGTGGGCTACGTCATGAACTTCGCGCCGCTCGGGGTCTTCGGTGCCATCGCCGCGGTGATCGCCATCCATGGACTGGGGGTGCTCAGCACCTATGCCGTCTACATCGGTCAGTTCTATCTGGGCCTGTTGTTGTTGTGGGCGATCCTGCTCGGTGCGGGTTTCCTCTTCCTTGGCCATCGCATGAAGGAGTTGATGCGGCGCATCGTTCAGCCCATCACCATCGCTTTCAGCACCACCAGCAGTGAAGCGGTCATGCCCAAGCTCATGGAGGAACTGGAGCGCTTCGGTTGCAAGGACCGCGTGGTGAGTTTCGTACTACCTCTCGGCTACAGCTTCAACCTGGACGGCAGCATGATGTACATGACCTTCGCAAGCCTCTTCATCGCGCAGGTGTATGATGTGCCGCTCGCGCACGACTTCGGTATGCAGCTTACCATGCTGCTCACGCTCATGCTCACGAGCAAGGGCATCGCTGGGGTGCCACGAGCTTCACTCGTCGTGGTCGCAGCCACACTGGGGATGTTCGGTGTGCCTGTCGAGGGCATCGCGCTCATCCTTCCCATCGACCACTTCTGCGACATGGGCCGCAGCGCCACCAACGTCGTGGGCAATGCGATCGCCACCAGTGTGGTGAGCAAGTGGGAGGGGGACTTGGGGAAGTAGCGAACAGGCATTCAGCCTCAAGTTCCACCGTACGCAAGGCCACACCAAGGGAGTGACGAAGTACACAATTGAAGCGACGGAGCGGGAGCTAAGGTCCGGGACCTAGTTGCGCGACATCAATACGTTGCGCAGCCGTTGCGGTGGAAGCACTACCCCCCGATCAACCCGGGCAACACGCCGAGCAGCACCACGGCCACGCCGCAGAAGGAGATCACCAGCCAGTTGAGCGGGGCCACCACCAGCTTCGGTGCTTGCTCGGTGGGCGTGAAGGCCTCGCGGATCACCATCACGTAGTAGTAGATGCCTACCAGGGCCATCACCACGGCGAACGCGCTCACGGCCACATACCCGGCGGAGATGCCGAGCGCGAACACGCGGTACTTGGCCACGAAGCCTGCTGTGAGCGGAATGCCAGCCAAGGAGAGCAGGAGCAACATGGTGGCGATGGCCAGCCACGGTGCACTGCGGAAGAGGCCTCGGAAGATGTGGATGTGCTCATCGCCGTTGGCGGCACGCTTGGCGAGGGTGAGCACCACGAAGAGGCCTACCGTGGCAATGGCGTAGGTGGTGAGGTAGTAGTAGAGCACGCCGGGTGTGCGGTCACCACCGCCCAGGAAGGCGAGCAGCAGGAAGCCGGTGTGCGCGATGCTCGAGTACGCCATCAGGCGCTTGAACTGCGTCTGGCGCAGCGCCACGATGTTGCCGAGGAAGAGCGTGCAGATGGTCATGACCACGAGCATGGTGCGCACGGCTTCGGGCAACTGCATGTGCTCGATGAAGCGGTAGAAGCCGGCGAAGGCGGCGGTCTTCACCACGGTGCTCATGAAGGCGGTCACCAGGGTGGGTGCACCCTCGTACACATCGGGGCTCCAGAAGTGGAAAGGCACGGCCGCCACCTTGAACGCCACACCGGCGATGGTGAGGAAGAGCCCGAGCAGGAAGAGCATGTTGCCATGCGCCTGCGCCGCGAAGGCCTGCACGGTGGCCAGGTCGAACGAGGCGCAGCTGCCGTAGATGAGCGCGATGCCGAGCAGCAGGAAGCCTGAAGCGAAGGAGCCTTGGAGGAAGTACTTGAACGCGGCTTCACCACTGCGGAAGCTGTCGCGCTTGCCACCGGCGAGCACGTAGAGGGGAATGCTCAGGACCTCGATGCCCAGGAAGAGCACGAGCAAATTGGTGTAGCTGGTGATGAGCAACCCGCCGATGAGCGAGAACACCATCAACGCGTATTGCTCGGCCACGTTCTCGCGCATCTTGGCGTAGTAGTCGATGCCGAAGAGGAAGAGCAGCGCCGTGAGCAGGATCAGGGAGCGATTGAACGCGCCGGCATAGCCGTCGAATAGCACCATGCCTTGCAGGAAGGGGCTTTCGATGTTCCAGTTGAAGGCGAACAGCAACAAGGCGCCCACGAGGCCGAGGATGCCCACGGGTGCGAGCAGCTGCCGGTTGTTGCTGAAGCCGAGGTAGAGCAGCACCACGCCGAGCACGGAGAGGAGGATCAAGGCGCTCATATCAGGGCAGGGAGCTAAGCAGGAGTTGAACAGGAGCATCCACCAAGCGCAGGATGGGCTCGGGATATACCCCCAGGATGAGCGTGATGGCGATCAGAGGCACCAAGTACAAGTGGTCGCGCGAACTGGCGTCCGGCGCTTCCAATTTCCACTTGTCCGGACCCAGCATCACGCGCTGGTAGGCGTAGAGCATGTAGATGGCACCGAGCACGATGGTCACAACGGCCATGGCGGCGAGCCAGCCGTTCACCTGCCACAGGCCCGCGAACATCATCCACTCACCGATGAAGCTCTGTGTGAGCGGAAGGGCCACCGCGTTCACCAGCACCAGCAGGAACAGCGCAGCCAAGCGTGGCATACGCACCTTCAAGCCGCCCATGGCGCTCATCTCGCTGCTACCCACGCGCTCTTTCATGGCGCCGGTGAGGTAGAGGAGCGCGAGTACGAGGATGGCGTGGGCGAAGGCTTGGTAGAACGAGCCGGTGATGCCGTAGCTGTTCCACGCGAACAGGCCTGCGCACAACAAACCCACGTGGCTGAGCGACGAATAGGCGATCAACCGCTTCATGTCCAGCTGGCGGAAGGCGATGATACCGCCGTAGATGGCACCGATCAAGCTGAGACCGATGACCGTTTCGCGCCAGTAGACGACGCCCTCGGGCACAGCGGCGAAGACGATCTTCAGCGTGCCGTAGAGGCCCATCTTCAGCATCACCGCGCTTAGCACCATGGTGCCTTGCAGCGGGGCCATGGCGTAGGTGTCGGGCTGCCAGCTATGGAAGGGGAAGATGGGCAGCTTGATGGCGAAGGCCAGGAAGAGCGCCCAGAAGAGCCACACCTGCGTGCCTACGGGAAGCCCCATGGTGCCCAGCGCGGCGAAGTCGCCGTTCATGCCCGTGGCGCCCAAGCAGTAGATGAGACCGAAGAGAAGGGACAGACCACCGAGCAGCGTGTAGATGAAGAAGCGGACCGTGATGGCCCTGCGATGTTCACCACCCCAATAGAGCAGCAGGAAGAAAACCGGTATGAGCGAGAGCTCATAGAAGATATAGAACAACAGGGTGTTCTGCGCGAGGAAGACACCGAACAGGAAGGTCTGCGTGTACAGCAGCAGCGCATTCACCAGGGAAGGGTGCTGCAGCTTCTCGCCGTAGCCAGCGCCGATGATGAAGGGGAAGGCCACCGCCGTTAGCAGCAGCATGAGCAGGCCGATGCCATCGTAGCCCATCACGAAGCGAAGGCCCCAGGCGTTCACCCAGTCGCGGTCCACCTGCACCATGGTGCCGCCCGTGTAGGTGGCCCAGGCGCCGATGGCAACGGCCAACGTGGCGAAGGAGCTGATCAGCGCCACCGACTTGGCGTGCTGCGTGGGACGCAACACCATGAGGAGCGTTGCGGTAACGAAGGGAATGAGCAAGAGGAGCGGTGCGATCATCTCAGTTGCTCAAGAGGGTGATGAGGAGGAAGATCAACAAGCCACCGACCATGGCGAGCAGGTGGAAGCTGGCGTTGCCGGTCTGGAGCTTGCGCACCAAACCACCGATGCGGATGGCCGCTTCACCGGTACCGTTCATCAATGGGACCATGATGCGTTTCTCGCCGATGCTGTGGAGGTGCGTGCTGATCCACGCGTACGGCTTCTCGAACAGGGCGCGATAGAGCTCGTCGATCCGCCAGCGTTGAGCGATCAAGCGCTTGAGGAAGGGCATGCTGGCCTCGTCGCCGTCGAGCGTGGTCTTCTTCACGAAACGGCCGTAGGCGAAGACGATGGTCGCCAGGACGAGCGCCACGGTGATGACCATGAGGATGATCTCGGTGGTAGCGCTCAACTCCAAGTGCTCGAAGCGGATACCCTCGGCCGCCGTTTCCAGGAAGTGCTTCATCGGCTCGTGCCCACCGAAGAGGTGCGGCAGGTTGAGCAAGCCACCTACGACGCTGAGTGCTGCGAGCACCATCAGCGGAACCGTCATGGTGAGCGGGCTCTCGTGTGGGTGCGCCGTGCCGCGGTAGGTGCCGTAGAACACCAGGAAGAGCAGGCGGAACATGTAGAAGGTGGTGAGCAACGCGCCGAACAACAGCAGCACGAACACGGCTGGGTTGTGCTGGAACGCGTGCGCAAGGATGAGGTCCTTGCTGAAGAAGCCGCTGAGCAAAGGCAAGCCAGCGATGGCCGCCGTACCGATGAGGAAGGTGATGTAGGTGATCTTGATGTGGCCCTTCAAGCCGCCCATCTTGCGGATGTCCTGCTCGCCAGCGAGGGCGTGGATGACGCTACCGGCACCGAGGAAGAGCAGGGCTTTGAAGAAGGCATGCGTGGTGACGTGGAACATCGCTGCACTGTAGGCCCCCATCCCCAGTGCGGCGAACATGTAGCCGAGCTGGCTCACCGTGGAGTAGGCCAACACCTTCTTGATGTCGTTCTGGAAGAGGCCGATGCTGGCGGCGAGGATGGCCGTGGCGGTGCCGATCCACAGGATGACCTCCTGCGTGAAGGGAGCGATGGCGAACAGCGCGCTGCAGCGTACCGTGAGGAAGATACCGGCCGTTACCATCGTGGCGGCATGGATGAGCGCGCTCACGGGCGTGGGACCGGCCATAGCGTCGGGCAGCCAGGTGAAGAGCGGGATCTGCGCGCTCTTGCCGGTGGCACCCACGAAGAGCAACAAGGTGACCGCACCGATGGCCCATGCGGGGAGCTGGTGCGCGCGTTCCATCACCTCGGTGTACTCGAGCGTACCCAGGAATTGGAAGAGCAGCACCATCGCCAGCACCATGCCCACATCGCCGATGCGATTCATGACGAAGGCCTTGCGTGCGGCGTAGTTGTACTCGGGGTTGGTGTACCAAAAGCCGATGAGCAGGTAGCTGCACAGGCCCACGCCTTCCCAGCCGATGAAGGTGATCAGCAGGTTGCTACCCATCACCAGCATCAGCATCGCAAAGCTGAAGAGGTTCAGCTGGGCGAAGAAGGTGGTCGCACGCGCATCGTCGTGCATGTAACCGATGGAGTACAGGTGGATGAGCGAACCGATGCCCGTAACGATGAGCATCATCGTGAGGGAAAGCGCATCGATGCGCAGCGCCAGCGGAATGTCCATCCCGGTGACGGAGATCCAGTCCAGGATCTTCACCGTACGGCCACCGGTGTTGGCATCGAAGCCGAGGAAGAGCGAAATGCTGAGCGCGAAAGCGGCCACCATCAGGGCGGTGGCGAGCATGCCCGCTGCATTGGCGGCGAGCTTGCGGCGCAAGGAGGCAAGGATGACCGCGCCGATGAGCGGCAGGCCGGGTACGAGGATGGCGAGCAGGTCGTTCGTCATCCCTTCAAGCGGTTGAGTTGGTTCACGTCCACACTATCCACGTTGCGCTTCATCATCACCAGGATGGACAGGCCCACGGTCACTTCGGCGGCGGCCACGAGCATGATGAAGAACACGAACACCTGCGCGCGCGGGTCGCTGTGGTGCGCGCTGAAGGCCGTGAGCAACAGGTTCACGCTGTTGAACATGAGCTCCAGGCACATGAGGATGATGATGGTGTTGCGGCGGAAGAGCACGCCCGCGACACCGATGCTGAACAGGAGCATGCAGAGCACCACGTAGTGCTCCAGTGGAACGGCGCGGATGGCGGTGATGACCTCTTGTTGCATGGTCTATGCGCGGCGTTCGAGTTCGGCGGGGGTGAGACCCGCGGTGGTGATGGAGGCCTTCTCCTTCTTGCCCAGCATCACAACGCCCACCATGGCGCTGAGGAAGAGCACGCTGCTGATCTCGAAGGGCAGCAGGAACTCCTGGAACAAGGACATGCCCACGCTACGCACGAGGCCCACGCCGGGGTCGAAGGCGTTGGCGGACTGTACGCTGATGCCGTGGCGGATGGCCGCCGTGAGCGTGAGGAAGAACAAACCACCGGCGAGGACCGCGGCGATGCGCGTGGTCAACGACTTGCGGGGCTCCGAGACCTTGTTGAGGTTGAGGAGCATGATGACGAAGAGGAAGAGCACCATGATGGCACCGGTGTACACGATCACGTGCACCATGGCCAGGAACTGGGCATTGAGCAGGATGTAGTGCCCGGCGATGCTCAGGAAGCACACGATCAGGGCGATGACGCTGTTGATTGGGCTGCGCGCGCTCACCACGAGCAGGGCGCTGATGACGCTGACGGCGGCGAAGAGGTAGAAGAGCGCGAGCATCGTTCCCTATCGGTTGTGCGCGAAGCGTTTGTTCTCCTTGAACTTCAGAACGGCGGGCGTCTGGCGCTTGCTGATGTCCACACGCTTGGTGGGGTCCATCGGCTCCACGAGTTCATCCTTGCCGAAGACGAAGGGCATGCGCAGGTAGTCGGCTTGCACGATACGGTCCGTGAGGAAGATGGCTTCTTTCGGACAGGCCTCTTCGCAATCGCCGCAGTAGATGCAGCGCAGCATGTCGATCTCGTAGACCGTGGCGTACTTCTCTTCGCGGTAGAGGTGTTCTTCGCCCTTCTTGCGCTCACCACTGGTCATGGTGATGGCTTCGGCGGGGCAGGCTACCGCGCAAAGCCCGCAGGCGGTGCAGCGCTCGCGGCCTTTCTCGTCCCGCTTGAGCACGTGCTGGCCGCGGTAGATGCCAGCGATGGGGCGCTTCTGTTCCGGGTACTTGATGGTGGGCTTCTTGCGGAAGAAGTGCCGGATGGTGATGAAGAGACCGCCGATAATGGAGGGCAGGTAGATGCGTTCGATGAACGTCATCTTCTTGTCGCTCACCACGCGGGAGCGGTTGGTCAGGGGTTGCATCGTGGCGCTCATCGTCCGTTAGCCTTTGAGGAGGAAATAGACGGCGCCCGTGATCACCATGTTGAGGATGCCCAGTGGGATGAGGCTCTTCCAGCCGAGGTTCATCAGCTGATCGAACCGGAAGCGTGGCACGGACCAACGCACCCACATGAAGAGGAAGATGAAGAAGAAGGTCTTGGCGAACATGGCCGCCACACCGATGACGGTGACCAGGTTCGGGTCCCAACCCATGGTGGCGAGCCCCGGCACGTGGTAGCCACCGAAGTAGAGCGTGGAGATGACCGCGCTGCTGATGAACATGTTGGTGTACTCGGCGAAGAGGAAGAAGCCGAGCTTCATGCTGCTGAACTCGGTGTGGTAGCCGCCCACGAGTTCGGTCTCGCACTCGGGCATGTCGAAGGGTGCGCGGTTGCACTCGGCGTAGGCGCACACGATGAAGATGAGGAAGCCGAGCGGTTGCTGGATGATGTTCCAGCCGTTGGCGATCTGGTACTCCACGATGCCGCTCATGCTGAGGGTGCCGGTCATCATGACCAAGGCGACGATGCTGAGGCCCATGCCGAGCTCGTAGCTGACCATTTGGGCGGCGGCGCGCACGGCACCGAGCAGCGCGAACTTGTTGTTGCTGGCCCAGCCGCCGAGCATGATGCCGTAGACACCGATGCTGACGATGGCGAAGACGTAGAGGATGCCGATCTCGGGGTCGGCACCTTGCAGGTCGAAGGTCTCGCCGAAGAGGGTGAGTTCACCGCCCCAAGGGATGACCACGCCGGTGAGCAGGGCGGTGGTCATGGCGATGGCGGGGCCGAGGGCGAAGAGGCGCTTGTTGGCTTGGGCCGGGACGAAGTCCTCCTTCATGAACATCTTGGCACCATCGGCCAAGGGTTGCAGAAGACCGAAGGGACCGGCGCGGTTGGGGCCGATGCGGTCCTGGAGGAAGGCGGCCACCTTGCGCTCGCCGTAGGTGGAATAGGCCGCCACGGTCAAGGTGATCACGAAGAGCACCAGCAGGAGTATGGCCGTGGTGAGGATCATCGGTCCTTGAGTTCGTTGCGTTTGGCCAGCTCGGGAACGTTGGGGGCGGGTGAGGCGAGCAGCGCCTGTTCACGCTTCAGCTGGTAGTGGCCCTGGCTGATGACGCTGTGACGGTCGATGGTGCGGGGGCCTTCGATGGTCCACGCGTTCGCGTCCTTCTTCTCGAAGCGGCAGGTGTTGCAGATGAAGCTCTCCACTTCGCCCCACATGTCCTTGCGACCGGTGACGCGCAGTACTTCATTGCCCTTCATCCAGAGCACGGCTTTGCCGCTGCACTTGGGGTTCTCGCAGTTGCGGTGAGCGTCCACCGGTTTGGTGAACCACACGCGGCTGGCGAAGCGGAAGGTCTTGTCGGTGAGCGCGCCCACAGGGCACACGTCGATCATGTTGCCGCTGAAGTCGTTCTCGATGGCCTGGCTGATGTAGGTGCTGATCTCGGCCACATCGCCGCGGTTGATGACGCCGTGCACACGACCGTCGGTGAGCTGTTCGCCCACTTTCACGCAGCGGTAGCACAGGATGCAGCGCGTCATGTGCAGCTTGATCGTGTCGCCGATGTCGATGGGGTCGAAGGTGCGGCGCTCGAATTCGTAGCGGCTGGCTTCCTTGCCGTTCTCGTAGCTGAGGTCTTGCAGGTGGCACTCACCGGCCTGGTCGCAGATGGGGCAATCGAGCGGGTGGTTGATCAGGAGCATCTCCACCACGCCGTTGCGGGCGTCGATGAGCGCTGGGTCGGTGGTGTTGGCCACCTCCATACCGTCCATGACGGCCGTGCGGCAGCTGGCCACCGGCTTGGGCATGGGGCGCGGGTCCTTGTCGCTGCCCTTGGTGACCTTAACGATGCAGGTGCGGCAGTAGCCACCGCTGGTCTTGAGCTTGCTGTAGTAGCACATGGCCGGGGGCACCACATGGCGGTCGGCGGTGTTACGCTCGCCGATCATGCGTGCGGCCTGCAGGATCGTGGTCCCATCGGGGACTTCGATCGCGATGCCGTCTATGGTGACCTTGGGCATGGTTTAAGCGGTCGCGAATTTGGCACTCTTCCGGAAAGGTTCCCGCGCGAAATGCTTCGGGTCCTTCACTTTCTCGCGGTGGGTGACGTGGTATTCGAACTCGTCGCGGAAGTGGCGGATGGCCGAAGCCACGGGCCAAGCAGCCGCATCGCCCAGGGGGCAGATGGTATTGCCTTCGATCTTTCGCTGGATGTCCCAGAGCAGGTCGATGTCCTCGGAGCGGCCTTCGCCGTGTTCCAGACGGTGCAGCACTTTCTCCATCCAGCCGGTGCCTTCGCGGCAGGGGCTGCATTGGCCGCAGCTCTCGTGGTGGTAGAAGCGCGTATGGTTCCAGGTGCTGCGAACGATGCACTGGGCATCGTTGTATGCGTAGAAGCCCCCGGAGCCCATCATGGTGCCTTGCGCGAAGCCACCTTCGCTGAGGCTCTCGTAGGTCATCAACCGGTTCTCACCAGCGGGTGTCTTCAGGAACATTTCGTAGGGCACGATGGGCACGCTGCTGCCACCGGGTACCACGGCCTTGAACGCGCGACCATCCACACCGCCGCAGTATTCGTCGCTGTTGATGAACTCGTCGCAGGTGATGCCGAGGTCGATCTCGTACACGCCCGGGCGCTTGATATTGCCGCCTGCGCTGATCAGCTTGGTACCGGTGCTCTTGCCGATGCCGATCTTGGCGTATTCCTCGCCACCGTCGTTCACGATGGGTACCACCGCTGCGATGGTCTCCACGTTGTTCACCACGGTAGGGCAGTCGTAGAGGCCCTTCACCGCCGGGAAGGGAGGCTTGATGCGCGGGTTGCCACGCTTGCCTTCGAGGCTTTCGATCAACGCGGTCTCTTCGCCGCAGATGTAAGCACCGGCGCCCACTTGCACGTGGATGTCGTGGTCGAAACCGCTGCCGAGGATGTTCCTGCCGAGCCAGCCCGCAGCGCGAGCTTCGGCAATGGCTTGTTCCATGATGCGGGCGACGTAAAAGTACTCGCCGCGGATGTAGACGTAGCTGACCTTGGCACCGAGCGCGAAGCTCGACGTGATCATGCCTTCGATCAGGATGTGCGGGATCCGCTCCATGAGGTAGCGGTCCTTGAAGGTGCCGGGTTCGCTCTCGTCGGCGTTCACCACCAAGTAGCGGGGCACACCTTCGGGTTTGGCGAGGAAGCTCCACTTCATGCCCGTGGGGAATCCGGCGCCACCGCGACCGCGCAGGCCGCTCTTCT
>WBZX01000908.1_pt2 | contig 18802 bp, 14 predicted proteins | sample 5204211 | NCBI WGS metagenome assembly WBZX01 (sample SAMN12344362, study PRJNA552823) | activated sludge metagenome | biome: Activated sludge suspended growth; feature: Nitrification reactor; material: Wastewater; isolation source: activated sludge from nitrification reactor of wastewater... | reverse complement strand
CGCTTCATGGACGAACACCCGGGGGCCGGCATCGCGGGCAGCCACATCGTCAATCCCGACGGCACCACGCATGTGTCGGCGTTCCGCTTCCCGAGCCCGCTCGGCGAGGTCGAGGGCGCGCTGCGGCTGGGGCTCGCCACGCGATTGCTGCAGCGCTGGTCGGTGTGGAGCCTGCCGTGCGATCGCACCGAGCCGGTCGACTGGGTCTCGGGCGCCAGCACGATGATCCGCCGCGAACTGCTCGAGTCGGTGGGCCTGTTCGACGAGAACTTCTTCCTCTACTTCGAGGAGACCGATCTCTGCCGCCGCGCGGCGGAGGCGGGGTGGGAGCGGTGGTTCGTGCGCGAGGCCACCGTCGTGCACGAGGTCGCGGCGGCGACCGGCATCAAGGACAACAAGAAGCCGGTGCCGACCTATTGGTTCGACTCGCGGCGCTACTACTTCCTCAAGCAGGGCGGCAAGCCCGAGTTGTGGCTCGCGAACGTCGGCTGGCTGGCGGCTGCAACCGCGTGGCGGCTGCGCCGTCGGATCCAAGGCAAACCCGCCGTCGACCCGCCACGACAGCTGCGGGACTTCGTGCGCCATGCGTTCGGCGGCACGGCGCGGCGGCGGTAGAGTCCGCGGCCGCTGCACGCGTGCGCGCGTCGATCGTCGGCCGCTTTGCGGCCTCTTTGGGCTTGCGCGGGCGCGCAGACCGGCAAATCATCGTCCCGCCGTGCGCACCTTCGATTCGTCCCGCGTCCCCGTGATGACCACGCTCCTCGTCGGCGGGCTGTTGCTCGCCGCGCCGGCCTGCGCGCCCCGGCATCCATACGTGTGGGTCAACGACATGCCGCATACCGAGGTCCCGATCGGCAGCGTGCCGCTGCGACCGGGCGACACCATCTCGGTGACGGTCTCGCGGATGGAGGAGCTGCGGGCCGCGGCCCCGTTCGAGGTCGGTGCCGACGGCTCGATCGTGTTGCCGCTGGTGGGGCCCTTCGAGGTCCAGGGCCTCACGCCCGAGGCCGCCGCGCGCAAGCTCAACGCGCGCCTGAACGGCATCGTGGTGAACCCCGACGCGCGGGTCTCGGTGGTCACGCCGCGCCTGCCCGAGATCACGGTGCTGGGCGAGGTCGGTGCGCCCGGTCGCTTCCCGGTCGCCCACGGCGACGGCGTGCTGGCGGCGCTGGCCCTCGCCGGCGGCCTCACCGAGTTCGCCGATCCGCAGAGCATCTACGTCGTGCGCAAGTATCCCAAGGCCGAGCGCATCCGCTTCCGCTACACCGATCTCACCGGCGGCGTGCCCCGCAGCGCGCAGTTCGAGCTGCGCGACGGCGACGTGATCGTGGTCGAGTAGGGCGGCCCGGGGTTCATGATCCAGGTCTCGACCTTGCTCGCGAGCGTGCTCGCGATCGATCCGCAGGCGAGTCGCGTCGATCTCTCCGGCGGCGTCGTCGCGGAGGTGCGCGGCGGTTACGCCCCGGTCGCGCCCAATCAACCGTCGCAGTTCTCGTTCCTCACCCTGGTCACCCCCAACGTCGACCTCCGCTACCGGCATCGTCGTGGCGGCACGCTCACCTTCGGCTACGCGCCGCGCATGCTGCTGCGACTGCCCAACATCCTGTCGCTGAAGCGGCCGCTGTTCCTCCATCAGCTGCAGCTGTCACACGCGGTCGCGCTCGATCGCCGCTGGAACATGACGACCTCGGCGGCCGCGAGCGTCGGCGAGCTCGACTACACCGCGCTCGGCATCGCCTTCAACGGTCAGCAGACCGCGGCGCCGCAGGCCGACGTGATTCAGTTCGCGATCGGCGATCTCGGGCTCAGCTTCGTGGGGCGGCTCGACGCCCGTCGTAGCCTCGCGATCGTGCCGTCGGCAGGCCTGCGCGTGCCGTTCAACCAGAGCCCGGCGCCCGGGCAGACCTCGTTCCCAGCGCAGTACGCCGGCAACCTCGGGCTCGCCTACTCCGAGGCCGTGGCGCCGCTCGACGACGTCTACGTGCAGAGCTACCAGGGCGTGGTCGACTTCCGGCCGGGCGGCCTGTTCGTCAACAGCGACACCCGCGTGGGATGGACCCGTCAGGTGCGTCGCCGGCTCGAGACCCGACTCGACGGCGGCGTCTTCAACGCCCAGGTGCTGGCGCAGCAGGACGCGCCCAACCGCCTGCGCGGACGCGTGCTGCCGGTGGGCAGCTTCCGGCTCGGCGGTCGCCTGCGCGCCCGCGCGCGCTACACCATGGACGGCGCCTTCGCGACCGGGCTGTCGGGCTTCTTCGACGTGCTGGGCGGCAACGTCTCCCCGCGCGCAACCGGCTCGGTGCAGCTGACCGTCGCGATGCCGCCGCGTTGGACCTTCGGCGTGGTGTCGGCGATCTACACCGCTGCGACGCTGCGCCCGCTGCCGACGGCCTCCAACGGGGTGCCGCAGACCGAGAGCTCGTTCCTCAACCAGGTGCCGATCGGCTACCGCATCGACGACACCAAGAGCGTCGAGTTCGGCTTCATCGCCAACATCCGCACGCCCCACCTCGCGTCGAGCAGCCTCACGGGCACCCAGCTCGAGGCGTGGCTGTACGTCGCCTTCCGCATCGCCGGCGGCACCGCCCGTGGCGGCCGCGAGGTCACGCGCCGCGGCGTCGGCTCCGGCCAGGGTGCCAACGTCGGCAACGGCGGCGTACCCGTGCGATAGCCGAGCCAGCGGACCAACCCGCCGCGCTCGTGCGAATCCCTGCGCCGTGGCGGTGCCCGGTCCCCGCGCGACCCTACGTGCGCGCGGCCAGTCGCGCCGCCACCAGCCGACGCAGGTCTCGCAGCATTCCGAGGAAGATGCCGAAGATGAACCCCGCGATGAGCCCGGCGCCCACGCGGATCGCCAGGGTGCGGATCCACGGCGTGAGCTTCACGTTCGGCGGCACGATCACGTCGAAGCGGCCAGTCACGCTGGCGCGCTCCATGTCGAGCTGCGTACGGCTGGCGCTCAGCTTCTCGAAGAGCGCGTCGTGGACCTTCTTGCTGGCTTCGTAGGAGCGCACGAGCTCGGCGTACTCGGCCTGCAGCTCCGGCATCTGCTCGGCGATCTCCTGCGAGCGCTCGATGTCGTTGGTGAGCCGGTTGAGCTCGGCGACCGCGATCGCGTGGGCGGCCTCGGCAGCATCGGCCTGCAGCCGCGCGTCCTTGTAGAGGGGGTTCTTGGCGCGGACGATGTCGGTGCCGGTGCCGTTCTGCATGACGTCGTCGCGCAGGTCCTCGAGCTGCTTGAGCTGGGACTTGAGCGCGACGACCTCGGGATGCTGGTTGCCCTTGCCGGCGGCCTTGGCCTCGGCGAGCTGTCGCTTCACGTCGGCGATCGTGTTCTCGTAGGGGCGCGCCATCTCGAGCCGGCTCTCGATGATCGGCGACTCGCTCTTGAGCCGCTGCTTCGACAGCCGCAGCTCGGCCGAGGTGCGGGCGACCTCGGAGGCCGCACGCCCACGCTCGGTGCCGAGTGCGATCAGGTTCGAGGCCAGCTCCTGCGCCTGCTCGGGCAAGCCCTTGGTGTGCTCCTTGCGGAACGACAGCACCGCTTGCTCGGTGGCGGTGATCGACTCCTCGGTCTCGCGCAGACGCTGCTCGAGGGTCTCGACCTCGAGCACCAGCGCCTTCAGGGTCTTGTCGACCTCTTGCTTGAGGTAGAGCCGCAGATGCACCTCGAGGAACGCGATGGCCTCCTCCGCGGTCGCGGCATCGAAGGCGCCCGAGTACGAGAACTCGCCGGTGCGCTGGAACTCGAGCCGCTTCTGGATCGCGCGCACGCGGTCCTCCGGCACGTCCTCTTCGCCCAGCTCCTGCAGGGTCTCGAGGATGAGCAGCGGTCGCACGAAGTTCTGCTGCGCCGAGCGGAAGAACTCGAAGTTCATGCGGCGGCCGGCCTCGAGCGGGTTGTCCGTGGCCTTGGGCACCAGGCTCAGCTCGAACTCGGCCTTGGCCGCGGGCTTCTTCAGCTTGTAGAACGCAAAGCCGCCGGCGGCGCCGAGGAACGCGCAGATGAGGATCGACAGCCAGTAGCGGCTGAAGAACGCGATGATCTTGAGCAGCTGGCCCAGCAGGTCCTGCTCGGGCTCGGGCCCGACCCGCGGCATCGGCACCTCGAACACGCGGGCGCCCGGGGGCGGCGCGGCGACGAGGCCGGTGTTGGGGTTGCGTCGCGCCAGGTGCGTGCTGGTGGCGCCCGGGGCCTGCTGCGGCGGGTAGGGGATCGGCGCGAGCGCGCCGCCGCCGGTCGAGGGCGGCCGCGAGCGGGCGGTGCCGATCGCCATGGTGTGCTCGCTGGAGGTCGGCTGCGAGCCGGCCATGTACGAGAACACGGTCTCGCCGGTGCGCACGGTGTCGCCGGGGAAGAGCTCGGCCTCGGTGATGCGCTGGTTGTTGACGAAGGTGCCGTTGGTCGAGCCGAGATCGTAGATGCGATGGTGATCGCCCCACCGCACCAGCTTCGCGTGCTGTTGCGACATCGCGCGCTCGTTGATGCGGATGTCGGCGTACTTCGATCGACCGATCACCATCTCGGGGCGCTGCAGCTGATGCAGCCGACCCGGCTCGCCGCCGGAGAGCACCACGAGGAAGGCCTGCGCGGCGACGGGGTCGGGGCTCGAACCCACCACCTCGAGCATCTTGTCGAGGCCGGGCTCACCCGGGCCCATCGTGCGGCCCGTGATGATCGCGCCGGGAACGACCGTGCGTCCTGTGCGGGTCTGATCCATCGTCCGCGCTATCCTACTGTGAGCCGATCGCCGACGCCATTGCGGTGCGGCGGATCCGAGACCGGCGCGCGCGCAGTCGGCGACGGCACCTGGAGCCCAGGGCCGCGCCGGAGGGCACTTTCGAGCCTGAACTCGGGTGTCGCCGGGTCGCAACCGGGCGTCTTCCGCGTCGTCGTCAAACCTGCCACGATCCGCCGCGCCGCCGCGGGTCGTTGGGGCCATGTTCGGCCCCACGTACGCGGCGCCCCGACAAAGAGTTCGAATCCAGCCGTGTGGCGCAAGCGCTCTGCATTCCTCCGCCAGACCGTGATCGCGTTCGACGTGATCGTGAGCGCGGCCGCGTTCTTCGCCACCTTGTTCGTGCGCGACTGGCTCGCGCGCGCGGAGGACCGTACGGGCCCGATCGCGACGCTGCTCAAGTCGATCGGTGGGGTCCCGCCCGGCATCAATCCCGCCGACTACCAGTGGCTGCTGATCGGGTTGGCGCCGATCTGGGCGGTGTCGTTCCACTATGCCAGCAGCGGTGACCTGCGGCTCATCTACCGCCGCGCCGCCTACCGCTACGCCAAGGCGACCCTGCTGGGCTTGGGGCTGTTCATCCTCGCCACGTTCGTGTTCAAGCTGCTGTTCGTCGCGCGCAGCTTCGTGCTGCTGTTCGGCGCGGTGCAGTTCACCGCGCTGCTGCTCGGGCGCGTGGCGTTGGTCGAGGCCACCAAGATCATCCGCCGTCGCCGCGGCGACGGTCACCGCGTGGTCATCGTCGGCAGCGACGCGACCGCGGTGGCGTTCCTCGAGTCGCTCCGCAAGCACTCGCCGTGGTCGATCAACCTGGTGGGCTTCGTGCAGCTGCCCGGCGAGGCGGTCGACGTGCGGGCGCGCCCGCAGCTGGGCTTCATCGGCAGCCTCGCGGGCGTGCTCGATCGGCAGCCGGTCGACGAGGTCGTGTTCGCGGTGCACGGCAAGCAACCGGAGATCTTCAAGGCGGCGATCACCGCCTGCGACGACCGCGGCGTCGACGTGCTGCTGACGCTGCCGCCGCAGTACCCCTCGAGCGGCACCGTCGAGGTCGCCAACGTGTCGGGTTTCGACTACCCCATGCTGGGCCTGCGGCGGGTCCCGACCGACGAGGCCCGCCTCGCGGTCAAGCGCTTGCTCGACATCGCCGGCAGCCTGTTCGGCCTGCTGCTGGCGTCGCCCATCATGCTCGCCGCTGCGATCGCCGTGCGCATCGAGTCCGAGGGGCCGCTGTTGTTCCGGCAGATCCGCGCCGGCCGCAACGGCCGCAAGTTCACGATGCTGAAGTTCCGCTCGATGGTGGTCGACGCCGAGAAGCTGCGCGCCAAGCTCGATCACCTCAACGAGATGGACGGCCCGGTCTTCAAGATCCGCCACGACCCGCGCATCACCAAGGTCGGCCGCTTCATCCGCAAGACCAGCATCGACGAGCTGCCGCAGCTCTTCAACGTGCTGATGGGTGACATGAGCCTGGTCGGGCCTCGACCGGCGCTGCCGTCCGAGGTCGAGCAGTACCAACCGTGGCAGCGCCGGCGACTCTCGGTGAAGCCGGGGCTCACGGGGCTGTGGCAGGTGTCGGGCCGCAATCAGGTCGACTTCGAGGAGTGGATGCAGCTCGACCTGCGCTACATCGACACCTGGTCGTTGTGGCTCGACATCAAGATCATCCTCAAGACCGTGCCCACCGTGCTGTTCCACAAGGGCGCGAGCTGAGCCGCGGTCGGGGTCCCCGAGGCGAGGACCCCTACCCGGGCTCGAGGATCTCGGCGGGGTCGGGCGGCGGTGGCACCTCGCCACCGTCGCCGGCGGGCTTGGGCTTGGCCTTGGGGTCGGGCGGCGGCGGCGGCTTGGGCTTCGCCGGGGGATCGACGGGCGGTGGATCGACCGGCTCGGGCGGCATCGGGCGCGGCTTCTTGGGCTTGGGCGGCTTGGGCGTGGGCTCGGTCGGACGCGCCGTGCCGCCGCTGCTCGGCTTGCGGTCGGCCGGCGGCCCGAGCGGCACGTCGCCGGGCGGCGTCGGATCGGCGGCGGCACCCGCCTTGGCGTCGTCGGGCTTCGCGTCGCCCGCGGTGGTGCCCCCGCTGGGCGCCTTGGCGTCGGGCGCCTTGGCGTCGGGGGTCTTGGCGTCGCCGTCGAGCTTCGTCTCCGCGGGCGGATCGGCCTGCTTGGCATCGTCGGTCGCGCCGCCGTCAGCCTGCTTCGCATCGTCGGCGTCGCCGCCGTCGGCCTGCTTGGTGTCGTCGGGCTTCGCGTCGCCGTAGCGACCGTACTCGTCGACGGCGCCGCCGCGGATCCACTCTGGGCGGGCGATCGCGATCGCGATCGCAACCGTGATGAAGGTGACGACCACGCCGATCGCGATCGCCTTGGCATGCGACGGCCGCGGTGCGGGCGGTGGCAATGCGGCGGCCACGTCGCTGTGCAGCAGCGTGGTCTTGGATGCGTTCGACTCGACCGGGGTCTGGCCGTAGTCGTAGGGGAGCGCGCGGGTCTCGGCGGTGAGCTCGGGATCGCCCAGGCCCAGCTCCGGGACCGCGACCGAGATCGCGATCGGCTGGCTGTCCATGCCAAGTGGACGGCTGGAGATGCCCGCGGCCTGACGCCGCAGCTCGAGCTGGCGACCGAAGGTGTCGATGACCCAGCGGCCGACGTCGGACGAAGGCGCCAGGAAGTCCTGCGCGATCGCGATGCGCCGCAGGTCGATCAGCATCTGCTCGGCCGACTGGTAGCGGTTGTTGGGGTCGCGCTCGAGCGCCTTCAGACACACGCGATCGAAGCAGCTGGGCGGACGCAGGCCCACCGTCGACGGCGGCGGGATCGGGCGCTGCAGCACCGCCTGAAGGGTCTGCTCCGGCGAGTCGCCGCTGAAGAGTTGCTCGCCGGTGAGCGCGTTCCACAGCACCACGCCGGCCGAGAAGACGTCGGAGCGATGATCGAGCGCGCGGCCGATGACCTGCTCCGGCGAGACGTACGCTGGCTTGCCGCGCGTGATGCTCGAGCGCTCGTGCAGCGCGTTGGCGGCCTTGGCGATGCCGAAGTCGGTGATGCGGCAGATGCCGTTGGTGCCGACCAGCATGTTCTGCGGCGAGAAGTCGCAGTGCACCAGCACCAGCGGCGCGCCGTCGTCGTCGACCAACGAGTGGGCCGCATGCAGGCCCGTCAGCGCGTCGAGCATCAGCGGGATGATGAGGTGGGCCGGGCGCGTGCGGCGGTGCACCTTGAGCAGCTCGCTGAAGGTGCAGCCCTCGACGTAGTCCATCACCAGGTAGTGCTGGTTGGCGAGCGTGCCGATGTCCACGATGCCGACCACGTTGGGGTGGTGCAGGCGCGATGCGATGCGCGCCTCCTGCAGCAGCATGCGCACGTACTCGTCGTTCTGGCTCAGGTGATCGCGGATGACCTTGAGCGCGAACAGACGCCGGAATCCGCCCTCGCCGGTGATGCGCGCGAGGTACACCGTGCCCATGCCGCCGCGGGCGATTCGCAGCAGGACCTCGTAGCGGCCGACCACCGCCGGCGCCGACGCGCCGGTCAGGCCCGCCGCGCGTGCGGCCTCGACCTGCTGGTCGAGGCGCGCGCCGTCGGCCACGGCACGGCGCTCGCCGATCGTCGGCGTCATGCCGATCGCGGTGGCGACCGCGGCCGCGCGCTGCTCGACGCGTCGCGCACCGCCGGGTCGCGACGGCGTCGACGCGGGCGGGCGCGCGATGGAGCCGGCGGTCATCGTCTGCGACGACGGCAGCTCGGGCGAGACCACGATCTTGTCGGGCGCCGGCGCGCTCGCGGGGACCGGCGCGGGCTCCGGCAGCAGCACCGTGCGCTCGATCGGCCGGAAGTCACCGCGCGCGCTGGTGCCCTGTCCGCTCTCGATCGACGCCGACGACGGCGCGCCTGCGACCGGCGGCACCGCGCCCGACGGCGCACGCATCGTGGGACCCACCTGGTCCATGCCGCCCCACTGCGCCGGCTCGTGCTCGAGCGACAGCGTGCGACCCGGCGGTGCGGCGCTCGGCATGGTCGGCGCTGCGCCCCCGACGGGCGACGCCGGCAAGGGCACGGCGCTCGCGGCCGGCACGGCGGCGCTCGGCATCGCGGGCGTGCCCGGCATCGCGGGCGTGGCTGGCATCGCGGTGCTCGGCATCGTGGGCGACGCCGGCGACACCGGCGGCGTGAAGATCGGGATCGGCCCCGAGCGCAGCAGCGTGCGATCGTAGGACTCGGGATCCTCGACCACCGCGCCAGGCACCGTGCTGGCTGCGGCCGCCTCGACGGGCGTGACCGCGGGCATGCCGAAGGCGGTGCGTCGTCCGGCCGCGCCGCCCGGCGTGGCGGCGACCGGGGCCGCGGTCATGGGTGCCGCGAGCGGCGGCGTCGCGACCGGGACGGGGGCGATGGGCGGTGTCGCGACCGGCATCGCGCCCACCGGCGGCGTGACGACCGGGGTCGCGGGCGGCGTGACGACCGGGGTCGCGACCACCGGCGGGGTCGCAATCGGTGTCGCGGCGACCGGCGGTGTCGCGACCGTGGACGGCGCGGCGACGGGCGTCGATGGGCCTGGTGGACTCGCGACCGCTGCGATCACCGTCGCGTCCACGGGCGCACGGGGCGGTGCGACCACGGTCGTGTTCGGCTCGGCGATCGGCGTGAGCATCGTGCCGCGCGGGCCCGTCCGCGGTGGCATCGCGACCGGCGTCACGCGGCTCGACGACGGCGGCGGGGGCGAGACCTCGGGCGACGTGACCACCGGGGTCGCGGCGCTCGGCGTCGTGACGACCGGGCTCGCGGCGCTCGGCGTCGTGACGCCCGGGGCCGCCGCTGCGTCGCCGGCGATCGGCGACGCACCGCTGCGGGCCCCGAGCATCGGTTCGACCGCAGGTGCCGCGCGGGTGTGGGCCGGGGCACCGACGATCGGCGCGGCACCATCGCTCGACGTGGTCGCGCCCAGCACGACCGACGGCGCGGCCGGCATCCCCGTGGTGGTGGCGCGCGGCGGTGGGGTCACCACCGAGATGGCACCGCTGGCGTCGGCGCCATCGATGCGGCGGCCCTTGCCACCGCCGGTCGGATGCCAGCTGACGCCCTGCCGCCGCGGTCGTTTGCTGCGGGCATCGGTGTCCTCGATGCCGACGGCGACCGGGACACCGTCCTCGTTGGGCGTCGGCGCGGGCGTGCCGCGAACGTTCGCGATCATCTCTGCGGTCGTCGCCTTGATCACCTGGCGACGTGTGATCGGCTTGAACTCGACCTCGAAGGTGCCGCTGTCGAGGGACAAGAGGCGCGAGACCGCGGCCTCCATGTGGTGCCGACCCATGTCGGCGTCGACCAGCGCCCCCTCACGGAACCAAAGCGTGGCTGCGCCCACCGGCGTTTCAAAGCGGGCGATGCCGGTGTGGTGCCCCTGCAGGATCGTCTGCAGAAGCTCCACCACCGGGACCTCGGCGATCTGGCCGGCGAAGGCAGCGCGTGGCTCGTCGCTCACGGGAGTTCCCTCGCGCACATCGTCACCCGGGCGACCGCGACGCGACCGTGTGAGCGCACGACCCACTATATGGCCCACAACTCCGGCGGGTGTCAAACCCCGGAATGTCGCCCGCAACGCGGTTTTTGCGGGGCTTCTCGGGCTTTGTCGCGGCCGCGGGCAGCGCGGCGGGGGCGCGCGGGGCGACGCGGTCAGCGGGCGGGGTTCGCCCCGCGGCGCGTGCCGGCGTCGAGGCTGCCCTCGGGCACGAGCAGGTACCAGTGCGTGGGCACCGGCCCGGTCAGATCGAACACCTGCAGATCCCCCTCGCGGTGCGGTCGCAGCGGCACGCGGGCCGAGAGATCGGCGCCGCTGGTGCCGCTGCCGCCCGACAGCGGCACCGCCACGAGGGCGTGGGTCGAGCGCAGCGCGAAGCGACCGCGGGGCGGCTCCGACCGAAACGGCACGCGGCCGGCCTCGCCGTGCTCCGCCTGCCCGACGATCGTCACCAGCACCTTCGCGCTGTCGTGCAGCGGCGCGTCGTCGAGGGCCGTGAGCGCGAACGTGGCGCTCGGGAGATCGAGCGCGACCCAGCCGTCGCCGAGGGGAATCGTCAGGCCACCGATCCAGCCCGCCGCGGCGCGCGAGCGCGGCGTGTCGATGACCAGCGTGCCCTCGGCCCAGTCGCGCGTGATCTCGCCGGTGTCCGAGACCACGCGGTGGCCGTCGCGCGGCAACAGATCGCGATCGAGATCCTTCACGACGGTCGCGCCGCGCGGCAGCTTCGGCTTGGCGTCCCACGACAGCTCCGGCGCGTCGGGTAGCGCGAGCACGACCCGCGAGCGCTCGTAGCCGGTGCGCAGCGCGGCCGCGGTCTCGGGCCGCCGGGGCGTGCCGTAGACGTCGGCGAGCGCGGGCGTCAGCACGAGGGTCTCGCGCGCGGCCGCGACGTCGCCGCGGCGGAACATGATCGACGCTGCGGGCGCGAGTGCGACCAAGGCCGGGTCGACCCAGGTCGAGAACGGCGCGACCGAGCTGGGTGCGCGCAGGGGATCCTGCACGTGCGCGTAGAGCAGCGGCGCGTCCCAGCCCTGCAGCGCTGCGATCGCGGCCACGTACAGCGGCGCAACCTGGCGATCGCGGGCGGGCAGGGGCACGTTCCACTCGCTCATCAGGTGCGGGCGGCCGAGCACCTGGGCCATCGCGGCCATCGCCAGGAAGTTGGGCTCGAAGTGCGGGTTGGTGCCGAGCGAGCCCTCGTCGCCGTAGCTGTGCACGTCGATGGCGTCGCCGGCTTGCAGCGACGGCAGCGACCACAGCGGCTCGTCGCCCCACAGGCTGGTGGTGACGATCGGCGCGCGCACGCCGAGCTTGCGCAGCGCCGCGATCGCGCGGGTGCCCCAGCGGTGCTCGAGCTCCGCCATCGCGAGCTTGGCGGGCCCGGGTGCCCAGGTCTGCAGCGTGGCGTCCAGCTGCAGGTGGTGCCGCTTCGCGAACGGCTCGATGCGGCTGCGCATGAGCGCCTCGTGCACCGGGCGGCCGCTGCCGGGCAGCATGAGCGGACCGAAGTGGTGCGTGATGTCGTTCTCGTTGGTCAGCAGCACCAGCGCGACCGTGGGGTCGTCCTGCAGTGCGCGCTGGGTGTAGCGGTTGCTGCGCGCGAGGTAGCGCGACGCGAAGTCGGTCATCAGCGATTCGATGCGCGGGTCGACGTAGGAGAAGCCGCGGCCGTCGCCGTCGGGCAGCTCGTCGAAGCCGCCGATGCCGTCACCGCTGCGGAAACGGCGACCGACGTGGACGTCGAGCCAGACGTAGATGCCGGCGTCACCGAGGCACTTGATCCACCAGTCGATGGCGTCCAGCGAGGCCTCGCGCAGGCGCCTCGAGCCCGGCTCGAAGACGTTGGGCTCGACCCACGCGGAGTCGTGGTGGTGAAGCCGCACGAGGTTGTAGCCCAGCGCCGCCAGCCGTCGCGCTTGCCGCTCGATGTCGGGCTTGTCGCCGTCGAACAAGGCGTAGGCGGCGACGTTGGTGCCCCAGAAGCGCACCGGCGTGCCGTCCTCGAACGCCAGCGCGTCGCCGTCGGCACGCACGCGACCGTGGCGACCGGCGGGCTCGTGGCCGAGCGTGTCGCCGACGTCGACGGGCGCGCCGTCCCAGCTCACCACGCCGGCCGGCCACGATGCGGACGACGACGCGGCCAGCCGCGCGGCCATCGACGGCTGCACCCGTGTCGATGCCGGCAGTGCCACGTGCAGCGTCGCCTCGCGCGTGCCGGCCGGGAGATCGCCGCGCAGCAGGATCGCGCGCACGCGGCCGGGGTTGCCGGGCTCGCGCACGAAGCCGAACGCGTCGCCTGCGAGGCGCAGCTCCATCGCGTCGTCACCGCTGCCGATGCGGAGCCGGCGATCGCCGTCGTCGAGCGCGAAGGTGGGCGCGCGGCCACCCCACAGGCCTGGTGCCAGCGTGACGTCGAGCTCGAGCCCGCCGCCCGAGACGTTCTGCAGTGCGCGGCCGAGCTCGAGCTGCCACGTGATGGTGACGTCGCGGGGGTCGTCGAGGGACAGCGTCGCGCGCCCACGCAGATCGAGCGGCGTCGACGCGATGGTCGCGCCCGCGACCCCGCCGTCCTCGCGGGTCTGCACCTGCGGATCGGCCCACCGATAGTCGGCGCCGAACAGCACGTAGCGACTGCGCACGACGTCCGCGAAGTGATTGCGCACCCGCAGCCCGCCGCTGGCGGCGGGCTCGACGGTCCAGCCGTCGAACGCGGCCGGCCGGACGATCGCGCTGCCGGGTGTCGGCGCCGGCGCTGCGCCGTCGGAGCGGTCGGTGGCGGGATCGGCCGGCCGTGGCTGCGAGGGCGGTGGCGCGGCGCCGCGCGTGCACGCGAGCGCGAGCGCGAGCGCGAGCGCGAGGCCGATCCACGTGCTGTGACGCTGCGACGAACGCGGGCCCATGCGCGCGTGAGTATGGCATCGATGCGAGGCGCGCGGCATTTGGCTAGCATCGCGACCGAAGCCATGCCGACCGACGTGCTGCGCCCCCTCGACATCCCCCGACTGCGCCGCGAGTTCCGCGAGGCGCAGCCGTTCCCGTTCATGGTCGTCGACGAGTTCCTGCAGCCGGAGTTCGCCCGCGAGGTCGCCGAGTCGTATCCCAGCTTCGAGAGCGCGAAGAGCCGCGGGCGCGCGTTCGATTTCGTCAACGAGAAGAAGAAGGTGCAGGTCACCGATCGCACCAAGTTCCCCGAGCCGGTGCAGCGGCTCGAGGCCGCGATCGCGTCGCAGTCGTTCCGCGACGCACTGTCGGAGATCACCGGCATCCCCAAGCTGCTCGCCGACGAGCAGCTGGTCGGCGGCGGCATGCACGTGATGGGCTCGCACGGTCGGCTCGACGTGCACGTCGACTTCAACCTGATCGAGGAGCGGCAGATCCACCGCCGCCTCAACATCCTCGTCTACTTGAATCCGGTGTGGCGCGATCAGTGGGGCGGCCACATCGAGCTGTGGGACCGCGACGTCAAGCGCTGCCACCACGCGTTCCTGCCGGCGTTCAACCGCTGCGTGGTGTTCGAGACCAGCGAGCGCAGCTTCCACGGCGTGTCGGCGGTCGAGTGCCCCGAGGACGTCGCGCGGCAGTCGTTTGCCGCCTACTACTACACCCGCGAGGCGCCGCCGGCCTGGGACGGCAAGACCCACAGCACGATCTTCCGCGCGCGCCCCGACGAGCTCCTGCGCGGCCTCGTGTTGATGCCGGCCGAGAAGCTGCAGCGCACCGTGCGGGCGCAGGTGCAGCGGGCCAAGCGTGGCGTCAAGCGGTTGCTCCTGCGCTAGCAGACCACGGGCTGCGAGCCCGCGGGCAGGGGTCAGCCGTGGTCGCGGAACCACGCCGCGGTGTCGCGCAGGCCCTCGTCGAGCCCGAGCGGCTCGCCCACGCGCGCGCGCATCTGGGTGTCGTCGAGCACCGATCGCTCGAGATCGCCGGCGCGCCACGGGCCGTGCTCGAGCGGCACGTCGAGCCCGAGCGCGTGCATGAGCCCGCGGGCGATCTCCAGCGTCGTGGTCGGCCGGCCGGTGCAGATGTTGATGGTGCCGTCGCCCAGCTCACCGGCGATCGCGAGCCGGTTGGCCTTGACCACGTCGCGCACGCTGACGTAGTCGCGCACGCAGCCGTCGTCGCCGGCCTCGCGCCGCGCGTTGATGCGGCACGGCGCGCCCGACAGCAGCTTGCGGCTGAAGATCGCGACCACGCCGGCCTCACCGTGGGGATCCTGGCGCGGACCATAGACGTTGGCGTAGCGCAGGATGGTCGCGTGCAGGCCGTGGGCCTGGCCGTACATGTGCACGTAGTGCTCGACCGCCAGCTTGCTGCATGCGTACGGTGACAGCGGCAGCGTGGGATCGCCGACCACCGCACGGCGCGGCTCGGGCACCTCGCCGTAGATCGCACCCCCGGTGCTCGCGAACACCAGCCGGCCCACGCCGTGGCGCACACAGGCCTCGAGCACGTGCACCGAGCCGACCACGTTGACCTGGGCGTCGCGGGCGGGCTCGCGGGTCGAGACCGCGACCGAGGTCTGCGCGGCCTGGTGGGTCACGACCTCGGGCTTGCACGCTGCGAACACGCGCTCGACGGCGTCGGCGTCGGTGATGTCGACGTGCTCGAAGCGGGCCGCGGGGTTCAAGTTCTCGCGGCGGCCCGAGGAGAGATCGTCGACGATCGTGACGTCGTGGCCGTCGGCCAGCAACGCGTCGACGATGTGACTGCCGATGAACCCCGCTCCGCCGGTGACGAGCACGCGCACGGGCGGCACGCTAGCAAGAATCGCGCGGCCGCGACAGCACGGCCGGCGGGCGCGATACCGGCGACGACGCGCTGTGGGCAGGCCGCGACGTCGAGACTCGCGCCGCGCAGCGCGACCACGGCCTGTTAGGATTGCCGTCGCCTTGTCCGCGCCCCACACCGACTCGCCGACCGTCACGTTCGTGCTGGGCACGCGCCCCGAGGCGGTCAAGCTCGCGCCCGTGATCCACGCGGCCGCCGCCCACGACGACTGGCGGGTACGGTTGTGCAGCAGCGGACAGCACCGCGAGCTGCTGCGGCCGTTCCTCGACACCTTCGCGCTGGTGCCCGACGTCGAGCTCGACGTGATGGTGCCGGGGCAGAGCCTCGGCGCACTGCTCGGTGCGGTGGTCACCGCGGTCGAGCGTGTGATCGTGGCCGAGGCGCCGGCGCTGCTGGTGGTGCAGGGCGACACCACCACGGTGCTAGGGGCCGCGCTGGCGGCTGCGCAGCAGCGCGTACCGGTCGCCCACGTCGAGGCCGGCCTGCGCACCCACGATCGCAGCGCGCCGTTCCCCGAGGAGACCAACCGGGTGTTGGTGGGGCAGCTGGCGGCGCTGCACCTGTGCCCGTCGCGGCGCGCGTGCGACAACCTCGTGCGCGAGGGCGTCGATCCGTCGCGCGTGGTGTTGACCGGCAACACCGTGGTCGACGCGGTGCGATGGATCCGTGCGCGCGCGCCCGAGGGCGATCTTCGTGAGCGTGCGGCCGCGCTGCCGTCGCTGCGCCCCGACGCCAAGCTCGTGCTCGTCACCGGCCACCGCCGCGAGAGCTTCGACGGCGGGCTCGCGCGGGTGTGCCAGGCGCTGCGCGAGCTGGCCGCCGCGCACCCCGAGGTCGACTTCGTGTATCCGGTGCACCTGAACCCCCACGTGCGGGCCGAGGTCGCCAGGGGGCTCGGTGATCTCGCCAACGTGCACCTGGTGGCGCCGGTCGGCTATGCCACCTCGATCTGGCTCATCGCACGGGCCCACCTGGTCATCACCGACTCGGGCGGCATCCAAGAGGAAGCGCCCGAGCTCGGCAAGCCGGTGCTGGTGACCCGCGTCGCGACCGAGCGCCCCGAGGCGGTCGAGATGGGCGCGGCGAAGATCGTCGGCTACGAGCCCGAGGTGTTGGTGGCCCACGCCCACGCGTGGCTCTCGGACGCGCAGGCCTACGCCGCCGTGGTGCCGCGTCGCAATCCGTTCGGCGACGGCCTCGCGGCCGCGCGCTGCGTGGCGGCGATGCGGCGGCAGCTGGCGCTGCCGGTCGACGACGTGCCGCCGTGGTCGCCGGCGTGAGCGCGGTGCTACGCTGCCCGTCGCTCGACATGACGACTCGATCGATTGCGTGGACGTGGATCTGGATCGCGCTGGCCAGCTGTGGCGGCGACGACGGTGGCGGCGAGAGCACGGGCATCGCGAGCGCGAGCGACACCGGCACCGGGTCGTCGGGCACGTCGGGCGGTGCGTCGTCGAGCGGCGACGGCGGTGCGTCGTCGAGCGGCGGCGTCGATGCATCGTCGAGCGGCGCAGCCGACAGCTCGAGTGGTGGCGTCGCCGAAGATCCCGAGTACCCCGCGCCGCAGGGCGGCACGTGCCCCCAGCCGACGGTGCCGGTGGAGCTGCCCGGCGCGTCGAGCTGCGCGCCGATGTGCGCCGGTGCGGACGCGCCGTGTCCCGCGGCGGCCAGCGGCGACGCGACCGGCGTGTGCACCCCCTTCGAGCAGGAAGGCGGCAGCGGCACGCCGTGCACCGAGCACGCCGACTGCACCGGCGGCGAGGCCTGCGGCGGCGCAGGCACCTGCGTCGCGGTCGCGTTCTGGGGCTGTCGCCTGCGCTGCAGCGACGGCGCGAGCTGCCCCGACGCGATGATCTGCGCGGGCGATTCCTGCGGCTATCCGTAGGCGCGAGGGCGAACCGGGCGCGCCGCGCCTACCGAGGCCGGAGCGCAGGCCGCGGCAGCGGGTGCGCACCACTGGCATCGAGCCAGGCGAGCGGTTCGCCCCAGTCGAACACCAGCCCCGCGAGCGCGTGCCCCTGTGGCCACCGCAGCGGTCGTCGCAGCAGCGCTTCCACCAGCGGATCCAGTGCGGCCGGCCCCAGCGTCGCGCCGTCACCGATTGCCGCGACCGTGACGACGTCGCAGCGCGTCTCGAGCAGCCGACGCAGCACGGCCGCGGCGGCCTCGCGCACGCCGGTCGTGATCACGAGGTCGTGTCCGATCGTGCGAACCGCCGCGATCTCGGCCAACGCCGCGCGATCGACCGGCAGCGGCGGATCGGGCACCAACACGAACAGCGGCGCCGGGTCGTCGCCGAGCGCCTCGGACACCCGCGCGACGATGCTCGACGCCAGCGCGCGCGCGCGCGCGTCGTCGAGCGGACCCTCGGGCCACGTCAGATCGTCGACTACCAGCCCGACCTCGCGCCGTGGTAGAGCAGCTTCGCGAGCCCCTTGGCGATGACGCGCCAGTTGCTCTCGTGCTTGAGCAGGTTGCCGCCCGCGACGCCGACGATGCGGCCGTTGACGTATAGCCGTGCCGCGTTGCCGTCGACCGCCTGCAGCACCACGCGAAGGATGCTCTGGTTGCTGTTGTTGGTCACCGAGACGACCGTCAGCGCGCCGTTGCCCGCGCGCGCCTCGGAGAGCGCGACACCGTACCAGGCATCGATGCGGCCCACGCCCAAACCACTGCCGCCGCTCGGACCGGTCATGCGCAGCATGCTGCGACCGGGGGCGTGCAGGATGCGAAACGAGCCGAAGCTCCCGACCGCGACCGACGCGACCGTGAAGCCGAGTCGACCGAGCATCGCGCCGTTCTCGGGGTCGGCGCCGACGAGGTCGGCCACGTTGGCGCCGACCCACGCCGAACCCTCGCCGAGCACGTTGTAGCCCTCGCCGTTGTTCGCGCCGAAGATCTGACTGACGCCATCGCCGATCGCGTTGGCGCCGAGCCCGACCATCACCACGCCGGCCGCGGTGGTGCCGGGCTCGGGGATGAGGATGCCGACCACGCCCACGGCGGTCTCGATCACGCCGAGCACGGTCTTGCCGGTGCCCCAGCCCACGCGATACAGCAGCGAGTGACGGCGCTCGAACACGTCGATGTCGAGCGCGTCCTTGAGCGCCGCGGCCATGTCCTGCGCCGAGTTGTTCGAGAAGATGCCGGCGGTGTCGAGGCGGATGACCTTCGCGTCGGCGTCGACGTCGTAGCCGTCCATGTCGATCGCGGGGTTGAAGCTCTCGATCCGGTAGCCGAGCCCGCCCTGAGTGGGGTGCCCGAGCGCCTTGAGCAGGAGCAACGCGTCCTCGGCGTCGTAGCGATCGATGTACGCGTCGATGATGGCTTCGGACATGTGGGCCTGGCTGTGGTCGTCGGTGGCCGCCCGTGACGTCGACGGACGAAAGCGGCGGCCGGCCCCGATGCCGGCCCACGCAGGACTACGTCGCCGTCGCGGCCGGCATTCGCGGAATCGTACGGCGACCTGCCCACTCCAGGAGTGGCGCGCTCGGCTTCACACCGCGGGCACGGTGAGCAGCGCGAGCACCTCGGCCTGCTGCGCCGCGGCGCGCCGCGTCATCGCGCGGGCGCCGACGATGCACGACGGCGGCACCGCCCGCACGAGGCGCACGCCGTTGGGCGCCACGAACACCGCGTGACCGGCGGCCCGTAGACCCACTGGATCGATCGCGAGCAGCCACGCGACGCTGGCCCGCTTGCCGACCGTGGACGTCGGATCCTCGGCGAGGTGCACGTGGGTGCGGGCGACCGGTCGCAG
>WBZX01001334.1_pt1 | contig 18809 bp, 30 predicted proteins | sample 5204211 | NCBI WGS metagenome assembly WBZX01 (sample SAMN12344362, study PRJNA552823) | activated sludge metagenome | biome: Activated sludge suspended growth; feature: Nitrification reactor; material: Wastewater; isolation source: activated sludge from nitrification reactor of wastewater... | reverse complement strand
GGCCGCGCATGTGGCCAAGCTGGTGAGGCCGCCATGCCGATGAACCCGGCCGACTATCCACCCAACTGGCGGGAGATCTCTGCCGCCGCTCGAGCGCGCGCCGGCGGGCGCTGTGAGTGCCGCGGGTAATGCGGCATTGACCACGCGCGCGAGGACGAGCTCGACGGCGCGATTGTGCCGTCACCGCAATGCTGGGCGCGCACGGGGCTCCCGCATCCCGTCACGGGCTCGCGCGTGATCCTGACCACCGCCCACCTGTGGCGCGGTCCCTGTGCGGATCATCACGCCGCCGGTGTCAAGTGCGGCGACCTCGATCACCTGGCCGCCATGTGCCAGCGCTGCCACCTGGCCTATGATGCGGCCTTGCACGCGGCGAACGCTCGAGCGCGCCGGCGGCGCCAGCGGGCCGCCGGCGACCTGTTCGACGTCACGGGGGGAACGCAGACGCGCGGCGGTTGAGCGTGTATCGGTTACGTGATACAATGCGGCCGGGCAGACGCACAAGAAGGCGGCGTTAGTTCGCGCGGGGGCAAGGTCTGCCCGGTCCACCCCCAAGCCGAAAGGCACGCGGACGGCGCCGCCTTCTTCCCTTCACCCGGACCGGCACCCATGATTCGCCGCCTCGAGTCGTAGCATGGGCTTCAAGCACCTGGCCGCCGCCTATCGCACGGAAACCGGGTCGGCCAGCCGGCGCGCCGTCCTGTGCGCCCTGGCGTTCCGCGCGTGCGACTCGTGCGGCCTGTGCTGGCCCGGAGTCGCCTGGATCGTGGGCGCGACCGAAGTGTCCGAGCGCGGCGTGCAGGGGGCGCTCGCGGAGCTCGCCAGGGCCGGCCACGTGGCCGTTCGGCGGTATTCTCGAGGCGGTCGAGGCGTGTCAACGGAATACGTTGTCCTGCCTTCGCTTGCGAAGTTATCCACAGCCCCATGTGGAGAATGTGCGGAACGGATGAAAACCCCGCAGCCGTTGCAGGGTTTTCCCGCCGCTAACAGCCGGAAACCCCGCAAAAGTTCGCGCGAAACCCCGCAGGATCGTACCCACCATCATACAGAGAATCTATATCAGTCAGGGGCGGCGTTGCCGCCCAACGTGGAAAGCTCGCTTGCGCTCGCCCCACTTTCCGACCCCCCCACCAGCATCCCCCCAGAGGCCCGTAGCGCGCTTGTCGCGCTCGATCTCCTGACCGACGCGTCAGAACACCAACGGCCCAGCGAAGGCGAGAGGCGCGAACCTCGTGCCAACGAGGACACCTAGCGCAGCTCGAGCCCCGAGCCGTCAGCCGGCGCGGAGCTCGAGAGGGTGTCAAGAAACTGGACAGTGGCGCGTCAGTCGGTCGGCGGACGGTTGAGCTCGGCCAGCACGCCGGCGATGAACCCCTCGGCGTTCTCGTGCTCGAGGATCGGAAACTTGCCGCCGGCGTTGGCGCGCATCTGCTCGAGCAGCATGGCCGGCGTCGCCATGCGAACAAGCCCGAGCTCCTGCTCGTTGAGGATGTTCTCGAGCGTCACGGCGAAGTCCTCGGGCGGCTGGCCCTGGGCGAGCGACCGCGCGCAGGCTTCCACGGCCGTGACCATGCGGTGGTTTTCTTGCACGGGTTCCTCGATCGGTTGGGGTTCCTCTACCACGGTGGCGCTTGATTCCGTGACAGGCACGGCCGTGGCCGGCGGATTCGGTCGCGGTTGCGGGCGACCGGCCGCCTGGCGCCGCGGCGCGAGAAGCTGCGCGAGCACGCGCTCGATCACGGGCAGGGACTTCTCGAGCAGTTTCTCGGCCGTGCTGCTCGAGTCGCCGCCGCCGGCGACCTGCGCTTGCAGCGCCATGCCTTCTTTGAGGACGGCCAGCAAGTCGGTCGCGCTTTGTTGCGGCCCGGGGTTCGACATGGACGCAATCCGCGCGGCAATGTCCAGCACTTCGAGCGGGGACTGCTCTTTCACCCGCGGCGCGCGCTCGCGCACCAACTGCTCAAGGATTTGGCCCTGGCGCTCGAGCAGACGAATCACCGGATCGTTCGAAGTGGACACCGGCGGCGGACTGGACGGCGCCGGCTCGACGGTGGTGTAACGCATACGCGGACCGGCAATCTCCTGGCGAAACTTCCGGCGTAGGACGCCGCGCGGGTCTTTGCACCAGATTTCGAACACGCCGCCGCCGTGGCGGCTCTTGATCAGGGACAGGTCGAGCGGTCCGACTTGCTTGTCGCACCAAATGCGCGGGCTCCCGCCGCTCTCGCGGTTGGCCGGCTCGTCGGCCGAACGCAACCGGAAAATGTGCCAAGACCAGTCCGCGAAACGCGCGTCGGACAAGACGGTCATGTCGCCGGTTTCGTTCGCCGCGCGGAGCGCTTGAACGCCGAACGAGATCAGGTCATCCGGTTCGCCGGCGACGGCATCGTCGTAGGATTCCGAATCCTCCGGCTCGAGCTCGAGGCCGCCGCCATCGGCACCGGCGGGAATCTCGGAGCCAGGCGGAACGGGGGTGCGGTTCGGTTCGATGGTGAGAGCTGCGCGCGACTTTCGTGCTGCCATGGTTCCCCTCCTGGGAGTGTCGGGACGCCGGCCGCACGAGCTCGAGGCAACTGTGCCGCATCGCGTGTTGATCCGGTGCGGATCGGCGTGCGGCAACAAGTGCGCCGCTGCCGGGTACGGTATCCCCGGCAGTTTCGACTTGCAAAGCGGAAACCCCGCGGGCATGGTTGTCCCCATGTACGAGCGCACGGACGCGCCTGTGACGGCCGGATTCGGTGAGATCCCCAACGGGGACCAGGGCACGCGTGTGACTCTCGCGGCCATGCGAGCGCTTGCTCGAGCCGGAGCGCGCGATCCCGGGGTGCGCGAAACTGCAATCCGTGTCATCGGTGCGGCCGGCGCCCAGGGGCACGACCCCATGACGCAGATCACGGCGCTGTTCGAGTTCGTGCGCGACCGAATCATGTTCATCGGAGACGTGCACGGCGTTGAGACGTTGCAGTCGCCGGCGGTCACGCTTCGGTTCGGCGCCGGCGATTGCGACGACCGCGCCACCCTCCTGGCGGCGTTGATCCTGTCGGTCGGCATCCCCGCGGATCTTCGCTTCCGCGTCATTGCCGGCAACCCTTCGCGCCCCGGCGAGTTTTCGCACGTGTATGTCACGGTTTCCATGCGCGGCCGTCGCGTAGCGCTTGACCCAACCTATCGAAGCAACGCCGTGGGGTTCCAGTACCCTGGCGCCACGCGAATGGGGGAGTTCGCCGTATGATCCAGAGCACGCCCAGCCGTTTCCGTTCCGGCCTTCCCGGGCCGATGCCCGCATCTCGAGCTCGCGGCCTCAAGGCCGGCGGAGTGGCCAACAAGCGCACGCCGGTGAGGTTCGGAGTCAAGCCGGTGGCCAAGTTCGCCCGCGGCCGTCGCGCCGTCGCGCGCGTGGCGCGGCCGAATATTCCGATGATGCCGCTTGCGCTCGAGAGCCCCGGCCTGGGGTTTTCGCTCAAGCCGCCGAAGGCCGTTCGCAAGGCGCTGTCGAAGGTCAAGAAGGCCGTCACGATCAAGAACGTGCTCAAGGTCGGCGCGGTGGTCGGCGCCGCGGCGCTGATTCCTGGCGCGCTGCCGATGGTGGCCAAGGGCGCGGTCGGAGCCGGGAAACTTCTCGCGCGCGGTGCGCGCGGCGTTGGCAGGGGAGCAGTAGGCGCCGAGCGCTTGCTGGTCCGCGGCGCCCGCGCCGGCGCCAAGCTCATCACGGGCGGCGGCGACAAGAACAACCCGGGCGGCGGCGGGGTGCTGCCGGATCTGACGGTGGCGGATCTCAAACAGACCGCTGACCCCATCGTGGCCGTCGCTCCGGCGGCCCCGCTCCCGCCCTCTGCCGCTCCCCCTCCCGAGCCCGTCGCGGTCGCGCCTTCCGTGGGCGCCGGCGGCGGCGGTTCGTCCGCGTCGCCCGCGGACACCGGCCCCGAGCTCGAGGCGCCGGCGCAGGCCGGAGTCGGTTCGGGGTCCAACGTCCTCCCGCTGGTGCTGCTCGCCGGCGCGACCATGGTTCTCATTCGCCGCCGCAAGGTTCGGCGATAGGAGGGGTTTCATGTACGAGCCACGCAACAACACCCAACTCGGAGCGGTTCCCGACTGGTTGAAGCGCATTGCCGGCACGGTAGTGCGCGGCACGACCGTCACCGTGCCGACGCCCGCGGGCCCGATCGTCGTGGACCTGGGCAACCCGGATTCCGTCGCCGCCGCCAAGCGCGCGATCACCGGCGTGACCGTCAACACCAACGTGGGGCCGAAGCCGCCCACGCCGCTGGATCAAGTCAACGCGGCTCTCTCGAGCGCCCCGGGCGGAATCGCCGGCGTCGCGCTGCTCGGCCTGGGACTGTTCGCCGTCGCCAAGCTGGCGCGGGGACGGTAGCACCATGGCCGCCGCCGCCGTTCAGTGGACCGTGGACCAGTTCTACGGGCAACTTCAAGCGCTCTCGAACCAGATTGGTCAGGTCGCCCGCGCGCTCGCGTCGGATAAGTCCAAGCTGACGGCGCTGTATTCGGCGGCCAAGCGTGCCAACAACGTGAAGAACATGAAGGCGCTCGAGCCGCTGATTCACAACAACAGCGTGCTCCGGCTCACGTACCTGGCGCCCATCCGTTCGAAGTTCAACGAAGCGGTTTCGGCGGCCAGCTCGGCGCTCAAGCGCGCAGGCGTGACGCCGCCCGGACTCTCGGGCATGGGGCTCGCGCCGGCGATTCTTGTCCCGGCGGTCGCGGCCACGGCTGTGATTGTCGCGCTTTCTGCCGTTGCGATCGTCAATCGCATGACGCAGGCGCAAATCACGCGCACCAACGCGCTGGCCGGCATCATTTCCGACACGCACATGACGCCGGAACAAAAGCTCGCGCTCGCTCAACAGCTCGAGAAGCAGGCCAAGGCCGATCGCCAGGCCAACCCGCCGTTGTTCGATCCGGGGGCGTTCGCGCTTCCCCTGGCAATCGTGGCCGGCATCGTGCTCGGCCCTCGACTCATCGAATCCATGACAAAGCCCCGGACGGTGCACGCATGATTCCCGCGATCCCCGATAGCTTCCGGCACCGCGGCGTTGGCTTCCCGCGCTGGCTCGTCCTCGACGTCATAGACGCGGAGAAGCCGGGCGGCGTCATTGCCATGCTGGACGGCACGCGCATCAGTCACGCCATGGCCGAAGGCGTCGGGCAAATGCTGGCCGACGCCGCCGGCAAGGCCGTGATCGTCGTCCAGGAGAAGCGCGGACCGGGGCGCCGCAGCAACCCCACGCTGGTGCACCACGGCATGGACCGTTCCGCCGATTGGCACGTGTTGTGGACCGAAGCGCACCGCAAGACGGGGCGCGGAGCCCTGGCCGATCTCTATACGCCCTCGCGGTCCATGGCCGTGAAGATCGCCCAGGCAATCGCGCAAGCGGTAGATGCGCGCGTCACGCTCGTGGACAACCTGGCCACGCCGGCCGCGATGCGCGATCACCCTACCGTGTGGGAGTCGGAGCCGTACAAGCCGCGTCGCTCGAATCCTTCGCCGGCGCCGCGCGCGGGCGAAACGTGGATCGGAACGCTCGACGGCCAGCGCGATCGCGTGCTCGAGGTGAACGGGTCGCAGGTTCGAATCCTTCACACGGAAACGGGCAACCGTGAAACCGTCATGCTGTCGGAGTTCGTGGCGACGCACCGGCCGGCGCGGCGGACCAACCCGCGCGCCAAGCTGGACACCTACGACATTCTGACGCCCGGGCACGTGCTCGTTGAGACGGTGCACCAGGTCACGCGCGCCCAGGCAATCCAGCGCGCCCGCGAGCTCGAGAAAAAGACCGGCTCGAGCTGGCTGGAAGTGATTTCCAACACGACGGGAAAGAGCTACACGAGCAACCCGCGCCGGCGCTCGAGCTCGCCGTTGCGCGTCGGCGCGTATTGGGAGCGGCTGACCTATCCGCTCCACCTGGCGCAGATCACGCGCATCGCCGGCGGCATGGTCGAGCTCAACGTCATCACGGGCCGCGGCGCCATCATGGGACAAACCCGCATCCCGATCGGTCAGCTCGAGACGACTTATCAGCCGCTCGAGCACGGAAGCCCGTACCGCGGCACCCTGCCGCCCGAGCCGAACCCGCGCTATCGCGCTCGAGACGCCGCCGGCGGCGTTGTGTGGCGCGGCGTGGCGAGCGCCGCGCAAGAAGCGCTCGTCATGGCCGAACAGGAATATCGCGGCACTCTTTCGCCGCGCACCATTGAGCGCGCGGACGCCAACGCCAAGCGTTGGGAACCGTGTTTCTGCGGGCGCGATCTCGTGCCTTTCAAGCCAGTGGGCGGCGTGTACGAAGCCGGCAACGGTTATGACGGCTATCACTCTGCGCGGCGGTGCTGGGTTCCCGATGTGACGGATTCCGGCGGCCGGCTGTTCGATTCGACGGCGCCGGCCGGCCGGAACACGCGCAACGCCCCGGCGTGGACCAAGAAGGTCGCCGGCGACCTGGACCGGCTCACCCCCAACCCTCGCCGCGGGCGCCCTGGCGCCAAGCTCACCAACGCCGAGCGGCTTGCTGCCGCGCTGGTCAAGCAGCTTGGATACACCCAGGCGGCGCGCGACATTCTCGAGGGCACACACACGGCAATCGAAACTCTGCGGTGGTTGCAGAGTATGCGGCCCCATGGCGGGCGCGCGGTGGTCATTCGTGTGGCGCTGGACCAGCTCGAGCGGGAACAAAAAGGGCTCCCCACGGGCGCCACTGTCGGACAGATCGAAGCAATCAAGCGAGAAGCGTGGCAGCAAGAAAACGCCTACAGGGAGCGCATTGCCGCGCTCAACAAAGAGCGATTTCCCAACCCAACCTTTCGTGTGAAGGCAACGATCACGACCGACGACGCCGGCGAGCCGGCGCGCGACGCGGCCACCCTCCTGGCCAAGATCGTCCCTATCGCCGTGGCCGCCGATCTCCCCGAAAAGCGCGGCGACGGTAGCGCGAAAGCGCGACGCCGCGGACGGCCGTTCTCGAAGCTCGAGCCGGGCACGTGGGTCATGGTCCCGTATCAGGGGCGCGACTCGTACTTTGGCCGGGCGGTGAAAAAGTCGGTCGAGCGCGCGCGAGTCGAAGGCGAAACGACCACCGAAAGCGGAGCTCCGGCCGTCCTGGTGGCAATCCCTCGAGGAAGCGGCTACGAGCACCATACGGTTCCGCGCGAGCAAGTGCGGAAGGCACCAAAGCGCGACAAGCGCCCTTTCGCCGATCAACATGACGCCGAGATCCAGCGCGCGCTCAAGAAGTACGAAGGGCGCGAGCACGTGCTCGAGTCGGACATTGCGCGAGTCCAGGGCGAGCTCGAAGAAGCCTACGACAAGCTCCGCGAGATCTACCCGCAGCACGGCGAAAAGCCCACAAAAGAATACACGTATCGGCGCGCGCGCTACTCGCAGCTCAAGAAGCGCGAGCAGATGCTTACCTATGTGGCCAGCCAGCTCGCCGGCTTCAAGTCGGACCTGGACGGGCCTTGGTCGGTGGCCAACCCGAGAGGGGTCCGCGGCCGGATGCCCACGACCGCCGGCGGCGCGCAGGCGCTCGCCACGACCGTGGCCGGCAGTCAAATGTCGGTCTATGTGGACGCGGCCGGAAACAAGTGCATCAGCGGCAAGGTGAACGGCAAGCAAATGCTCGTGACGGCGCGCACCTGGGCGGGCGCGTCGCGCTCGTTCCTCGAGCTGGCCAGGCAGCACAACCCGCGCGGCGAGTTCGCGCCCGAGGACTTTCTTTCCGAGGTCGAGCTCGAGCTCGTCAACCGCGGGTTCACGCGTGGCGGACCGATTACGCCGGAGGAAGGCGATTGGCTGACGGATCTCGACGGCGGCGCTCTCAACGTGCAGGCCGCGGCGAACCGGCTTCAAATCCTTCGCACGACCCGAACGCGACCCGGCGGCCGATCCTGGGCGCCTGACGCCAGCCTGCCGGCGGCGCCGGCTCGAGCCCCGCGACGCGCTCGAGCTGCGCGCGAAGGCAACAACCGGGACTTCGCCATTCACGCAATCAAGTCGGCGCTCAAACGTCGCAGCGGAATCGCGTGGAGCGTGACGGCCGGCCGCGGAACAACGTGGGGGTGGCTCACCATCAACGCGCCGAACAAAATGCGAACGTGGGAATGGTACTTGCCGGAGGGCGCGCAGGACTGGCCGGAAAACTACCGCGAGCGCGACACGGGAATCCCCGGGAAGCACATGGGCCCGGAGCTGCGCGCGACGCTGGCCAAGCTCCTGGGGTTCGAGTTCGTGCGCCCCGATGGTGTCAGCGTGGACCCGCAGCGCTATGACTGGTTCATTGACCGCGCCGAAGGCGATCACAGCACGCCGGAGCCGGAATCCTCCTACTACGACAACCCGAGAAAGGCGCCGCCGGCCGAGCTGATCAACGACCTGGCGGACGTCCTCGAGGCGTTCGAAGTGCACGGGGATTTCACGCCCGAACAACTCAAGCGCTGGGCGCGCGCTGCCGCGGCCGGAGCAAAGGGCCAGAGCCCCAACGTGCGCGTTGTGTTGCAGCACGCCGAGCGCGCGCTGCTCGAGCTCGCGGCCGGCGCTCCCGCGGTGCCGTCCGGCATCATCATGCGCTTACGCGAGCTCACCGGGAACGTCCCCAATCCTCGCCGCGGCGACGGCGAGCTCGAGCGCGCGGAGCGCACGTTTCGAATGTGGCACGAGTTCGACGCCAAGACGATCAAGCCCGTCAAGCTGCCGCGGCAAACCCTCCCCAAGTACGGCGTGAAGCTGGGCGAGATCGTGACCATTGATTACGTATCCGACAAGTGGGAGGGTAAGCCCGTCACCTACACCCACGACACGAAGCGGCCACGGCCGCAGCTCGTGACCGATCCTGACGGGGAAATGTTGTTCATCGTCGGCGGGAAGATGAAGCCCACCGCGGACGGCCTGGTCAACTGAAAGGAGCTCCACCATGGCGCAGATGCTCGTACTTAACCCGCGGCGGAAGCGTCGCACCCGCAAGACGAAGGCGAAGGCGAAGTCCACCCGCCGCCGCCGCCGTCACACCGCCCACGCCGGCCGCAAGCACAACCCCAGCCGCCGCCGCTACTCGGCGCGCCGTCGCTCGGTGCGTCGCCGTCGCGTTCACAACCCGGGCTTCGGTGGGGGCACGCTCATGAAGGGCGCGACCATCGCCGGCGGCGCGATCGTGACCGAAGTGCTCGCCAACAAGCTGGCGGCCATGCTGCCGGCCAGCCTGACGGCGAACGCCAACGTGGCGCGCATCGGGACCAAGGCCGCGATCGCGGTGGGCGTTCCCATGCTCAAGTTCGTGCCGGCGAACATCCGCAACGCGATCGCCATGGGCGCCGCGGTGGCCACCGTCATGGACGTGCTCAAGACCTACGTGACCCCGAACATTCCGGGCCTGTCGGACTACGAGCAGGGCACGCTCGTCGGCACCGACATGCCGGACCAGCTCGAGGGCTACGAGCAGGGCACGCTCATGGGCCCGGAAGCCGGCGCCTACGGCGGTTCCGCGTACTGATTTCCCTGCCGTCAATCGGCGGGTTCACTGGGGCGTGACGCCGCGCCCCGCAGCATCAACAAACAGGGAAGGGAGCAAAGAACATGGGTGTTCGTCAGTATTCCAACTACGTGGACGTGACCGTCCAGCCGTTGTATGACACGGCCACGATCCTCGCCGCTGGCGTGAGCCAGTTGCAGTTTTTCCAGACCCAGCTCGGTCAGCCCACCGGCGCGTTCGGTGCGGCGGGTGCCGGCAAGACTCTCGCCGATACCAACATGGATCTCCCCGGCCAGCTCCCGGCGGGTCAGAACTTCGCCGTGCTCGGGTTCCGGCTTCAGCCGGCGTTCAGCATGATCGCCGCCGATGCCGTGAAGTGGTGCACCGGCGCCTGGTTCGTGTTCACGGTCGGCCAGAAACCGTATCTGCGCGTTCCGGCGGATACGCTGCCGGCCGGCGTGGGCCCGTTCGGCTTCTTCACGCAGACGACCGCGGCGAATCAGAGCATCGCCTCGCACGGCTACCCGACGCTCACGGCGGCGTTCAACATCGGCCGCAAGCCGCTCGAGCTCTCGAGCTCGCAGAACTTCAACGCGTCGCTCAACTGGACGAGCGCCGTGGCGGTCACGTCCACGATCGGCACGCAGCCGGCCGCGGGCCTGCCGATTCGCTGCTTCCTGGACGGCTTCTTCTACCGCACGATCCAGTAACAGCGGACCAACGAAAGCGCGGGGGGGACCGGAACGCCCGGACCCCCCGGGCTTCGCAGTTTCGGAGACTCGCGCCATGAAGGCACAGCTTTCGGACCAGGCGGTCAGCGTCACGCGGCTCAACCCGCGCGGACTCGGCAACGTGGTCCGTGACATTTTCTACCAGTTCACAAGCAACCTGTTCACGTTCACGCTCGGCAGCGAGAACCTGCAACAGAGCATCCCGATCGGGTCCGACAGTCACTTCCTGTGGGTGTCCGCGGCCTACACCAACACGGCCGAAGTGGGCAACGCGACCGCCAACACGTCCACGCCCTACGTGCGCGTGAGCAACGGCGGCGCCCTGGTGCAGCTCACTGACGGCGCTTCGCAGCGCCAGCTTTCCAACTTCCAGGTGCCGGTCAACAGCCTGTTCGGCGACGGCCGCCTGCCGCATATCCTCGAGTTCACGCACCTGTTCCGCGCCAACAGCTCCATCGGCATCAGCATCACCGGCATGGGCGCCTCGGCGCCGTTCGCGGGCCAGGGCATTCGGCTCGTGTTCTCCGGGTTCAAGGTGCCGCTCGACGCGCTCGGGGGGCTCTAGGCCATGAATCGTGAGCGCCCGCAGATCGGCACGCCCGCGGTCCGGCGGGCGCTTGCCGGCCAAGAAGTCCCGGCCAACCTGTCCATGCTCGGGCCGGCGCGTATCCAGGACTCCCAGCCTGGCGCGCTTGGTCCCGAGCGTGGCACGTGGGTTCGACTCCCGGGCGAAAACTTCGCGCCCGCAGGCTCGATCCCCGTGGACGAAACGGGAGACGGCAACATTGCCGCCGCCGGCTCGGCCACGATCATCACCCTGACGGTGCCCACGGGCCTGCGGTTCCGGCTTGCCGGCATCGGGTTTTCGGCAGAGGACGAGACGGCGCTCGCGTTCCTGTCCTGGTCCATCACCGCGCCGGATGCCGTGCCGGGCTACATCAACAAGCCGGCCGCAATCGGTAGCGTGCGCCAGCTCGCGGACGTGTTCTACGTTGCTGGCTCTGACGCCACGGTTAACGTGATCGCCGCCTCGAGCGCCGCCGCCGTGGTCACGTATCACTTTTATTGCCGCATTCGCGGTTGGTTCTACGCCGAGAAAGAGGGAGCCTAATGGCACAGCCTCCGACTCAACCACTCATGCCGCGCGAAGTCGTGCGCGCGGTTCCGTTCGTCACTCCGCGCACGTTCCTGGGCCCGCTCGGCGCGCCCGGCCAGAGCGTAAGCGCGGAGTTCGATACGCTGGCCGGATTCGCTGATTCCAACTCGTTCAACACGGTGCTCGCGTACCCCGGGACCGACACGCCCAAGACGCACGCGGTTGGCCCGTGGCTGGACGCCGCGGTATTCGCGGACGGGCTCACGCTGCTGCGCGTGGAATACTCGATCGATCGCGGGTGCGCTTACCGCCAGGTGGCGCCCGACACCGCTATCGCCGCCTCGACGTTCACCAACATCAGCGGCCTGCGAATCACCGGCCGGTTCGTGCGTGTGACGCTCATCAACAACGCCGCCTCCGGCGCGGTCAATGTGGAGTTCGGCATCTACGTCAGGAGCGCGTAGCTATGTCCTCGGGACTGATTCCCGTCACACAGCTCAACGCCTTGCCGCTGATTTCTGTCAGCCAGGCGCAGGCGGGCACCATGACCGTGCTCGGCGGCTCGATCTCGCGCTCGTTCTCGCCTACGCAGCTCGGCATCAGCGCCACGACCACGCAGACGGTTGGGACGAAAGTGTGCCTCGTCTCCAACTGGCTCGACCTGCGCGGGTGCGTCTATCACCAGTTCACGCTCTCCAAGCTCAACAATACCGCCGGCGCTCTGCTCGCGCTGCCGGCGTGCTCTCTGACCATGCAGACGCGGCTCGGGCCAACCGACAACCCTTCGGCCAGCCTCGTGATTAGCGGCAGCATCAACGACGCCATGAACGCGATCTATTCGGTCAGTAGCGCCACGATCACGTTCGCGGCAAGCAACGCCGGCGACGTGTACCGCGGCGTGTGGGCATGGGGGCCGGGCATGGGCTCGGGCCTGTCGTATGACCAGGCCGTGGCGATCGGTAGCAACGTCCGATTCATCGTCAGTTGGTCCACCAACGCGGTCAACGCGGGAAACCAGTTCAGCGCGTGGCTCGAGTCCTCGAGCTAGGAGATCTCCACCATGGCGGCACCTGACTTCTTCTCGCTGTTCGGTCCCAACCCCGGCAACCTGCTCGGGCCTGGCACGACGCCGGCCACCGTAACGGCGTCGGCGTCGGACCTGTCTTTCAAGCCCCGATTCATTCACGTGAGCGGCGCCGCCGGCTCAATCACCTACGTGGCCAACGGCGTAACGATTACGGAAACGCTCGAAGTCGGCTATCACCCGATCCGTCCCGACAAGATCACGGCCATCGCCGGCGGGACTACCGTGGTGGCCTGGAAGTGATCGGCGGCGGCGGCATCGGCGCCAGCCCCATGGTGCGGCCGTTCTACAACCGGGCCGCCGGCGCGCCGGCGCCGCCGGCCATTACCCGCACGGTCATCGGCAAAGATAGCCGCAACTCTGCCGGCGGCGTTTCGATTGTCGGCGTCGCCGGCGTCAGCCTGGACGTTGGCGATACGGTCATCATGTGCCTTGGGCACCTGGGCCAGCCGGGAGGGACAACGGATTCGTGGCAAGTGTCCGTTGACGGCGACCCTTGCGACCTGGACCTGACCAACAGTTTCGGCGACTACGTTGCCGAGATCTGGTCTTACCGCGTCCCGTTCGCCCTGGCGGGCATCACGATCCAGGTGGATTACTCAACCTCGATCAATACGCCCTATGCCGCGTCCGTCCTGATTGCCAAAGTCACCGGCCTGAACCAAACCGGCTACTTGGACAAGACGGCCAGCGCGACCGGCGGGCCCAGCGGCACCCAGGATTCCGGCCTTACCGCCGCGACCGCCAACGGCGCGGAGTTCGTGCAAGGCATGATCGTCACCAACGGCGTGACCGCGGACACAATCGGCACGTGGCAAGCGAGTCTCACGGCCGGCCAGAATGGCGGATCGTCATCGGCGACGCGTCCCCTTGTGGTCAAAGAGGGGTTCCGAATCACTACCGTGACGGGCACGCAGCGCGCCCAAGTCACCGGCGCCACGAGCCGCACCTACGCCGCAAACGTAGCAACCTACAATCCCGTTTGACAGCGGCGCCGCGTATCGCGTACATTCCGGCACATGGCGCGACCTAAACTGATCTCGGTGAAGCTGCTGGCCAATAAGGGTGCTCGAATCAAGTACCGCTCAACTCGGGGGCAGCGGGAACGGTTCGAGCGTCCGAACGGCGCGTTGAGCGTGCGCGAGGCCGCCATGCTTCTGGACACTTACCCGAACATGATCTACCGAATGGCGACCGCTGGCCGGCTTGCTATCACCCCGGGGCCGGTTCGAACGGTCGGGCTTTCGCAGATCCGCGCAATCCTCAAGCTGTCCAAGCGCGACCGCGCGACCGCGGCGCCGCCAGGGGGGCAACGATGAAAGCCGAAACGCTCGAGCGTGTGCTCGAGGATGCTGGGCAGATGAACGCGACGGCCCGTTTGGCGATCGAGAGCGGAGACGGTCCGCAAGCCACGGTGTATTTCATCGGGCAAATCGCCAACAGCCTGCTCGTGATCGCCGAGCTCGAGGCGCGCAAGGCGAGCGCGAAGCCCGCGGACGACAAGGACGGACCGCACGGCGGCGTTGTTATCGAGTTGCGGCACGCGTTGGATCTGCTCGCCGCGGCGCGTGATGCTCGCTCACAGCTAGACGTTTACAACCCTGCGCGCGCGCGTCTGGACGAAGCTGTCCGGCCGCTGGACGTCGCCGCCAATCGCGCGGTCGCGCCCACTTCGAGGACCGAAGGGTGAGCCGCGCGCGAGTCGTGTGGCGCGTGCTCTCAAGCTCGTGGGTGGGCATCCTGTGCTTGGCCGCGGCGCTTGGCGTCGGCGCCGGCTGCCAGAGCTGCGCGGGCGCCGCGACGCTGCGCGTGTCTGCCGTCGCGCCTGCACAGGACAATGACGGCACGTGCACCAACCCGGTGCTCATCGCCCAGCCTGGCGCCCAGCGCGTGGTGCATTTCCGCTGGGTCGGGCCGGTCGCCGGCGAGGATTCCGTTACCGTCGCCGGCGGCGCCGTCGCGCAGCTCGCTCGCAACGTCACGCCTGGCGCGTATTGGGTCTATGGCTGGGCGTCGGATGCCGGCGGCGCCGGCTGCATTGATTCGGTGCGCGTGGTAGTCAAGGCGCCGCCGCATCGGATCGTTTTCCAGTAGTCCAACCAGGAGAAAGCCCATGATTCCCACGGATGAAGCGGTCGCGCTGCTCGAGGCGCAGGTCGCGCAGACGGAAACGGTGGAGGCCAGCGCCAAAGTGCTGATCGAGGGGCTCGCGCAGCGCCTCGCGGACATTCCGGCCGGCTCCGACCCCAACCTGATCATCGGCCTGGCCGATCGCCTGCGTGCGAGCGCGGACGCGCTGACGGCCGCGATCGTGGCCAACACCCCGGCGGCCCCGGCCGCCCCGGACGTTCCCCCGGGCGCCTAGGACGGGCGCTTGCGCGGCCGGCTCGAGCGCTCGCGCTCCGGGCCGGCCGTCTGCTTTGGCCGGTTTCGAGTTGCAAACCAATACCGCCGGCGCGAACATCTGGCCGGCGCCGGCTGGCACCGCGGTTTGAGGCGACCGCGGCCACGCAGGGAGGCGAGGGGCCAGCCGGCCTAACGAAAGGGGCGCACCGTGGATTGGATCCACCCAGCAATCGAGCTTGTCGCCACCGCCGTGGGCGCGTGGCTGTTGCACCGACTCCGCAAGCCGAGCGATCACCAGCGCGCCGAGCTCCTAGCGCTCATCGCCAAGGAAAGCGCCGCGTTCCTCGTGGCAATGTATCCGTCCAAGCCCTGGGCCGAGCTGCTGCAACTGCTCGTGCAGCGCATCGCGGCGGCGGCCGGGCTCCCCACCAAGAACGCCCAGGCAATCGAGAATGCCGCCGCGTCGGCGCTCCGCGAGTTGGGCAAGTCCCCGGACGGGGCAAAGCCAAATGGCCGCTGACGTCAAGGGCGCGCGAACGGAGTACGTGATTGCCGGCGCCGTGCTGGGCGTGATTACCACGCTGCTCACGCTCATGGGCCTGGTGTCCGCCGTGGACGCGCGCTACGTGACGCGGAAAGAGTACGAAGCGACCATCCTTTCGACCAACCAGCGGTTGCAGACCATTCAAGACCTCGCGCTTGGGCGCGGCCACTAGGAGGGTTCGAATGGCCAGAATCACCGGCCCGTCCGACCTGACGATTCCCACGGCGCTCATTCACGGCGTTCCGCTCCTGCTCCCCGTGGACTTGCCGGAGGGCGGCACGTTGCAGCTCGTGACCGGCTCGAGCCCGCTGGCGCCGCCGTCGCAGTTCCTCCCGCTCCCCGCCGGCTGCATGGTCGGACTGTTCGCGCCCGAAGTGGTGCGGCAACTGTTCCCGAACCTCAAGCCGAAGGCGCGCGACCAGGAGCCCACGCTACAGCTCCCCAACATCGAGCTCGAGGGCATCCCCCTGGCCGGCGTGCTGTGGATGCCGCTGGGCGGATTCCTCAACGTGGTGGTGGGCGCGAACGCCGCGGCCATGCCCCAGCCCAGCACGCCGATCATGCCCGAAAGTGTCGTGTGCGTGATTCCGCCGGCGGTGGCCGAGCATTTCCGCGCAGGCGTCGCCGGCATTCCCGACAACCTCAACCCGTTCGCCGTGGTGCCCGACAAGAACGGCCTGGTGCACTGATGAAGTACGACGCCGAAGTCCGGGCGGCAATCGCCCGTTGGGCTCCTGGGCTTGACCCGGCACTGGTGCACGCGGTCATTCAAAAAGAATCGAGCCACGTCAAGCTGATCACGTCCGAGCCGGGCAACCGTTTCAGTTACGGGCCCATGATGGTGCTCGACTCTACGGCGCGCGGGATGGGCGCAAGCAACCCCGCGGCGCTGATGGTCCCTGCGGTCGGTATTGATTACGGCGTCCGCTACCTGGCGGACATGATGCGGCGATTCCCCGGAGACTCGGCGCGGGCCGTCTCGGCCTACAACACGGGCCCAGGCAACGCCGTTCGCAACGCCGCCGGCAGGTTCCCGAACCAAGATTATGTGACCAAGGTGCTCGGGTTCTGGAAGCTCTACCGTGGCGCCGGCGCCGGCGCGGGCGCCCTGGTGGTGTTCGCGCTTGTGGCCGGAGCTGCATACGCCCTCAAGGCCGGCCGCCGCCGGGCGGCCTGAAAGGAACGCCATGCCCAACGCGAAGAATAAGCGCGACGAGTTCGAGCTCGAGGACGAGGACGATTTCGCGGGAGAGTTCGGCGACGAGCTCGAGCCCGACGACGAGCTCGAGGACGAGTTCGAGGACGACGACGAGCTCGTCGACGAGCTCGAGTTCGAGGACGACGACGAGCTCGAGGACGAGTTCGAGGACGACGACGAGCTCGAGCCCGGAGAGCTTGAGTCCGGGGGAGGGTCGGAATAGTGGGATACGAGCAGCGCGCAAACGCCGCGGCCGGGCTCCCCCGCGTGTTGGCCGGCCGCCTGGCCGGCCTTCGCGTCGTGGTGGACGTTCAACACCTGTATCGGACCGGAAGCAAGGCCACCGACCGCGGCGCACAGTTCAAGACTGCCGCCGGGCTCAAGATCACGGAGGCGGCGGCGGCGCAGCAGTACGCGGCGGCGCTGTGTTCGTGGCTCGCGGAGCGCGGCGCCGCGGTCCTGACCAACGAGCCCACGCGCGGCATCCTGGTCGGCCCGTACTCGACGCGGAACAACGCCGCGAACGCCTACAACGCTCACCTGTATCTGGCCTGCCACGTCAACGCCGGCGGCGGCGCCTACTTCGCCGGCGAATTCATGGTAGGCACCGGCGGCCAGGCCGTGGCGGACGCGATCGGCGCCGTGGTACTCGAGCGCTTCAAGCCGGACGTGCAGGGCAAGCGCTCGGTGCCGCTGACGCATGGGCAGCGCGGGGCCGTGTGCATCGAGGCCGTGCAGCGAAACCGGCAGGCGCTCATCCTCGAGCCGTTTTTCGGCGACCGCCAAGAGCACCGGCGATTCCTCGAGGGGCCGGCGCTCAAGGCCATGGGCGAGGCCATCGGCGCCGGCGTCGCCGCCTGGTGGTCCGACTCGCGCAACAAGTAGCGGCGGCGCAACGCGGACCCGTCCCGCGGCCCTATCCGGCCCGTCACCGGGCGGGCGGCGCCGCCGCGTTGCGCCTTGCGTGCAGCAAACGAGCGTTGTGCATTGACGTGCCGCGCGGTGTATCTGTAACGTATTGCGCGGAGCTGTGGCATGGATGCTGCGAGGGAGTAGGGGTAGCAGTTCACCCAAACCCGGAGGCAAGCCTATGTCGCTCTTTCGTGTTCGCTGTTGGCCGTGGGGTCCGAACCTTCTCGCGGCCGGCCTTTACAGTTTCAGCGGCCGTCACATGCTCGTGATCTGGTTCCTCAACCATCCCGCCCGCTCTATCCGTTTCGGAGCGCCGGCGCCGCGGAGCTCGAGCAATGCCGCGCGGTGAGCTGTTCCCGCGCCGGCTCTACCTGACACCGGACGGCGCTGTCATGTGCGGCGAACATCTGGCCGGCGCCGCCCAGGGCGCGGCCGGCCCGCGGTCGCAGCTCGTGACGGCAGAGCTCGAGCTCGACTTGCTCGAGGCGGGCGCGGCGCCGTCCTGTGAAGCGTGCGGCAAGGCGCGGCTCGCGCGACTGCTCGAGCTCGAGCAGCCGGCCGAACGGCGGGGGCGATAATGGCCGGCGCGCTTGTGATCGCGGTCGAAGCCAACGCGGGCGCTACGTGGAACGCCGTGGTTTACGATGCCGTGCAGTTGGCGACGCTGACGAGCACGCCGGTCCGCGTGACCGTTGCGAACCTCACGTTGGTGGCAGAGCCCGGAATAGATCCACGCGCGTGCCTGGAAAGGGTGCAAACGGCGCTCTTGACCGGCAGGCGGCTGGTCATGTGAAGGGGGGTGAGAACGTGGACGATTTCTTCGGACCGCTGACGGTCCTGCTCGATCTGCTTTGGTTCATCCGTCGCTAGGCGGAAACGGGCGCGGTCTGCCAGCCGCGCCCGCTCACAACAACCCCGGGGAAACCTCGCGTTATGGCTGATTCATTGGTGCAAGTCGCTACGTGTAACAAATACAGCCTACGGCGGCGCTATAAGATGCTCGCGGAGCAGCGCGGCCCGGTCGGCACTGGCTATAACTACTCGGACGGCGCGCTTGAGCTGATAGTCGAGGGGCCGCTAACGCGCGTTGTGGTGTCGCTCAACGACGAGGCGGCAAAAAGAATGGTCGCGGCCGTGCTGGGCTACATGCCGCCGGACGTTCGCCAAGACGTGATTGCGCGCGCCGATCGCTGGGCCGCAACGCTCGAGGGGATGCGTGGCGATCTGCGCGCGCGCATCAACAGGGAGCCGAACGGGTGAGGCCCGGAGCAGACCCGGGGCGGACGTTCTGGCCGGCTATGTTTTCGTCCGAGCGCGAGGATTGGGCGACGCCGCCCGAGCTGGTCGCGCAGCTTGCTCAAGAGTTCGGGCCGTTCGAGCTGGACCCGGCAAGCAACGGCGCAAACGCCAAAGCGCCGCGCTGGT
>WBZX01001333.1_pt1 | contig 18818 bp, 17 predicted proteins | sample 5204211 | NCBI WGS metagenome assembly WBZX01 (sample SAMN12344362, study PRJNA552823) | activated sludge metagenome | biome: Activated sludge suspended growth; feature: Nitrification reactor; material: Wastewater; isolation source: activated sludge from nitrification reactor of wastewater... | reverse complement strand
AAGCCGACACACTGAATCGTGTGTCGGCATTTCAACAACGGTTAATGCTGGTTTTTATGGTCACGACCATGATGATGGTGCTCGCTCAGGTCGAGCGCCTCACGCATGACATGGTAAATCCAGTTCTGCTCCATCGAACCGTGAACCAGATGAGCCATCGGTCCTGTCGCATGAACAGCCACATCTTCACCGGCATGAGTCTCGGAACCCAGCGGAACAGTGGCTTCCTGCATGAAGTTCAGCGCTGCGGTATCCGTGGCACTCAGATCGGGACGCTTTTGACCCGTCGCCACGGCATCACGCCAGCCGGGACCGTTGGCGTAGCCGAGGGTCGTGTACGGTAACCCGAGTTTATCCTTTGCCGCTTCCGGAGCATTGCCATCGACATCGGGTACTTCTGCAACCAGCCCAAGAATATCGTTACCACGGTGCGGATAACCGGCAATCGTAAATGTATGACTGTGGTCGGCAGTCACAATGATCAAGGTTTCTTCAGGATCGGTCATTTCATACGCTTTTTGCACCGCCTTGGACAACTCGATCGCATCCAGCAAAGCACGCTTGGCATTACCGGCGTGGTGCGCATGGTCGATACGGCCGCCTTCAACGTGCAGGAAGAACCCTTTCCGGTTTTTCTGCAACATCTGAATCGACTTCTCGGTCATTTCCGTCAGCGATGGCTCGCCGGATTTATCCGCAGCACGGTCGGCCTCATATTGCATATGGCTATTTTCAAACAGCCCCAGCAGGTGCGAAGTCGTATTGGGATTGACGGCATCAAACCCTGCCTTACTCCAGACGTATTGAGCATTCGCACCACGAGTATTCACCCATTCTGCCGTCAAATCGCGTCCATCGTTACGACGCCCCTTGCTGCCATATTCCGGATCCACCATGGTCTTGGGCATGAAATAGGTGCGACCGCCACCCATGGCAACCTTGAGGCTCTTACTGACAGTTGGGGAAAGCTCGATCAATTGCTGGGCAATATCCTTCACTGCACAACCGGTTGGCTTATTGGAATCGGCTTCCCAGTCACGCACCGAAGTGTGTGCAAAAGTCGCTGCCGGAGTCGCGTGGGTCAGACGTGCGGTGGAGACAATGCCTGTGGATTTTCCGGCAGCGGCCGATTGTTCCAGAATGGTAGACAGCGAGTTGGCCTCGATCACGGCCGGATCGCATTCGCCGCGCGTTGTCAGGTGATTGACCGACAGCATGCCTTCGCGTGCCTTGTAACCAGTCACCATCGCCGTCATGGTCGGAGCAGAATCAGAAGTTTGCTGATCCCAGGAATAAGTTTTGGACAATGCCAGATACGGGAATTTTTCGAATGAAAGGCGATGCTCTTCACCCGTGTTGCCGATGATCTGGCCTTCCAGAATTCGTGCGGCGGTCTCCGTGGAAATACCCATGCCATCTCCCACAAACAGGATGACGTTCTTTGCCTTGTGCATGCTACGATGCAACCTGTTGGCATCGCGCACGAAATCGTTACCGGCCTCATACCAATCCTGAACCGACTCCTGACCTCCAACGGTTGGCTCGGCAGCAAAGGATGGTGACATTGCTGTAGAAAGCACTGCAGCAGATACTGCCAGCGCCATGGTTTTCCTGATGAGTTTCGACATCATGCTCTCCAATTAAGGTTAAAGTTTTCCGCGATTGCATAAAACAGGTCAACAGTAAACAACCGCTGTTACAAAAGCATGAATGGAGACCGGTTCGGCGGACTAACCCGACCAGGCAGGACGCACCGTGGAGCCTTGTTCAATCCGAATCATTGATGATGGCACGAGATCGCAGTGCGGCCGGTTCGGGGTGATTTTTCAGCACCACTAGCGACATCTGGCGACAATGATTATTTTGCCGAATCCTGCCCGGCACCCTGCCGCGATAAAGCAAGGTCAGTCGTTAAATACAACCTTCTTGCCCTTGGATAGCGGCGGGTTGGAGGCGAAATAGCGCTTAATACCGGAGAGGATGGCGTTGGCCATTCTGGTTTGGTATTCGTCATCGTTGAGGCGTTTTTCCTCCTCCGGGTTGCTGATGAAGGCCGTTTCTACCAGGATGGAGGGGATGTCGGGGGCCTTGAGCACAGCGAAACCGGCCTGTTCGACGGTGCCTTTGTGCAGATCATTGATCTCGCCGAGATGGCCGAGGACGGCCTTGCCCAGTTTGAGGCTGTCGCTGATGGTGGCGGTTTGCGATAAGTCGAGCAACGTGCGGGCCAAATATGGGTCTTTGGTGTCGATATTGACGCCGCCGATGAGGTCTGATTCGTTTTCGTGCTTGGCCAGCAGGCGCGCCATGGCGCTGGTGGCGCCACGCTCCGACAGCGCAAACACCGAGGAACCGCGCGCATCCTGACGGGTAAAGGCATCGGCATGGACCGAGACGAAAAGATCGGCCTGTAGTTTGCGTGCCTTGAGCACACGGCCGTGCAACGGGATAAAGTAGTCGCCATCGCGAGTCAGCACGCCGCGCATGTTGGGTTCGGCATCGATCAGGCCCTTGAGCTTTTTGGCAATGATGAGCGTGATGTCTTTTTCATTGGAACCATTGGCGCCGCGCGCGCCCGAATCTTCACCGCCATGACCGGCATCGATAGCGACCGTAATCAGACGTTCGACGTCATCCTTGGGTACCGGGGTTTCCTCTGCCGGGGCTGGTGTTTCTTCGGTGATCGCAACGGTGGTTGTCGGCTCGGCGATGGCAGACGGCGCGGCAACCTCCGGTGCAGCATCCTCTGCCGGCTGACTGGCTAGCGCATCCGCCGTCCAGCCACCCGGCTGATCGGCAGGCACACTGTCACGTTGCTCCAGCAAGGCCATGAGAGGATCGGCCTTGGGGTAGATATCGAGCACCAGGCGGTGTTTGTAGCTACCGGCCGGTTTCAGCGCAAAAAAAGAAGGCCTGGCCTCCTGCTTGAGTTCGACGACAACACGAATAGTGCCGGGCTTGAATACGGCGGTACGGATTTTCCTGATGTAGGGGTCACTGCCCTGCACCTTGTCGACAAGTGATTTGAGTGCCGTATTGAAATCGACGTTTTCCAGGTCGAGCACCAGCCGGTCCGGGTTTTTCATCACCGTCATCTTGTGGTCGACCGGCTTGACTGTTTCGAAGGTGATGCGGGTGTAGTCCGTGCCTGGCCAGACGCGGGCAGACGCCACGCTGACAGGCGCAGCCCCGGCGGCAAGCGAAGCCAGCAGCAGGATCAGTGTGACAAGCGTTTTAACCATGAATCACCTTGTTTGCTATGCGCCAGAAGGCTGGCGACGCGCCCGGCGCCATCGACCGCCAGGCGGATTTCGAGATCTGGCAGGGGCAGCAACCCATCGGCTTTTTCCGGCCACTCAACCAGGCAAACGGATTGCGGGTTGAAGTGCTCGCGGAACCCCGCAGCATCCCATTCTTCCGGGTCGATAAACCTGTATAAATCAAAGTGATACAAGTATAATCCAGAAATTACATAAGATTCAACAAGTGTATAAGTGGGGCTTTTGACCCTGCCTTCGAAACCCAGGCCGCGCAGCAACCCGCGTGTCAGCGTTGTTTTGCCCGCGCCAAGATCGCCCTGCAGCCAGACGGTGAGCCCCGGCGTCAGGATGGCGGAAACTCTCGCGCCCAGTGCAAGGGTCGCGGCTTCGTCTTCAAGGTGTAGTGTAAACTCGGTTTTATGCAATCCAACTCCGTCGACTTTAAATTATTAACTTCCGAGATCAAGGCCTGGGGCCGCGCTCTGGGTTTTCAATCTATCGGCATCGCCGATACCGACTTGAGCCGCGCCGAGCCTGAATTTGCCAGTTGGCTGGCACGCGGTTTCCACGGCGAGATGGATTTCATGGCTCGCCACGGCATGATGCGGCTGCGCCCGGCAGAGCTGGTGCCGGGCACGGTACGCGTGATTACGCTGCGCATGAACTACCTGATCGCAGACACCTACCCTGCCGACAACGCGCTGGCCGAGCCGGATACGGCCTATATCTCGCGTTATGCCCTGGGCCGCGATTACCACAAGGTGGTGCGCGCCCGGCTGCAGCAGCTTTGTGACCGCATTCAGGAGTCCATCGGCGAATTCGGCTACCGCGTATTCACCGACAGCGCGCCGGTGGCCGAAGTCCATCTCGCCGAAAAATCGGGCATCGGCTGGCGTGGCAAGCATACCCTGACGCTGACGCGCGATGCCGGTTCCTGGTTCTTTCTGGGCGAAATCTATACCGACCTGCCATTACCCATCGATACCCCGGTCGATAATCGTTGCGGCACCTGCACGGCCTGCATCAGCGCCTGCCCGACCGGGGCCATCACGGCACCTTACGAGGTGGATGCGCGCCGCTGTATTTCCTACCTGACCATCGAACTCAAGGGCAGCATCCCGGAAAACCTGCGCCTGCTGATGGGCAACCGCATCTACGGTTGCGACGATTGCCAGTTATGCTGTCCGTGGAACCGCTTCGCGCAGCTATCGGCAGAGCCGGATTTCAGGGTGCGCCACGGTTTGGACCATGCCTCGCTGATCGCCCTGTTTGGCTGGGACGAGGCCACTTTCGAGGCCAATACCGCCGGTACCCCGATACGCCGCATCGGGCATGAACGCTGGCTGCGCAATATCGCGGTAGCGCTGGGCAATGCACCGGCGACGCCAGAAACGATTGCCGCATTACAAAGCCGCGCAGATCACTCTTCTCAACTCGTCAGGGAGCATGTGGCTTGGGCACTGGCCAGGCATCGCGCCCAAGAATAACGACCTGCTCGTTAAGGTAGGGCTGGCGGTAATCCAGCGGAACACTATCGAGTTTTTCATCGGCATCGAAATAGACAATTGCCTTGCCGTTTGGATGCGCCTTGAACCAGTCAGCCAATGCCGACTTCTTGATGATCTCGGGTTCACCTACCATGCGCCCGACAAACTGGTACTGGCCGGGATATTCGTCGGTATGTGCCAGCGGAATTCCGGCATCCTGATAGGCTTTGAGCCGCTTGCCCATTTCGCGCACATCGTAAGCCGGGCCTGCGGTCTGGATGAGCGCAACGTAGACTGTCAGCACAACCGCAAAGGCGCTGAACAACGTCATGCGCCAAACACTGGTCTGGAGCGCGGCAGGACGGATAGCGGCCAATATCGCGCCAGCCAGCATTACAGCCACCCCCGCCCAGGCGGGAATAGCGAGTATCCAATGCGCCATGCGGTGGCTTTGTGCATAGTGCGGCAGCCAGATCAGCAAGGCACCGATTACAATCGCCGTCAGCGCGACCGGAATATTGTCGAATCGGCGTGCATCCGTCAGCGTCAAACCGCGTGCCGCCAGCAGCGCAAACGCCGGGAAGATCGGCAGCAAATAGTGCATCTGCTTACCGCTGATAAAGCTGAAGGCGATAAATACGGGGATGAACCAGGCCAGGCAAAAATGCACTCCTGCGTCGCTCTCGCTGCGCAACCGCATCAAACCGCGCCATACCGGCAGCGACAGCAACCACGGGAACAACATCACCGGCAACAGCGGCACATACCACCACAACGGCCGTTTATGGGCGAACGAGTTGACCATGCGCTCGGCGGTCTGGCCCCAGAAAATGGCATTGCGGTAGGTTTCGCCGCCGCGGATCGCAGCCGGGATCGCCCATAACAGCGCAATCGCAGCGCCAAGCAGCACCGCGCCGAGAATCCCCATATACCAGCGGCCCCATGCGACCTTCTGCTCTTTTCCCCACCATGGTGCGAGCAAGGCGACTGGAAAAATTTGCAACAGAATGGTCGGCCCCTTGGCCAGCAGCCCCAGGCCGATGGCAACACCGACGATCAACCAGCCTTTGCGTGCCTCGCCCTGCCAAGCCATCACTACACCCAGCATGCCCAACAGCGTGCAGCAGGCAATCATCATGTCGAACATGGTGGCCGTGGTAAACACCGTCCACAGCGCACTGCCCAGCAGGATCAGTGGCGCGATTTCGGCAACTTGACTGTGCTGCGGCCATAGCCGCCGGGCGAGACGGATGACCAGAAATATGCTGGCCAGCGCAAAGAACGAAGGCACCAGCCGTGGCCACCAGTCGTTGACGCCAAACACCGCCCAGCCTGCATTCATCAGCCAGAACAGCAAGGGCGGCTTGTGGCTGTAGGCTACGCCGTTGAGCCATGGTACGAGGTAATCACCGCGCAGCCACATGTTCCAGGCCACGGTGACATAGCGTGTTTCGTCGATGGGAATGTAGGAACGACTGAATAGCGAGATCAGCACCAGCAACAGCCAGAGGCCGATCAAGGAAAATATCTGGCGCGTCATTTGCCGACGCACGCCTTGAACAAATCGCGGTCGGCGCGATAGATGCCGGTCTGGATATCCAGAAGCCCAAGCACGCTATGAAACAAGTTGTCGTGCGATAACGCCACATTACGCCGGCCTTGCAGGCAAGTGGTGGTAATGCCGCTGCGCTGTTCCATTTGTGGCGACATCCACACCACCATGGGCACGTGCTTCTGTACGTCGGGAGCAATCATGTAAGGCAAGCCGTGCAGGTAAGTGTTGTTCTCGCCCAGCGATTCGCCGTGATCGGATACGTACAGCATGGCCGTATCGTAATGATCGGCGCGCGTCTTGAGCCATTGCACGGTCTGCGCGAGGAAGTGGTCGGTATAGAGGATGGTGTTGTCGTAAGCGTTGGTGACCTGTTCCCGCGTACAGCTTTGCAGGGCGTTGGTCTCGCACTCGGGTATGAACTTCTTGTACGCCTTGGGGCTGCGCAGGTAATAGGCCGGGCCGTGGCTGCCTTTCTGGTGCAACACGAGGACGATGCCCTTGTGCGGGTCGTCCTGCGCCAGCTTGGCCAAACGCTCGTCCAACTGGTGCAGCATCACCTCGTCGAAGCATTCCTGCGAGGTACAAAACTCGGGGTTGGTCGCATGGCTCAGGTCCTCATTCTGGATGTTGCCGCATGTGCCTTTGCAGCCTGCATTATTGTCGCGCCACAGCACCGCCAGACCGGCGTGGTCGAGTACATCAAGCAGAGTCTGGTAATCCGCATCGCGCTTATCGTAAGCATCTCGCCCCAAATGCGAGAACATGCAGGGCACCGAGGCCGCCGTGCTGGTTCCGCAGGAATACACATTGAGAAAGCTGGTGACGTTTTCTTTAGCCAGTTCGGGGTTGGTGTCGCGGGCATAACCGTTGAGCGAAAAATTGGCTGCACGCGCCGTCTCACCGACGACCAGGACGAACAAAGGCGGCTTTCCCGACTTTTGCCAGATGGCGCCAGGCTTGGCATCCCGGCCAATCGCCATCATGGGCTTTTTGGGGCGGGCAAACGGCTCCAGCGCGATTTCGCTCAAAGCATAGACCGAGTTGAGCGGATTGATCATGAAGCGCAGTTGCTTGTGGTTGCGCATCATCGACGCCATGCTCTGGAAGCTCAGCATCACCACCACGACTGCCACGATGACCGCTCCAAAAAACGTCAGCAGGTTGCGCTTGAGTTGCGGCCACAGGGAACGCGGCTTGAGCTCCAGCCGCCACAGCCAGATCGCGGGGACAATCGCCATCAGCCCAAGGATTACCACCAGTTGCAGGCTCAATAGCTCTTTGGATTCGCGCACGTCGGTCTGCAACACGTTGACCATCATGGTGCGGTCGATCACGACGCCGTAGGTAAGCATGAAATTGGCGCCCAGTGCCGCCGCTACCAGACAGAAGACCAGCACCGGCTTGAATGTCCAGCGCCATGCAAACAGGCTCAGGAATGCCGCATGCAAGGCGGCGACAAAACCGAAAAATGCCAGCAAAAAGCCTGCACCGGACCAACCGGTAATTTCCGGCATCGCCCACAACGTCCGCCAGAGCGCGACATTGCCGACACCGGCCAGCCATAAGCTGGTCAACAGGATAAGCGAAACAGTGCCTAACGGCGGACGGAAAAGTTGCAGGAGTTTCAGCACAAATTAAGGGGCACTTCTTCTAACGTACTTCTTCTTCAGTGACTTCCGCCAGCACATCATGGTGCTCGCGACGGATCAGCATCAGATTGCGCGCGTAAACGAAGGTTCCCGGCAACTGGCCGAGAATGATGACCGGCTCGACCTTGTGGACGCCGTAGGCCAGCACTGTCAGCCCGCCGATGAGGCTGAAATACCAGAAGCTCACCGGGATCACGCTTTTCTGGTGGCGCTCGCTATGGATCCACTGCACCACGAAACGCAGTGTAAACATCAGTTGCCCGACCAGCCCGACGGCCAGCCAGACCTTGTCACCCCAGCTCATGTCGTGGAAATAAATCTGCGTTTTCTCGACGAGATGCGCAAGCAAAGAAACGACGTGCTGTTCCATTATTCTTCGCGCGCCTCCGGCCGCTTGGCGCGGCGTTGCAACCACATCACGCCGAACAAGTCGACAATGCCGACCATCAGGCGATCCAGCGTGCCGTAGTTGGAAACCCCGCGTTCACGCGGTCTATGGTTAGCCGGAACCGACACCACACGCCCGCCGCGACGGATCACCAGTGCAGGCAAAAAACGGTGCATATGATCGAAGTACGGCAGGTCGAGAAATACTTCGCGCGAGAACAACTTGAGGCCGCAGCCGGTATCTGGCGTGCTGTCATTCAGCATGCGCGAACGCACGCCATTAGCGACCACAGAAGAAACCCGTTTGATCCAGGTATCGCGCCGCGCATGGCGACGGTTGCCGCCCACCAGTTCGACTCCTGACGCCAGCGCTGCGATCAGCTTGGGAATATCCGCCGGATCGTTCTGCCCGTCACCATCCAGCGTGGCAATCCAATCACCTTTGGCTGCCTTCACACCACTACGCACCGCCGTGCTCTGACCGCAGCTTTTCTCGTGACGAATCACGCGCAATTGCGGACAGGTCTGCTTGATTTCCGCCAACCGTTGCGGCGTCGCATCGGTGCTGCCGTCGTTGACGTAAATAATCTCGTAATCCACTACGCCATCCAGCGCGGCACGGATTTCCGCAATCAAGGGCGCAATGTTGTCCTCTTCGTTGCGAACAGGTACAACCACAGAAAGCAGGCGGATGGTCATGAGCGGCTTGGCAATTAAATCGCGGTATTATACCGGTTTACGCCTGAAAATCCCCTGTCACGATGCTAACCCCAGTCTCCTTTGCCGAAGCTTTCCGCTACTGGCTGCGGCTTGGTTTCATCAGCTTTGGCGGGCCTGCCGGGCAAATCGCCATCATGCACACCGATCTGGTGGAAAAGAAACGCTGGATTTCGGAAAAGCGTTTTCTGCATGCGCTCAACTACTGCATGCTGTTGCCGGGGCCGGAGGCACAACAACTGGCGATTTACATCGGCTGGTTGATGCACCGCACCTGGGGCGGCATTGTGGCGGGTACGCTGTTTGTGCTACCCAGCTTTTTCATCCTGTCGGGGCTGTCGTGGGTTTATCTGCGTTTCGGCCATGTGCCTACGGTGGCCGGGCTGTTGTACGGCATCAAACCGGCGGTGACGGCGATTGTGCTGTTTGCGGCTTATCGCATCGGTTCGCGTGCCTTGAAAAATGGCTGGCTTTGGCTGATTGCCGCAGCGGCATTTCTGGCGATTTTTGCGCTCAAATTGCCGTTTCCGGCGATTGTGCTAGCCGCCGGGGCTATCGGCGCACTGGGCGGAAAATACGCGCCCAAAAAGTTCGCACTGGGCGGCGGTCATGGCAAGGCCGACAAGCACTACGGCCCGGCCATCATCGATGACGATACGCCTACGCCGCCACATGCCATTTTTGCCATGTCCAGGCTGATTAAGGTGCTACTTGTGGGTCTTGGCTTGTGGCTGGCGGCGATGGGCGTGCTGTGCTCCATGCATGGCTGGCACGGCACACTGACGCAAATGGGCTGGTTCTTCACCAAGGCCTCACTGCTGACCTTTGGCGGGGCTTATGCGGTACTGCCCTACGTGTATCAGGGTGCGGTCGAGAATTTCCACTGGCTGACCGCGCCGCAAATGATAGACGGCCTGGCGCTGGGCGAAACCACGCCGGGGCCGCTGATCATGGTGGTGACCTATGTCGGCTTTGTCGGCGGCTGGGGGCAGGCGCTGTTTGGCCCGGAGGCACAGGCAAGCGCAGGCTGGGTAGCGGCGGCTATCGTCACTTATTTCACCTTTCTGCCGTCATTCGTGATGATTTTTCTCGGCGCGCCGTTGATCGAAACCACGCATGGCGACCTCAAATTCACTGCGCCGCTCACGGCGATCACCGCTGCCGTGGTCGGCGTGATTGTCAACCTGGCGGTGTTCTTCGGTTATCACGTACTTTGGCCGCAGGGTTTTGACGGCAGGTTTGATTGGTTTTCTGCGCTGGTTTGTGGCATTGCCGCGGTTGCGCTGCTGCGCTTCAAGGCCGGCGTAATCCCGGTGATCCTGGCCTGCGGCGGCGCCGGGCTTGGATTCAACTTGTTGCCACTGTGATGAAACCTCATATCGCCATCATCGGTGCAGGCTGGGCCGGATTAAGCACCGCCTGCGAACTCGCCACGCAGGGCATTCGCGTCACCGTGCTCGAAGCCGGGCCCGGGCCCGGCGGACGCGCACGCGGCTTTGCCCGCAACGGCCTGCAACTCGATAACGGTCAGCACATCATGCTGGGCGCTTACCGCGAAACCCTGCGGCTGATGCAGCAAGTGGGGCTACGCGAAGAAGACGGCCTGCTGCGCCTGCCCTTGCGGCTGTATTTTCCCCATCATCTCGATCTCGACACCCTGCGCCTGCCCGCCCCGCTGCACCTGCTGACAGGCTTGATGACGGCAACCGGATTGAGCACTGGCGAACGCTGGGCAGCACTACGCCTGATGACGCGGTTGCGCCTGCTGAATTACCGGCTGGCGCGAGATGTCACGGTTGCCGAATTACTGGCAGGCCAGCCGGAGAAGCTCGTTCGTCTGCTGTGGGAGCCGCTCTGCCTCGCCGCGTTGAACACTCCGCTGGGTCTGGCCTCGGCGCAGGTTTTCCTCAATGTCCTGCACGATAGTTTCAGCCATGCCCGGAGCGATAGCGATTTATTGCTGCCGCGCACCGATCTTTCGACACTGTTTCCAATGGCGGCCATGCGTTTTATCGAATCTCACGGCGGGCAGGTAAGGCTGGCGACGCGCGCAACTTCGGTCGAGGCCGCGCACGACGGCGTCACTATTAACGGCGAGCACTTCAGCCATCTGGTCTGCGCCGTGGCACCGCATGCAGTGGCCGGGCTGTTGGGCCACGTAGCGGAGATGTCTCACGCAATCGGTATGCTGGATCGATTCAGCTACCAGCCCATCGCTACGGTTTACCTGCAATACCCGGCTGAAACACGACTCGATTTTCCCATGCTGGGGATGGCGGGCGGCCATGTGCAATGGGTATTCGACCGTGGCGCATTGTGTGGGCAACCCGGCCTGTTGTCGTGCGTCATCAGCGCAGATGGCCCGCACATGGCGCTTGCGCACGATGCGCTCGCTCAATCGGCACAGGCCGAACTGCAAGCCCTGCTCGGCCCGCTGTCGTCGGCGGAATGGCAACAAGTCATCGTCGAGAAACGCGCCACCTTTGCCTGTACACCCAATTTGCAGCGCCCCACTGTTGCCACGCCGCACCCGCATATTTTTCTCGCTGGCGATTACACCGCAGGCGATTACCCTGCCACGCTGGAAGGGGCAGTGCGTAGCGGAGTACAATGCGCGCAAACTTTACTGACGACCCTGCCATGAACGACACCGCCTCGCATCAACATCTACAAGATCGCGTCATCCTCGTGACCGGCGCCGGGCAAGGCATCGGCCGTTGTGCCGCCCTCACCTTTGCCGCACAAGGAGCCACCGTGATCCTGCTCGGACGCAAGCAGAGCAAGCTGGAAACGGTGTACGATGAAATCATCGCGGCAGGCTGGCCGCAACCGGTAATTTTTCCCTTGGATCTATCCAAGGCCGGAGAAGCCGAATTCAAGGCCATGGCCGAAGGCATCCACCAGCAACTGGGCCGGTTGGACGGCATCCTGCACAATGCAGCGCGTTTCGATAACCTCAGCCCGCTGGAAATCCAGAATGCCGAGCAGATGACCGGCATGTACAAGGTCAACGTACTGGCACCGTTTCTCATCACCAAATACTGCCTGCCGATGCTCAAGCGCTCGCCCGATGCTTCGGTGATTTTCACCTCGACCACGGCGGCGCATCACCCGGCAGCATTCTGGGGCGCGCACGCCATCAGCAAAAACGCCGCTGAAACCATGGCCAGCATCTGGGCACAAGAAATGACCACCTTCCCCAACATGCGCATCAACACGGTGATTCCCGGAGCGGTGCAATCGCCGCAACGGCGTAAATCGCACCCCGGAGAAGTCACCGAAAACCTGCCGGATGCCGAGTCCATCATGCCGCTGTACCTCTACCTGATGGGGCATGAGAGCTCGGGGATCAGCGGGCAAGTGTTTGAAGCGCAGAAAATTGGTGAAAGGCAGTAAACCACGGGGAACACGGGGCGCACGGGGAAAATCTAAGATTCCCCGTGGTTGATCCCGCCTTTAGGATAATTCGATGAAAATTAATTTCGCCGTCTTGCTGCTAGTCCTGAGCACCGCAGCGCAGGCCAGCGACCAGTTTACCTTGCAGGCCGACTACGCCAATTCGGAATTGAAAGCGCTGCGCTTCGACTACCGCGTCCAGCGTTCGCAGACAGGGGTTTCGGTCAACGGCAAGCTGGTCCCTGGCTCGGGCTGTTTTGCCCGCATTCCCGGCAGTGACAACCTGAGCAAGTTTCTCGAATCGATCAAGAATCAGCCGGGTTACTACTCCATCGCCGACACCCGCAAGCGTATGCAGGAAGCCATGGCCAGGACCAGGCTGGATATCTGGCAGGAAGTGCTGTGCGTCGCCGTGGATACGTTTCCCGAAACGGTCAAGGGCAACCCAGGCAAATGGAGCTCCATCCCCATTTTCCTTGATGGTCAGCGCCAGGGCGCATGGAACGAAGTGTTTACCGTCGTGCGGCCCAATCACCTTTATTCGATTACGGTACATCCACGGCGGACGACCAACGACCCCGCCTACGAGTTCGGCAAGTAGCCAAAGCGTTCAAACTAGCCTCTTAGCGCTGCAATCGCCTGATCCACGCGCTCGACCGCGACCACCTCGATCCCCGGAATAAGTTGTTTGGGCTGGTTGGCCTTGGGTACGATGGCTTTGACAAAACCCAGCTTGGCCGCTTCTTTCAAACGCTCCTGCCCACGCTGTACAGGGCGCACTTCTCCGGCCAGGCCAACCTCACCAAATACAATAAGTTTATCTTGCAATGGTTTGTTTTTTAAAGATGAAACTATCGCCATCAACACCGCCAAATCGGCTGCTGGTTCGGTGATCCTGACCCCACCGACGGCGTTGATGAAAACGTCCTGATCGAAGCAGGCCACGCCCGCGTGGCGATGCAGCACGGCCAGCAGCATCGCCAGCCGGTTCTGTTCCAGCCCGACGCACAAGCGTTTGGGGTTAGGCGCATGCGCCTCGTCCACCAGCGCCTGCACCTCCACCAGCAAGGGCCGCGTGCCTTCCTGCGTCACGGTAATGCACGACCCCGCCACCTGCTCGGCATGATGCGACAAAAACAAGGCCGAGGGATTGCTGACTTCGCGCAAGCCTTTTTCCGTCATCGCGAACACTCCTAGTTCATTCACCGCACCGAAACGGTTCTTGAAAGCACGAATCAAACGGAAACTGGAATTGGGGTCACCCTCGAAATACAGCACGGTATCGACGATATGCTCCAGCACGCGCGGTCCGGCGAGTGAACCTTCCTTGGTCACATGGCCAACCAGGATCACGGTAATGCCAAGCTGCTTGGCCAGCCGGGTGAGCTGGGCCGAGCATTCGCGCACCTGCGCCACCGAACCGGGAGCAGATTGCAGCGCCTCGGAATACATGGTCTGGATGGAGTCGATCACGGCGACATCCGGCTTGTGCGATTGCAGGATGGCGAGAATTTTTTCCAGGCTGATTTCGGCCAGTAATTCCAGCGGCCGCGCGTCCAGGCTCAAGCGTTTCGCCCGCATCGCAATCTGCTGCGCGGATTCTTCACCGCTCACATACAGCGCACGACGCTGCACGCCGACATGGCAAAGCGTTTGCAGCAACAAGGTGGATTTACCGATACCGGGATCGCCACCGATCAGCACCACCCCGCCCGGCACCAGGCCGCCACCCAGCACGCGGTCGAACTCCTCGATCCCGCTAGGTTGACGCGGCACTTCCGCCGCTTCAACCTCGGACAGCTTCTGCACGCCGCTGGTCTGTGCCAGCGCAGCGTACCGGTTGGCAGAAGCCGATGGCGTTTCGGCAATAGTTTCCACCATGGTGTTCCACGCATTGCAATGCGGGCACTGGCCTTGCCATTTAGGCGACTGTCCGCCGCATTCGGTACAGGTGTAGATGGTTTTTGCTTTAGCCATAAAACATGAAAGGAAAAACTAGCGGATTCGATCGTCATCAAAGGCGCTGACAAGCGCCTCTAATCGAGGGATCAGCACGGGGATTTATTTTGAATAATATCCCAGAGAATCCATTCTTGATACCCAGATAACCATGGATCAAGCGATTGCGCGTGCCTATGATCTGCCGCCAGTCGATATCGTCCGCAAATACCCGCACGTGCTTCGGAACATGTGTCGCGGCCTCGCCAATCAGGAGCAGGTTGTGCACGACATCGCTCCCCTCTTGCGCCTCATCGCGCGCCATGGAGCCAAACAGGGCTAGGTCGGTGACACCAAACCGGCTCACCAACCCCGGCTTGTGCTCGGTCAGAAACTTCAACACGTCGTCTTTACGCATGGCTGCTCCTGCTTAATTTTTCGGGCATTTTGCCTTTTTCGGCACACAAGAGGCAACATGCGGACGCCGGTAGTAGAAAAATGGGGGGATCATAAGGCAGCTTTCACCTCGGCATCCATGAGTTGCCATTCCCTGTTTTTCACCATCACGAAATGGCAATTGCCGCCCGACAACGCTGCCCACAACCCGCCTATCATGCGGTCGTCCCTGGCAGCATCCCACCTGTCCGCGCCCTTGTACTCCACGATCAGTACCTTGCCGTTGTTGAGCTGGCAGATAAAGTCCGGGTAAAAACGCCCATCCGCTTTTTGCAGAAAGAAAGAGCAGGCGCTCTTGTTCACCAGATTGCGCACCCAGAATGCGATTTCACCTTTCTGGGCCAGAATATCAAGCTGCACCGCGCATTCAAACTCTTCCTTGCTATCGAAATCGCCGATCCGCCCGTAATAATGCTTGCGGAAATCGAAGTGGCCGAAACGGTTGTCGTAATCACTGCCGGGCGCATAGGCCTGTGGGTGGAACACAAACTGGTATTCAGCATCTACCTGCACACGACACGCATAACCGTCGCCGAACAAGGTATCCTGATATGCTTGATTCACCGCCAACTGGCGTAAATCGTTGATGCGTCTGTCCAGCAGGTTGCGGATCAGGAATTTCTGGCGATTGGCTTTGGCCAGGTCGTACTGCTCACCCACCAGCAATGCTTGTAACCACTTCGCTACAAATGCCTGCTTGCTGGCATGCGTGATCGAGGTTTCCGGGATGTTGCGGCACAGCCACGCCGCCAGCCGCACTTCGTCCCAATGTTCCGGCGCATAGGCCAGCCCCAGGTCGCGCTGCAAATCGGCCAGGAAGCGTGTCGTCACTTTGCCCGAAGTCTCGTCGATGTCGATCTCGCCACCTTCCGAGACTTTCAGCGCGGCACCCAGCAATTTCAAATGTTCCGGCGTCGGCGCGGCATCGTAAACCGACAACTCCCACGGATAATCCAGCACCTCGGGGTCGTCGAACAGCACCAGCTCGCCCTGCACGTTGAGCGCCATTTGCGGCACGGCAAAGCGCACGCCCAATTCCGCCGGGGTCTGGAAAAACTCCACCGCCTTGGTGCGGCTGGTTTCGGCGGCCTCGGCAATCGCCTGTTTTGCCGCCTCGGTTTTGACGGCCTGTTTGACTACCGTCTCTTCATCCTCGGTCAACGGTTTGGCGATCGTCAGGCTTTGCTCCAACTCGTTCCAGCTCACCTTCTCCTTCAGCGCCCTGGGCAAGGCCTTCATGTCCGGTTTTTCCGCCAACGCCACCGACACCGGCTTGATGACGATACGGTCGGGGTGTGCGTTGTAATCCAGCCTGCCTTGTTCCGGCTTGGCGGCGGAAACGAACTCGGCCACCTCCTTGCGCGCGAAGCCCGCGCCTTGCACTAATCGATCCCTCAAGGCGGTGGCTGTCTCGGCAAAATCGCGCGACGCCACAAAGGCGTAGGATTGGTTCAAGGCCGGATGCTCGCGGTGTTTGGCCTCCGGCTGGCGCAGCACGCGGCCCAGCAACTGCTCCACCGAGGTCGAGGAATGCAGCGTCGCCATGCTCACCAGAATGTAGGCCGATGGGCAATCCCAGCCTTCCGCCAGCGCCTTTTGCGTGATGACGTACTTCACCGGGCAGGCCTCGTCGGCAATGCCCTTGGCATATTGCGTGTCAATCTCCTCCAGCCCTTTTTCCTCGCCGGTGGCGACGACAATCTCTTCCGGCGGAATGTTATGGTTGGCTATCAACTCCTGCCGCACACGATCCACGTCCAGCGTCTCCACGCCAGCTCTCCGTGGTTCTGCCTGAATCAAAATCACCGGGCGCAGATAACCCAAGCCACGGCGCCTGCCCTGCTCCGCCAACGCCTGCAATTCACCACGCCGTGCAATCGCATCGGCCAGGCACTGCTGCCAGTTCGGCTCCGTTTCCAGCACGATGGGCAGCTTGATCATCTCCTCGCCCTTCAACTCGGCGGCGGAAACGCTATGCAGCACGTTGCTGGGGTTGACCGTGGTATCCGGCGTTGCCGTCAGCTCCATGATGCCGCTGGGGTTGAACTTCGCCAGTGTGTCGAAAGACAGTTCCGTACGGTTGTTGTGCGCCTCGTCCACCACCACAAATGGTCGCCGCAGACGCAACACGTTCGCCAGCGAATAAGGGGTGGTATCGCCTTCCTTCAGTAGGTTTTCGCGCTGTGCCGCGCTTAAATGCTCGAAATGGTGCATCAACGCGCCATTGGATTCGTACACCTTTAGCCCCTCGGTATCCTCGCGACGGAATGCCTGCACGGTGGAAACAATCACCACCGTTGAGGTCTCCAGCGTCGCCCGTGTCAGGCTGCGTGCTTCCGCCAGGTCGATGACGGTAATCGCCCCCGCGTCCTTCAAGGCATTATGGTACGGATGTTCGCGGTTTTTCAGCGCGCGCAAGGTCTGCTCGCGGATCGCCTTGGACGGCACCAGCCACAGAATCACGCTAAACTCGCTGCGCAGCAAATGGCGGTTGACCAGCGCCGCGCTTTTGGCCGCCAGCCAGGTCTTGCCGCCGCCGGTCGGCACGCGCAGGCAAAAATACGGCATGGCGGCAGGAAAACCGGCAATCGGCGCATAGGGCACACCCTTGCCCCACAAGCCATGCGTCGTTTTGTAAAACGCCGTATCGGCATCGCCGGATTCATGCACGGCTTGAAAATAGGCGGTGACGCTGTCCAGCACGCTCTGCTGGTAGGTTTTGGGGATGAATGCCGTCATAGTGTTGAAATACGATCTACCCAGTAATCGGGGTTACGGTGCTGGTGGGCGATAACGGCCACGGTAATCAGGTCGCCCCGGACGATGTACAGCATTTTGTAAGGAAAGCGGTCGAAAATGGAAACGTCGTACCGGATCAACCTCCACCGGCCAAGCCAATGGGCGTTGCAGGATATGGGCGGCGGCCTTTTGTGTCTCGCGCAGAAACGCAGTACCCAAGCCGGACTGCTGACGATTGTAAAAGCGTCTTGCCTCCTCCAGCTCCTGCTGGGCCAGCGTGGCAAAACCAGCTTCATGACAAATCCTTGAACACCTCTTCCATCGACACCGTGCCAAGACGGCCTTCATCGATGGCCTTGATCCGGCGCAACGCTTCCTCCTGCCACACCCGGTCGATTTCCGGGTCTGGCCTGTCCAGACTTTCATGCAGCATTTCCAGCAACAAATAGCGATCCGAGGCTTTTAATTTCAATGCCTGCTCAATGATTTCAGCGGTACTCATGCTTATCTCCTTCTCAATGAGACAACACCCGATAATTTACACCGCCAGCGCATACGGCGTCTGTTTGAAAATAATCTGCTCGCGCGCCAAACGCGGTGCGCCCAGCCGGTTGGCGGCGGCAAAAATCACCTTGGGGCCGTCAAACAGCGGCAGGATATCGAACACCGGCCCGGTCAGCACATTGCCGCCCGCCACCGACTTATCCTTGAGGATGCCGTTGTACAGCAGATAAATGGCGCGGCCCTCGTGCATGCCCAGCAAGGGCGAATCGGCACGGCCGGTAAACCCCGTGCCGGTCTCCACAAACCAGACGAACTCCGCCAGTTGCGCAAACTTCACGTCCGCGCGAATCTGGCCATCGGCGGTGAACAGCGGTTCTGGCGACAGCGTGCAAAACTGGAAGCCGCCGCCCAAGCCATCGACCGCCTGCCCCTTGGTGTTGGCATACCCCTGCGCCACGCGCCGCACCCGCTCGGCGGTGACGTTGCGGGCTGTACCGCTATCCATTTCCACTAGGATAAAACGACGATTACTATTTTCTTGTTTATTTACATCTAGCACGGCATGAGCTGTAGTGCCGCTCCCACCAAAAGAATCTAGAATTAAGTCGTCTGTATCTGTCACATATTTGATTAGCCGGGCAATCACTTCATGATCTTTAGGGTTTTGAAAAACCTTTTTGCCCTGGAATATTTGTCTTAATAGCTTTACCGATACTTGAGCTTGCTTATG
>WBZX01001331.1_pt1 | contig 18834 bp, 15 predicted proteins | sample 5204211 | NCBI WGS metagenome assembly WBZX01 (sample SAMN12344362, study PRJNA552823) | activated sludge metagenome | biome: Activated sludge suspended growth; feature: Nitrification reactor; material: Wastewater; isolation source: activated sludge from nitrification reactor of wastewater... | reverse complement strand
CTGCTCTGGCTGGCGTTTCTTGCTGTGCTTCCTGAACTGCTGTTCAATCGCTGGTGTCGGTTTGCCTTGGTTCTATGGGGCATTTTTTTGTTGATGACCCTGTCTGCCACCTGGCTATTACGTCATTACATTGCCCCTTGCCTGGGACTGATCACGTACGTGATGATCATGAGCTTGCGATACCTCAGCCTCTGGAAGCCAGGCCAACGTCCCTGGGGCCGATGGATATCGCTGGCACTTGTTATCAGCTACCTGATCATCTATGGACTCAAACTTCAGTTCATCGTCACTACTGAGGTATTTCCAGGAATACAGCAACGAGCTGCTCTCGAACAGCAATTACAATCAACAGGCGAACAGCACCTGGTTATTATTGAATACAGCGATAATCATAATCCCACCTATGATTGGATCTACAATTCTGCTGATTTCAGCAAGCAGCCAGTACTCTGGGCCCGGTCCATGTCAAAGGAGAAGAATCAAACACTCCTGAAGAGTTATCCGGAACGGCGAGCCTGGCTACTTAGACTGAATAATGAACAGGTAGAACTTCTACCCTATCCACGATAATCGCATTAGCTCTCCACTTCCTGAAACTGGTGGAACTGCATGTACTGCCAGTGTTTGTACCTGGCATTACGACGGACGAGGTCGGCATCAGGGCCTTGATCGAGAACTGCCCCTTGATGAAGCATGATCACCCGGTCAGCCTTGCGAATGGTGGAAAGTCGATGGGGTAACAGGATGGTGGTACGGCCTTGCAGGAAGCGGGCCAGCGTGTCGTCGAACCAGGCTTTGTCATCTTCACTCAGTCCGTTGGCGGGTTCTTCAATCACCAGGATGGTCGGGTCACGCAGGATCGCCCGTGCTAAAGCCAATCGGAAGTGCTGGCTGACGGTCAGTTGCTCGCCCAACTCACCAATCACCGTATCGTAGCCTCCTTGCAACTTCATGATGAAGTTGTGGGCATGGGCAGCTTTGGCGGCTTCAATGATGCGAGGCAGCGTGTACTGCTCGTCACCACAACTGATGTTATTGGCAATCGTATCGTTGAAAATCAGGTCATCCTGAAGCACCATGCCAACCTGATGACGGATGCTCTCGAGTGTAACCCAGGGTAACGGCTTCTCATCAATACGGACATCGCCCTGATCGGGATCGATCAATCGAGGCAATAAATAGGCGAGTGTTAATCGTGCCCGCTCATCGCCTACGATGGCTACCTGCTCGCCTGCTGCAATGCTCAGGGTGACACCATCCAGCAGAACATCGTCCGTACCAGGTGCCAGCACAGAGACATTGACGAGTTCCAACTTCTGGGTCATCGGTGGCAGGAATTCCGCGCCTACTACCTGTTTAACATCCGTCTCTTGATCGAGTAGTTGGAAGAGCCCTTCCGCAGCTGCTTGGGCCTTCTGAACCTGGTACCAGGCTGCCTGCCAGCGTTTAAGGATGAGATAAATGCAACCGATGGCAAGCAACATCAGAATGAGCGGAACGAAACGAAGATCACGGTCAAGCAGATTGCCCACGAGTGCCAGTGCGATGAGTGGCAGTAATACGGCCAACAGCAACCAGCGACCATGCCTGCTGATGAATTGCCAATACCATCGTGATTGTACTGCTGTGCCCTGTCTATGCAGCAAGCGTTCCAGTCGGTTCTTGCTGTACTGTTCCATCCCATAGATTTTAACCAGCCGATGCAGTCCGAGACTCTCCATCAGCAGTGTCTGACCTTCGGCAGCTTTGATAGCATCACGCCGCTCACCCTGTCTTGCACTGGCTGCAATCCATGAACCGATGAGCCAGTAGAGACCCGCTGCAGCTAGCAGTACCAGCGATGTCCAGGGGATGCCATGCAGGCAATCGATACCAACGAGGAAGAGTAGCAACCAGAAGAGATTCCACGGTTCATGGATCGTTCGAAGGAACCAGGAGTAGAGCCCTTCCTGCAAAGTATCGAGAGCCCGCATGGTTGAACCAATCACTGGCCCCTTGCTCACATGGCGGAGAGCGAGTGATCCCATCCGGTAGGCATGAGTATGCACGCTGCGCCTCAGCCTGGTGATAGCATCAATCGATGCAGCTGCTGCCGTTCGCTTCTGTAGAAAGGTAACGATGCTAAAGAGTACTGAAACCAGCAAGATACCAACGGTGAGTGTAATGAGATAGACGTAGTTATTGCGGAGTGTGGGGAACCAATCGACCAGCGATTGCATGGCATCGCCAATCCAACGGTTGTTGGTACGGATGGCGAGGCCCTGTAGACCCAACCCTTGCTTATTACCGGCGATGTTGAGAATAGCTTGCTTATCAGGATGATCTGCATGATTTCCTGCCCATTGCTGAGCCAGAGTGAAATCGTGAACGACACCTTTGTTGATGGCAAGATCAAGCACCATGCCGACAAGCAACAGGATTGCTATCAGAAGTAGACCGGTTATCGGTGCAAGGAGGAGCGAAACCGTCGGCGCCACCGGACGGTACCAGAGAAAGTGACAGGCACGCTGAAACGCCGAACGCTTCGTCATGACAAACCTCGAGCAGGATTGGACTACCGTGGTCCCGCACCTGCTTCATACTCCACGCTCAAGACATCCATCTTGAGTTTGCCCAGCAACCTGGTGACAGGCAGCAGAGGCAGAAATGAATCCGTATCGTTCCAGTGGGCATCCAATACTTTCACATGACCACCAGCAATGTGTCCCTGGCCCAGGGTGGCATCCAGTGAATACCATTGACCATCAATCCAGACTTCAAACCACATATGAAAGCACATCGCCCGTTCCGAAGGCACATGCACCAGCCCGATCGCTGTCCGGCTCGGCACTCCCACTGCTCGACACATGGCTGTAGCCAGTACGGCATGTTCAGTACAGTCGCCATCCAGCGACCGAGCTGTCTCGGCAGCGGTGGCGAAGGCTTTGCCATAGTCTTTGTTGGTCATCTTCTGGTGCACATAAGCTTCGATAGCCCGGGCCTTCTGCCAGGGATCACGTGACCCAACGGTAGCTGACTTCGCCAGCCGCTTGACTACTTCATCATCGCTGGTGATGAAGTGATTGCTCCGTAAATACTCTGCAGGTGCCTTCTTGGCACTGTCGGCCATTGTGGGTGCTGGTAGCCATTTTGAAGTGATCGAGAGGTCTTCCTTGCCTAACACCTTCACTATCTGCCTGGGTTCGTTAGCGAAGGCGGTCTCAATGCCTTCCAGGTCAGTCAACTTGACTCGATATTCGACACTGCGAGTATTGTTGAACTGGTTAAAGCTGCGATTAAGCCTGATGAGTTGCGAGAACCCAATATCAGAATTGGGGTTCTTGATAGTAGCGGTCCCCGATGGGATAGCAGATTCTTTGCGAGTGCGGTAGAAGGTAAGATCGCCTAGCCCGGGGATGGACTGTTCGCGTTTGAAGACTTCGCCCTTGTCATTTACCCAACAAATCATGGGAGGCAGTTGAATCTCACCTATCTTCTGAAGCTTGACCGTGATTCGCCAGAACGGAACGTTTCGGCCATTCAGAAGGTTGGTGGGTAGCTTCTCACCAACCGTGACATGATAACTGAGGACGGTGTTGAAATCGGAGGAGAAGCTGTTGAAATCGAACTCCAGGCCCGGCTTCAGTTCTTTCGTTCGATAGAGTTGTTCCATGGCGTACAATCCAAGAGCAGAGTCATTCCAGGGATCGACCTTGGTAGCGGGTTCTTGGCTGCCTTGCGTTTTAGTAATGACGACCTGGTTCTTGTCAACCACACCACTTCGAACCAGTTCATCATCCCGACCCATTGATTGCTTGATGGTGAATTTCTGAATCTTGCCTTCCTTCGTTTCCAGCATGCTGAAACTGAAGTGCATTCGAAGGAGTTGGTTAAAACGGTTCAGGCTGAGTGTCAGTTCTTCGTTGCTTTGAATGAGATCAGGGCGAACGGTGCGATACATTCCATGAGCATGCCCGACATGAGAACCTTGCAGGTAGATGGCTTCCCAGTATTCAGCAAGGGGTGGAGCAGCCTGTGGCGCAGGGACTTTCTCCTGGGCAACACTGATTGACCAGATGCTTAAACAGAGGACCAAACAACTCATCTTGCACTGTAGTAGAAACATTCGGATATCCTCCATGCCCGAACCGCCGTATCTCCATTAGTTATCATACCTGAGAAAGGTCGATTCGAAATAGCCCGACTCTACAGGAAAGCTAGACACGTTAGGTCAAGTGCGCCGGGCGTGAGGTGTGTAGCGATTAGCAGTTGGGCTACTCTGGTGATTGACTGGCCGTCGCAAGGCGGTACTGCGACTTACCGATTTTCGAGAAGCTTCCGCATACCCCTTACAACACGCCCTCCGATGGCACCGGTCAGTTAATATTTGCGGGCGAGCTATTGGCTTTGGCTCAACTAAGGGCGTATACTTCAGCAGTCATCCATGGTGTGCCTGAGGCTGAACAAGGCGCCTGCAGACCATACCATAACAGTGTCATTGAAGGCACCACTCCAGAAAAGGGGCAGCAATGCTGCAGGAACGTGGGCCAGGGAAGAACCAATCGGCGCAGGATGCCGCCGCTTCGCTACGCGGACCCGCTCATGCCAGGGGTAAACGCCTAGCACTGACGCAGGCTATTCGGCCTGCCAGCAAGCCGCTCTTCCCACTGCGTGAAGGGTACCGGATCGAAATCTATAAAGATCCGGAACTGGGCCTGCGTATGCCCGTGCTGACAGCAGCTATCTCCAGGAACAAACTCTTCCCCACCCTGCTTGAACTCTTCAAGCCACTGGGTGAAGTCGTTGACTTTATCCTCGAATCCAGCCACGATCTCGATACGGATGGGGACAGTCCTCCCATCGCAGCCACCTGGGAACGGACTGATATCGATCTCCCAGTACTGACCAGCATCCTTTGTGCGTACGAAGACCTACTTCTTAATGACGGTTGCACGGGGATCGCTGTACTCAATGCCCAGCGCGACTTTGAAGTTCACTTCGATGAGCACAAGCTCCTCTACCTCTACGGCCCACAGCTCAACAGCTTCCAGCAGATACTGGCCAAAGCTGGCATTCAGCGGGATGACGACCTGCTGATCATAACCGAAGAAGAACACATCCATTCCACCAGCGACGAGTTCTACGAGCAACTCACTGACCTGAGACAGATCATCGGTGTGGAAGACGAGATGAGTGTCGAAAGCTAATCAGCCAGTCCCGACTTCAACCAGCCGGGACTTTTTCTTGGTAGGTCACCAGCAAGACTATATCTTCGATGACGTAGGCCACAAGGAATAGGGATAGAATGCCGTAGAGCACACCGAGGAAGTATCTTCCCTGGAGTGCCACATGGTGCATGGTGTTTCGCCAACTCGCATCTTCACTCAGCGGACTAGTTAGTTTTTGACCGCGATAATAGAAGTACTCCCCTCCCCCACCTTCAGTATTGCTGGAATAAACAGTCTGAATCTGTTCGTAAGGATCAAATGCCCCTAGCAGGGCTACAACAGCCACGAAGAGACACGAAGCAGTCGTAACCAGCCGCCAGCGTAGATGGGAAGAAGACATCATGCTTCTCTGACTTGCAACTTCGTATGATCTCAACGCATATTTCATCATATGATTGCCTCGCCTGAAAGCTCACTACCTCCTTGCATCTCCCCGCACGACATGCCATGATGATGACATGCCCTCGACAACCAAACCTGCCCTACCGGATCATGATGCCCTGAGTGAACTCTCAGGTGATATTGGCCTGCGCCTGGGGCGCTACCTGATGACGGTACTCGGCGAAAGCAATTATCTCCTCGGCCTGCATCCACCGGGTGACCGTTCGCGTCCGTGGATTGAGCAAATCAAGTCGGCAGCGGGGGCTGCTTCACAACTGGTGCAGCAGCTCATCACTTATTCGTGCAGGTTGGCTCCTGAAGCAGAATTGCTCAGTTTGAATGCCCTTGTTCGCAAGATGGCAGAACAGTTCACTAACCTGTTCGGCAACAAACTTGCCAGTGGTGACTTCCGCATTGAGATTCAGCTTGATCCGCAAGATGCACTGGTGATGGTCGATCCCAGCCAACTGGAAGCAGCTATTTTGAGGCTGCTTAAATGGGTACATGCCCGCATTCGCGTGGGTACCCTCACCATCATGACCAGCCATCATGGCAATAACGTTCGCTTGAGCTTGATCGATGATGGCCCGGGCCTCTCGGTAGATGAACAGGAAAGACTGTTCAAACCCTTTAACGATATCGACCCCGAAACAGCAGACTTGGGATTGGCGCTTGCACAAGGCATCATTCGGCAGGCTCAGGGCACTATCACCATTATCAGTGATGCTCATCGCAATGAACTCGCCATCGACATGCCAGGCGCCAACACGGAAGCGAGCAACTCTAACAAGACTGCTCCTGCCAGTAAACAGACAGTCCTGGTAGTCGATGATGAAGAACTGGTCCGCAACTACCTGGTGTTGGCACTCCAACACCTTGGTTATGAAGCCATCCCCGCCAAGGATGGCAACGATGCCTTGTTCCATTGCCTGCAATCGAAGGTGAATATCGACGTGCTACTCACCGACATGGTACTGCCTGGCATGAATGGCAGACAGATTGCAGAACAAGCCAAGAAGGTACGCCCCACGCTGAAGCTAGTGTTCATGTCAGGCTACACCGAGAATTTACTGGCTGAGGGAAGGGTCTTTCTTCGTAAGCCAGTCACACCCGATCAACTCGATAAAGCCCTTCGTCATGTACTCAGTACTTCGAGCGATACCTTGACCAAGGCATTGTCGAGTGCTGACGTCAACTTAAAATAGTAACAGATACATCTCTCAAGGGGTTTCTTGTGCTCAATCCTGAAGTGCGTCGTCGTCTTGATGATGTGGTAGTTCGCTTGACCAATCTGCGGGACTCTCTTTGACCTGGCTGGTAAACAGGCCGAACGCGCTCGGATCGAAGCACGCATGGGCGAACCGAACTTCTGGGATAACCCGGAGAAAGCCCAACAGACCATTGCTTTGCTCAAACCTCTCAGCAACATCCTGAAACCTCTCGAAGAACTCGAGAAGGCCAAGGAAGATATGCTCGTGATGGCGGAATTCGCCAGCGAAGACATAAGCATGGAGGAAGAACTCACCACTGCTCTCGAGGGTTTCGAGAAGAAGTTCAACGAGTTCGAGTTCCAATCGATGCTGTCTGGCCCCGAAGATGGCAGCAACGCTTTCCTGCGCATTCAGGCAGGAACCGGAGGCACCGATGCCTGCGACTTTGCCAGCATGCTCCTTCGCATGTATACCCGCTGGGCTGAAGATCATGGCTACAACGTTGACCTGACCGATGAACTGGCCAACGAAGAAGCAGGCCTTCGGAATGCTACCATCTACATCAAAGGCGAATATGCTTACGGTCGGCTGCAATCGGAGGTAGGGGTTCATCGCCTGGTCCGCATCAGTCCTTTTGGTTCAGGTGACAAGAGGCAGACCAGCTTCTGTGCTGTCGATGTGTTGCCTGAAATCGAGCAGGCAACCATCGAGATCAACCCCGAAGATGTAGAAACGCAGACCTTCTCGTGCGGTGGCCCCGGCGGACAGCATGTGAACAAGACTCAGTCAGGGGTCAGATTGATTCACCATCCCACGGGACTGGTTGCAGAAAGCCGAACCGAGCGAAGCCAGCACAAGAACAAGGACAACTGCTGGAAGATGCTCTACGCCAAGATGTTCAAAATGGAAGAGAACCGCCGCCGAGCCGAAGTAGAGAAGCAGTACGACGACAAGGGCGAAGTCGCCTGGGGTAACCAGATTCGCAACTACGTGCTGCAACCCTACACCTTGGTGAAGGACACCCGCAATGGCACCGAAACCGCTCAGGTGCAAAAGGTACTCGATGGCGATATCGATGACTTCATCGAAGCCTACCTGAAGGAACAGGCGAAGAAGCGAAATAATGCCAGGAAGTAACGTACCTTGAGTGGTAGATTCAGACCATGTCAGAAGCATCACCACAGCCCGGCTTCTTTCTTGCTCTCGACGGTGTCGATGGAGCAGGCAAGAGTACGCAGGTGAAGTTGTTGGCTGCCTGGCTGAAACAGCAGGGGCATGCTGTAACTACCTGTCGTGACCCTGGAGGGACACATGCCGGTGATCGCATTCGGCAAGTTTTGCTGGATCGCAACACCGGAGCCATCTCGGCGATGACCGAGACGTTTCTCTTCATGGCTAGCCGAGCGCAACTGGTGGAGGAAATCATCCGCCCTGCCCTTCTGCGCGGTGATGTGGTCATCACTGATCGGTACATTCTTTCAACCGTAGTCTATCAAGGCTACGCAGGTGATCTTGATGCAGCGATGTGCTGGGAGCTAGGCCGGATTGCCACCAGGCACACGCTCCCCGATTTGACACTAGTGTTGGATATGCCCTTGGAAGCAGTGCTGGCTCGCAAGCAGGGGCCGGATGATCGCATGGAAGACAAGGGTAGATCATTCCTCGACAAGGTTCGATTGGGTTTCATTGCTGAAGCTGAGAAAGACCCGGAACATCTCCGGCTCATCAACGCACATCGCGCAGTCGAGGAAGTGCAACGAGATCTACAACAGGAGGTAAGCCATGCCCTGGCACGGCATCGTCGGTCACGATAGTCAGCGGGATGCGCTTTGGCGGGCTTACCAGACCAATCGCCTGGGGCATAGCTACCTCTTCGTTGGGCCCGAAGGTATCGGCAAACGACGCTTCGCCCAAACGCTGGCAGAGACCATCTCGTGTGAAGCGGTGGCGAAGCACCTTGATTCACTCACTGCACCAGAACCGTGCGGCACCTGCACGACCTGCCTGCAGATCAAAGCAGGTGGTTACCCAGATCTGCATGTGGTTGGGCTTCCTGAAGACAAACAGGAGTTCCCGATTGCTTTGATGCAGGATCTGATTGGATCGCTGGCGATGAAGCCTCAACGGGCTGGCGCTCGCAGGATTGCCATCATTGATGATGCCGATGCGTTCAATGAAGAGTCAGCCAACTGCTTTCTGAAGACGCTCGAAGAACCTGCCCCCGAATCGCTACTAATCCTGATCGGTACTGCTTCTGAACGACAGTTACCTACCATTCGTTCTCGCTGCCAGGTGGTAACATTTCAACCGTTGAACCAGCAAGACTTCGTCACAGCGGCCCAGAGTGCGGGGATCATCACCGATGCGAAAACGGCAGAAGCGATCTATCCTCTCGCACAAGGTTCCTTGTCGCGTGCAGCTTTGATGCAGGATGCCGAACTGCTGAAGATCACCGGCGACATCGCCAAGGCATTTCAGTCACCGAAGTTTGCCAGCGTCGCGTTCGGGGTGATGCTCGTGAAATTCTGCGATGGCGTGAAGGAAGGGGCACTGAAACGTCAGCGTGCTCACTTTGCTGTTGAGTTCGTAGTGCAGCTTTTGCAGTCAGCCTTGTTGCAGGTGGAGACTGGTGTGCCAGCCAGCAATCCCCATCAGCAGGCCATCACCAGGCTTGCGAATCTGACCAATATTGATGCCTTGCCCCAACTCCTGGAAAACGCGATGGAAGCAGAGCATCACATTGATCGTCGATTTCAATTGGCGCTGTTGCTGGAGGTTTTTGCCGATCGGTTGGGGCGGGTATTGAATTGAGCGTGAAGGATAAGCTGGCGAAGCTTTAGCGAATATCGGTGCTACTTGAGAAATAATGGCAGAGCTGACAATATTTCCTCATCACCTGACCTGCCCTTGTGCCGATGAAGGAGAAGAGACCGTCTCCATCGGATAACAGCATGCTTCGCTGGCAGGGATGCCTACTGCTACTTGTATTCTCCGTTCCGGGTTTAGCCCAGGAATGGCGACCCGTATCCAGTACTCCGAAAGCCAGTGGTATCACCCTAGGTAAGCCTCGCACGAAAGCCAGCGAAGTAGTGCCCACCACCTACACTACACAGCCTCTACCACGCGAAGCTTCGTCGTATCAGACGACACGCTATAGCGATCTGGATCGTTTGCCTGAACCCTCGTTTGGCAATGGACCGTCCTCGACGATGCAGACCAGGTATCAAGGACCTGGAAGTGCTGCGGAAGAAGCCTTCAACTGCGGACAGGTTCCCGGCCAGGCACCAGCAGGCGGTGCGGTGCCACCCGCTGGTGGGGCACCACCAGTAGGAGGAGCGCCTGCACCGTATTATGGTCAGCCCGGCGGACCACCTCCGCCCACCACGGCTCCAGCACCTGCTTCCTCCACGCCCTGGTACAAGGAATGCTGGAACAAGATCTTCGGTGGTGGCAGTTCCAACGCCACCGGTGTTCCCGGCACCTGGGATGCCCGCAGCGATCAAGGTTTCAAAGACTTCATCTCGCCCATGTCGAACGCGAACTTCTTCGAAGACCCTCGTTCACTGACTGAACTCCGGTTCATTGGTACCTACCAGAAAGCACCGAGCGATAACGTCCTTCTTGATGGTGGACAAATCTTCGACTTCAACATGCAAGGTCGTATCAGCATCAATGATAACTGGTCATTGATTCTGCATCGCTTGGGAATATCCAACGTCAAGACCGGTGACACAACATTGGGTGGTTACAGTGGTGGCACGGGCATTACTGATATTCAACTGGGTGCCAAGTATACTTTCCTTCGCGATACACGAAGCGAATCGCTACTGGCTGCTGGATTCAGTTTTGAAATCCCTGTTGGCAGCAGCAAGGTTCTCGCTGGTAGCGGGGCTGGTATTACCCCCTACTTGAGCTACGGGCAAGGCTTCCTCGACAACTGGCATTTTCTGACAACCGCTGGCTATCGATTAGGGCTCTCGGGTGGCTCCAGCGATTTCCTCTTCCTCAGCGCCCACATTGATTATGGCTTCTTCAAACGATTCTATCCTCTCGCGGAAGTGAACTGGTACCACTACACCAGCAATGGCAATCGTCAGCCTGTCGATTTTGAAGGTGGCGATCTGTTCAACATCGGTGCCATGAATGTATCAGGAAAAGATCTGGTGACCGTTGCCTTGGGCTTCCGTTTCAAGTTCAGTGAATCGGTTCAGACAGGTATCATCTATGAATTGCCTGTCGTTGGTAACAACATGATGGAAAAGTACCGCATCGCTTTGGATTTGATCTTCAGGTATTAGAGTTGTTTGTTGAGAGTTGATTGTTGTTGGTTGATTGTTGATTGTTGATTGTGGTTAGTTGTTAGTTGAAGAACGTTGACGAATACTGACCCTGGAAGGGTCAAAGCTGGTAGCCGGTGGTTGGGCGAAGCGATACCACCGGTTCAGGTGCTCTCGGTTATCATCGATCCCGGAGGGATCGCAGCGTTAGGTTTGCATCTCACGCAAAGCCTCGCCTATTCGCTTCGTGATCTCGGGCATCCAGGTGAGATGTTCCGGCTTCATCAGGCATGACCTGAGGCAGGTCACCTGCTCCGCATCCCATACCTTGATGGCCCCGCAGGGTTCGACCATCTTCCTTGGAAAACTGGCAAGTGCCAGGTGAATATCGTGTTGGGCAGCCACGTCGAAGAATCGTTTCGCAAACGCGCTCGCTTCCGAAGCACTGTTCGCTTGCACGGTCCAGATCACAATATCCAGCGACGGCTCTAGTATCGGAACAAAACACCTCGTCGAACGCAAATACTGTAGCAGTGTCTGGGCAGCTTGCAGGCAGGCATCCAGCGACTGAGCAAAAACCCCAGCTTTCACCACGGGCAGCAGTTGCATCGTGGCCCATAAAGCTACTGCAGATGCACCGGGTCGGGAGCATTCGAGCGAGATTTCACCCAGATGTAGCTCCTCCGACGAGAAGTAGGTGTACGGCGAATCGTGTCGGTAGAATCGGCCAACGCTGGGATCACGAAAGAGCACGCAGCCACAGCCATAGGGTTGCAGGCCATGCTTGTGGGGATCGATGACGATGGAATCCACCTGCGATAGTGCATCGTAGGCTGCTCGCACATGAGGTTGCAACTTGCTCGCCAGCGTGAAGTAACCACCGTAGGCTGCATCGACGTGTACTCGAAAGCCATACTTCTCTCGCAACTCTAGGATGGCTGGTAGCGGATCGAGCGTCCCTGCTGCGGTAGTACCCAGCGTGACCACGACAGCGCCGACATCGCCCTTCTTCAGTTCGTGTTCCAGAACGGTCACGTCCATGCAGCCTTGGCTATCACCGGGCACGGAACGAAAGGGGATGCCTAACACGGCAGTGATACGTGCATGGGTGTAGTGGGCCTGCTGAGATGCGAGGACGACTTTACCCGGTGCGATTTCGCGACAGACCCAGAGGGCTTCGAGGTTGGCGAACGTCCCACCACTGGTCAGATGCCCAAGGTGAGTTGACCAGCCGAACATCTGGGCAAGCTGAGCGACGCACTCCTTCTCCATCACCGAACTGGCTCGGCCACCATCGAGCGCATGGTTGTTGGGGTTCAAGTACATGGCGAGATGGTAGGCTTCCCGGGCTAATGGATGGGGAGGCTTGAGCATCTGTCCAAGGTAGAACGGGTGATGGTACGGGTAGTTCTCATGCAATCGCACAGCAGTTTCTTCGAGGATGGTCTGAGCAGCCTGCTGATCGTACGCCGGGCTCGATGCAGGCAATGGAAATGCTGTCTGTAGTAACTCCAATGCACGACTGATATCGGGAGAATTTGCAAAGTGAGACATCAGGCACCCAACGACGAGAGACAATAACAGTGTGATATGAGGCTTTTGCATCCAACGCAACCACTGCAAGCCGATGACAGATCAGTACACTAGCCCAGCAACTCTGTTTCAGGTCATCACCATGGACACGATACTCATCGTGGAAGATGAAGCCTCCGTGCGGACAACGCTGCAGGAGTGGCTGTCCGGCAGCAAGTTCGAACTGGAGATACTCGTCGCCAGCGATGCTGCTGGTGCCTTGCAATTGGCCGGGCGACAAGCAATTGACCTGGCCATCCTCGACTGGAACTTGGGTGCAGGCCTCAATGGTCTGCAATTGCTCGAAGATCTTCACGAGTTTCAACGAGATTTAATTGCCATCCTGGTCACAGGGTACGCTCACAAGGCCACGCCTCTTGATGCCCTGCGTCTGGGTGTGCGGGATTACCTCGATAAGAACCACGACCTGACCCGTGATCGCTTCCTCGCTGCGGTTCGCAAACAACTGGATCGTCTGCGTCCTCTCAAGCGCGAACGACTCATCCATCAGCAGATGGAACGCTTTCGTGGAGTCGTTGCTGAAGCACTCCCGCGTTTGGAGACAGCCAGTGCCTTGCAGAACGATGGCATGACGATGGAGAAAGCCCTTAGCTGTGTGCTCAGCCTGGCGAAAGAAATGACTGCTGCCAGTGCAGGCCTGCTCATCGTTCGAGAGTTCCAGGCACATCAACCCGAACCTGAACAACTGCGGGTATATGATCTTGAAGGCAAACTCGTCACTGATCACCACATCACCCGCTACCAGCAATCGCTGGCCGCAGCCATCAACAGCATGGCACCCGATGTCATCCTCACACCACTGGCTGCGAGCATACATCTGGGCAGTGTGCAATTGAACTCGCTCGAATCCCACCATCATCACCTGTTGGGAGTCAATGTCCTCGCTACTCCGTCGCTCACTGTCGTGCTGGAACTCTTCGACAAAGACGGAAAGAGTAGCTTTGCAGTAAGTGACAAGGAACGTCTGCTGGCCTGGCAACCCGTCGCCAGCTTATTGTTGCAGCTAGCCATGGGCGAACGGACATCGCAGAGAATGCTCTACGACACCCTGCGTACCGCACTCACTGAGAGTGAACAGTTTGCAGGAAACTTGAAAGCGTCAGGGCTGACCAGTGCAGCGAGTCAGGCTTTTACTTCATCGCTCAAGCAAGCTGGTTCAGTGGATGCCTATCAAGTAGATAGCTGGGCTGAGGCGTTGCAGCGTCTGAGTCAGCGGTATGGCACCTCTGCAGTGGACCGCATCCTCAAGCTGCTGAGTCAGGTCGAAGGTCTGCTGGACGAAGTCACCCAGGCTCCTGCGAACTGAGCATGCTGCAACCACTTCATCTTGCTGAGCTGCTGAACTCCCGCGCCGATGGAGCAGACATTCGCGTTGGCGTGATCGATACGGGTATTGATCAGGCATCACTATCACGCCAAGGCTACACTCGCGAGATACAGGGAGCCATCTTCGAAGCAGGGCAAGCGAGCCCCAAGCGTTACGTTGGCCAGCAGAGTGCGCCGCATGGTACCGCAGTCGCTCGTCTGATCCTCAAGCATGCCCCGGCAGTGGAATTGATCTCGGCTGATGTCTTTGGCTCAGCCGGGCAGTGTGATGTCGAGAACCTCATCAAGGCCATTCACTGGTGCCTGATGGAAGCCAAGTGCAAAGTGCTGAACCTGTCACTGGGCATCACTGAAGATCGTCTACTCCCGGTACAGCGACGCTGGCAGTTACAACGCATCATCGAAGAGTGTTACCACCGCGATGTGGTAGTGGTGGCTGCTGCCCACAATGATCATCCACAGTATCGTAGCTTTCCCGCACTCCTGGGAGCACCGCTCATCGGTGTCTGCCAGGGACCCTGGCATGATGAAGTGCATATTGAGTATCAGCCTAGCGAACGGGTAGAGTTCCGGGCGACGAGTAGTGCTGAGGGAGACTTCCTGACAATGAACCCGGCCAGCAGTTGGGCTGCTCCCTATGTCACTGCTATCGTAGCCCGACTGCTTTCCCGGCAACCCGATTTGAAACCCTTCGAAGTGAAGACGATGCTGAGGCGGTTGGTGTAGCTTCCTACAATAAATTCATCACTTCTCTCCAGGTGCTTTATGCCATCTTCGCAGAAGCCCGATGCCAGCGACTACAGTGCTGTCGAAGTCGTTGAATTGCATGGGCATATTATCGATTCGCTGCTGCTTCCCAAAATCCTTGATGAGATCCTCAGTCGTGGGGGTATCTATGAACTGGAACACATGGACATTGGCGTGCTGCCAAACGATCCGAGCTATGCGAAGGTGAAGGTGTTGGCGAAGACAACAGCAATCTTGGAAGAGATACTGGAAACCATCCACGATCATGGTGCCACGCCGATCTCACAGGAAGATGCCACCGTGGAAGCAGCGGATATGGATGGTGCCTTCCCCGAGGCGTTCTACAGTACGACGAATCATCACACCCAGGTACGCATCAACGGCAAATGGACTGATGTGCAAGACCAGGAAATGGACTGTGGCATCACGATGGATACTGGCGGCGAACCTCGCTGCATTCCCATGCTCGATGTTCGGAAAGGCCTGCCCATCGTGGTAGGCCATCGAGGCATCCGGGTACGGGCGGGTGAGACGAGTCAACGCAAAGGGCTCTTCGAGTTCATGTCGAGTCCTGTCAGCAGCGAGAAACCCAAAGGGGTGACCGTTCGCGAGATCGCTGGGGCCATGCGTGAGGCACGAGCAAAGAACCAGAAGATACTCGCAGTCCTCGGGCCAGCAGTGGTGCATACCGGCGGCGTAGAACACTTAACCGCGATGATCGAGTTGGGGTTCATCCAGGTGATCTTCGCTGGCAATGCCCTCGCGACCCACGATATCGAACAATCGTTCTTCGGCACCTCGCTGGGTATCTCGATGGACAAGGGCTTGCCTACGGAAGAAGGGCATGAACATCACCTGCGGGCGATCAACAAGATTCGTCGGGCAGGTGGCATCAAGCCTGCCGTCGAAAAGGGTATCCTGAAATCTGGCATCATGCACGACTGTGTCACGCACAACATCCCCTATGTACTGGGTGGGAGTGTTCGTGATGATGGTCCGCTCACTGATGTCATTACTGATACCATTCAGGCTCAGGAGTTGATGAGGAAGCACGTCCGCGACAACGTCGGCTTCTGCCTGATGGTGGCGACTGCACTGCATTCCATTGCCACGGGGAATCTACTGCCCGCCAGGGTGAAGGTGGCCTGCATCGACATCAACCCTGCGACGGTAACGAAGTTGATGGACAGGGGCAGCACTCAGACGGTGGGCATCGTGACCGATGTCGAACCGTTTTTGCGAGAGTTGGTGACGGAGTTACGCAAGGACGTTGCTGTATAGTACACATCTCGCTCCGCGAGATGCTCGAAGAGATCTCTCGCCAGGAGGTAACTGCTTCACTCTATGCATCCACTCAGGATCGGAGAGTGATTACTGCATCGCACGCCTTCTTACCTCGCATCTCGCGGAGCGAGATGGGTACACTATGAACTCAATCGCTCTCGCTTGCGTCTCGCCCATCTCACGGAGTGGGGCAGGAAGAAGAGATAGATACCAGTTATCCAGAGGCCAAGCACTACTACTGCTGTAGGCAGGAAGACCCAGAGCTTGGCACTATCGTGGAACCAGGAGCCATCGTGCAATGACTCAATGATGTCGGAACGGCGGTAGGCCAGTTGCAAAACCTCACCGGATTGTAGATCGACCTGCACTTCCCAGTTGTTTTTCATCTGTACCTTGGCCACGCCTTTGCCTGGTTGCAGATCGATACGAACGATATCTTTCCAATCCTTTGCTTCACATTCAGGCCGCGACTTGGCAGCAGCAAGCAGTGCATCCATCGTGATGGCTGGTGCTTTGCCTACGCCTTTTTGAGTAGGTGGTTGCACCCACGACCATTCTTTCTTCAGTTGCAACAGGATGCCAGTGAGAATGACGAGCAGGAACGGGAGCGCAATCAGGATGGCACCCCAGCGGTGCCATTGTCGCATCTTGAGCCGCCAATTGAAGGCCACGGTTACCCCTTCGCAGGACTGCCATGTCGTTTGAGAATGGAATCGAAGAAGCCTAGCCGGTCGCGGTCGCCCTTCTTCTCAGCGAGGGCCTTCCCCTGGCTGGCGTACTTGCTGGCCAGCTCCTTGTGCCCGAACCGGAGCAGTTCTTCGGTGACGAACACGTAGAGATCGAGATCGTCGTTCCGCTCGGTGAAGAGCTTATCGAGATCGACCTTGGCTTCGTTCAGCCGCTTGCCGGCGAGCAGCACTTTGAGACGGAGCTTGCGGTAATCGACGGACCGCTTGCCACCATTCAGCTTGGTATCGCGATCCATGGCTTTGAGGGTACTGGCAAATGCCTTCTCGATGCGATCTTCGCCCAGCAGTTGGAAGATGATGTGCTGATCGTAAGTGAAGCAATCAGCACCTTGCGTCGTCGCAGCCCGCTGAACCAGTGCCTGAGCAAACTTATTGGCGAGTTCGTTGGCATCCAGCCGCTTGGCAGTGATGAAGGCCTGCTTGAGGTCATCCTCTGATGCTTTCACCACATCGAGAGCAGCCAGGTCTTCCACATTCATGCCGGTGACAGTGGCAGGAACAGTCGCTTCGATGGCTGCACCGGGCTTATCGAGTCCCAACTTGTGCCGCAGTTCGTCCATCGTGTAGGGCAGCTTCAGGCCCATGTTGTTCAGCACCTGCTCCATCAACAGGATGCAACCCATTACTTTGCGACGAAGGACCGGATGGCCTGAAGCATCGAGAGGCGTGTTGCCTTTCAACGAGTGCAGCGGGCGTTGTGCCCAGATGTCTTCAAAGTGGCCACGCATCTTTTCCTTGAGGAATCGATCCGATTGTTCTGGTGTCAGTCCCTGAGGCATACGCATATCGAACACCGATTGGGTGATATGCAGGAAGGTGCCAGGCTGCTCGAAAGCTTTTTCAAATCGAACGTAGCTGCCATAGGTCTGCTCAAACGCTACACGAGCAGGCTCGATCTTCTCACGGTCAATGGTGTAGATCATCACTGAGCCAGCACCCATATGGATGAGTACCCTCACCAGCACACGAGGCAGATCGAACAGTGCCAGGGTTTCACTGGCTGCTGGCACATCACGATCCAGCAGGTTGAACTGGATCAGTAGTTCGTTCTGCGATGCATCCGAGACTCGCTTGTCGACGCGAACCTTTTCCAGGAAGGCGCGTGGATCAGTCAGCTTGTAGGTCACGAAACTGAGCACATGATCCGATTCGATGCCATCACCACCATCGAGGCGGAGTGCATCAGCAAGGGCCCAGGCTTCGGCTGCATCCTGCTCATCGCTGGCCTGGCGAACATACTCATCAAGAGCTTCTATTGCTGCACGGTTCTCACCCACCCAGGCACGTGACAACCCGAGGTTGAAGAAGAAACCCGGATCATATGAAAGACGGGCAACCAGCCCTTCCATGAGTTGATGCAACTTGCCAAGCTTTCCGCCCTGCGTGGCTTGCTGCACATCAAGAGGCAGGGCATCCTTCTTGATCATGTTCTTGAAGGCATGATTCTTACGAACGATGGACGGATAATCACTGTTGACACCATAGTATCGGTTGATGAAATTCTGCACCGATTCACTGCTCGGTTCACAGCGATGCGCCACATCGATAGCAGCTTTGGCAGCAAATGGATGGTTGCGGATGGTCTCGAGTTGTGCGATGCCGAGGTGGATATCGGCCATCAGTTCTTTGGCATGCGGATCGCAGGCATCAGCCGCTCTGCGGTATGAATCCAGAGCTTCGGTATGTCGTTCTTTCTCGTGAAGCTGGGCACCTTGCAGGTAGAGTGCCTTGGCAAAGTGGGGGTCACGCTTCAAGGCTTCGGTAATGGCCTTGTCGGCTTCTTCGAATTTGCCTTGCATCATCAGCAGATCAGCCAGGTAACACCAGACTGCAGCGTTCTGCGCATGCTGCTTGGTCAGGTCTTCAATCATCCGAAGGGCAACAGCGTGCTGCTTATTATGTTCCTGGGCGTAGGCCTTTTCGACGGTCTCAAAAACGGGCGCGCAACACCATTTGAACTTCTTACCTGAACCACAGAGACAATTGCTATAGGCATCGAGTGCCATGGGGGTGTCCTTACTATCGATTCGCGAAAATAGAGTGAATCTTCATCCTAAAA
>WBZX01000751.1_pt2 | contig 18836 bp, 19 predicted proteins | sample 5204211 | NCBI WGS metagenome assembly WBZX01 (sample SAMN12344362, study PRJNA552823) | activated sludge metagenome | biome: Activated sludge suspended growth; feature: Nitrification reactor; material: Wastewater; isolation source: activated sludge from nitrification reactor of wastewater... | reverse complement strand
GCATCGGCAACAGCTCGAAGGACGCCAAGATCGCCGCCGACCTCGCCGAGACGACCGTAGCGGTCGTGGCCGACGCCGAGCGGCTCGGCCGCTACAAGTGTATCCCCGAGCCGGACATTTTCGACATCGAGTACTGGTCGCTGGAGCAGGCCAAGCTGGGCGCTGCGGCAGAGAAGCCGTTGGCGCGGCGCATCGTGGCGGTTACAGGCGGCGGCTCGGGTATCGGTGCGGCCACGGCCGCTGCCTTTGCCAAAGAAGGCGCGGAAGTCGTGGTGCTCGACCGCGACGTCTCCAAGGTCAAGGGCTTCGCGATCGCCTGCGACGTGACCGATCCCAAGTCTGTGCGGGCGGCCTTCGACAAGATCGCCGCGACCTATGGCGGCGTCGATATCGTGGTGTCCAACGCGGGCGCCGCCTGGCAGGGCAAGATCGGCGAAGTCGACGAGGCGATCCTGCGCCAGAGCTTCGAACTCAACTTCTGGGCCCATCAGAGCGTGGCGCAGAACGCCGTTCGCATCATGAAGGCGCAGGGACTGGGCGGCTGCCTGCTGTTCAATGCCTCCAAGCAGGCCGTCAATCCCGGCGTCGATTTCGGCCCCTATGGCCTGCCGAAGGCTGCTACCCTCTTCCTCAGCCGCCAGTACGCGCTCGACTACGGCGCCGACGGCATCCGGTCCAATGCCGTCAACGCCGACCGTATCCGGTCTGGCCTGCTGACCGACGAGATGATCGCACAGCGGTCCAAGGCGCGCGGCCTCAGCGAAGCCGACTATATGGGCGGCAACCTGCTGGGCCTCGAAGTGACGGCCGACGACGTGGCACAGGCCTTCGTTTCGCTGGCCAAAGCGGCGAAGACGACAGGCGCTGTCATCACAGTCGACGGTGGTAACATCGCGGCGGCTCTCCGCTAAGGCGACCTATCGGCGGGGAGCCCATACGGGAGGCTCCCTTGCCGATCGAAGTACACCCCTTCCAGCGCCATTTCGGCGCGACCATGACCGGCATCGACGTGCGCCGGCCGCAGACGGCCGACGAAGTCGCAGCCATCGAAGCCGGCATGGACAAGCACGCCGTGCTCGTCCTGCCGGGCCAGGATATCGACGATCAGCAACAGCTCGCCTTCACGCGCAATTTCGGCCCCTTGCAGGAAGGCGCCAACACCACGCTGACAGCAACCACCCTGCGTCTCGGCGCCGCCTTCGCCGACGTCTCCAACCTCGACAAGGACAACCAGCGCCTGGAACGCAACGACCGCCGCCGGATGGCGGCGCTGGGCAATCGGCTGTGGCACTCCGACGCCACGTTCCGGATCGTGCCCGCACGCTACTCGCTGCTGAGCGGCCGCATCACCACGACCGACGGCGGCAACACCGAGTTCGCCGACATGCGCGCGGCCTACGATGCGCTCGACCAGGCGACAAAGAACGAGATCGAGGATCTCGTCTGTGAGCATTCCCTGATCTACTCGCGCGGCCAGCTCGGCTTCACCGACTTCACAGATGCAGAGCGCCACAGCATGCGGCCGGTGCTGCACCGTCTCGTGCGCACGCATCCCGTCACCGGACGGAAATCATTGCTGCTGTCAGCGCATATCGGCGCCATCGTCGGCTGGCCACGCCCCGAAGCCATGGCCTTCATCCGCGATCTGATGGAGCACGCGACGCAACCCGAGTTCGTCTACGTCCATCGCTGGACGCGGCACGATCTCGTGATCTGGGACAATCGCACGACCATGCACCGCGTGCGGCGCTTCGACGACCTCAACATCGTGCGCGACATGCGCCGGACTACGACCATGAGCGAAGGGCCGACGGTCGAGCAGCAGGCGGCGTAGCGGCAGTCAGCCGGCCACTTGATCGAAGTATGTCACGAGGCCGGCGTCCCGGTACGACCTGCCGCGCCATCCGATGTATCCGTCGGGCCGGATCAGGAAGGCCGCAGCACCAGAACCGTAAGCGTGCGCGAACGAGTTTTCGGCATCACGGTAAAGCGCGATACCCGCCTGGTCATCTACATCCCTCGCCTGAACGATACCGACGACCCTGAGAGGAATGCCGGAACGGCTGGAGATTTTGCGGGCGAACGCCGCAAGCTCCGGTGTCTCTTCACGCCCGGCGCGAACGAGGAGGACATGCTCGGTGCCGCGCAGAATATCGAACAGGCGGACAGGAAACCCGATGCCCCGGCGCTGCAACCCGGTGCTATCGGGCGCCCGATCACCGGCACCTGGGCCAGCGTCGACAGGGCCAGCATCGTCCTGAACCCAGGCTGTGCGGTTGTAGGAGACGCGGACCTGCGTATCGGCCAGCCGGTCCGGTTTTGACTCGCGACCGTGGCCTTCATTTGCCGCGCGCGTACGTGCAACGACGTCGGCGCCGACAGGACGGCGTTCGGCCTCGTAGCTGTCGAGCAGCTCCTCCGAGGCCGCACCACCCAGCACCAGCGCGAGCTTCCAGGCAAGATTGTAGGCATCCTGAATGCCGGTGTTCATGCCCTGCCCGCCCGTTGGCGGATGGATGTGCGCCGCGTCGCCCGCCAGGAAGACGCGGCCGCGGCGATAGTGGGCGGCAAGCCGCATGCTGATGCGGAACATCGACGACCATCGCAAGTCCGACAGTCGAGGCTTGTCGGGGATCAGGCTATCGGCAACGGCCTGGATGTCGTCCAGCGCGGGACCATGCGCATCCGACTGGATGCCATGGCCGGAACCACCATTCTGCGTCAGCTCGGCCGGCGCGTTCATCGATACCCGGTACCGGCCGGGTTCCGGCAGAGGGACGGCGACGATCATGTCGGGCGCCGCATTCTCAACCAGACGCAAGGCGCGCAACGCCATGCCGCGCGGCAGCCCCCACGCGATATGGACGTCGCCCAACATGAACGAATTGGGCATCGCTTCACCTTCGAAAGCGATGCCGAGCGCGTGACGTACCGTACTGTGTGCGCCATCGCAGCCGATCACGTATCGAAAGGTCATATCCTCCGTACTGCCGTCGCGGCGTTCGAGCCTGACAGAAACGCCTTTGTCGTCTTGCTGCAGAGAACGCAGGCCGGTGCCGCGATCGACGGAAATGCCAAACCGGCCGAGATGGCGCGCAAGCAGGCGCTCGGTCTCGTTTTGTGGCAAGCCGAGCTGCGAATAGGGTAGATCCGACAGGTCGTGATGGGTGTCAGTCGGCGGACGGCCATGGACGATCAGTCGAAGTCCATCGATCCAGAGTCCGGCATCGATCATTTCCCGGGCGATGCCCATGTCGTCCCACACTTCGAGTGTGCGTGGAGTGACACCGATGGCACGACAATAGGGCGAGGACTTTTCGAGACGATCGACGATGCGGCACCGCACGCCGTGCCGGGCAAGCTCGGCTGCCATCGTCAAACCGACCGGCCCGGCGCCAACTACGAGTACATCGACCATCGACCTCTCTCCTATCTCCCGGCGATCTCGGCATCCTTCTTCGGAATAAGATCGTAGGGCAGCGCAAAGCCCGGCATCGCCATCAAGCGGTCGCGCCAGGCGGCGAGGTTCGGCCGCGCATCGAGCGACAGGCCCCCTTCCGCTGCGAACACCATGCGGCCCCAGCAACCGATATCGGCAATCGAACAGGCATCGCCCACCAGCCACTCGCGGCCGGCGAGCGACTTGTCGGCAAAGTCGAGTGCGGCCTCGGCCTGGGGCCGGAAGAAGTTCACGATCTCGGATGAAACGTCCGGACGGAAGCGGGCGAAGTGACGAACGCGCGCCACGTTGGTGATCGCGTCGTTCTCCCAGGAGAGCCACTCCCGCGCCTGCCAGCGATGCTGTTCCGTCTTCGGTTCGAAGTGCCCGGTGGTGCGGGCGAGATAGTCGAGGATCACGTTCGACATCACGAGCACGAGGCCACGGTGGCGCAGTACCGGCACCTGGCCGTAGCGGTTGATCGCGAGATGCGCGGTCTCCTTCTGCACGCCGTTCTTCAGGTTGACGGTGCGAAACGAGAACGGCACCCCCGAGAGCGCCAGGAAAAGCATCGGCTTGTAGCTCGAACTGGACGTAAAACTGCCGTGCAGAACGAGACGGTCGTCGCTCATGGGGGCTCCTATGGCCTTGCCGGAGCACAATTCGTACTCTGCCGCGTCTGCGGAGGAAACGAACATGACAGCGCTCAAGCGCCGCAAGGTTGGACGGACAAATCTGGAAGTGACGGAACTTGGACTAGGCGGCGCGCCCATGGGCGGCTTCCGTGCGACCATATCCGATGCGGATGCGGTGAAGCTCACAGACACGGGCTACGATGCCGGCATCCGCTACTTCGATACCTCGCCCTTCTACGGCTATGGCCGCAGCGAGTTGCGCATGGGCGCCGCGCTGCGCGAGAAACCGCGGCAGAGCTATGTGCTCTCGACCAAGATCGGCCGCATCCTGCATGTGCGCAAACCGGGCGAGGCACTTCCCAAGGAGTTCCGCGAGCACGGTCTGCCGGGCTTCGTGCCGCAGTTCGACTACACCTACGATGGTGTCATGCGTTCGCTGGAGCATTCGCATCTCCGGCTCGGCATCGACCGCATCGACATTGCGCTGATCCACGACGTCGACTTCTGGACCATCAAGGACCGGGCCGTCCTCGACGAGCGTTTCAAGACAGTGATGGACTCGGGCTTCCGCGCCCTCGACGAGCTGCGCAAGGCCGGCGTTATTTCGGCCATCGGCGTCGGCATTAACGAGGCCGACACCAGCACGCGGTTCATCAGGGCTGGCGACTTCGACTGCATGCTGCTGGCCGGCCGCTACACCCTGCTCGAACAGGGAGCGCTCGAAGAGTTCCTGCCGGAATGCCAGAAGCGTGGCGTTTCCGTGATCCTGGGTGGGCCGTACAATTCCGGCATCCTCACCGGGAATGTGAAGGCAGGCGCCACGCATGACTATGTGGCAGCGCCGGCGCATCTGATCGAGAAGGCGCAGAAGATCGAGGCGGTGTGCCAACGCCACAAGGTCCCGCTGGGCGCCGCGGCGATGCAATTTCCGCTGTTCCATCCTGCCTTCTGTTCGGTGATCCCCGGCGCGCTCAGCGTTGCGGAAGTGCAGCAGAACGTGGCGCATATGAGCGTGAAGATTCCGGTCGAGCTGTGGTCGGAGCTGAAGCGCGAGAAGCTGCTTAATCCCGCCGCCCCCACACCGAACTGAGAAAGCCGCCATGAAGATCGTCGACGCGCAGGTCCATATCTGGTCGCAGACCGTCACGCCGCCGAGCGGCCTGCATCGCAAGGTCTCCAGCTTCACTGCAGAGGAATGCCTGAAGGAGATGGACGAGGCCGGTGTCGATGCCGCGCTGATCCATCCGCCCTACAGTTGGGATCCCGACTCGGGCGCGATGGCCCTCGCCGCCGCCAAGAAGTACCCCGACCGCTTCGCCGTGATGGGCCAGTTCGCGCCCGACAAGCCCGAGAATCGCAAGCTCATCCAGGGATGGCGCAACCAGCCCGGCATGATGGGCCTGCGTTGGGCACTGCTGTCGGACCAGGAGCAGAAAAAGCTTCACGACGGCTCGCTCGACTGGGTCTGGCCGGCTGCCGAAAAGGAAGGCCTGCCCGTCGCCATGCTGGGCGGCCTGTTCCTCGACACGTTCCGCGACATCGCCGAGCGTCACCCGAACCTCAAGCTGATCCTCGATCATTGCGGGCTCAACCGGCATGGCCAGGACCAAGCGGCCTTCATCCATATCGACAAGCTCGTGGCGCTGGCCAAGCTGCCCAATGTCGCGATCAAGGCAACGGGCGCTCCCCACTATTCGACCGAAGGCTATCCCTTCCGGAATATTCAGGACGGGCTGCACCGCATCTTCGATGCGTTCGGCCCGAAGCGCTTCTTCTGGGGCACCGACATCACCCGCATGCCGTGCAGCTACCGCCAGTGCGTGACCTTCTTCACCGAAGAGCTGCCGTGGCTCAAAGGCCGCGACCTCGAAGACGTGATGGGCCGCGGCCTCTGCGACTGGATCGGCTGGAAACTGAAGACGCGCGCTACTTCTTAAGCGGCACGATCTGCCCGCGGATTTCGCCGTCGGGGTATTTGTCCGTCATCACATTGACGTACCAGAGGCCAGACAGAACCTCGTCGGCCTGCTGCTTCGTCAACGTTACGCCATCGCTGATCGTCGAACGGTCGGCGTAGAACGGCACGTTGATCGGCGCGACCTGCCGGGCGCTCTGTCCTGCCGGCGCCGGACCGTGGAGATAGGCCATCGTCACCGGCCCACTCAGCCCCGCCACATTGAGGCGATACTCCAGCACCTTCGTCGACGGGCGATAGACCGCCTCGAACCAGCCGCTGCCCTTGGCGTCGACCGGCGGCACTTCGCTGGCGCCATTGAGGGTCGCGCGGAAGTCGGTGCTGGGGACCCTCGGCTCTCCCAGATTGGGCGAGCAGGCCGAAGCGGCGAGCAGGAGGCCCAGGACCAGGGCCGAGCGGCGTAGGGAGCGGTTCATGCGTTCTCAGTCTACGTCGCTCGCGGCCCGAACATCTCCACCGGAAATCACGATTTGTGATGAACCGGCACGCGGCCGTAGACCGGCGTCGGCAGCCCTTCCAGGCGGGCCTTGAGCTGCAAACTGAGGAAGATCGAGTACAGCCGCGACTGCATCAGGTTGCCGCCATGGAACCAGAGGTTTTCCTGTGCCGTCGGCTTCCACATGTTGCGCAGCTCGCCTTCCCAGGGTCCGGGGTCCTTGGCCGTACCCGAGCCGAGGCCCCAGCACTTGCCGACCTTGTCGGCAACTTCTGACGAGATCAGCTCGGCCGCCCACTGGTTCATCGAGCCGTAGCCCGTGGCGTAGACGACGAGATCGGCCGGAAGCGTGCTCCCGTCATCAAGGACGACCGAGTCCTCGGTCAGGCGTGCGACCTCGACACCCGACCGGAGCTTGATGCGGCCGCTCGCGATCAGATCGGAAGCGCCGACGTCGATGTAGTATCCAGAGCCGCGGCGGAGATACATCGGCCCGATACCGGTTGCGTCCTCGCCGAAAGTCAGCATGAAGCCCGCCGCTTCCAGCCGAGCGTAGAAGTCCGCATCTTCCTTCCGAATCTTCTCGACCGTCGCCCGGGAGAAGGCCGGCAGGGCTCCGTAGGGGACTGACGCCGTCGTGAGGTCGGCGATCTCCGTCGTGATCCCCGAGGCCACCGCCTCTTCGGAATAGTACGGCCGATAGCGCGCCAGGGTCTCTGCCCGCACAACCAGCGTCGGCGAACGCTGCAGGAGGGTGACGTCGGCACCATGCTCCCAGAGGTCGGCGGCGATATCGTGAGCGGAGTTGTTCGAGCCCACGACGACGCACTTCTTGCCCTTCCAGCCCTCGCCGCCGACATGGCGGCTGGAATGATGCTGCGTGCCGCGGAAGGTCTCGCGTCCGGGAAAATCGGGCACCTCGGGGAAACCCGACATGCCGGTCGCGATCACCAGATGCTTGGGCCGCAGGGTCACGTCCTTGCCGTCGCGATCGATGACGACGCTCCACTCACGCCTGGCCTCGTCCCACGATGCGCTCCGGCACGGTGACTTCGACCAGTAATCGAGTTCCATGATCCTGGTATAGGACTCGAGCCAGTCGCCCATCTTGTCCTTCGGCGTATAGACCGGCCAATGGTCCGGGAACGGCAGGTACGGAAGGTGGTCGTACCAGACGGGATCGTGCAGGCAGAGCGACTTGTAGCGATTGCGCCACGCATCGCCCGGCCTCGGATGACGATCGACAATGAGCGTCGGCACACCGAGCCTCTTCAGGCGCGCGCCAAGCCCGATGCCGCCCTGTCCGCCGCCGACGATCAGCACGAAGGGCTGGCGGTCATAGCCCAGTTCGCTGGCATCGGCGCGGCGGCGATCGGTCCAGGTCACACGGTTCTGGATGGCGCCATGCTCGGTCCCCATCTCGCGTGACGGACCACGCTTCTCCTCGAATCCCTTCAGCTCGTTCAGGGCGGTGAGCAGCGTCCAGGCCTTGCCGTCCTTCAACCGGACGTGGCCGGTGCCGCGCCCCAGCGCCGTCTCGAAGGTGAACCAGCCGTTTCGCTCGCCGGCCTTGAACGAACCCGGCTGCACATCCGCCAGACGTGCCTTGAGCATGTCAGCAATCGCAGAGCGGCTTTCGAGCGTCTTGATATTCCAGGTGAAGGCCAAGAGATCGCGCCAGTAGCACTCCTCGGCGAACAGGGACGTAACGCCCTCGATATCGGAACGCTTCAGCGCAGACGCAAACTCGGCAAGCCACTCGGTCTCGTTCATTGTCTTTCCATTGCAGCGGTTCTGGCGGCGGCGCACTCTAGAACAATCGCCCGGGAGGAACGAACGATGAAGTACGACGTCATTTCCGCCGATGGACATGTCGACCTGATCTGGCTGCCGCCGGATCTCTTCACGAAGAATGCCTCTGCCTCGATGAAGGAACGCATGCCCTACGTCGTCGACGGCCCCAAGGGACCCGAATGGACAAGCATCAAGGGCGCGAAGTTCGGTCTGGTGAACGGCATGGGGTCGGCCGGCCGCGAATATGTGCCGGGCATCATCCATCGTTCCGACCGCATGGCATCGACCGGCCTCTACGACGACGGCAGGAAGGGCATCCGTCGCCTCACCGATGTGCAGCTCCGCCTGAAGGATCAGGAGCGCGACGGCGTGCAGGCCGAGGTGCTGTACGGCATCCTGGGCGCCAGCGGCCGCCTGAACGATCCCGAAGCCGCAACCGAAGTGCTGCGCATCTATAACGACTGGCTGCACGATTTCTGCAGCGCCGCGCCGGATCGCCTGGTCGGTCTCGCCAACATTCCCAACCACGACATGGGCGTCGCAGTCGCCGAGGCGAGCCGCAACGCCAAGCGTGGCGTCAAAGGATTCGACGTCGCCAACAAACCCGACATGACGCCGCTATGGGATCCATTCTGGGAGCCGCTGTGGCAGCTCGCGCACGAGACCGGCATTCCCGTCCACTTCCACACGATCGGCGGTCGCTCGCCCGATACCAGCAAGATGCCGGCTTTCGTGCAGCGCCGCGCCTTTGCCGCCCACATCACCAACTTCCAGATGCACATGGGCTACATGCTCATGTCGCTGATCTTCAGCGGTGCCCCCGAGCGTTACCCGAACCTCAAGATCGTGATCGGCGAAGCGGGACTGGGCTGGATCCCCTATGTGCTGCAACACATGGACCTCGAATGGGAGGACCAGTTCAAGGATCTCGAACTCAAGATGAAGCCGTCGGAATACTGGCATCGCCAGTTCTATGCGACCTACCAGACCGATCCGGTCGGCGTGCGCCTGTTCGACCTGCTCGGCGTCGACAATGTGATGTGGGGATCGGACTTCCCGCATCCCGACGGCATCTGGCCCGACTCCCGGGAATTCCTGGACAACGAACTGAGCGGTGTCGGCAGCGACGTGCGCCGCAAGGTGACGTGCGACAACGCCATGAAACTCTATGGCCTGGCAGCCTAGAGCAACGGGATGACCGTCGAACACCGTCTCTCTCCGGATCGCCTGCTCGACTTTGCGAGCGCAGTGTATGAATCGGCCGGTATGCCGGAGGGCGATGCCCGTATCGTCGCGGATACGCTCGTGCAGGCCGATTTGTGGGGCCATCAATCGCACGGCGTGATGCGGTTATCGTGGTACCTTGCCCGCCTGAGGGTCGGCGTTTGTATGCCTGTCGCAGCGCCGAAGTTTGTCGTCGACGCCCCTGCCGTTGCCGTCGTCGACGGCGGCGACGCGATGGGACAGGTGCTGAATGTCTTCGCCATGCGCGAGGCCGTCCGCCGCGCCAAGAGCCACGGAATCGCTGCCGTCGGCCTGCGCAACTCCAATCATTTCGGCACGGCGCTCTACTATACCCTGATCGCGGCAAACCAGGGCTGCATCGCGTTTCTATCGACCAATGCCAGCCCGGCAATGGCGCCATGGGGTGGACGCAAGAAGACGGTCGGCACCAATCCCTGGTCGTGGGCTGCGCCCGCAGGCCGTTATCCGCCAATGGTGCTCGACATCGCCAATACCGGCGTGGCGCGGGGCAAGGTCTATCTCGCGAAGCAGAAAGGCCAGTCGATTCCCGAAGGTTGGGCGATCGACGCCCTGGGGGCACCGACGACCGATCCCGCAGCGGCGATCGACGGCATCATCCTGCCCATGGCCGGCCACAAGGGATATGCAATTGCCGCCATGATGGACATGCTGTCGGGTGTTCTAACCGGGAGCGCGTTCGGCAGCGGTGTATTCGGCCCCTATCAGACCGACCACAAGAGCGGTGCGGGCCAGTTGACGATCGTTCTCGACATCAAAGCCTTTCAGCCATTGGCAGAATTCAGTACGCGCATGGAGAAGATGATCGGCGAGTTGAAATCGGTACCGCTCGCGCAAGGCCACGAGGAAGTGTTCTATCCTGGCGAAATTGAGGCCCGGAACGAAGCCCGAAATCGCCGCGATGGATTGCTCCTGCCCGCGGATACGATCGAAGACCTCGTAAAAGTCGGTCGCGAAACTGGGATCAGGCTGCCCTTCTGACTGACATGGCCCCCGCGCTGCGCGTTCCTCTTCTGACATCGCTGGCGATGCTGGCCTTCGCCGGCAACTCGCTGCTCTGTCGTATTGCCTTGCGCGATACAACGATCGATGCGGCGAGCTTCACGTCGATCCGGCTGGCGTCCGGTGCCCTGATCCTGCTGTTGATCCTGCGCCGCCGCGGCATGCGGCCGCTCGCCGCCGGAAGCTGGCCGATGGCGGCTGCCCTGTTCGCCTATGCAATCGCCTTCTCCTTTGCCTATCGCGACCTCACCGCGGCGACCGGGGCGCTGCTGCTCTTCGGCGGTGTGCAACTCACGATGACGAGTTATGGGCTCGCCGCCGGCGAACGCCTTTCGGGCTTGCGGCTGGTCGGCGTGCTGGTCGCCGTCGGCGGCCTCGTCTGGCTGCTGCTGCCGGGCCTCGCCGCGCCGCCCTATCTCGCAGCCGGCTTGATGCTGGCCGCGGGCGCCGCCTGGGGCGTCTATTCGGTTCTTGGCCGCAGCGCCGGCGATCCGACGACGGCAACTGCCGGCAATTTCATCCGGGCTGTGCCCTTCGCCGCCGCAATGAGCCTGATGACGGCAGGCCAGGCCGCCTCCGATCCGCCGGGCATGTTCTATGCCGTGCTGTCCGGCGCGGTCACCTCCGGCCTCGGCTATGTCCTCTGGTATGCCGTGCTGCCGGCGCTCTCGGCGACATCCGCGGCGACAATCCAGCTTAGCGTGCCGGCCATTGCCGCACTGGGCGGGGTGGTGCTACTCGCCGAACCGATTACGTCGCGGCTGTTGCTGGCGTCGGTCGCGATCCTGGGCGGCATTGCCCTCACGATCACCAGGAAGAACTGAAAGCGGGGAACATGTTCGAGGTTGCGGAGCGTCTGAAGAACGTGAAGGTGTCGGCGTCGGCGGCGATGACCCGCAAGGTCCGCGAGCTGCGTGCCCAGGGCGTCAAGATCGTGGGCCTGTCCTCGGGCGAACCTGATTTCCCCACCCCGCCGCATGCCATCGAAGCGGCGCACAAGGCGGCGCTGGCCGGCGATACCAAGTATCCGCCGCAGGACGGCGTAAAGCCGCTGAAGGAGGCCATCCGCGCCAAGTTCAAGCGCGACAACAATCTCGACTATGCGCTGGAGGAGATCATGGTCTCCAACGGCAGCAAGCAGATCATGTACGACGCGCTGATGGCGAGCGTGAACCCCGGCGACGAGGTGGTCATTCCGGCACCGGGCTGGATTTCCTATGCCGACCAGGCCGTTCTGGCGGGCGCCAAACCCGTGTCGGTATCGTGCCCCGAGAACAATCAGTTCAAGCTGCGCGCCGCCGACCTCGACGCGGTGATCACGGCCAGGACCAAGTGGGTGGTTCTCAACTTCCCCAACAACCCGACGGGCGCCGCCTGCTCGCGCGCCGAGATGCGCCAGATCTGCGACGTGCTGCTGAAGCACAAGCACGTCATGGTGATGGCCGACGACGTCTACGAGCATCTCGTCTACGATGGCTTCGAGTTCTGCACGGTCGCGGAAGTCGAGCCGGCGTTGAAGGAGCGGACGCTGACGGTGAATGGCGCGTCGAAAGCTTATGCAATGACGGGCTGGCGGGTCGGCTTCGCCGGCGGCCCGCGCACCATGATCGCGGCCATGACCAACATGCAGGGCCAGATCGGCTCCGGTATCTCGACCATCAGCCAGGCGGCGGCGACGGCAGCGCTGAACGGACCGCAGGACCTGTTGAAGGAGCGTGCCGCCGACTACCGCAAGCGTCGGGACGAAGTGGTAAGCATGCTGCGCGCCGCGCCGGGACTCACCTGTCACATGCCGGAAGGCGCCTTCTATGTCTTCCCCAACATCGCGGGCTGCATCGGCAAAACGAGCAAGGGCGGACGAAAGATCGCCAGCGATACCGACTTCGTGACGACGCTTCTCGAGGAGAAGCACGTCGCCACAGTACAGGGTGCGGCCTACGGCATGAGCCCCTACTTCCGTATCTCCTATGCGACGGACATGGCGAGCCTGCGCGACGGCTGTACCCGCATTCAGGAGTTCTGTGCCGACCTGCGTTGACGGCTATTGCAGCCAACAGCGCAACCACCTCTGGAGATATGGCGTTCCTTCGGCGGGTGAATCGCCCGTCAGGAGGAACATATGCCACGAGGCGACAAGTCGAAGTACACGAGCAAGCAGGACCGCAAGGCCGATCATATTGCCGAGGGTTACGAGAAGCGCGGCGTCTCACACAAGGAAGCGGAACGTCGCGCCTGGGCTACGGTCAACAAGGAGAGCGGCGGCGGCAATAAGAGTGGCTCGGGCCGAGGCAGGAAGGATACCAAGGTCTCCTCTCGCAAAGGCGGCAAGCTGGGTGGTCGCGCCGCGGCAGCTCGTCCGAAAGCCGCGCGTTCAGCGTCGGCTCGCAAAGCCGCGGCGACACGCAAACGACGCGCCGCCTGACGCCAGCCATCAGAGCGAGTTGATTTCCTGGACCTTGGCGGGGATGCCGAGCTTGCGCGAGCAGAGCGGCCAATGCCAAGCCTCGCCGAGCTCGAAGATCATGAACGAGGCGAGCTTGGCAGCCTTGTTGTAATCCTGCGCCGCGTCGATTGCCTCTCGCGTCGTCAGCACAGTCCCATCATGCCGTTGCTGGTAGGTGATGTAAGTACGCGCCGTGAACTGAAAGCGGCCATGATAGGCGCCGCGCCCGCCATAGATCGGCTGCGACTGCGGCCCCCAGCTACCACTTTCGCAAACCGCGAGCTGCTGCATCACTTGCTCTTTGCGCCAGTCGATATCCTGCTGACGTGGATCGACCGCCGGTGCCGCTGCAGCGACATTGTGTTTGTTAGCGGCACAACCGCAACCGCCGAAGGCGGTGGCGAGAAGAATCGAGTATGTAGCGGCGCGCAAAGTCACAACCGCCCATTGTTCTCACGATTCGACAGCCCAGGTAAACCCATCAATGCTCCCCCTCACGGAGATGCAGCAGGGCCGAAGCAGGAACGCGTCGGGAACTTTTTGAGATCGGCAGGATGCGTCGTGCAGACCAGATCGCACAGACTCACTAGCCGACTTGCCGCGACTGCCCTGTCCAGTATTTTGCGCGCAGGACTTTCTTGTCGACCTTGCCGACAGCCGTGAGCGGCAGGCTGTCGACGAATTCGACCTGCTTTGGTGCATGCGTGCCGCCCTTGCGATCTTTCACAAGCTGCATCAACGCCTCCGGCGTCGGCCGCACGCCTGCTTTGGGGACAATCAACGCCGCGACGGCTTCGCCCCATTTCTCATGCGGCACGCCGATCACCGCGGCCATTGCGACATCGGGGTGCGAGGAAAGTACGTCCTCGACTTCACGCGGGAAGATGTTGAAGCCGCCGCTGACGATCATGTCCTTCTTGCGATCGACGATGTAAAGGTAGCCGCGCTCGTCGGCGCGCGCGATATCGCCGGTGTGCAGCCAGCCACCCTTGAAAGTCTCGGCGGTTTGCTCCGGCCGCTTCCAGTACTGCTTCATCGCGTGCGGCGCCCGCACGCAGATCTCGCCCGCCTCGCCCGGTTTCACCTCCTCATTGTCGTCGTTGCGCAAGGTGACGCTGCAGGAAGCGATGGGAAAGCCGCAGGATGCGAAGAGCTCGGGCCGCGCCGCATCGTGATCGGCCTTGCGCAGCACACTCACCGGATAGCATTCGGTCTGGCCATAGAGCTGACTGAATACGGGGCCGATGCGCTCCAGACCCTCGACCAGCCGCGTCGGCGACATCGGCGACGCGCCATACAGGATCAGCTCCAGCGAGGAGAGATCGGTCTTCTCGAGCTTGGGATGATCCAGCATCACGTAGATCATCGTCGGTACCATGAGTGTGAAGTTGATCTTCTCGCGCTCGATGGTCGCCAGGAATTTTTCCGGATCGAATCCCTTCAGCAGATGAATCGTGCCGCCCTTCAACAAGGAAGGCAGCACCTTGGTGCCGGACACATGCGTAATCGGGGCTGCCGCAAGATAGCGCGGCACGTCCGGAAACTCGAAATCAGCGGCGATCGAAATGGCGGAAGCGGCCGTCGAACGGTGGCGGCGGATCGCCCCCTTCGACTTGCCCGTCGTGCCGCCGGTATAGTTGATGATGGCGTAGTCGTCGGCGTCGGTAAGGTCGACGGGGCTCGCCTCCCCCACCTTATCGGCCGCAGCCATAACGTCCCGGCCGAAATCGGCCCGGCCCATCGTGAGGATGGTGGCCAGTCGGTCGGCCGCCCTGGCAGCCAGTTCGCCACCGCGTTCGGCATGAGTGCGCGGATCGACGATCAATGCCGTTGCTCCGGAATCCTCGATCACGTCAAGATGATCGGCGAGAGCACCCAGGGGATGGAGCCACGTGACGACGAGGCCCAACCCTTGCGCGGCCACACCAGCGCACCAAGTTTCCGCGCTGTTGGCACTGAGGAATGCCGCCGTCTGCCCTTTGACGAGACCCGCCGCGGCCATGGCGGCCTGCAGCCTGCCGATAAGCGACAGGGCGGCGCGGTACGTGAAGCTGCCGCCATCCCAGACGAAGGCCATGCGGTCGGGGAAACGCGCCAGCGCGCGCAAGGTCATCGTGGTGGCGGTCGGCGCCTGGGAGATATCGTCGTTCACTTGGCATTCCCTCGCGATTCCACGGCCGACTTTTTGCCAGCTTCTCGGTTGTCACAGTGTAGGCGCACTCCTCAGGGAGCAAAATTGCGTTTGAGCGCCGCAATCAAACTCGCGCGCAAAGGCGGCAGGTCGACATGGTCGGGATCGACCAGCCATTGGGCAACGATGCCGCGCACCGAAGACAGGATCAGGATCGACCAGGCCCTGCTGTCGACGTTGCGGCGAATCTCGCCTTTGGCGATGCCGGCGCGGATGGCACCTTCGATCTCCTCGGCCGATTCGCGGTTGAGCCGGGCGACCGCCTGCGCCAGCGCGGGTTTGTGCAGAGCACCCGCCAGGACCGTATGCAGGGCCAACAGCATAGTTCGATGGGTGTCGCAGGCGTCGAGGTAGAAGTCGATACCGGCGATCAGATTGGCGAGACCTCGGCGACGCTGGTCGACACGGCTCCGCAACCCCGTAGAAAACCATTCGCGGATGTGATCGGCGACCGCCGACAGCAGATCGGCCTTCGATCCGAAATAGTGGGCGGGCAGACCGCGGCTGTAACCCGCAGCTTCACCGGCATCGGCCAGAGTGAATTCGTCCAGCCCCTTCTCGGCCACCAGCCGGACGGCCGCGTCGAGGATCAGGCGCTCGGCTTCCTCGCGCCTCTCCGCCTGGGTGCGTCGTCGCCTTGGAGAAGCAACCGGGGCCACCGCCGTCATCCAAAATCCTTCGCAGCTTGACAGTATCGTCGCCGATATTTATTTGTCAGTCAACAAATATATTCGAGGAAGCGACGATGCACCTGGCTCCGACCTATACCGCCGACCACGAACAGTTCCGCACCACCGTACGTCGTTTCATCGACAAGGAGATCGCGCCCCACCACGCGCAATGGGAGAAGGACGGCATCGTGAGCCGCGATCTCTGGCGCAAGGCTGGCGCGGCCGGCCTGCTGCTGACCGACATCCCCGCCGAGTATGGCGGCGGCGGTGCGGATTTCCTGACGATCAACGTCATGGCCGAAGAGATGGCGCGCGGCGTATATTCGGGGCCGGGCTTCCGCGTCCACTCCGACATCGTCGCCCACTACATCCTCCATTACGGCAGCGAGGAGCAGAAGCAGAAGTGGCTGCCCCGCATGGCAAGCGGCGACGTCGTGGGTGCCATCGCCATGACCGAGCCCGGCACCGGCAGCGACCTGCAAGGCGTGCGAACGGTAGCGGTGCGCGACGGCAACGACTACGTCATCACCGGCCAGAAGACCTTCATCACCAACGGCCAGCATGCCGACCTGATTATCGTCATCTGCAAGACCGACAGCTCCGCCGGCGCCAAGGGCGTCACGCTCATCCTGGTCGAGGCCGATCGGCCTGGCTTCAGCCGCGGTCGCAACCTCGAGAAGATCGGCCTGAAGGCGCAGGACACGTCCGAGCTCTTCTTCGAAAGCGTGCGCGTGCCCGTGACCAACCGGCTGGGCGACGAAGGCCGCGGTTTCGTCTACCTGATGCAGGAGCTGCCGCGGGAACGACTGCTGATCGGAATCGGCGCCGTCGCCGCCATGGAAGCGGTACTCGCTTCGACCTTGACCTACGTCAAGGAGCGTAAGGCCTTCGGCAAGGCGATCATCGACTTCCAGAACAGCCGGTTCAAGCTCGCCGAGGTCAAGACCGAGGTCAAGATCGCCCGGACCTTCCTCGACCACTGCACGGCGCAGCATCTCGAAGGCAAGCTCGACGTGCCTACCGCCGCCATGTGCAAGTACTGGCTGACAGAGACCTACGGCCGCGTCGTCGACACCTGCCTGCAGCTCCATGGTGGCTACGGCTACATGTGGGAGTATCCGATCGCCCGCGCCTATGCCGACGCCCGCGTCTCGCGCATCTACGGCGGCGCCAACGAGATCATGAAAGAGATCATCGGCCGCAGCCTCTGAGCGGGGAACTCATGGACACGCCGCTGAAGCCTACGCTCTACACGCCGGAAGGCGCATTGCTGGGTGGCCGCTGCAGCTGCGGCCATGTCTTCTTCCCCATGCAGGGTCATGGCTGCGAAGTCTGCGGCCGCCATGGCCCTGACCTGCAGCCCATGGTGCTCCGGGGGCGCGGCAAGCTCCTCTCCTCGACCGTCGTGCATTTCCATGCCGACAAGGCGCGGGCCACGCCCTTTACCGTCGGCAAGATCGCCCTCGCCGACGGGCCGGTCGTGCGCACCTTGCTCGTCGACCCGATCCAGCAGAGCGCCCCCGGCACGGAGATGGTGACGGCGCTCGTTCCTGTCGGCACCAACGACGACGGCACGGCGATCCTCGATCTGCGATTCAAGCCGGAGCCCTGATCATGGCCAGGACATTGAAGGACCTGCGTCCCGTCTACGTGGTCGGCGTGGGCTGGCATCGCTACCAGAACCCGAGCGACACTCCTTATGTCACTCTGGGCGTGACGGCGATCCGCGAAGCACTGACGGACGCCCGCATCGACTGGCCTTCCGTGGAATCGGCCTATGTCGCCACTGCCCTGCTCGGCATGGCGTCGGGCCGGCTGATGCTGCGCCATCTCGGCGCGACGGGTCTTCCGCTCTCCCATGTCGAGAATGCCTCGGCGTCCGGATCGACGGCCTTCCGACAGGCCTGTATCGAAGTGGCGAGCGGCCTCACCGACGTGTCGCTGGCGGTCGGTGTCGACAAACGCAATCCGGTACGGCGCGACGACACCGGCATGGACAATCTCGCCGAAGACGCGATCGCCCAGTTCACACATTTCTCGTTGCTGACCAATGAGTATGCCCATCGTCACAAGGTGAGCTTCGACGATATCGCCCGCGTCGCCGTCAAGAACCATCGCAACGGCGCCAGGAACCGGAACGCCCAGCGTCAACAGGAGCGCACCCTGGACGAGATCCTAGGCGGCAAGAAGGTCGCCGGCTCCCTGACCGCCCTGCAATGCACCCCCATCGGCGAAGGCGCGGCGGCGGCAATCGTGGCATCGGAGGATGGCATCAAGCGCCTCGGCATCGATCCCGGCCGCGCAGTCCGCGTGATCGGTTCGACGGCGCGCAGCGAGCGTGTCTACCCGGCGGGCCTGGGCTTCGACGCCATGCTGACCAAGGAGACGACCGCAATCGCCCTGCAGGAAGCGCAGGTGTCGCCGCAGGAACTCGACATCATCGAGCTGCACGATGCGTTCACGGTCGAGGAACTGCACTACATCGAGAATATCGGCCTCTGTCCCGAGGGCCAGGGCGTGCAGCTTCTCAAGGAAGGCGCGCTCGACATCGGCGGCCGCTGCGCCGTCAATCCGTCGGGTGGGCTGATCGCCATGGGCCATCCCATCGGTCCCACGGGCATCGGCCAGGTCGGCGAGATTACCTTGCAGCTTCGCGGCGAAGCCGGCGCCCGCCAGCACCCCAAGGCCCGGACCGGCCTCGCCCACATGGTGGGCGTCGGCGCGGTTTGCTACGTCCACCTTCTGCAGCGGCCGTAGTCACTCCTTACGCCGTCCTGGCGGGATGCTCCTTGATCCAGTGGCGTGCAATCTCTTCGCGGGTCGCCACCCACACCTTGGGCTTCGAGGCGACATAGTCGAGGAAACGCGCCAGGGTCGCGGCGCGGCTCGGCCGGCCGGCGAGCCGGCAATGCAGGCCGACCGACATCATCTTGGGGCTCGTCGCGCCCTCGGCGTAGAGCACGTCGAAGCTGTCCTTCATCGCCTGC
>WBZX01001330.1_pt1 | contig 18850 bp, 16 predicted proteins | sample 5204211 | NCBI WGS metagenome assembly WBZX01 (sample SAMN12344362, study PRJNA552823) | activated sludge metagenome | biome: Activated sludge suspended growth; feature: Nitrification reactor; material: Wastewater; isolation source: activated sludge from nitrification reactor of wastewater... | reverse complement strand
TGCTGCCCTCGCGCAACGTGTCGACCACGCCGGAGCGGCGCTTCAGCCAGAGCCGCGCGATCGCGCTCGACATGGAGAGCGCCACCATCGCCGCCAACGGCTTCCGCTTCCGCGTGCCCTACGGCACCTTGCTGTGCGTGAGCGACAAGCCGCTGCACGGCGAGATCAAGCTGCCGGGCATGGCCAACACCTTCTACCGCGAGCGCGTCGACCAGCACCTGCGCATCGGCATCCGCGCCATCGAGCTGCTGCGCGAACAAGGCGTCGACCAGCTGCACAGCCGCAAGCTGCGCAGCTTCGCCGAGGTGGCGTTCCAGTAGCTTCGTGACGGAGCTTTACACAGCTTGACGGCGCGCAAGCGCGCGCGCAACGCGCCGGCGACAGACTCGGCGCATGGCTCGAACAAGGACAAGAACCCTGCGCCTCGCGGCGCTGGCCGGTGCCCTGGCGCTGGCCGGTTGCGCCGGGCTGCGCGTGCAGGCGACCGATGCCACGGCGGGCGTGAGCGTTCCGCCGGCATGGAACGCGTCGAGCCCGGCGCAGCATGACGCGACGGCGCTCGCCAGCTGGTGGCAGCGCTTCGGCGATGCGACGCTGAGCGCGCTGGTCGAGCAGGCGCTTGCCGCCAACACCGACCTCGCTTCCGCCCAGGCCGCGCTGCGCCAGGCGCGCGCGCTGGCGCTGGTGCAACAGGCGCGGCTCGGCCCCAGCGCCGATGCCTCGGCCTCCGCGCAACGCAGCCGCAGCGCGGGCGGGAGCACCAGCAACCTGTTCCGCGCCGGCTTCGACGCCAGCTGGGAGCCCGACGTCTTCGGCGGCCAGCACGCCGCACGCGATGCCGCCGCGCTCGACGTGCAGGCCAGCGCCGCCAGCCTGGGCGGCGTGCAGGTATCGGTGGCGGCCGAGGTGGCGCAGAGCTACATCGCGCTGCGCAGCGCCGAGCGCCGCCTCGTGATCGCGCGCGAGAACCTCGCCAGCCAGGAGGAGACGCTGCGCATCACCGAGTGGCGCGTGCAGGCGGGCCTCGCGACCTCGCTGGACTCGGAGCAGGCGCGCACCGCGGTCGAGCAGACGCGCGCCCAGGTGCCGACGCTGCAGACCGCGATCGCGCAATCACGCCACCAGCTCGCGCTGCTGACCGGCCGCACCGCGGCCGAGCTGTCTCTGCCCGAGGGCGGCGCCGTGCCGCAGCCGGCCGACGATCTCGCGCTCGCCTTCCCGGCCGATACGCTGCGCCAGCGCCCCGACGTGCGCGCCGCCGAAGCGCGCGTCAGCGCGGCGGCGCGGCGCGTGGTGCAGGCCGAAGCGGCGCGTTACCCCAGCTTCAACCTGAGCGGCTCGCTCGGCCTGTCGGCGCTCACGCTCTCCGGCCTGACCGGCGGCGGCGCCGCGGCCGGCTCGCTGCTGGCCGGTGTCTCGCTGCCGCTCTTCGACGGCGGCGCGCTGCGCGCCCAGAGCGATGCCCAGCAGGCCGCGCTCGACCAGGCGCGCGCCAGCCACCGCGCCAGCGTGCTCACGGCGCTGAAAGACGTGGAGGACGCACTGGTCGCCCTGCAGGGTGACCGCGAGCGCCTGGCGCGCCTGCGCGCCGCCGCCACGGCCGCCGACAACGCCGCGCTGCTGGCGCGCCAGCGTTACGCCAGCGGGCTGGTCGACTTCCAGACCGTGCTGACCACGCAGCGCAGCCAGCTCTCCGCGCAGGACAGCGTGGTCAGCGGCGACGCCGACGTGGCCAGCGACCACGTGCGCCTCTTCAAGGCCCTGGGCGGCGGCTGGACGCCGCAGCCCGCTTCCGAGAACAAGACCTCATGAACACCAACGCCAAGGTCGGCGCGGCGGCCCAGCACGATCTGGCCGCGCTGCTCGACGAACCCTCCGCAAGCCCGTGGTGGAAGCGCCGCTCGGTGTGGGGCAGCGGGGCCGCCGTCGTCGTGATCGCGCTCGCCGCCACGTGGTGGCAGAGCGGCCGGCGCGCCGCTGCAGCGCCGAGCTACGTCACCGAGCCGGTGCAGCGCGCCACGCTCAACGTCACCGTGAGCGCCGACGGCACGCTGCAGCCGACGCGCTCGGTCAACGTCGGCAGCGAGCTCTCGGGCACGGTGGCGCGCGTGCTGGTGGACGTGAACGACACGGTGAAGAAGGGCCAGGTGCTGGTCGAGCTCGACACCGCCAAGCTGCGCGACCAGATCGCCCGCTCGCGCGCGGCGCTGGCCACCGCCCAGGCCAGCGTGGCGCAGGCGGTGGCCACGCTGCAGGAAGCGCAGGCCAATCTCGCGCGACTGCAAGAAGTGCAGAAACTCTCCGGCGGCAAGGTGCCGGCGACCACCGAGATCGACACCGCACGCGCCGCGCTGGAGCGCGCCCGCGCCGCGGAGGCGAGCGCACGCGCCGGCGTGAGCAGCGCGCAGGCGCAGCTCTCCACCGACGAGACCAACCTCTCCAAGGCCTCGATCCGCTCGCCCATCGACGGCGTGGTGCTGACGCGCGCGGTCGACCCCGGCAACGCGGTGGCGGCTTCGCTGCAGGCGGTGACGCTGTTCACCCTCGCCGAGGATCTGCGCAAGCTGGAGCTCGACGTCAACGTCGACGAGACCGACGTCGGCCTCGTCGCGGTGGGCCAGAAGGCCACCTTCACGGTGGGTGCCTACCTGAACCGCCGCTACCCGGCCACGGTGACGCGCGTCGCCTACGGCTCGACCAAGACCGACAACGTGGTGACCTACACCACCGAGCTGGAAGTCGACAACCAGGACATGACGCTGCGCCCCGGCATGACGGCCACCGCCACCGTGCAGACCAGCGAGCGCCAGCCCTCGCTGCTGGTGCCCAACACGGCGCTGCGCTTCACGCCCAGCGGCGCAGCAGCTCCGGGTGCGCCGGCCGCACCGGCAGCCAGCGGCGGCTCGGGCGGCATCGTCTCCAAGCTGATGCCGCGCCCGCCGCAAGGCGTGGCACGGCGCAGCGGCGGCGTGGCCGGCAACGGCGGCGCGGTGGGCGGCAGCCGCCAGCTCTGGGTGCTGCGCGACGGCGCGCCGGTGGCGCTGCGCGTGACGGTGGGCGCCAGCGACGGCAAGCGCACCGAGGTCTCGGGCGCCGGCCTGAACGAAGGCGACGCGGTGATCATCGACCAGCACAGCGGGGCGCCGAAGTGAGCGATGCCCACGCGCCCCTGATTCGACTCAGAGGCATCACCAAGACCTACGGCCAGGGCCAGGCCGCATTCCAGGCCCTCAAGGGCGTGGATCTCGACATCGAGGCGGGCGACTTCGTCGCCATCATGGGCCCGAGCGGCTCGGGCAAGTCGACCGCGATGAATACGCTCGGCTGCCTCGATGTGCCCACCAGCGGCGACTATTTGTTCCGAGGCATTGCCGTGCAGAAGCTCACGCGCGACCAGCGCGCGCGGCTGCGGCGCAAGTGCCTGGGCTTCGTCTTCCAGGGCTTCAACCTGCTGGCGCGCACCAGCGCGCAGGAGAACGTCGAGCTGCCGCTGCTCTACCGCGGCGAGCCGGCCGCGGCGCGGCACACGCAGGCGCGCGCGGCGCTGGCCGCGGTGGGCCTGGCGGGCTGGGAGCACCACACGCCGGCCGAACTCTCCGGCGGCCAGCAGCAGCGCGTGGCGATCGCGCGCGCGCTGGTCACCAACCCCGAGGTGCTGCTCGCCGACGAGCCCACCGGCAACCTCGATTCGCAGCGCGGCCGCGAGATCATGGAGCTGCTGACGCGCCTGAACGTGGAGCAGAACATCACCGTGATCATGGTGACGCACGAGCCCGACATGGCCGCTTATGCGAAGCGCATCGTGCGCTTCGTCGACGGGCGCGTCGACAGCGACCAGCGCAGCGCGCCCGCGGCCGCCACGCGGGAAGAGGTGGCCTGAGATGTGGCTGAACACCCTGCTGCTGGCGCTGCGCGAGATCCGCCGCAACCTGCTGCGCTCCTTCCTGACCATGCTGGGCATCGTCATCGGCGTCAGCGCGGTGATCACGATGGTGACGCTGGGCAAGGGCGCGACGCGCTCCGTGCAGGCGCAGATCGCCAGCCTGGGCAGCAACCTGCTGATGGTGATGCCGGGCCAGCGCCTGGGCCCGGGCGGCGGCGGCGGGCCGCCGTTCGCCGCTGCCGACGTGGAGGCGATCGCCTCGCAGATCGGCGGCGTGCGCCTGGTGGCGCCGGAAGTGCGCAGCAGCGCGACGCTGGTGGCCAACGGCCGCAACTGGTCGGCGCAGGTGACCGGCTCGACGCAGAACTGGTTCAGCGTCGCCAACTGGACGATCGCCTCGGGTCGCGGCTTCGAGCCCGACGAGGAGCGCGTCGGCGCCGCCGTCTGCGTGATCGGCGCGACGGTGCGCAAGGAGCTGTTCGGCAGCGCCGATCCGCTCGGCGAGCAGGTGCGCGTCAAGAAGTTCTCCTGCACCGTGGTCGGCCTGCTCGGCAGCAAGGGCCAGGGCGCGATGGGCAACGACCAGGACAACCTGCTCGTGTTGCCGCTGGCGACCATGCAGCGCCGCGTCGTCGGCCACACGCGCATCAACACCATCCTGGTGTCGATGAACGAGAGCGCCGACACCGATCGCCTCAAGGCCAGCCTCGAGCAGCTGATGCGCGAGCGCCGCAAGCTCGCCGACGCCGACGACAACAACTTCAACGTGCTCGATACGCGCCAGATCGCCGATACGATGTCGGGCACCACGCAGATCATGACCATGCTGCTCGGCGCGGTGGCCGCGGTGAGCCTGGTGGTGGGCGGCATCGGCATCATGAACATCATGCTGGTCAGCGTCACCGAGCGCACGCGCGAGATCGGCGTGCGCCTGGCGATCGGCGCGCTCGAGCGCGAGGTGCTGCTGCAGTTTCTCGTCGAGGCGGTGGTGCTGGCCGCGCTGGGCGGGCTGATCGGCATCGCGCTGGCGACGGTGGCCTCGATCGCGCTGGCGCGGCTGATGCAGATTCCCTACGCTTTCGACGCGTCGATCAACCTGCTCGCCTTCGCCTTCTCGGCGGCGATCGGCGTGGTCTTCGGCTACTTCCCGGCGCGTCGCGCGGCGCGGCTGGATCCGATCGAGGCGTTGCGCCACGAGTGAAGCGGGCACGCTTCCTGACCTCGCCGAACAGTTCGTAGAGCTGCTGTGCCGCCGGCGACAGCGAGCGGCCGCGACGGCGGATCAGGCCGACCATGCGCGTGACGACCGGATCGACCAGCGGCAGGCTGACCAGCAGCGGGTGATCCGGCCCGGGCATCGCCATCGCCGGCACGGCCGCGACCCCGAGCCCGGCCTCGACGAGGCCGAGCGTCGTGGTCACGTGCTGCGTCTCGTAGATGGCCTGCGGGCGGTTCGGCATCCCGGCCAGCGCCTGGTCGAGCAGGACCCGGTTGCCGGAGCTGCGGCCGACCGAGATGAAGTCGTACTGGCCGAGTTGCGCCCAGCTGACCTTGCGCGCCTTGGCGAGCGGGTGGTCGCGCCGGCAGGCGGCGACGAAGCGCTCCTCGACGAGCGGCTTGAACTCGAGCTCGCCCTCCTGCGCGCCGATGAAGTTGAGGCCGAAGTCGGCCTCGCCGCGCGCCACCGCGGCCAGCGCTTCGTTGGCGCCCGCGTCCAGCACTTTCACGCGCACCTTCGGGCAGCGCTCGTGGTAGCGGCGGATCACCTCGGAGAGGTAGTAGTAGACGGTCGACGGCACGCACGCGACCGTCACCTCGCCCATGCGCGTCGCGGCGACGCCGCGGATGCCGAGCAGCGTGGCATCGAGGTCGTCGAGAAGCTCGCGCACCTTGCGCTCGAAGTCGCGCCCGACCGCGGTCAGCGTCACGCGCCGCGTCGTGCGCTCGAGCAGGCGCACGCCCAGCGCCTGCTCGAGCTTGTCGATGCGCCGGCTGAAGGCCGGTTGCGACAGATGCACCGACTCGGCCGCCTTGCGGAAGTTGCTCAGTTCGGCGACGGCGCGGAAGGCGAGCAGGTCGTTCAGGTCGAAGTTGATGGCCATCGGGTGCCTCGTCGGATTGATGCGTCGTGTCGATCAGTTGATCTTAAAGATGCAATTCCGTTTTGCAATGCCGGCGCCGAAGATTCGGCTCCATGAACCGAGTCATCCCCTGCGTCCTGATGCGTGCCGGCACGTCGCGCGGCCCGTTCTTCCTGCGCGACTGGCTGCCGGCGGACGACGCCGCGCGTGACGAGGCGCTCATCGGCGCGATCGGCGCCTCGGATCTGCTGCAGGTCGACGGCGTCGGCGGCGGCAGCACGCTGACCAGCAAGGTCGCGATCGTCTCGAACTCGTCGCAGCCGGATTGCGATGTCGACTACCTGTTCGCGCAGGTTGGCGTCGGCCAGAAGTCGGTCGACACGCGTCCCAACTGCGGGAACATGCTGTCGGGCGTCGCGCCGTTCGCGATCGAGCAGGGCCTCGTCACTGCACAAGACGGTGAAACAACGGTGCGGGTGTTCAACGTCAACACGCGCTCGCGCATCGACGTCACGGTGCAGACGCCGGGGCGGCGCGTCACCTACGCCGGCGACACCGGCATCGACGGCGTGGCCGGCACTGCCGCGCCGATCCGCCTGAACTTTCTCGACGCCTGGGGCTCGGTGACCGGCTCGCTGTTCCCGACCGGGCAGCGCATCGACCGCATCGAGGGCCTCGACGTGACCTGCATCGACGCCGCGATGCCGCTGGTCATCATGCGGGCACGCGACCTGGGACTGAGCGGCCGAGAGACGCCGGCCGACCTGGACGCCGACCGCGCGCTGCTCGAGCGCATCGAGACCGTGCGCCGCGCCGCCGGCGCCGCGATGGGCCTCGGCGACGTGTCCGGCAGCGTCGTGCCCAAGCCGGTGATCGCGAGCGCCGGCGCCGACGAGGACAGCATCACCTCGCGCTATTTCACGCCGCGCCGCTGCCACGCCTCGCATGCCGTCACCGGCGCGATCGGCGTCGCGACCGCATTCGCGCTGCCCGGCACCGTGGCCAGCAGCGAACGCCCGACGCTCGGGCAGCGCCGCATCGCCGTGCTGCATCCGCAAGGCCGCATCGAAGTCGACGTGCAGGTCGACGGTGCGGGCGACGAGGCCCGCATCCAGCGCGCCGCGCTGGTGCGCACGGCGCGCAAGATCCTGCAGGGCGACCTGCACATCCCCGATTACGTCTTTTCCAAACCAAGCTCAGGAGACACGCTGATGAAACCCGTGCAGGCCCTTCGCACAGCCGCCGCCGCCGCGGCGGTCGCCACCGCACTCACGGCCGCGCCGGCGGCATTCGCCTACCCCGACAAGGTGATCACGCTCGTCGTGCCGACCGCCGCAGGCGGCGGCAACGACGCGATGGCGCGCACGATCGCACAGAAGCTCGGGCCGCTGCTCGGCCAGACCATCATCATCGACAACCGGGCCGGCGCGAACGGCTCCATCGCGAGCGAGTACGTCGCCCGCGCGGCGCCCGACGGCCACACGCTGATGTTCGGCTACATCGGCACGCACGCGATGAACCCGGCGCTGCAGAAGCTGCGCTACGACCCGGTGGCGGACTTCGAGCCGATCGGGCTGGTCGGCTCGTCGCCGACGCTGATGGTCACGAACGCCGCGGCGCCGATCAAGGACGTCAAGGATCTGGTCGCGCAGCTCAAGGCCAAGCCCGACAAGTTCACCTACGCGTCCGCCGGCAACGGCACCGCGCCGCACTACGCTGCGGAGCTGTTCAAGCTCAACGCCGGCGTCGTGATGCTCGGCATTCCGTACAAGGGCTCGGCGCCGGCGGTCAGCGACACGATCGGCGGCCAGACGCAAGTGATGTTCCCGAGCCTGTTCACCGCGCTGCCGCACGTGAAGTCCGGCAAGCTGAAGGCGATGGCCGTGGCCGGGCCGAAGCGCAGCGCGCTGCTGCCCGACGTGCCGACGATGAAGGAAGCGGGCGTCGAAGGCGTCGAGGTCGAGCAGTGGTATGGCCTCTTCGCACCGGCGAAGACGCCGAAGGCGATCGTCGACCAGATCAACAAGGCGCTCAACCAGGTGCTCGCCGACAAGGACATCGAGAAGCGCATCGAGGATCACGGCGCCGACGTGCAGGGCAGCACGCCGGCCCAGCTCGGCGCGCTCGTGAAAAGCGAGCTGGCGAAGTGGAAGAGCGTCGTTCAGCGTGCGAAGCTGACCGCCGACTGAACCCGCACTTGCCGACAAGACCCACTCCACCAGGACACCATCCGATGAAGAACAAGCTCTTGACCCCGTTCGCCGCCGCCGCGCTCGCCGCCCTGAGCGGCGCCACCGCTGCGCAGAGTAGCGTGACGCTCGGCGGCGTCGCCGATGCCGCCGTGCGCATGGTGCGCAACGAAGGCGTCGGCAGCGTCAAGTCGGTGATCAGCGGCGGCAACGCGACCAGCCGCCTGATCGTGCGCGGCAGCGAAGACCTCGGCGGCGGACTGTCCGCCGGCTTCCACCTCGAGCACGGCATCGCGCTCGATACCGGCAGCGCCTCCGGCGGCGCGCAGTTCTGGGACCGGCGCAGCACGATCAGCCTGGCCAGCAGCAGCCTGGGCGAACTGCGCCTGGGCCGCGACTACGTGCCGACCTACACCATGTGGGTGCGGCAGGATCCGTTCAGCCACGTCGGTGTGGCCAGCTCGAGCAACCTGTACACCGCGACGCCGATCGGCCCGATCCGCTCCGCGTTCGCGAGCAACCCCAACACGCTGGTGCGCTCGAACAATTCGGCGCAGCTGCTGCTGCCCGCCGGCCTCGGCGGTCTGGAAGGCGGCCTGATGCTCGGCGCCGGCGAAGGCGGCACGCAGGCACAGGGCGCGCACAAGCTCACCGCGGGCCGGCTCGGCTATGCGGCGGGGCCGGTGTTCGTCGCCGTCGCCTACGCGAAGAGCGAGAACGACGTCACCGCGGCGAGCGGCGACTTCACCGACACGCTGATCGGCGGCTCGTACAACTTCGGCGTCGTCCGCGTCGCGCTGACCCAGCGCGCGTTCAGGCAGGCCAACGCGAAGCAGACGCTGCGCATGCTCGGCGCCTGGGTGCCGATGGGTAGCGGCGAGATCAGGTTCCAATGGCTCGCCAGCAACATGAACGGCCGCGTCGGCGCGACCAGCGTCGCCGCGAACGACGCGCGCCAGCTCGGCCTCGGCTACGTGCACAACCTGTCCAAGCGCAGCGCGCTGTACGCGCAGGTCGCCCGGGTCGACAACGACGGCGCGGCGACCTATGTCGTCCCGGGCGGCCCGGCGGGCATCGCCGGCGGCCGCACGTCGACCGGCGCGGAGATCGGCATCCGGCACAGCTTCTGAGACCGACCATGGAACAACAGCTCACCGACTGGATCGGCCGCAGCGAGACGCTGCGCGACCAGATCACCGCCGCCCCGGTGCGCGGCCTCAACGCGACGCTGGACCACCCGGCGATCGCGGTCGAGAACGGCACGCCGCTGTTCCCGCTGTGGCACTGGCTGTATTTCCTGCCGCAGCACCGCCAGAGCGAGATCGGCCCGGACGGGCACGCCAAGCGCGGCGGCTTCCTGCCACCGGTGCCGCTGCCGAGGCGCATGTGGGCCGGCAGCCAGTTCGAGTTCCGCGCGCCGGTGCGCGTCGGCGACGCCGTCGAGCGCAGCTCGACGATCGCCGACGTGACGACGAAGGAGGGGCGCAGCGGCAAGCTCGTCTTCGTCAAGGTGCGGCACGAGCTGCGCTGCAACGGCGCGGCGGATCCGGCGATCGTCGAGTTCCACGACATCGTCTACCGCGATGCGAAGAAGCCCGGCGATGTCGAGCCGCCGCCGACGCCGGCCGCGCAGGGCGACTGGCAGCGCGAGATCGTGCCCGACGACGTGCTGCTGTTCCGCTACAGCGCGCTGACCTTCAATGGCCACCGCATCCACTACGACCGCCAGTACGTCACGCAGGTCGAGGGTTATCCGGGCCTGATCGTGCACGGCCCGCTGATCGCGACGCTGCTGATGGACCTGGTGCGCCGCCACGCCCCCGACGCGCAGGTCGCGAGCTTTCGCTTCAAGGCGGTGCGGCCGACCTTCGATCTGCACCCGTTCAAGCTCAACGGCCGGCGCGAGGGCAACGAGGTGAAGCTGTGGGCGCAGGACCACGAAGGCTGGCTGACGATGGACGCCGTCGCCACGCTGAAGGGCTAGAACATGACAACCCCCACGCTCACTTCGTTCGCTGCCCCCCGAGGGGGCGCGCGGTACCTTCGGAACGGCCGGGCGGTACCGCGATGAGACCGCTGCAAGGCATCACCGTCGTCACGCTCGAACACGCGATCGCGGCGCCGTTCTGCACGCGCCAGCTGGCCGACCTCGGCGCGCGCGTGATCAAGATCGAACGGCCCGGCGTCGGCGACTTCGCGCGCGGCTACGACCAGCGCGTGAAGGGTCTCGCGTCGCACTTCGTCTGGACCAATCGCAGCAAGGAGAGCCTGACGCTGGACGTCAAGCATCCGAAGGCGGCCGAACTGCTGACGCAGCTGATCGTCGAGAAAGCCGACGTGGTCGTGCAGAACCTCGCGCCCGGCGCCGCGACGCGGCTCGGCGTCTCGTTCGACGCGCTGAAGGCGCGGCGCCCCGACCTGATCGTCTGCGACATCTCCGGCTACGGCGACGATCCGACGAAGCCCGGTCCGTACCGCGACAAGAAGGCCTACGACCTGCTGATCCAGAGCGAATCGGGTTTCGTCTCGATCACCGGCACGCCCGACGAGCCGTGCAAGGCGGGCCTCTCGATCGCCGACATCGCGGCCGGCATGTACGCGTATACGAACATCCTCGCTGCACTGCTGCAGCGCAAGATCGACGGCCAGGGACAGCGCATCGACATCTCGATGCTCGAGGCGATGGGCGAGTGGATGGGCTACGCGATGTACTACGCGTTCGACGGCGCGGCGCCGCCGCCGCGCGCCGGCGCCGCGCACGCGACGATCTACCCCTATGGCCCGTTCCCGACGGGCGACGGCCGCACCGTGATGCTCGGGCTGCAGAACGAGCGCGAGTGGCAGCAGTTCTGCGCCAAGGTGCTGCAGCAGCCCGAGCTCGCGAAGGACGAGCGCTTCACCGGCAACACCCGGCGCGTGACGCACCGCGAGGCGTTGCGCGCGCTGATCATCGAGACCTTCGCGTCGCTCACCGCCGAACAGGTTCTGGAGCGCATCGAGGATGCGCAGATCGCGAACGCGCAGGTCAACGACATGGCCGGGCTGTGGGCGCACCCGCAGCTGAAGGCGCGTTCGCGCTGGCGCGAAGTCGGCTCGCCGGCCGGCCCGCTGCCCGCGCTGCTGCCGCCGGGCTCGTGGGACGATGGCGACCCGGTGCTGAAGCCGGTGCCGGCGCTGGGGCAACACAGCGACGCGATCCTGGCGGAACTCGGCATCGATGCGGCCGGCATCGCGGCCTTGCGCGCGGCCGAGGCGGTGTGACCATGAACGCGCCGCGCAGCTACCTGTTCGTGCCGGGCGACCGGCCCGAGCGCTTCGAGAAGGCGCTGGCCAGCGCGGCCGATGCGATCGTCGTCGACCTCGAGGATGCCGTCGCACCGCTGGCCAAGGCGGCAGCGCGCGACGCGGTCGCCGCACTGCTTGCCACCGGACGAGCGGTGGACCGGATCGTCGTGCGCATCAACGACGAGACGACGCCGTGGTTCGACGCCGACCTCGCGCTGCTGCGGAACGGCCAGGCTCGCGCCGTCATGCTGCCCAAGGCCGAGCGCGCCGAGACGATCGCCCGCGTGCGGTCGGCATGCCCCGACATTGCGGTCCTGCCGCTGATCGAGAGCGCACGCGGCATGCTCGCCGCCGAAGCGCTGGCCGCTGCCGACGGCGTGCAGCGGCTCGTCTTCGGCACGATCGACTATGCGCTCGACATGGATCTGCAGGGCTCGCTCGCGACGACGGTCGGGCTCGATGCTGCCGCTGCGCGTCTGGCGCTGGCATCGCGCGCCGCTGGTCGGCTGCCGCCGGTGGCCGGCGTGACGGTCGCGATCGCCGACGAGGCCGCCTTGCGCGCCGACATGGAGCGCGCACTCGCGCATGGCTTCGCCGCCAAGCTGTGCATCCATCCGAAGCAGATCGCGCCGCTGCATGCGCTGCTGGCGCCGAGCGCCGACGAGTTCGCCTGGGCACAGCGCGTGCTCGAAGCGGCCGACGCCGCCGGCGGCGCCGCCGTGCAGATCGACGGCCGCATGGTCGACAAGCCCGTGATCGAACGCGCCCGCCGCATCGCTCAGCGCTCGCGCTGACCCAACACCCTCTCATCCACGATTCAAGGAGCCTGCCATGGCCGCTTCCATCATCGACTCCAGCATCTTCCAGGGCATCTTCACCACCGATGCGATGCGCCAGGTGTGGAGCGACGAGAACCGCACCGCCAAATACGTCGAGATCGAGCGCGCGCTCGCCGTCGTGCAGGGCCGGCTCGGCATCATCCCGAAGGAGGCGGCCGACGAGATCGTCCGCCACTGCCGCATCGAGAATATCGACATGGCGCGGCTGCGCCAGCAGACCGAGCGCATCGGCTATCCGATCCTCGGCGTCGTCACGCAGCTGAACCAGCTCTGCCGAGACAAGCTCGGCGAGTTCGTGCACTGGGGCGCGACGACGCAGGACATCACCGACACCGCGACCGTGCTGCAGATCCGCGAGGCGCTCGAGCTGGTCGACGGCGAACTCGCCGCGATCGCGCAGGCGTGCGCCAAGCTCGCGAAGGAGCATCGCCTGACGCCGGTGATCGGCCGCAGCAACCTGCAGCAGGCGATTCCGGTGACCTTCGGCTACAAGATCGCCGGGCTGCTGTCGGCGGTGCTGCGCCACCGCGAACGCCTCGCGCAGTTGAAGGAGCGCGTGCTCGTCGGCGAGTTTGCCGGCGCCGCCGGCACGCTGGCCTCGATCGAGAAAGGCGCGATGGAGACGCAGGCGGGCCTGTGCGCCGAGCTCGGCCTGCAGCAGCCGGTGATCGCCTGGCACACGATCCGCGACAACATCGCCGAGACCGGCGCGCTGCTCGGCCTGATCGGCGGCACGCTCGGCAAGCTCAGCATGGACGTCAAGCTGATGATGCAGACCGAGGTCGGCGAGGTCTTCGAGCCCTACCACCACGGCCGCGGCTCGAGCAGCACGATGCCGCAGAAGCGCAACCCGATCGCGAGCTGCTACATCCACGCCGCGATCAGCGTCGTGCGCCAGCATGCCGCGGCGCTGATGGACGCCATGGTCGCCGACCACGAGCGCTCCACCGGCCCCTGGGAGATCGAGTGGATCGTGCTGCCCGAGGCCTTCTGCCTGATCGCCGGCGCGCTGAAGCAGTCGCGCGCGGTCGTCGAGGGGCTGGAGGTCGATGCCGCGGCGATGCTGCGCAACATCGAGATGACCGGCGGCCTCGTGATGAGCGAGGCGGTGATGATGGGCCTCGGCCCCTACATTGGCCGCGAGTATGCGCACGACCTGGTCTACGACCTGTGCCGCGAATCTCTCGCGAAGAAGACGCCGCTGCTCGAACTGCTCGCCGCGCACCCCGAGATCAAGCGCCATGTCGACCGCGCCGCGCTGCAGCGCATGCTGGACCCGGCCAACTACCTCGGCCAGTCGGGGCTGATGGTCGATCGCGTCCTCGCGCGCCTGGGCTGAGCCTGCCGCGACATCGCCGAAGCCGGCACGCCGTCTTCTGCACCATCGTCAGCGGCATCGCCTCGCTGAACGACTCGCGCGAGATCGGCAAGACGCTGCTGCTGTCGGTGCTTTGCAGCTTCGGGCTGGCGCGCATCGGCGCGCCCGGCCGCGCGGTACTCGACGGCATCGACGGTTTCGCGCACATGCTGTTCGTCGCGTTCGGCTTCATCATGCGGCTGGCGCCGCTCGGGGCGTTCGGGGCGATGGCGTTCACCGTGGGGCGCTACGGCATCAAGTCGATCGGCTCGCTCGGCCTGCTGATCGGCACCTTCTACGTCGCCTGCGGGTTTTTCGTCGTCGTCGTGCTCGGGCTGCTGGCACGCCTGCATGGCTTCAAGCTGTGGCAGCTGCTGCGCTACATCCGCGAGGAACTGCTGGTGGTGCTCGGCACCTCGGCTGGGGCCAGATCGCCGCGATGCTCGGCCTGATGCTGCTCACCTCGAAGGGCGCGGCCGGCGTCGCGCTGATCGTGGGCATCGACCGCTTCATGTCGGAAGCGCGCGCACTCACCAGCACGATGAGCAATGCGGTCGCCTGCGTCGTCGTGTCGATCTGGGAAAGGGCCTGCGATCGCGAGGTCCTGCAGCGCGAGCTGACGCAGGGTTATGCGGCGACGGAAGAGGCGCTCGAGGACGAGGCAACGATGCCGCTGCCGGGCGCGATCGTGCCGGGCGTGTCGAACTCCGGCGGCCCATTGCCGACTTGACACATGCCCGCCGAGTGACAAGGCTTGCCGCCGCGATGGGGGAGGAGTACGCTGGCTGCGACCTTCCCGCCCACCCAGGCGCAGGACGCGCCTAGCCAAGGAGCGCGTCATGCCCGCCAACACCTCTTCCCCCGCCACCCCCGATACCCGCGCCATCGAGCGCATCCGCACGCTGGCGCTCGTCGGCCAGTCGGCCGCGGGCAAGACCAGCCTCGCCGAGGCGCTGCTGCACCAGGCCGGCGCGATCGGCGCGCCCGGCAGCCTGGAGCGCGGCACCACGGTGAGCGACTACGATCCGATGGAGCGGCGCGCCCAGCATTCGCTGAATACGGCGCTGATGCACCTCGAGCACGGCGGCACGCGCATCCACCTGCTCGACACGCCGGGGTATCCGGACTTCGTCGGCCAGTCGATGACGGCGCTGGAGGCGGTCGAGACCGCCGCGGTGGTGATCAACGCCAGCAGCGGCATCGAGATGATGAGCGCGCGCATGATGGACTGGGCGCGCGAGCGCGGCCTGGACCGCATGGTGATCGTCAACAAGATCGACGCACAAGGGGTCGACCTGGCCGGGTTGCTGGCGCAGATCCGCGAGGCCTTCGGCAAGGAGTGCCTGCCGCTGAATCTGCCCGCCGCCGGCGGCAGCAAAGTGGTGGACTGCTTCTTCAACACCCAGGGGCAGAGCGACTTCGGCTCGGTGGCCGACGCGCACCGTGCGCTGGTCGAGCAGGTGGTGGAGGTGGATGCGGCCTTCGTCGACCGCTACCTCAACGACGGCGACGTCGACCCGAAGGAGTTGCACGCGCCGCTCGAACAGGCGCTGCGCGAAGGCCACCTGATCCCGGTGTGCTTCGTCTCGGCGCGCACCGGCGCCGGCGTGCCCGAGCTGCTCGACGTGATCGAGCTGCTGCTGCCCAACCCGACCGAAGGCAACCCGCCGCAGTTCTACCAGGGCGAAGGCGCCGAGGCGAAGGAGCTGCACGCCGACCCCGACCCCTCCAAGCACGTCATCGCGCATGTGTTCAAGGTGACGGTCGACCCTTATGTCGGCCGCATGGGCATCTTCCGCATCCACCAGGGCACGGTGACGAAAGACAGCCAGCTCTACATCGGCGACGGCCGCAAGCCCTTCAAGGTCGGCCACCTGTTCATGCTGCAGGGCAAGGAGCATGTCGAGGTGCCCTGCGGCGTGCCGGGCGACCTGTGCGCGGTGGCCAAGGTCGACGAGATCCACTTCGACGCCGTGCTGCACGACGCCGCGGAAGACGACCACCTGCACCTGAAAGCCCTGCCCTTCCCCGTGCCGGTGCACGGCCTGGCGATCGAGCCCAAGCGGCGCGGCGACGAGCAGCGCATGTGGGAGATCCTGCAGAAGCTGGTCGACGAGGATCCCTGCCTGAAGGTCGAGCATGTCGCGGTGACCAACGAGACGGTGGTCTACGGCCTCGGCGAGCTGCACCTGCGCACCCTGCTCGAGCGCATGACCGAGGTCTACAAGTGCGAGGTGAATACGCGCCCGCCGCGCATCGCCTACCGCGAGACCATCACCGCGCCGGCCGAAGGCCACCACCGCCACAAGAAGCAGAGCGGCGGCGCCGGCCAGTTCGGCGAGGTCTTCCTGAAGGTCGAGCCGCTGCCGCGCGGCGCCGGCTTCGAGTTTCTCGACCACGTCAAGGGCGGCACCATCCCGACGCAGTTCATCCCCGCCGTCGAGAAAGGCGTGCGCCAGGCGCTCGATGCCGGCGTGGTGGCCGGCTACCCGGTGAAGGACGTGCGCGTGATCGTCTACGACGGCAAGTCGCACAGCGTCGACTCCAAGGACATCGCCTTCGCCACCGCCGGGCGCAAGGCCTTCGTCGACGCGGTGATGAAGGCGCGGCCGATCGTGCTCGAGCCGATCGTCAAGGTGGAGATCACCGCGCCCGACGGCGCGATGGGCGACATCACCGGCGATCTCTCGGCCAAGCGCGGCCAGGTGAGCGGCACGCAGAACCTGGCCGGCGGCAGCATCGTCGTCAACGGCCAGGTGCCGCTGTCGGAGCTCAGCGGCTACCAGGCGCGCCTGAACGGCATGACCGGCGGCCAGGGTCGCTACACGCTGGCGCTGAGCCACTACGAGGCCGTGCCGCCGACGGTGCAGGCGCAACTGTCCGCGCAGTTCAAGCCACGCGAGGACGACTGACGGCAGCGTTGATCTGGCTCAGCGGCCACGCTGGGCCGGCTCTTGAAGCCGGCGCGAACGCACCCTATCTCCTGGACATCGGCAGCGCATCAGCTGCCTTGTCCATGAAGGAGGTTCGTTCATGTTCTCCCTGTTGTCCCGCCCCGTTCCCCAAGGCACCGCGCTGTCGCGCGACCCGTTCAGCCTGGTCGACGCGATGTTCAACGAGCTGGCCAGCCAGCGCGGCTCGACCTCGCTCGTCTCGCGCGCCCGCATCGACGTCTCCGAGCGCAATGGCGCCTACGAGGTGCGTGCCGAACTGCCCGGCGTGAAGAAGGACGACATCGCCATCGACATCGACGGCGCCTCGGTCTCGATCAGCGCCAAGCTGAGCAGCCAGAGCGAGCGCAAGGAAGGCGAGCGCGTGCTCTACAGCGAGCGCAGCCACGAGTCCTACGCGCGCGCCTTCGAGCTGCCGCAGGCCGTGGACGCACAGGCGGCAGAAGCGAAGTTCGAGAACGGCGTGTTGACGCTGACGCTGCCGAAGAAGGACGCGCCGAAGTCGACGCGCCTGGCGGTGCGCTGAGGCGCTGTCAGAGGTCGCCGAGCGGCAGCGTCTTGGCGAAGCCGTAGCCGGTGTCGCCGGGGCGGATGCCCTTGGCGGCTTCGGCCTTGGCGCGCAGGCTGTCGAGCTCGTCGTAGGCCTCGGTGAGGTGCCGCGCCAGCTTCTCGCTCTCGGCGCGGTGTTCGGCGTTCAGCTTCTCGATGCGGCTGGCCATCTCGGCCTGCAGGGCGGCCACGTCGCGCTTGGCGCGCGCTTCCGCCGCGGCCAACGCCGCTTGCGCGCGTGCCGCTTCGTCCTTCAGCGCCTGCTCGGCGCGTTCGGCGCGCACGGCGTGCGTGGCCGTGCCGCGCGGGCGCGCCAGCGCCCAGCCGAGCCCCAGGCCCACGGCCAAGCCCGCGCCTGCCAGGCCGAGCGAAGTTGCGATGTCCATCCTGTGTCCTCGTCTCACTTCTTATGCCCGCCAGCCTAACGAATCTGCGGCGGAAAGGAAGCAGCGCGGCGCCCGGGCGTGACGGAATGCTGTCGGGTTGGACCGAAAACCGCACTCAGGCCAGCGGCAGGACGAGCGTGAAGCGCGATCCGCGGCCGAGGGTGGATTCGAGCGCGAGCCGCCCCCCCATCAGCTCGGCCAGCGCGCGCGAGAGCGCCAGACCCAGGCCGGTGCCGCCGTGCTGGTAGCTGACGCGGTCGTTGCCCTGGCGGAATTTCTCGAAGATCAGCTCGTGCAACTCCGGCTCGATGCCGGGGCCGCTGTCGACGACGTGCATCAGCAGTTCGGCGCCGCGGCGCTCGACCTCGATGCCGACGCCGCCCTGGTCGGTGAACTTGACGGCGTTGGACAGCAGGTTGTTGAGGATCTGCTTGGTACGCAGGCCGTCGCAGTTCACCGCGGCCGGCACGTCGTCGGCCACGCGCACGGCCAGCGCCAGCCCCTTGGCGGCCGCCGCCACCTCGAAGAACTCGCCGACGTCGGCCACCAGGCGGCGGATGTCCTGCGGCTCGCGCACGATCGGCATCGCGCCGGCCTCCACCTTGGTCAGGTCGAGGATCTCGGTGAGCAGCGTGTTGAGGTGTTCGGCGCCCTTGCGGATCATCGAGGCCTGGTCGCGGAACACCGGCTGCTCGATGCGCCGCTCCATCAGCTCGGCGAAGCCGCGGATGCTGGTCAGCGGCGTGCGCAACTCGTGCGAGATCGCGGCCAGGAACTCGCTCTTGGCGCGGCTGGCGGCCTGCGCCTGCATCTCGCTCACGCGCAGCGCCTCGTTGCTGCGCTCCTGGCGGCGCAGCCCGGCGCCAAGCAGCGCCAGCAGCGCCACCACCAGCCCCGACAGCGCGGCCGCCAGCGCGAAGGTGATGTCGCGGCCGATGCGCCACTGGTCGAGCGCCTCGCGGCTGCCGGTGTAGACGAAGATGGTGAGCGGGTAGCCAGCGATGGCGCGGTAGGCGTACAGGCGCTCCATGCCGTCCACGGAACTGAGGCTGGTGGTGCTGCCTTCGGCGCCGAGATCGTCGCGCGCCGCCACGCTGGCCGGCCCGAGCACGGTGCCCATGCCCTCGGCCTTGGCGCCGACCACGCGGGCGCGCACGCCGCGGTCCTGGCCCACCAGCGCGACGCCGCCGCTGTTGCCGAGCTGCACGCGCGCATAGACCTCCTCGAAGTAGGCCGGGTCGAGCGAGGCCACCACGACGCCGAGCGTGCTGCCGTCGCGGCCGACGATGCGCCGCGAGAGCTGCACCGTCCAGCGCTGCGACACCTTGCC